>Ga0137433_1000940_pt1 | contig 13523 bp, 6 predicted proteins | sample EasRivERMZT840_2_FD_102335 | JGI IMG/M metagenome (GOLD analysis project Ga0137433, IMG submission 102335) | Soil microbial communities from meander-bound floodplain in the East River, Colorado, USA - East River MetaG ERMZT840_2 | ecosystem: Environmental > Terrestrial > Soil > Floodplain ...
GCTTTGAACGACGAGGCGATCGCCGTACCGATCGACCATCAGGCCCGGCAGAAAGTCGCCTTCTGAATAAATGCGGCGGCTGAGCAGTGGATCGACTCCAAGCCGCTCGCGCAGCCGGTCCGCGAGTTCGAATCGATTCCGGAAGAATTGTTCGTCGACGGGAACATCGCCGCGCGCCAGGAATCGCAGGGCGATTTGGGATTTCGAGCTGTAGAACGCTTTGCCGGCAACGGTTCCGCGCTCGTCGCGCACGGTCACGATGCTGCCGGGCGCCGCGTCTTTAATAATGTCGGTTCGATAAACCCAGAGATGGCCGCGACGAATGCGGTCCGCGCCGCGCCGGCGAATCAGGACTTCACCTTTTTCCATGCACATTTCCGATTTCGATTATGAGCTGCCGCCGGAATTGATCGCGCGGGAACCCGCGCGCCCGCGGGACGCGTCGCGCATGACGGTGCTGGATCGCGCAACGGGCCAGTGGTCGGATTCCGAATTCCGCCGTTTGCCGGATTTCCTGAACCCGTCCGATGTTCTCGTCCTTAATGATACGCGCGTCATCCGCGCGCGCGTCGAAGGCCGTCTCGAACGCGCGAACGGAACAACACGCGAAGTAGAAGTTCTGTTCGCGGCGCCCCTTGGCGAGCAAAGCCGCGAGCAGGCGTGGGAAGTCCTCTGCCGTCCCGGCAAGCGGATCCGCAAAGGCGATCGCATCGTTTTTGGCGGCGGCAAACTGGAAGGCGCCATCGAAGGTATCGTGGGCGAAACGCGCGATCACGGCCTCCGTCTGCTTCACATGAACTCAGCGGTAGAAAAATTTCTCGAAGCCCACGGACACGTTCCGCTGCCGCCGTACATGGAAAGAGAAGACAGGCCCTCGGACACCACGGAATATCAAACTGTCTATGCTTCAACTCCCGGAGCGGTTGCCGCGCCGACAGCGGGTCTGCATTTCACGGAGTCGATGTTCGGCGCGCTTCGAGAGAAGGGAATCGAGATCGTCAAAATCACGCTGCATGTCGGTATCGGGACTTTCCTTCCTGTGCGAGCGGAAGATCCGGCGCGGCATGTGTTGAAACCCGAGCGATTCCAGATGACAGGCGAAGCGGCCGGTCGGCTGAATGCCGCGCGGGACGCGGGTCGCCGCATTGTGAGTGTGGGAACGACAACGACGCGGACGCTCGAACACATCGTGGGACGATACGGTCGTTTCGTCGAAGCATCCGGCGAAGCGGACCTTTATATATTGCCGGGACACGAATTCAATGCCGTCGGCGCGATTTTGACGAATTTTCACTTACCGAAATCGACATTGATCATGCTGGTGTCCGCATTCGCGTCTCGCGAGAAAATTCTGGCGGCATACAAACACGCAGTCGAGGCGCGATACCGTTTTTATAGTTATGGCGACTGTATGTTCATTTCCTGATTGAATTTCGCCCCCGCATAAAGTTGACACGCTAGGGCTTTCCTGTATAATGCCCGACGGTTTTAACTGAATGTGGGTTGTTGTAGTTGTAGAAAAAGGAGTCTGCGGGAATGAGCAAAGAGCAAGGCAAGGTCAAGTGGTTCAACAACAAAAAAGGATTTGGATTCATTGAGCGAGCATCTGGCGGGGACGTCTTTGTACACTATTCTGCAATTGTGTGCGACGGCTACAAGACCCTGAAAGAAGGCGACGCCGTTGAGTTCACGATTACACAAGGACCAAAGGGGTTTCAGGCAGAGAATGTCGAAAAGACGGTTTAATCGGATTTTGACCCTGCGAGCATTCTTGTCGCAGGGTCTTGTTGTCTTTGGCGAGTAATGGAACAACACTCGGCTGAGACACTGCAACTCCGATCAAACCTCGAATTTTCACCTCAACAACACCAGGGCAAATCGTTCGTCGTCGTTAAAGATCCGGTAACCTCGCGCTACTTCCGCTTCACCGAATCCCAGGCTGCGATTCTGGAATTCCTGCGCCCAATCGCCGGCCCAACCGCCGGCCCAACCGGCGGTGCCCCGCTCGACGCCGCAGCGCTGGCCGCCCTCGCGTCCGAAAAGCTCGGCGCGACGATATCCGCTGCGACCATCCAGGCGTTTCTCAACTCCCTCGAGGACAAATGGCTTCTCGATACGCCGGAGGTCCGCGAGAAACTCGTCAACATCGAAAGCCACAAGCTGCGCCGCGACGGCAGCCCGCTTTACTGGCAGGCTCTGTCGCTGAATCCGGAAAAAATCTTCGAGTGGCTTTTGCCTCGCACCGGCTGGGCATTCACGCAGGCATTTCACGTCTTCGCCGCGTTCGCGATACTTAGCGGATTCGTCATTACTTTTCTCAACTGGACCGAGTTTCGCGCCGGCATTCAGGGCCTGTGGAGTCTGGACGGGTTGCTGTTCCTGTGGGTCGTCACATTTGCAGTCACGACGATGCACGAATTCGCTCACGGCCTGACCTGCTGCCACTTCGGCGGCAAGGTCAAGGAAGTGGGCTTCATGCTGATCTATTTTCAGCCCGCGTTTTACTGCGACGTCAGCGACTCCTGGATGTTTCCCAGGAAGCGCGACCGCATGTGGGTGACGTTCGCGGGAGGTTACTTTCAGCTCGTCGTATGGGGTGTGTGTACGATCGCGTGGCGGATTTCGGATCAGAATACGTTCATCAATCAGACCGCGCTGGTGGTGATGGCGTATTCGGGCCTGCAGACGCTCTTCAATTTCAACCCGCTGATCAAGCTCGACGGCTACTACATGCTGAGCGACTATCTCGAGATCCCGAACCTCCGCGCGAAAGCGTTTCAATCGTTGTGGAACTGGGTCGGCGGCAAACACCGGTCGAAGCGGCCGTGGCGCGACGATCGGGCGCAGATGGTTTATGGCGTGTTGTCGCTCGCGTTTTCGACAACATTATTAATAGCGGTGTACTCCGCCCTGTATACTTGGGCGACTTCCACGTTCGCGTTTGCGGGCATGGTCGCATTTGCGATGTTCTCCACCATTACGTTAAGACGGTCGGCGTCCGAATCGATTTCAGGTTTGCGGGCTGTCTTTTCGCGAGCCGCCTTCCGGAAGGGCCGCAATATCGGGATTGCCGCGGTCGCTCTTATCGTGATGTTCGTCGGCCATTGGGAATTGAAGATTCCGGCCGACTTCAAAATCCTCGCCCGCAGTGAAATGACGGTCCGCACGGAAACCGAAGGCATCATCGTCGAGATGCTGGTTCACGAAGGAAGCCGCGTCGCCAAAGGCGACGTTTTGGCGCGCCTTCGCGACTTCGAAAAGCAGCAGAGAATTTCCGAGCTGGCCGGCACGCTTGAAGCGAAGCGAAGCGAGCTGGCGCTGTTGCAGGCGGGCGCGCGTCCTGAGGAAGTGGAACGCAAGGAGAAGCTGGTGGAGACCAAGCGCGTGGAGCTGTCGAATTCGCGGCGGAACCAGGAGCAGCGGAATCAGCTCGCGCAGACGTTCGAAAGAAAACAGTCCGAGTTGCAGCTCGATCAGCAGAATCTGGCGCGAACCCGCCAGATGGTGGACGAAGGGCTTTCGCCCCGCGCGGACCTGGACAAGGCGGAGACGGCGGTAAAGGTCCGGCAGAGGGAGATCGGGGAGATCGAGGCGGCGGTTCGCGTGGTGACGGAGACTTCCGACCGCGAAGCCGATCTCAAGTCCCGGGAACTGGACGAAGCCGAAAGCGAACTGAAGCTGATGAAAGCCGGCAGCCGGCCCGAGTTGATCCGGCAGGTGGAAGCGGATGTCACGCGGTTGACGAAGTCGATCGCGCTGCTCGATCACGAACTCGGAAAGACCGAGATTCGCGCCCCGATCGACGGCATTGTGACGACGCCGTTCGTCGAAAGAAAGCTCAACCAGCATCTGGATCCCGGCGACGAACTGGCGAAGATCGTGGATGTGTCGCGTGTGATCGTGGAGATGCTGGTCCCTGAAAAAGAACTGGTGGATGTGCGTCCCGGCAATCCCGTCTGGATGAAAGCCCGCAGCCTTCCTTCCATGGACTTCCAGGGCCGCGTGGATTTCATTGCTCCGGTAGCCCAGACGGTGAATACGCAGCAGATGGTTGTAGTTCGGAGTGAACTACAGAATTCAGAAATGCTGCTGAAGCCGGAAATGACCGGTGTGGCGCGCATTTATTGCGGGGAACGCCGCATTGTCGAATTAATGACGCGCCGTATGGTCCGCTGGGTAAAGACCGAGTTCTGGCCCCTCATTCCTTAGAAACCCGTCCGCCCATAACACAAGGGCAAAAAATCTCAGTAATTTTTCGGATCGGCTATGTATTTATTTCGGGTTTTTTCAGCTCTTACTGTCCGACGAGCTAAACAGTACCTTTGAAAAGGCAAATCCGGGCGAAAGACGGAGACGCAAAGCCACAAAGCTAACACCCTCGCTTTTTTCATTCGCGGGTCAAGCTGGTTGGGCCGCCAAAGGCAGGAAGCCAGGCGGTCTGATGGTTTGACTCGTTCCTGACTCCACTCTCGGGTCCTTCTATTTAAAAGGCAAAACCGGCCGAAAGGCCGCACGAGCTAAACGACGTGTCCCAGGCCACGCCGGTGGAACCTTTAGAAGGAAGATTTCAAATGAAGGAGATCGCCATGAAGCAGAACTACGGAGTGATCTGGGTTTAAGGTCACGAGATCCCGTAAACCGTTAACAGGCAATGACTTGAAAGGGAACATAGGGGACATCGATATGAAAAACGAAAACATCGCGGTTGTGAACGAAATCGTCAACGTTGAGGAATTGGAAACGAAGATTGCACCGAGCGGGCAGCTTGGTGTAGATGACTAGAGCTTCTAAACTGAAATTCAGGGGACTCCGGAAAAATACTGGTGTCCCCTGCGCTCTCTTATAATAATGCTCCGCCGCCCCTTAGGAGCGTTTAAGAATTTGTGAATTGGAAAGAGCAGTCTAGGGCCTGTCGTCTCTACTTACTGACGGTGTATCTGCTCGCTCTCCCTTTTACGTTTCTTTGTTTTACAGCCTCCAACGATTTTTCTGCAGCTTGGTTTCTTTTCACTATCACCTCCGTTTTAGTTGCAACTATCAACATAAGGCTGCCTAGGCTTTCCGCAGTGATCTCGATGGGCGACGTTTTCATCATCGTTATTTTGCTGCGTTTTGGTCCAGGTCCGGCATTGATTACATACTGGCTGGGCAGCATCGTAGCCGCCTTCGCGGATCTATTCCGAAGGCATGGTCTAGACCTAAAAGGCAAAACACGACTCTATCGGTGGGCATTTAATCTTTCTTGTTGCTGTATCTCTACGTACGCAATGTTTGCAATGCATTCACTGATTGCACGTTTGCCCCTTCCCACTCCTATTAATACGATCGCTGCTCTATTCGGTGTGGCGCTTGTTTGGTTTCTTGCTAATACGATCACACTCTCCCTCGCTCTCTCTCTTTCGGCAAACAAGAGTTTTCTTGCAGTTTGGCAGGAGGGCCTTGCCCTATATTTGCTCAATTTCCTGGGATCTGCTGCCGGAGCAGGGTTGATCTCTATCTTCTATGACCGAGTTGGCATTTTCATCTTCGTTCTGTCTTTACCCCTGGCCGTGATTCTCTACAAGCTGTATCACTTCTATGTGGAAAAGTACGTACAGGCCCAAACTCACATAAGTGAGCTGAATACGCTGTATCTGCAGACAGTGGAAGCGCTGGCAAGTGCCGTTGACGCGAAGGATCGCTATACACACGGTCACATACGGCGGGTGCAGGCGTACGCGGCGAAGTTGGCAACAATTCTCGGTGTGACCGGTGAACAGGAACTGCTTGCGATCCAGGCCGGCGCTCTCTTGCATGATATTGGTAAGATCGCGATTCCCGAATACATTCTGAATAAACCCACCTCGCTCACGGAGACAGAGTACGAAAAGATGAAGATTCATCCTGTCGTGGGCGCGAACATGTTGAGCACAATCCAATTTCCATATCCCATTATTCCGATTGTGAAGTCACATCATGAACGTTGGGATGGTAATGGATACCCAGAAGGCCTGAAAGCCGAGGAGATTCCCCTGAATGCGAGAATTCTTGCGTTAGTTGATTGTTACGATGCGCTCACAACAAATCGGCCGTACCGCTCGCCCATGGAACGCATGGAGGTTGTCCAGTTTTTCCAACGCGAAGCAGGTCGATCGTATGATCCAATGATCGTAAAGACATTCATTGAGAATCTCGAAGAAATGGAAGCCGCTGGCAAGGCTGTTGTCGTGGAGAGCACAGACGTGTGGGGGTTACAAGAGACGGCTAGCGCAACCAGTGCGAGCCTGCGGCCGCTGGAGAAGGTGCAGCCAACAGTCACATACGGCAAAGCCTTGAACGCCAGCTCTGACATTCAGCGCGAACTGTACTCAGTTTTCGAATTTGCACGGGCGGATTTTCAGTGTCTTACACCCGGAGAGATCTTTTCCTTTATGGCGCGTCGGCTGGAAGCCTTAATCCGATTCGATGCAGGCGCTTTCTATGCTGCTGATTTAACACAGGGTGTTGTGACCGTCGCCCACACTGTCGGGGAAAGTTCAGACGTTCTAAAAGGTTTAATCCTGCCGCTAGAACAAAAACTGACCGGTTGGGTTGCCGCTAACAATCAAGCTTTGTCGAATCTACCGCCTTTTCCAGATTTCTTGAACTGTCCGGAACCGCGACCGATGTTCCAAATGTCTGCGATCGCTCCGTTGAACCGAGAAAATCAGATTCTCGGTGCTGTATCGCTTTATCGAAAGGACTCAGCAAAGTTCACTGAAGAAGAATTTCGACGTTTAGAGATCGTTGCTTCCCAGACTGCATTATTGCTAATGAGATGTAAGAATGCCGAGGATTCTCAATTACTCGTCGATAGCCTGACCGGCCTTCCTAACGGCTTCCAGCTCTATTTGATGTTTGATCAAGTGGCTATCGATGCTGCTAGGTATGAGTATCCTCTGACCTTCCTGTCCATAAATTTAGAAGACATCAAGAACATACGCTACAAATGGGGACACATGAGTGGCGATGAAGCGATTCGTGCCGCCGCGCAATACCTAAAACAGGAATTGCGAGAAACCGACTTATTGGTCCGCTACGCGGGTGACGAATTCATCGCGATCAGCCCGAAGATGTCTCGCGAGCAAGCTGAGGCCCTGAAATCCCGCGTGCAGAATGCACTGGATCATTTCGAGTTCGTAGTCCGCAACCAAACAGAAATTCCGCTACAAGTGTCAATTGGTATTTCCATCTTTCCTGAGGATGGATCGGATCTGGAGAAATTGCTCTTGACCGCCGAATTACGCATGCGTGAGGATCGAGACCTGCGAGCAGCAGTCAGGAGGGGCGTCCGAAAGATCCGAAGCTGAAATCCGATTTTTCACTACCTTTTTCTGGTCATTTGTGTGACCTTCTAGCCATTTTAACTCACAGGGTATCGAATCGCAGAAAACGGCGATGTCGCGACCATTGAGACTTTTCCAGCGGACAACCGAGCTGTGGAAAGGTTAGTCACCCATGACATTTTCTGTTTCAGACCGATTCAGCCTAATTACCCCCCTGCGCGAAGAGCGTCACTTTAAGACTTTCTTGGTCGACGACCGTTTATTGGACCGACAGAACGTAATTCTTAAAATCATCAAACGGGATTGTGTTCTAGCCACTGTGGACGACTTAACAGAGCACTTTGCTTGGCAGATAGGTTTTGAGCATTGTCAGTTTGCGACGGTCCTAGATGCTGGATTTACAAAGCAACAACATGTGTTTTATGTTCGTGAGCACCTAGAGGCATCCAAGCCACTGTCGGCCGACCCAATAGCGACAACCAGGGGGCTAGTTACGGTGGTGAACTTCCTTTTCCGAAACGGACGCATCCACGGTGCGCTAAAGCCCTCCAATATTTTTGTTCATAAAAACGGCTTAACAATTGCCGATCCCAAGTGCAAAGGCATAAGAGTTTCCGAAGACGACCAATACGTTCATTTCGGTGCGCCGGAGCTTCTGCGGGGTGCGGATCTGACACGAGAAAGCGACTTATATTCTCTTGGCGCAATCCTTTATTGGGTATTCACGGGGCGACATTTATTTGAGGATTCTGATCTCAACCGTCTTAGATCGAAGTATCAATCCGCCTCCGTTCCACCTGCTCCATGTATTGCACCCGTGTCACAAGCAGTCCTCGAACTGGCCATGGGCCTGTTAGACGGGAATCCTGACCAGAGAGCGGCCGCGTTCGAACGATTGACAGAGGCCATCGGCTGTGGGACGTCGAGCGCAAGTAATGCGATCTTTCTTGGTCGTCAACGCCTCTTACAGCAAACGTTTGAAATGATCCATCCTCCGGAGCCAAGCTTGCGTGTTTGCTTGATCGAAGGGGAGTGGGGGATTGGTAAGTCCCGATTCATTGCGCAACTGAGGCTACTCTGTTCCTTTCGACGGCTGGCCTTTGATGCGTGGCACGTCAAGGAGAATTCCCACAACCTGTCCCCTATCAAAGAGGGCTTAAGGCGGTTGTCAGTATCTGGCTTGTTGTCCTCACGGTTAAGAACTGAGCTAGACCGCCTCGTATGCGAAATCTTCGGATCCTCAATTAAGCGTGGCGTGTTCCCCACTGAGAGCTATCCGATCGAGAAGGCGGTTAGTGAAATTGTTCGGGTGCTCGCTCTTTTGACCAGAAACGTGCCGTTTGTCATAGCAATCGACGATTGTGATTACGCTGACCATGGAACGCTTCTGCTCCTGCAGCAACTTGTATATCGGTCGTCGGAAATGTCGATGACACTCATCTTGACACGCCGGCCCAGTGAGCCCGAACCGAGTTGGATCGACCACGTTTCTAAGTGTTTGAGTGGACACTTTGTTCGCCATTTCATGCCTCCTCTCTCTCTTGGCGAGACACAAACTCTTGTCAGGCTGTTAGAGAGCGACGAAGTAAGGCGAAATAACATGGTCGAGTATTCAGCTGGCAATCCCATGTTCATTCACGGCTACGCAAGCTGCACAAGCCCGATCGTCGACGATCCCCCTGAGATAATTCAACGCAAGCTTGGGATGCTATCCGCGCTAGACAGTGACACTCGGTACCTTCTCCAGGTGCTTTCGGTCCTGCGTAAACCCATCGATTTATCCATTGTCGCTCGTTTGTGCCGGGCAAGTGTCGAACAGTTGCGCGGCAGGTTAGGTGCAGCTGAACGCCGAGGTCTCATTAACAACAATGCGGAGATGATAGCGATCAGGTTTCCGGCAGTTCGGCAACGCCTCTACCGTGCACTAACGAAAAACAAGCGAGTGCACTTGAATTCTGCCGTGTTTCTTGCCTTGCGTGGCACCGAACTCGATTTGCCTACTTTAGCAACGTACGCGTTCGAAGGGGAATTGTTCGAAGAAGCGGCCGGCCTGTACTACGAACTCGCCCGGACAGCCTATGATGCATCGCGTTTCCAAACCGCCCTCGACTACTACATCAAAGCTCAGAAATGTCAGTCCGGTCAGCCTGGTGCCATCGATCTAAATGATAAGCTGCAGTTAGCACACTGCTACGATTGGCTTGGCAAACAACGAATTGCACGTGAGCTGTACCAGGAGATTCTGTCCTCATCCTCGGTTGTTGAGAATCCTGAACTGACCTCTTTAGTATATGCCCGATTGGCGACTTCGTTTGATAAGACAGCCGCGGCGGACGATCGCCTTCGCTTTATAAACCTCGCGATTGAATGTCTACCGTCCGATTCACCGTCGGTGATACGACGGTATGGGAATTTGCTGACTGCTCTTGTACGAATTGGGCGGCTGGAAAGCGCTGCCGAGCTTTTAGCCAAGGTCGAGGAGTACGTGGTTCGTGATAAACAAGAGATGACATCATTGCATGTATTCCGTGGATTCCTACTGCATGCTAGAGGTGAATTCCGTCTGGCTTGCGACTCATACTTGGCCAGTCTCGCAACAACCGCAAGAGCACTCAACGAATATGAAACGCAAGCAATCTTGTTGAATCTCGCCGTTTGCTGCGAGAACCTCGGTGATCTCAAGACCGCCCTCGACTATCAGGTACGGGCAAAAAACCACGCAGAAGCTAGCCGCAACGTGCCTCTCCGGATCCTCTCCGATGGTAATCTTGGCGCAATCAAAATGAAACTTGGCGCATTTCGTGAAGCGAGCCAATTGTTCGCGCAGGCACACACCGACCTAAACACGTGGTTGAGCGCAGCTAGTGATTTCGATAGGAACCGACACTTTCTTGCGTTGCAAGTAGACTCGATACTCCATGCTATTTACCGAGCCGAATATAAAGTTGCCGGAGATCGTCTTAAGAGGGTTCGGATACATTTGGGGCCGCCGCTCGAATTGGAACGAATGTTCTATGAGATCATTAGATGTAAATTCTTTCTTGAGATTGGTTTGACCGGCCAAGTTCTGCGAGTGTTGCGCGATCTCACCCCGCTCAGCATTTACGACATCGACTTTCTTCGCGTTGAATGGACGTTGATAGAAGCGCGCCTTCGGGAAATACCTCCTACGGACAAAATGCAGAAGCTGCAAGAAGCATGCGTTTTGTCTGAAAAGCTCGAAACCTTGTATCAGCGTTGCGAGCTTTTTATCGCTCTAGCAACAGTTTGTCTGGATCTTGGGCAAAGACAAAATGCGATACGGTACGTGAAGATGGGGCTGGAACTCGCAAACAAGAATTCTTACAGACTTTTGGCTACGAGGGCTGCGTTCGTTTTAGGTATGACGGCCGACCAACCACTGGACAGGCAACATTTCCTTTCTGATGCTTTCCATGAGGCTTCGGAGATGGGGCTTCAGGAATTGGTTGCGGAGTCCGCGTATCATCTTGGGACCCACCACCTCGAGAACGGAAACACCATTACAGCTCGGGAGTACTTAATTCGTAGCTCAACGTTAACTGCGCGGTTGGCGGAGGGCGTGCCGTTGGCGGCCAGGTCGAAGTATTTGGCGAAACAATGGCGACGCGATGCACGCGCGGCACTCGAGAGGTGCAACGAATTAATCCCGTTCAACGCGGCGGCTGCTTTCAACACGGATGCCGACAAATATTTTGGCGCGGCTTATCGGTTTACGACGGCAGTTGGCGCAGTAAATTCCGTCGAGGGACTGCTCCGCGCGGTCGAGACGACTTTGGAATCTGCGTTTAGTCGATGTGCGATGGTTACACTTCAAATTGGCACGAACACACTCTCGATGCCAGTGAGAGTCAAGTCGGTACCGGAGTTCACGCAACACCTCGAACTTCTTAGATCTCGTGCCAAAGGCCGCGTATTTTTCGATTCGATCGATGACAAGGGGAAACAGCCGCATGCTTGGATTCCGTTAAATTCCGAAACATGTGACGGCGGCATCTACGTCTTCTGCCGACCTCATGAGTCGTCATTTACGGAAAAGGAAATCGAGCTTCTGGTAATGATGGGCACCATCGCGAACGGTGCATTGAAGAGACTGGAGACTCGGAATGCGCAGGAAGCGGAACCAGAGGATATATCGGAATTCCACGGGATCATCGGAGCTTCAAAGGCGATCAAGAATGTTTATGCACAGATTCAGGTGGCTGCAAACAATGCTGCGACGGTTTTGATTGAGGGCGAGAGCGGGACTGGTAAAGAACTTGTTGCGAAAGCGATTCATGCAGCTGGCGCGCGGGCAAAAGGGCCCTTTATTGCGGTTGATTGTGGCGCTATTCCGGAAGGGTTGATTGAGGCCGAGTTGTTCGGCGCGAAGAAGGGATCTTATACCGGTGCCGACACCGACAGGCCTGGACTATTTGAGGCTGCAAATCGTGGCACGATCTTTCTCGACGAAATCTCGAATACTCCGATGACACTCCAGGTCAAGATGCTCAGAGTGATTCAGGAACGAGAGGTTCGAAGGCTTGGTGAAACGAAAGGTCGTTCGATAGATGTCCGGCTGATCGTTGCCAGTAACGACGACCTGGAAGCCCTGTCGGAGGCCGGTAAGTTTCGGAAAGATCTGTTTTATCGATTGAAGGTGCTTCACATCAAAGTGCCTCCACTGCGCAGCCGCGCGGACGACATTCCAATGCTTGCGCATTCGTTTCTCCAAAAACTTAACGCCAGCAACAAGACGCGAAAATACTTTGCTCCTGACGTGGTGCCACTTCTTTCCTCGCAGAAATTTCCAGGCAATGTGCGCGAGCTGCAAAATACCATTGAGCGCGCGTTCTTTATGGCAAAGGGAATCATGATTACCGAGGTGCCGCTCAATGCACCTGCCACGTTAGCGTCGGGTGACTCAAACGACGTTAAAAATCTGTTCAAGGACATTGCCGATGGCCGCGAAGATTTCTGGTCCGGCGTACGCAATCGTTACAAACGTCGCGACATTTCTCGCGAAAAAATCCGTGCTTTGGTCGATTTCGGTTTGCGAACAACGGGCGGGTCGTACAAGGATATGGTTTCACAATTTCGGCTGAAGGACAGCGACTACCGCCGCTTCATGGATTTCTTGCGCCGCAACGATTGTCTCCTCGATTTTCGTCCGTATCGCAAAGCAACCAATGCCTCTCGCGAGAATTGACGTTGTTGCTGCCGTCATCCGGGACAACGGCAAAATCCTCATCACGCAGCGGCTCGACAACGTCCACCTGGCAGGTCTTTGGGAATTCCCGGGTGGAAAGGTCGAGTCAGGTGAGTCACTCGAAGTCGCACTTGAACGCGAAATTCGCGAAGAAGTCGGACTAGAAATCCGTGTAATCGACGAGTTTTTCACGGTCGATCATGACTATCCCGCCAAATCTGTCCGACTCCATTTCTTTAATTGCGCTGTCTTGAAGGGTGAAGCAAGACCCATCGACGTGGCAGATCTGCGATGGGTAAGTCCCCGAGACCTCGGGAATTACCGATTTCCGCCAGCGGATGCCGACCTCATCGCACGGCTGCGCTCACACGACTGAGTTCCTGCGAAAAACCGTTTTGGCATGCGAGGTGCTTCAAATCAGGCCAGGAGGAACACGAATGGCATCTCTGTTAAAGCGAATTCGAGCCTGGTTCCGCAGAGAACCCATGCCCGAGAGATGTCTGCAATGTGGTCTTCCTCCAGGCCGCCAATTCCTGGTTACGACGGACGAACCCATCATGCATCCGCACCAATGCTCCTGGTGCCAGAGCATCCTTTATGTACCAGGTCCAGTGTTTGCGTGCAAAGGATGCTCAAGAGAACAGAGTCAGGCGCCTGCGGCTTGACTCAAGGCCAATTGACGACCGCCCCGATCAACTAAAAACAATCGACACCGCTAGAGCACGTTCAATTTCGAGGTGTGTATCTGCGACGTCCAGCTTGTGGTTTTGACAACCTGATTCGGCCCACTTTGATCGTCTGATTTGGCCCACCCCCTCCTGTATTAAATAAAGGTTAAAGATGAGACCGCCGCCGGGTTTGTGGGAACGGTGGAAAACCCAGCAGGGTTTTCCAAGTTATTCCGAGCACCGGATTATTCCGAGTGGAGTGGACCAGCAAGCTTGGAACCGAGATAGGCACGTTGTTTCAGGGATGAGGCCGTCGGAATAATCTGGGACGATCTCCTGCCATGA
>Ga0137433_1000941_pt1 | contig 13510 bp, 8 predicted proteins | sample EasRivERMZT840_2_FD_102335 | JGI IMG/M metagenome (GOLD analysis project Ga0137433, IMG submission 102335) | Soil microbial communities from meander-bound floodplain in the East River, Colorado, USA - East River MetaG ERMZT840_2 | ecosystem: Environmental > Terrestrial > Soil > Floodplain ...
CGATCGTATAGCCTCCTCGAAGATCTTTTCGATCGGCTCTTCTGAGGGTTTCGCAGGCAGTTCCGTCCTGGGCTCGACGGTTGCGGGAGGGCGCTGCCGAGCCGAAGCTGCAGGCTCGGTGCGCCCCGGCGGGCGCGGGGTTGCGCGGGGAGGTGCATTCTGGACCGCAGCAGCGAGATAGATCACCGGCATTGCAGCGATCATCAGGGCGATCCATCCGGTTCGTTTGACAACACCGGATTGTGGATGTTGAAGCGCCAGAATACGATCGATACGAGTGCGAATGTTGCGTCTAGCCATAGCCATACCTCCTGCCAGCCGGCGCCCATCCTGAGCTTCCGCCGCGAATCCGAGCAATACCTCCGCATACCGCGGAGCGTCCCCGATCAGTGAAAGCGATGCTTCGTCGCTGGCCTGTTCAGCCAGCGCTCCCAAATGACGCTCAAGCCACCACGAAAACGGATTGAACCAGAACACGCAGCGGTTCAGTCCAGCCATGGCCGTGATCACCCAGTCTGCGCGTCGAACGTGCGTGAGTTCATGCGCCAGAACGGCGCGCAGGTTCCATTCGTTCCAGGAACTCCAGTTGCCGGGCAAAAGGATCACCGGCTTCAGGAACCCAACAGTCAGCGGCACGCGCACGATGTCCGACTCGAGCAGCACAGTCGCGCGGTTGCCCAGCTTCAGTGTTTGGAGCATTTCGTCGAATGCGGCGCTTTTGACCGGCACGCCTTTGCGCGTCAACTGCCGGATTCGCAGATGCGCGATTCCTGTGCGCATCAGCAACCAGAGCGTGACGGCTGCATAAATGATGAACGCCGAGTCCCATGCGCCGTAACGCGCTGTCGCCGGTCGTGCTGCGGGTGCCGCTTCAATCGGTGCCGGCGAGGGTATCGGTGAAAGAACGATCAAAGCTGGAACCGAAGATTCAAAGACAACCTGCTGGAGCGATTCCGGCACAAAAACCGCCGGCAGCAGTGCGTCGGCCGCAGGGAGCAGAAGAATCGAGGCCGCAGTCACCGCCCATATCGCGTGACGAATGGCTACGTTGCGCATGAATGCGGTGAATACTCCAGCCGTGGCAATCAGTCCCAGAGACCGGAATGTCACGACAGCCAGATAGAGAATGAACCCGCGAGACATTTCACTTCTCCTTTGCCGACCTGCGTCGCGCAATCTTGCGAGCCAGAGCCGACAGTTCGCGATGATCGATCATTTCCTGATCGATCATGCCGACCAGCAATTGCTCCACGGATCCGCCGCACAGGCGATCGATGATCTGGCGCACCGCCTTCGCCGCTGCGCCTTCGGCAGCCTCGCGTCCAGTGTAAACATTGGTACGTCCTTCGACGCGATGCTCGACATAGCCTTTTTCCTCGAGGCGCCGCAGTATGGTCCGCGCCGTCGATTCCTTCATGAAGTGCCGGTCCGCGAGTGTTTGACGCACCTCTTCTGCCGTCACTTCGCCCCGTTCCCATACGACGTCCATGACGAGTTGTTCGAGGTTGCTGAGGGTTTTTCGTCCGCTAAACATTGTAGCGCTACAAACTGTAGCGATTAGTCAGGGAGTTTGTAAAGCGGAATTTCCTAGCTCGACAATGTTCCGCGCGCGGTTTCCCGGTCGTCGACGCGGCGCATGACAACCACCACGATGAGGACCAGCAACACCTGGATCACGCCGAACGAAGCTGCAGTTCCGTAGTTCGCGTAATAGAGTTCGTCGTTGATCGCGATGGAAAGCGGACGGTATGAAGGCGTGTACAGCAGAACCGTCGCAACGAATTCGCCGACACCGTCCACAAACGCCAGCAGCGCGCCGGCCGCCACGCCTCGATACAACAAAGGCAGGACAACGCGCCGGAATGCATACCACCAGCTTGCGCCGAGACTGCGGGCCGCCTCCTCGATACCGGCGTCCAGTTGCGCGAGAGATGCGGCCGTCGACCGGAATACGATCGGCGAGAAGCGGACGAAATATGCCAGCGGCACGATCGCAAATGTCCCAACCAGCACGTGTCCGAAGGCGAAAAGCGAAGGATCGGCGAAAGCCGTGATCAGGTTGATCGCGACAACCGTGCCGGGCAGAGCCCACGGCAGCATCATCGCGATGTCCATCACGGCTCTTCCGCGAAACCGCATCCGCGCGATGACATAGGCCGAAGCAAGGCCGAGAACGATGGCGCCGCCCACGGCGATGGCGCTCATCTCGATGCTGTTCCTGACAGCCGCCCACGACCGCGGATCCGTAAAGAGCGTCGCGAAGTTCTGCAGCGTGTACTGTGAAGGAAGCGGCGACGTTCTCCAGGATCCGTTCACGGAAAATGCCAGCAGAAAAATCATCGCGATCGGCAGGATCAGAAAGACTGTCGACAGCGATGCCACCACGACCAGCACAGCCTTCCACACGCGACTCGTGACCGTCCGCCGCTTTCGAGCGCCTCCCTTGGAGAGCGTGCTGTACGCCGCGCCTTTCTCGTACGTTCGCAACAGGATGAGGAAAGCGATGGAGATCACGGCGAGCATTACCGATACGACCGAAGCCAGCCCCATTTGACCGTTCAGCTTCGCGATGACGATCTGCCGCGTCATGACCTTGTCGACATGGAACAGCAGCGGCGCGGTATACGACGCCATCGACGACATGAACGTCAGCAGCGCGCCCGCCACGACGGCAGGCGTCAGCATCGGCAGCAGGACGCGGATCCATGTCTGAAATCGGGATGCGCCCAAACTGTAGGCCGCTTCTTCAAGCGAGTCGTCCGACTGTTCGAGCGCGGCCGCGACGGTGAGGTAGAAGTAGGGATACATCGTCAGCGTATGCACCAGCAGAACTCCGCTGATGCCGTCGACGGCGAATCTTGTTGGATCCACACCGAACAGGTTTCCCAGCACCTGCGGGATCGTTCCTCCGATTCCATACAGCAGAACGAACGCCTGGACCCCCATGAGCGGGGGCAACGCGATCGGTACAAGAACCAGAATCTGGCAAAGGCGTCTCAACGGAAAAGTCCATCGCCTGAGAAGCACGGCCAGGAAGATTCCAGTGACGCCGGACGTGATGACGCTCAGGAAGGAGACCAGCAGACTGCCGAGCATGGATTCGCCCTGCGCGCCATTGCGGAATTCGAAAAATCTCGAGTATTCCGCGAGTCCGCCGCCGATCCCTGTGATGCTTTGCTGGAACGTCGAGACCATCGGCCCCGCGACATAGCCCCACAGCACGAGGGCAAGCAGTAAAACGACGGTCATCGGCCCGGCGCGTTTCAACAAGAGCGTCATGGTGTTTCCGCGGAGGGCACCAGATGCGTTGCACCTGCTGCGATCGATAAACCGACCGGCTGGCCGGGATTCGGCCGGGCCGCTGAACTTGGCACTTCCACCTTCAAATCGCCGACACGGGTTTTCACGTTGCAGGAACGGACGGGGCCCGCATATTCCACGTCGATCACGACGCCGGGGAACAGTCCGTCGGCGCCGAGTTGCAACGATTCGGCTCGCACGCACACACCGACGTGGCCGCCCGCCGCGAGTGTCAATCCGGGCGCTCGCCGATTTGCGTCGACCTCGAGACTGGTGCCATCAGCAAACCGGACGATGATCGAGTTGTCCGCGACCTCGGTGATCGTTGCGTCGATGATGTTGTTGCGGCCGATGAATGTCGCAACGAATCGTGTGGCGGGCCGTTCGTAGATTTCTTCAGGAACGGCGACCTGGTGAATGCGGCCGCGATCGAGCACTGCAATCCTGTCGCTCATGGCCATCGCTTCGTCCTGATCATGGGTGACGTATATCGTCGTCACCTTCGTCGACTGGTGCAAAAGCCGTAAGGCGGCGCGCGTTTCCTGGCGCAGTTTCGCGTCGAGATTTGATAGTGGCTCGTCCAGAAGCAGGAATTTGGGACTGATCACCAGAGCCCGCGCAAGGGCGACACGTTGTTGCTGGCCTCCCGAAAGCTGATCGACGCGCGCATCGTCGAGCCCGTTCAGTTGCACTTCTGCAAGCGCCGCCGTTACGCGCTCGCGGAGTTCGTCGCGCGGAATCTTTCGAACCTGAAGTCCGAATGCTACGTTCTTCGCGACGGATAAATGAGGAAACAATGCGTAGTTCTGAAACACGAACCCGATGTCGCGGCGATTCGGCGGTTCGTGCGTCACGTCGGTGTTGCCGAAGAGGATTCGGCCGGAGGTCGGTTCTTCGAAACCGGCAATCATGCGGAGCGTGGTCGACTTTCCGCATCCGGATGGCCCGAGGAGCGTGAAGAATTCGCCGTCCTCAATCTTGAGATCGATCGAGTCGACGACTGTGCCGGTTCTGGTAAAGGACTTCGACAGCGCTTCCAGCGTGAGCGCAGTCACCGCCCGCCCTTGTCCTTGATGTTCTGGGACCAGTAGTCCAGCCACTCCGTCTGTTTCTGGCTGAGGACGTCCCAGTCGATCTTCATTTCTTTGATGTTGAGCTTTCGCAGCCAGTCCGGCTTGTCGGTGTCCGGGAGTTGGATGGCGGGAATCTGATAGTAGTCCTTCGCGAGCTGCGCCTGCAGTTTCGGTTCGAGCAGGAAATTCTGGAACTCGACGGCGGCTTCCATCATTTTGGGATTATTCACGACTCCCACTCCGTCAAGCAGCACCGGCACACCCGACTCGGGAATGACGAAGGACCACGGACGATTATTTTTGAGCGGCTGGATAAGCGCGTCCTGCAGATTCCACAGCGTAACCGTACCGACGCCCCGATCGACCTTTAAATACATGTCGTCGGGTGTCGGCGAGTAGACGGCGGTGTTCGCATCGAGTTTCTTCAGCCATTCGTAGCCGGCGTTCGGGGAACCTGTCGTTGCGTATTGCCGGTAAATCATGGCGCTGAAGATGGTGCGCATGGTGCCGGAGGCCATCACATCGCGAATGACAATCTTGCCTTTGAAAGCGGGAGTGATGAGGTCGTCCCAGTCTTTGGGAGCCTGGTCGGGTTTCAGAAGGTCGTGATTGTAGATGATGACTTCGGGCAGCAGCATTTCCGCGTACCAGCGTCCCTGGGGGTCTTTTTGCGATGCATTAATAAGGTCCGCGCTCGCGGGCTTTGAAGGCGCGAGAAGTCCTTCGCTGGCCGCCTGCTGAAGACCCTGAAGCGTGCCTCCCCACAGGAATCCGGCCTGCGGGTTCGATTTCTCTGCGCGCATCCGGTCGAGCGCCGCCTGCGCGCCCAGAGTGATCACATTCACATTGCCTTTGTACTTCGGGAACTTTGCCGTGAAGAGATCGATGACATGCGCGACTTCGTCTTTGTCGCGGCCCGTGTAGATCGTGAGCGTTTGCTGGGCGCCGGGCTCATTCGCAGCAGGAGAGCACGCACCGGTGAGCAGGAGCAGTAAACAAATCAAAACGCGTCGCATCGCCGAGGATCGTAGCATCCAGCTGTAGGGGCGGTCTATGACCGCCCGGCAATTTTTAATGTCTCACCACGTCTTCTTGATCCGGACGTCGAACGCGAAGCCGCCGTTTTGATCGCGCACGCCGCTCACACCGACGCGCGGTGTCGCCTGGTATTCCAGCTTGATGACCTCGCGCTGTGTGGATGTGGCGTCTGTCGAGAATGTGACGAACAGATTTCCTGTGACGCGCTGCTGGATGGTGATGCGCGCTCCGGGATCCTGCTGGTGACCGCCGAGCACCGGATCGATGGAGAGCTGAGAAATGCCGGCAATTTTTTCGAGCCGGTTCGTGACCTGATTACTCACGCTGGACGCGATCATCGATTGGGCTCCAATGTTTGCCGGTGTCGTATCCGCGGCCTGTTCCTGCGAGGTTTTCCCGAACACGAGCAGATTGATGATATCGGACGGCGGCAGCGCGGGCTCGGATGTATACGTCGTGCGGATCTGATCGAGCGTTCCGCGGAACAGCATTCGAATGTCGTAATCCTTGACCTTGGTGTTGACCGCAACATTCAGCCGCGGGTCGATTCGATACGGATCCACGAAGTCCAGCGTGCCCTGTTCCAGAAAGTAGCGATTGCCGCGGAAGATCAGATCGCCGCCGGTCAGATTCACACGTCCGATCATGGTCGGCTCTGCAGCCGTACCGCGGATTCGCAGGTTTGCTGCGCCCTGCAGGCTGAGCTTGCTGCTTGCGAGATTCAGGTCTTCCGTCGATATGACATGAATGTCGAGATTGAGATTACGCGCAAAACCGCCTGGAGGCGCCGTGCTGCCGCGGGCGCCGCTCGCCGCTCCGGCGATATCGCTGAGATCGAACGAGGGCGAAAACGACAGTTCCGTCAGCCGCACCTGGCCGTGCAGCAGACCGTAGGATTGAGAGCCGACCAGCGTCAGGTTCGTATCGATTCCTTCTCTTACGCCTTGCGGAAACAATGTGCGAATGCCGCTTCCCGAGACCGCCAGGTTGTACTGAATCGACGGGCGGAACGTGATACCGCCGTTTGCCGTCAATGTTCCGCCGCTGACCATGCCTTCAAATTTGTCGATCTCGAGGCGGTTGTTGGTCAGCGTCAAAACACCGTTTCCGTTCTGCAAACCCAGGGGCAGGCTGTCGCCGGCGAACGCGGCGTTCACGATCCGGACCTGGCCCTGGACGTTCGGGTTACTTCGCACGCCGCGGCCATCGATGTTGAACTGAATCTGGCCCGAACTGGTGACGTCCGGATTAAGTATCTGCGCGAGAGCGAGGTCGATCGTTCCAAGCGCGACGATCGACATCGGTGCGTTTCCGGACACTGGAATTGTTCCCTGCAACTGCAGATCTGTTCCTGTTCCGCGAATCGACGTCTTCTGCAGCGTCAACACGCCCCGGCTGTAGTCGAGCTGAATCGGCTGGGCCGCGGCAAGTGACAGGTCGTTCCTGTATGAGAACGCGAGCTTCGGAATCGTCAGATGCGCCTCGAGCCGTGACGTATCCTTCAGCGGGCCGCGTATTGTGCCGTGGATTTCCGTTTCGCCCGTCAGATATGAGGATTGCGCCGGCAGATACAACGCGATCAGCGGCTGGATTGAAATGGCCGGAGTATCGAACGTCGCGTCCGTTTCAAAGTCTCCCGTCAGGTTGATGCGTCCTCGGCCGCGCACGGTCGAGTTGATCGCCGCCGATCGCGAGTCCAGCGCCACGGTTGCCACACGGTTTGCGATGTCGGCCTTAAGCGTGACGCCGCTGATGGTTTGATTCTGGATTTGAAGCTCAGGGATCTGGGCCGTGAACGTGAGACCGGGATCATCCAGCGTGCCGCTGCCCTTCGCAACAATATCCAGCGTGCCGGAGACGTTTGCGTTTCTTGCGCGAAGCGCTTTCAGTTGATCGAGACGAAAGCCTTTGGCCTGAAGCTCGCCCTCGTATGCTCTGCGAGCCGGGAAGTAAGTGATGCTGCTTTGCGCCGTTCCGGCCGCCATTCGCAAGCCGAGCTTCGCGCGGATCTCCTCGCCGGTTCCCTGGAAATCCGCATTCAAGGACTGAACAGGCTCATCGGCAATGGTTGCTTCCGTCAGCGTGACGGTCCCGCGTCCCACCGGATTCAATTGCGAACCCTGGAACGATACGTCGGCCGACAGTGTGCCGGTGACAGGCGTGTCGATGCCTGCCAGACCTTTGAGCTCGGTCACGTTGAGCTGAGTGGCACGGAGGTCGATCTGAAACGGACTGGTGTCCCGGAAAGCCCAGCGGTCCAGCGTCAGGTCTGCGTTAAAGGTGGCGCGGCCCCGATTGCTGGCAGGCGTGACACTTCCGTTTCGCAACGCCACGCGCGATGGGCTGGCATCGACGTTGGCTCGCACGGCTCGCCATTCCGTTCCTTTGACGGACAGCGACGTCGCGGAGACCTCTCCCGAGATCTGCGGATTCGTGGTTGAACCACGCACTGTTCCGGCGAAGCCGGCCATTCCCCCCAGGCCCAGCGGCTGCGGCAGCGCGCCGAACGCGTTGGCCAGAGTTTCGATTTCGCGGAGATCGTTGGATTGCGCCTGTACCTGAAGGCTGGCTGTCCTGCTGACGGTTCCGTTGAGCGTCAGTGTGGTTTGCGCGGTTCGAATTGCGCTGTTCTGGAATGCGATCGTCTGCGCGGCCTCCGAATAATTCGCATGAATGTCCGCTTTGACGGCAACCGGAGCCGGATTGCCGGCGTTCAACGGCTGAACCGTGCCCGCAGCGGTGGCGTCTGCGCGAGCCGTCAAAGTGTCGAACGTCTTCCGCCACTTCGCCGAAACCTTCGCATCCGTCGTTCCGGTCATTCGATAGTCTTTCATCCCCTGCGCATTCGCGAGCGCCTGAAGGCTTCCGAGAGCAACCTTGTGAAGGTTCGCATTCAGCTCCGATATCTGAGCGCCGGTGAGGTCCTGCATCCGGAAGGTTCCATCCATGCGTCCGCCAAGCAGGGCCGCGCGAAGATCGCGAACGTCGAGGTTGCCCTTCTGCAGCAGATACCGCGCGCTGATGTCGCGTACCTGCGTGTGCACGGTCGTTGTGTGAATCTGGAGGCCCGTGCTCGACATGTTGCCGTCGAGTGTGAGTGTTTCCATTACGGGCTTATCGGGAATGCTTTCGAACCTGAGGGATCCTGCCGTTTTCACGATTCCGACAGGCAGCGTGGCGTCCTTGAGTATCTGGCGAAGCTCGCCTGTGTCGAGAGACGACTGATACGCCGCGGTCACTTTGGGATGAACGTAGTCGTCCAACGTCGCCGTCAGGCTGACCTGTGATGCGCCGCTGGTCACAAGGCTGCGCTTCAGTTGAAACGTGTCCGGTGTCGCTTCGAATTCCGCCTCGAGGCTGTGGATCATCGGATTCAGATTCTGGAAATGGACCTTTCCATTCGTGTAGCTGAGTCCGCCTGTGTACCGCTTCGCGTCCGGATCGAAACTGGATTGAGCCTGGAAGTCGTGAACGTCCGCGTCGAGCAGACTCTTCTCATCGTTGTAATAAAGCTCGCCCTGCCCAAGCATCACGTGACGTATACCGAGATCAAAGATGCTCGTGCTTTGGTCTGAACTCTTCGGCTGTGGAATGTTCGTGTCGCCGTTTTCGGCGACGTAGACGCGCACCACGGGATGATCGATCACGATGTCTTTGAGATACCACTTCCGCTGAAGGAGCGAGACAACCTGAACGCTCACACTGAGGTGATCCACTTTCAGCAGCGGCGGCGTTTGATAAGGCGCGGCGCCATCGATCACAACGTCGTACATGTCGACTGCAGGGCTCAGGCCCGACAGATGCACGGAAAAATCTCTCATCCGGAGTTGAATTCCAACCGCGTCGCTCAGCCTCGTATGGACGACTTTCAGCAGGTATTGCCGGAATGAGTTGGTTTGCAGCAGCGCAACGATGCCGATCAGCAAAACGGCCGTGAGAACCAGCAGACCGCCGGCGATCCACGCGACAAGCCGCTTCCGGCTGCGCCGCGGTCGTCCGGGAGGTACCGGCTGATCGTAATAATCGGGAGGTAAACGTACAGTGCTCAAAACGACTGCCCCAATGTAATAAAGATCTGAGTGGCCTTGACGCCGTCGATCGGATTCAGGTTGCGACCGATATCAAGACGGATCGGACCAACCGGCGTCACATACCTAAAACCCATGCCGACGGAGTTGCTGTACTGGCTTTTGAAGTTGCTGAATCCCACGCGCTCGAAAACGTTGCCGCCGTCATAGAAGGTGACCAGGCTCAGTCCCTTCAACGCGGGAAGCAGAGGCAACTGGATTGTCGGAAGCGGAATTCGGAACTCCGAATTCAGGATCAGAAGCTGTCTTCCTCCTGTCGGCACTCGGATAAAACCGCAGGTTGAAGGATCCAACGGGTCGCCGCAGACCGGCACTGTCGTCTGCGGGCCTGCGCCATTCAACGGGAAACCGCGAAGCGAGCTGCCTCCGCCGGTGAAGAACTTCTGACTGAGCGGGATGCGGCTGCCTGACGTCGGTTGCAGGAAGCCCAGTCGCAGGCTGTTCGCCCAGACGATGCCGCCGAGTTTTGTGTATTTCGCAGCTTGCGCGAGAAGCTTTCCGAAATTGACGTTGGATCCCATGATCGCCGGATTCACGGTGAACTCGACGCTGTCGTACATGCCTGATTTGGCGTCGAGCGGATTGTCACGCGTATCGCGAATCCAGACGGCGCCGAGCGTCGACAGGCGTGTGTGCAGATCTTCCTGCGGTATGAGTTCCGGAATCGCGAGACCGGTCATGACCGTTCGTGTGAGCGCGTACCGGAGCAAGAGGGTTTGCGTCTTCTTCGCGTTGATCGGCTTTTGAAGCTGAACACCGAATTGTGTGAGCCGCGCATCGAAGATCGGATTCTCTTTGTTCTGTTCGAGCGTGGCAGTTGCGGTCCCGGTCCAGTTCGTCCATCGGAAATAGGGATTGGTCCATGCGAACGAACCCCGCTTGGCGAGTGGGCCGTACAGGCCGCCGATCGTGATCGTCTCGGCCTTGCCCCGCACATTCGTTCGCGTGTACTGGAAATTGAGTCGCGGCCCCTGCACCCTTCGCTGGTTGGTTCGGAACGAGGTTGGTAATCCGACCGGAGGCAAACCCGGCAGGGCGATCGTTCCGGCGGGAATGCTGCCGCCCTTGCTCACGACTTCGTATCCGAACCCGTACTGAATAGTGTTTTGTTTGGACTCGTGGACCTTGACGATCACATCTTCCTGCTCCTGCGACGTGATCTGGCGTCGAGGATTCACTTCGGCCCAATCGAAGATGCCGGTGTTGTAGAGCCGGCTTTCCGTCGCCAGGATTTCCCGCTCCGTCAAAGGCTTTCCTATTTCCAGAGTCTGGGTCTGCTTGCCGATCAGCCGGTCCTTCGTCACGTTGTTGCCCAACAGCACAACGTTGCTCGTCTTTACCTGTGGTCCTTCGTGGATGTCGTAAACCACGCGGAATTTGTGCGGATCACTCGGCGACGGCTCCGCTTCGGCGTGAAATGTCGCCGTCAGATATCCATGCTCGAGGTAATACGCCATGATCTTGTTACGATCGTCGTCAATGCTTTTTTGAGCGTACGGCTGTCCGGGACTGAGCCGCAGGCCGTCGGGAGCGAATTGCGGCGCGGGAACGGAGGTGTTGCCCGCGATGCGAAAGGTCTCGACAGTATCCTGCGGACCTTCGTTCACAACAAACGTCACGATGACGTCGCCGTCCTGCGTGTTGAACTGCGGCGTGACCTTGACCTGGTTGAAGCCCCTGGTTTGATAGAAAGCCTGCAGAGTCTTGATGCTGCTTTCGTGATAGCTGCCTTTGGACAGCAGACCGGCCGTCTTCACGTTCACCTGCTTCTCGAGTTCGTCCTCGCCAAAATGGCTGTTGCCGGTGAACGCGACATCTTCGATCTTTTTGCGGTCGCCTTTCTTGACGCGATACAAAATGTTGATGCCGTCCGGCCGCGCCTGCGTCTCCGTCTCGACCTGAACATCGAAGTAGCCCTGCTCCCTGAATCGCCGCAGCAGGTTCTGGCGGCCTTCCTGGACAAGTTCCGGCGTCAGCCCGTTCTGCTGATACACCGGCAGCAACTTGTGTCGCGTCCACGACCAGAGGTGCGCGCCTTCGACATAAGCATGGACAGGAGGTCCCGGGCGGATGTCGAACATGATGTCGGCGCGATTCGTTTCGCGGTTGTAGCTTGCGCCGATCAGCTTCACCTGAGCGGCGAGACGATTCTCGTCCTGCAGATGCGATTCGAGCTGTTGCGTCGCATTCTGCAGGTTCTTCAGCGAGTAGCCCTTGCCTTCGCGAATGGCGAATCCCCTCAGGCGCGCGCGAAGCGAGCGCAGGCTCTTCTTGAGATGTTCGGTTTCATCGGGTGTGGGGCCCTCGATGATGATGTCGCCGAATTTCGCCTGGCGATTCAGCGTTATGCGGAAATTCACATTGGCGAGCCCCATCGCTTTGTCGACCTTCACCTCGGGGTCGACCGTCGCGAGGAAATATCCGTTGCGTTGCAGGAATGCGAGGAGCGAGTTTTGCGCTTTTTGAATGTCGACGGCGGAGTAGGGTTCCTGCTGGACGTAATTCGACGCCTGTATGAGACGCGCGTAAGGGAACTCTTCCCCGCCGGGGAACTGATAGATCCCGAAATAAACCGCAGGATGAAGAATGAAGAGGACGCGAACGCCCTCCTGCTCCGGCCGCAGGTCGAGTTGAACCTGCGTGAATTTTCCCGTGCGTTCAAGAGCCGCTATCGTCTGGTCGATTTTCTCGACCGAAAAATCCTCGCCCGACTGCTGAGCGATCAGCGGCGACATCTCCTCGAGATTCAAGTCGGGTTGTCCCCCCAGTTCCACTGTGGAAACTTTCTGGCCCTCATACGAGAGAAGTTCGATTCTTTTTACGGGATCCTGCGTGGGTTCCTGCGGGGACTGTGCGCCGGTCAACAAAGTTGTGCACAGCAGCAGGCCGAGGAATGCTAGATTACAACCATGCAGCAAGCTTGCCTTTTTTGCAGAATTATCCAACACGAAACGCCGGCGGAGTTTGTGCATGAAGATGACCTCGTCGTGGCATTCCGAGACTCGCGGCCACAAGCGCCGGTGCATCTCCTGGTCGTACCCAGAAAACACATTCCGACTCTTAATGAGCTGACGTCCGAAGACAATGCGCTAATCGGCCAGATGTTTCAGGTTGCCAGGAAACTTGCAGTGCAATCCAACGTCCATCAGAAGGGGTACCGCACGGTATTCAACGTGAATGCTGGGGCGGGACAGTCTGTCTATCACATCCACCTGCATGTGCTGGGCGGGCGGATGTTCAGCTGGCCTCCGGGTTAGGGTAAGTCCCTCTCTGGCGGGCCGTCGTAAGCGACATCATTCATATCCACCACGCGGAATGGGCGCTCGCGCGTGGTTTCTTCCACCGCATGCGCGGCCAGACCGACCACGCGGGGAATGACGAAAAACGCGCGGCCATAGTGCCACGCGATGTCCATGTCGGAAATAATTCCCGAGATTATGCCGTCGATGTTGGCGGGAAGTTTCAAATCGCCGGCGATCGCCTCAGCGAGCGCAAGATGCGGTCCTGCAAGTTTCCACTCCTTTGCTTTTGCGGCCAGCGTGCGCGTGCGCGGATCGCGATCGTGCCAGGGATGGCCGAATCCGGGGATGCGCTGCTTTCGAGTTCGATAATCCGCCACGATGTCTGCGGCTTGCGTGCCCGACCGAACCGAGTCCTGCAGAAGTTTTGCGCACTGTTCGATCGCTCCGCCGTGATGATCGCCTAAAGAAATGACGCCCGCGGCGATCGATGCCTGAAGCGGCACGCCGCCGGAAGCGACGAATCGAGTAGCGTCGATCGATGGCGCGAGAAACGAATGATCTGTGCTGGAGACCATGATCATCTCAATCATGCGACCTTCGTTACGCGACGGAAGTTCGCCTTTAAAGGTCAGGTAAATCATGTCGCCGAAAGTGCAGCGCTCCATCAGGTCCTCGACCCGATAGCCGCGAATGAGAATCTTGTTCTTTTCGACCGAGGAAAGAGCAGTCTTCCAGAACGGTTTGCTCATCGATTATTCCTCTTTGTTGA
>Ga0137433_1000943_pt1 | contig 13462 bp, 13 predicted proteins | sample EasRivERMZT840_2_FD_102335 | JGI IMG/M metagenome (GOLD analysis project Ga0137433, IMG submission 102335) | Soil microbial communities from meander-bound floodplain in the East River, Colorado, USA - East River MetaG ERMZT840_2 | ecosystem: Environmental > Terrestrial > Soil > Floodplain ...
GCGCTGTAAACCCGCGCGGGAAGTTTTGCACCTCTTTCAGAGTTGTAGCTGGTCTCGGTGATCTTCGGTTGACTCGGAAAATTGCAGGTGAACCGATCTTCGCGGCTGGCGAACTCGATCCACTCCTGAGCGAACAGAGGAGCTGAAACGCAGAAAACTAAGGTTGTCGAAAGGAATATCCGACGCATGATGATCCTCCGTCCGCTCAGGGTTGGCAGCGGGTTGCTCCGCTCCCCTCGGTGCCGCCCCTGTCGCGGTAAACCTTGTGGCAGTTCGCGCAAACATCGTTCAACTTCTCTGCGATGTCGACGAACGCTTCATAGTTTCTCGCCTGGGATTCCCGCCGGGCGAGCTTTCCGACCTCCACCATTTCGGAGACGTACTTCTTCCAGTCCGCACGATCGACCGGAACCGGCTTCCCGTTCTGGCACCGCCGCCCCGGAGTCAGAAAGAGCGGCGCCGTCTCGGTAAGAGCGACGGCCGCCTGATCGACGGCAAGCCATCCCGGATAAACCGTGGATCCCCACTCCACGTAGTCGAAAGGCGTGGCGGCCACAGTTTTTTTGGTTTGAGTCGCAGGATTCTTGAGCTGGAGGTTGAACAGGATGTTGGCATTCGGGAATGCGATCGCGCGCATCAACTCCGCAAGGTTGCCTTCAGGCGGCGGAAGCGAACCTCCCGTTGTGACGCCAGGCGCTGCAGGCGTGGTTCGCACAGCCGGAAACACGGTCTGCGCCAGCATGGCTTCGGTGAGATCGGCTTTTCCCGCGGGGAACTTGCCCGCCTGAAGAATGTAAGCCGCGAGATCTGTCGATTCCCGACGCGTCAGGCTGCCCGGAAGGTTGAACGGCATGGTCTTCTGAATCTTGTCCACGAAACCCGCCAGCGGACGCGCGCTCCAGTTTGAAAGGAAGGTGTCGCCGGCCAGCGGCGATCCGATTGTGCCTTCAAGCGCGGCGCCGTGACACTCCGCACATTGCGTCTTATAGACCTCCTGGCCGCGTGCTGCCTGAGGTGCGGAGTATACGCCGTCGTTGATGTTTCGCGATTGACCGGCGAGGACGGAGACCGAAAACGCTCCGGCCAGCACACAGACGAACGAACCGATCCCGATTGCGTAACGCATAGCCCGTTTGCCAGACGGAATCCGGCCCATCGGTTGTTCCTCCTCGTTCAGAGGCGCAGGTTGTGTCAAACAGGAATTATTGGCGAGAGCATAGACTAAACCAGTCGCCTGTACAAATGTTACGGTGTGCGATTCGGGTTAGAACTTCCAGCGACGGATTGCGCAAAACCTCCCGAATTGCTATTAGTTACCCTCTTATGTCTTATTCCGCCGATTCATCTCAGGAGAGGGCTATGAAAACACGTTTGATGCTTGTCCTGGCCACTGTTTCGCTGGTTGTTCTCTTCACGCTTACGGCATCTGCGCATCATTCCACTGCGATCTACGATTCCGCGAATCCTGTTGAACTCCGCGGTACCGTTGTCGAGTGGAAGTTCACCAATCCGCATTGCATCATCCGGCTTGAAGTGACCAATGAGAAGGGAGAGAAAGTGATCTGGAGTCTGGAGGGAGGCAATACCGCCGGTCTGTTTCGTCAAGGCTGGACACCGGAGACGCTGAAGGCCGGCGACAAACTTCTGATTACCGTGCGACCGCTGCGCAGCGGTGCTCCCGGCGGCAATTACAGTAATGTGCGCTGGGCAGCAGATGGATCTCGAGTGAATCCAAAAGCTGTTGATTAAGAGGAAACCATGAACCTACGCAAACTCGTAACCGTGTTGGCGCTTGTCGTGTGTGCTGCCATTCCGGCCTTTGCACAAACTACTATGAAGTATCCGGACTGGAGCGGCCAATGGGAGCGCATCGGTAGCTTGAACTGGCCTCCCGAAGGATACGAGAAGGCCGGTCCGGCGCCATTGACTGCGGAGTACAAAGCGATCTACGACCGGAATCTGGAATTGCGTGCTAAAGGAATTCTGGCCGGCGATCCGCCGGCGACGTGTCTGCCGCCGGGAATGCCTCGGGTAATGAAAATGAGTTTTCCGATGGAGATCGTCGTGACTCCGAAGATCACCTACATCATCGCCGACTGGGAAAGCCAGGTCCGCCGTATCTATACCGATGACCGCGACTGGCCGAAGTACATATTGCCGGAGTTCAACGGATACTCCATCGGGAGATGGCACGACGAAAACAAAGACGGCGTATACGACATGCTCTCGATCGAAACGCGCGGTATCAAGGGGCCGCGGTCCATCGATTCGACGGGTGTTGTCCTCCACGAAAACGACAAGACCATCGTGCACGAGGAAATACGCCGCATCGACGCGACTACGATCGAAGACAAAATCACCACCATCGACGATGCCTTCACCAAACCATGGACGATCCAGCAGCGGTATCGCTATAACGACAAGCCAGTGTGGGTAGAGTATGTGTGCGCCGAAGGCAACCGGCATGTGAAACTCGGCGACGAGTGGTACTTCCTCAACGATGCGGAAGGAATCCTCGAGCCTACGCGTGAAGGGCAACCGCGGCTTGTTCCGGAGAACCGCGTTAAGAAGTAGCAGTTCGTGACCACTGTGACATGCGTTAAGAACCACAAAGACACAAAGGCGCAAAGAAAACGAGGGCTTTTTCCATGTGCCTTTGTGGTGCCTGACGTATCTCGCGGTAGGTCGGAAATGTGACTGAGAGCGCTGCCATGAAGCGCGAACTGGACAAGGGCTTCGATGTGTTGATCGGCTCAAGCGGGTTCGCCAACCGCTTCTCTTGATGATTCGGCGAATCGACTCAAACGTATTCATTCACGCTTCCGGGACGGCAAGCGGGCCGCTCGGCTAAAACCGGCAATTACAACCGCCCTTCAGTGACCTTACCGTTTAGCGAGCGTAGGAATTCGATCAATGCCCGCTTCTCTTCTGCAGTGAAATTTCGTGGCCGGATTTCGGAATCGAGAAACGGGTTGGCCCGTCCGCCTTCTGAATAGAAGTCGATGACCTGTTCCAGCGTGGCGATGCTTCCGTCGTGCATGTAAGGCTCGGTGCGAGCGATCTCGCGGAGCGTTGGAGTTTTGAAGGCGCCGCGATCGCGAGGATTGTTGGAGATCGCGAATCGGCCTTCATCTGTAATTCGACCTTCCTGCGTGGCGACGCCGGTGTTGTGGAAGTGTTCGTCGGTGAAGTTCGGACCGACGTGGCATGCCGTACAGTTCCCTTTTCCACGGAAGACCTGAAGTCCAAGCTTCTGCTCGGTGGTGAGGGCGGCTTCCAACTCTCGGAGGCCAGCGGTCTGACGCAGGTTCGGTTTTACCACCCGGATGGCCCGCGGAATCGGAGCATTATCGGATCTCCTGTTATTGCTGGGCGATGTATCTTCGTCTCATGCGGCGCTATCTGGAGCACGGTGAAACCGTGCCGTATGAGAGTCGCCTCGACGTATAGACACACATCATGCTGAAAGCATCGTTTGTCAGAACAATCGGAGAACGCGACCGGGTTTACGTGACCCGATCGGATGGAAGCACCGTCAACTGGGTTTTTGCGACCTACGGCGATGCGCCCCCTCACGATTTGATCCATCTGGTCGTCGAGGCTGCGTTCGGCGTCGCGCAGGGATTCTGGGGTCGCATCGATGCGGGAGTGGATCCTGCCGCGATCATGGCGGAAGCCAACAAGCTGGGCGGCGCCAACAAATTCGCCGGCTTCGGCAGCGATCGTTCCGAACTTCTGCTCGCGGAGATACTCGCCAATCCCGGCTGGTTCATGGACGATTATTCCGCTGCGACGCTGCGGGAAGAGATCATCGCGTCGTGCACCAAAGCGAACCTGCCGATACCGGCTTCGCTGTCGATCGACCACGTGGCGACTGTCCGCGAGACGCTTCTCGAGTTGGCGAGGCAATGGAAAGGACTTCGTCCCAAAGGAACACTTCAGCTTCAGTTCGACGCTACGACGGCAAACAAAAGCGGTACCCAACCCAGGGCTCGGTAATCAGGTACTTCGGGTTCGACGGATTCTTTTCGATCTTCTTCCGAAGCTGGTTGATAAATACGCGCAAATACTCGACTTCATCTCCGTAATCCGGTCCCCATACCGACTGCAGCAACTTCGTATGGGGAATCGGAATGTTCGGGTGAGCCACGAGATACTGAAGAAGATCGAACTCTTTCGGCGTCAGCCTCGCTTCCCTTTCGCCGACCGCGACACGCCGCGTGTTGAAATTAATTTCGACATCGTCGAAGCGCACAATCTGCATGTCGCTGGAAAGGTGAGGCGCGCGCCTCAGCGCGGCACGAATGCGCGCCAGCAGTTCCGGAGAACCGAAGGGCTTCGTAATGTAGTCGTCGGCGCCGGCATCGAGAGCTTCGACCTTGTCGGGCTCGGCGTCACGAACGGTGAGCATGATGATCGGAATGTCGGACGTGGAACGAATCTCGCGGCAGGTCTCCATGCCGCTCATTCCGGGCATGTTCACATCGAGGATCACGAGGTCGATTTTTTCGTCGCGCAACTTCTCAAGGGCTTCCTCGCCGTTCCGCGTGTCGGCGACTTCGTAGCCCTGCGCTACCAGCGCGGTGCGCAGAACGCGCCGGATTTGAGGATCGTCGTCCACGATCAGAATTCGTGCGGAGGTCATATTCGCGCCGGGAGCGTCACGACGAACTCGGTGCCGCCCTCATCGCTCTTTCGCAATTGGACGTCGCCGCCGTGCGCGAGAAGGATATCGCGAGCGACCGGCAGACCCATGCCTGTGCCTGCGACTTTCTGCCGCACGCTCTGGCCGCGATAGAACTTGTCGAAGATCCGAACGCGTTCCGGACTGGACAGCGGCTCACCCTCGTTGGAGACGACGATCGATACGCCGTCTCCCGCCACATCGATCGAAACGCGGATTGCGGATCGGTGAGGCGAGTACTTGAGCGCATTGTCGATGAGTTGTCTCAGGGCAAGCTCGATCAGATCCGGATCGACGAAAACTGCCGGAAGGCCCGGGGCCATCGAAACGTCGACGCGCCGGCCATCGCATTGCGTTTCCATGTGCGCCAACACCGCGCGCATGACGTCATCCACGGGATGCCATTCCCGATGCACCTGGATCTTGCCGGCTTCGATCCGCGCCACTCGCGTCGCCTCCGTGACCAACCGGCTCAGATGTTCGGCTTCCTGATCGACGACCGTGAGCAGTTCCTGTCGCTGCGCCGCATCGGAAACATTCGAGGCCAACAGCGCTGAGGTCGCTGCTTTGATCGAGGTCAGCGGCGTCTTGAACTCATGCGCGAGGCCATCAAGCAGAGTCGATTTAAACTCCTCGCTTTGGCGTGCCGCCTGCGCTGTGGTAACGATGTCGCGGCTTCGCGCGTTCTCCAGCGTGATCGCGATTAGATTCAGGAGCGCCTGCAGCGCCGCGCCGGAGAACTCCGCTCCTCGAATCGCGATACTGCCGATGTTGCGGTCGCCGAGTCGAATTGCGGCAAAGACCGTTCCGCTCGTTTCGTCCCGCAAAAGTGATCCGCCCCTGGCGGCCTCGCGCAGTCGAGTCTCCACTTCAGGCAGATGCTCCGTGCCGGCGCGGTAGATCGCGTCGGTTGCGCCATCCAACAACTCAACTGCGGGGATTCCGCAGATCCGCACAAGCTCCATCGCGATCTGGTTTCCAATTGGCTCGCCGCCATCCATTGCGAGCATCGCGCGGCTCAATGCGTAAAGGCGTTCCATTTCTGCTGTCCGCCGTCTCGCACGATTGGACAGTTCGCTGGCGATCAACGACGTGATCAGAAACGCGAAGAGCGCCACCCAATTCTCAGGATCCTCGATCGTCCATGTTCCAACAGGAGGCAGAAAGAAGTAGTTGAAACATACGGTCGCGGCGAGCGACGCAATGACGGATTCTGTGATTCCCCATCGGGCCGCGATCAGCAAAACGGCGATCAAATACGCGAAACCAACCGTCGTCACATTCACAATGGAAATGGGGACGATCCCCGCAACCATGCGGAATACAAATGTGATGAAGACGATCGATGCGACCGCAATCGCAATGCTCAATCGACGCGACATCCTCGTGTCCACGATCACCGCCTCGATTTCAAATCCTTCAAGATCTCGCGGCCGGCATTGAACCCCGGCGCGCCCGTGATCCCGCCGCCGGGATGCGTGCCGGAACCGCACAGATACAGACCTTTGATCGGCGTGCGGTACTGAGCCCATCCGAGAAACGGCCGGAACGCGAAGAGCTGATCGAGCGCGTGCTCGCCATGAAAGATGTGACCGCCGGTCAGGCCGTAAACCTCTTCCAGATCGAGCGGCGTCAGTACCTGGCGATGAACGATCAGGCTGCGGATGTTCGGTGCATACTCAGCGAGCGCATTCACGACAGTATCGCCAAGCTCTTCCCGACGCGTGTTCCAATCGCCGGTCTTCAATTTGTAGGGAACGTATTGAACATGGATCGACATCACGTGCGCGCCGGCGGGCGCCATCGCCGAATCCGCAATCGAGGGGATGCAAATGTCCATGTACGGCTGCGCGGAAAATTCGCCGTACTTCGCCGCATCGAATGCTCGCTCGATGTAATCCGTATCCGGCCCGATCTGAATGCGGACGGGCAATTCCTCGGCTTTCTTGACGGCCGAGAAATTCGGCAATCCCGAAAGCGCGAGATTGACCTTGGCCACGCTCCCCGTCGTTCGATAGGCCCGGACCTTTGTCAGGAATCCCGGATCCAACTCCGTCGCTTCCACCATCTCAAGGAATGTGCGGCGCGGATCGGCATTCGAGACGACGGCACTCGCGCCGATTTCTTCTCCAGTTTCCAGAACCACCGCGGATACCGCACCGTTCCGGACGCTGATACGCTTCACGGTCGCATTCGTTCGGATCCGGGCGCCGGCCGCCGAGGCGGCTTTTGCGAGCACCTGCGTCAATGTACCGGTTCCGCCGCGCAATGCCGTAGTGCGCCCGCCGAATGCCGCCTGCATCAATACTCCAACGCTCGTCCCCGCTGACCACGGCCCGGCAGATGATCCGTACACACCGCGTGCCTCGACCACCGCTCGCAGAAGCTCGCTTTCAAACCACTCCGCGGCGAGATCGGCCACAGGCATCGGCCCCCAGCGAAGCAAGCGATAGGCATCTTTCTGAGCGAGGCCACGGAACTTTAAACCGAACCTCCCGAGGTTCAGATAGTCATCCGTTTTCATATTGTCGATTTCCGGCGGAGTGACCCCAAGCAGGGGCCTGATGGCGGCGCCAAGCCGGCCCAGACACGCATGGAATTCCGGATACTTTGCCGCATCCTTAACAGGAAACAACGGGCCGGCCGCGGTCCTCAACGGATCGTCCCAGATGCGCAACGCGTGCCCATCGGGATGCAGCGTTACGAGCCCATCACCGGCACTGGTCTTGATCGGCTGAAGCTCGTCCTGTTTCAACTGCAGGTCCTGCACGACCTGCGGCAACAGCGGCCCACTGCCATGCATCACCGTCGGACAACGGAAGCCCGGATGAATGTCCTCCGTTACGGCGATGCCGCCCACCATCTCGCGCCGTTCAAGCACGACCGGCGCAAACCCGGCCTTCGCGAGATAGAAAGCTGTCACAAGCCCGTTATGCCCTCCGCCGATGATGACCACGCGCGCCGTCTCGTTCGCCATCAGCGTTTCCACTCTCCCAGGATTTTTTGTGCGGCGTTGAAACCCGGAGCGCCCATGATGCCTCCACCCGGGTGCGTGGCGGACCCGCACATATAAAGGTTGCGAATCGGCGTGCGATATTGCGCCCAGCCGGGCACCGGTCTCAGAAAGAACAACTGCTCGAGCGACAACTCGCCCTGGAAGATATTTCCTTCCGTCAATCCGAACTTTCGTTCGATATCCAGCGGCGTCAGGACCTGGCGATGCAGAATGATGTCGCGCAGATTCGGCGCGTATTCCGAAATCGTATCGATTACTGTGTCGCCGAACGCGTCCCGCTTTTCATCCCACGTTCCTTCCTTGAGGTGATACGGCGCGTACTGAACGAAACAAGACATGACGTGCTTGCCCGGCGGCGCGACCGACGGATCCGTGAGGCTTGGAATGACGATGTCGATGTAGGGCCGGCGAGAATAGCGTCCGTACTTTGCGTCGTCGTATGCGCGTTCCATGTATTCGACCGACGGTGAAATCGAAACGGCGCCGCGCAGGTGCGGTCCTTCTCCGGGAAGGCATTTGAAATTCGGCAACGCGTCGAGAGCGAGATTCACTTTGCCCGACGAACCCCGGAACTTGTACCGGCCGACATCTTCCACGAAATCGGGGGGCAGATTCTCACCGCCGACCATTTTCAAGAACGTCAGCCGCGGATCGACGCTGGATGAAACAACTCGCGCCCGAATCTCGTTGCCATTCTCGAGCACGACGCCTTTCGCCTGACCGCCCTCCAGCAGAATCTTCGCTACCGGCGCTTCCGACTCGATCTCGACTCCGGCTTCACGGGCGGCGCCTGCAATCGCATTCGAGATCGCGCCTGTGCCGCCGCGCACCAGCCCCCATGACCGGAACGCGCCGTCGATCTCGCCCATGTAGTGATGCAGGAGAACGTACGCGGTCCCCGGCGACCGCACGCCAAGGAACGTTCCGATGATCCCCGACGCGGACATCGTCGCCTTGAGCACATCCGTCTCGAACCACTGATCGAGAAAATCGGCCGCGCTCATCGTCATCAGTTGAACCTGGTTGTACTTGTCTTCATGGGGCAGCTTTTGAAAACGACGCGCGAGGAACAGCAGGTCTTTTAGCCCTTTCACGGCCAGCGACGTGGGATCGGGCGCTGTCATTCCGAGAATGGGTTTAACGAACCGCGCCATTTCCACCATCGCCTTGCCGTACTCGTCGTACGCTTCGGCGTCCAGCCGTGAATGACGCGCGATCTCTCGATGCGTCTTAGCGTGATCGTTGACGCGCCAGAGATAGTCGCCGTTCGGCATCGGCGTAAATGTTCCGTCGAGTGGAAGGATCTCCATACCGTGCCTGGGAAGATCCAGATCCCGAATGATCTCGGGCCGGAGCAGAGACACGACATATGACGCCACCGAGAATTTGAATCCGGGAAAAACCTCTTCGGTGACCGCGGCGCCGCCGAGGACATGCCGGCGTTCGCAGACCAGCACACTCTTGCCGGCGCGGGCGAGATAGGCGGCGTTGACCAGGCCATTGTGACCGCCGCCAATGACGACAACATCGTAGAAGGACTTCATCGAACTGTTATCGTAACGTTTTTCAAAGCGGGAGTTGCATCAGAACGGTGTCGATCCAGCGATCGAATTTGAATCCGACGTTTCGCAAGACGCCGGAATGCTGAAAGCCGAACTTCTCATGCAACTTGACGGAAGCGCCATTTTCGCTGTCGCCGATCACCGCAACGAGCTGTTTGCATCCCCACGCCTTGCACGCCGGAATCAGCGCTTCCAGCAGAGCCGCGCCGATACCGCGTCCCATTTGAGTGTGATCGATATAAACGGAGTCCTCGAGCGTGAATCGGTACGCAATGCGCGTCCGGTAAAGCGCCGCATACGCGTAACCCACGACCTTGTTGTCACTCTCAGCCACAAGATAAGGAAGGCCTCGGCCGACGACGTCGGTCATTCGACGCGCCATCTCTTCGGCTTCGGGGGGATCGGTTTCAAATGAACCCGTGCCGTGAAGAACGTGATATGCGTAAATCGCGGTGATCGCCGCAATGTCGGAATCCTTCGCTGTACGGATGTGGATGTTGTTCATAGATGCGCCAGCCTCGCTGGCGCCATTATGCCGCTATTTCCTGCCCATGAGAGGTTTGGGGGGTATCTGGATGCGGTAGAGCGGCCGGTTCTGTTCGTCTTTCAGAACAAAGACTCCGCCGACTGTCGGCAGCGCAGTCTGGTTTCCCTGGAAAGTCAGCGAAGGACACTCGACGATGCCCGACGACATTTTTCCGCCGACGATCGCCTGGTATGTTCCGGACTGGAATTCGACGGGAGGCCGGAGAAACAACGTGATGTTGATGGTCACCACATCGCCGCCATCCAGAAAGTAACCCTCGGCCTTGACGAGAGCGCCATCACGGACACCGTACAGGCCATCGAATTTGAACGGCAGGACAACGGGCTGATCGCCGTCGATTCGTTCGAACCGGTATTCAGTGCTCGCACCGTTGCCACATCCAAGCATCATGGCGAGCGCGACGAATAAAAGGATGCGGGACAATTACGTTTCCCGAGACGTCGTTTTGCTCCAGACCGTCACGCGATTGCGTCCTTCGTGCTTCGAGCGGTACATTGCGCGGTCTGCGGCATCGATCAACTGGTCCTTCGTGTAGGGCTGCTGCACATCATATGCGGCGACGCCCACGCTGACGGTGACACGGACTGAAATCCCACCGATTTTGATTTCCAGCTCTTCAATCGCCTTGCGGCAAGCCTCGCCCTTCATTACGGCGGCCGTGAGATTCGTTTCCGGCAGGATGATGCCAAACTCCTCGCCGCCATACCGCGCCACGACATCGGGGTCGCGCGAACTCCGCAGAATCTCCTGACCGATGGCTTTCATCACTATGTCTCCGATCTGATGGCCATGCTGGTCGTTGACCGTCTTGAAACGATCGATGTCGAGCATCAGGAGCGCGAGCGGCCGCTGATATCGATCCGCGCGTCCGAGTTCGCGAGCGAGGACTTCCTGGAAAAAGCGATGGTTGTAGAGGCCGGTCAGGCCATCGCGGAAGACAGCTTCGCGCAATTTTTCGTTGGCGCCCCTCAATTCCCACGCCAGCCATTCGGCCTTCTGCTTGGCTTCTTTATGCTCGATCACAAGCATTTCGTAAGACACATTCAGGCGGCTGAGTTCATCGTTCGCGTCCTGAAGTATTTCAGAGAATGGTTTGAGCTTGCCCGGATCGATACTGAAGTGCGAGATCAATTCGACGCTCTTTTCCGCAACGTTGTCGATAATCGCAGAACCCTGCTGTTCATTCATCCCAAACAGCCTGGTGAGCAATTCTTTCGACGTCCGGAAATTCTTCACGCTGTCGGAACCGCGATACACGGCCGACAACCGGTCTGAAGCGTGAAGCACGCTGCATAGCGTTCGGTGCTGCGCGGGAGCTCCCCCGATGTCGTGATGATGGCGAATCGGCTCGTAGACGGTTTCGGGCAGGCCCCACATGCTCAGCAGTTCGGCGCCGGCTTCCTGGTGATCGAACCCGAATATCTGCCGTTCGACGACGCAGACGGGCAAACCGGACACGACCTTTTCATCCAGCACCGCCAGATATTGATCTGGCGCCGACAGAAACATCGCGCCGACACCGATGTCCTGAAGGAGGCTGGTGATGAAGATCTCATCACTCTTGAAGCCGACCTCGTCTGAGATTAATTGTGCTGCTACCGCCGCCGTTATGGATCGCCGCCACAGTCGATCGAAATCGAAACGCTCGCCGCGAGGCCCTTGAAACACCTCGGAGAGCGTGAACGACAGGGCGATGTTCTTGAGAGCGTTGACTCCCAGAACCGCCACGGCCATTTCCACCGTGCCGACCTTCCTCGCAGGCGAATACAACTGTGAGTTCGCCAGACGGAGGATTCGGCTTGCCAAAGCGGGGTCGGACTGAATGATCGAACCGAGCCGGGTGAATGAGAAGCCGTCGTCCCTGACTGCTTCAAGAATTCGTACCGCTATGGCCGGTGGTGACGGCAGCCGCACTTCGTGGTTAAGAAACTCTTGTACAGCCGTCATCCGTTCTAATTCCGTTGGGAGACTACAGCGGGGTTACGTGGCTTTCAATCACAAACTCAAAAATGTACAGTTACGCCATGCCCATCGGAACCGCCTTTCACGAGAGAACATTGGCGCTGTGCGAGAGCCTGAACTATCGCGAGTGGTCCGGCTACTACACCGTCAGCGCGTATGAAACGCATCACGAACACGAATACAACGCGATCCGGAACGCCTGTGCTCTGATCGATATTTCACCGCTGTTCAAATATCGCCTGACAGGCCGGGATGCAACGAAGCTTGTCGACCGCGTCGTTACGCGCGACATGAACAAAGTGCCGGTCGGACACGTGATCTACACGCCGTGGTGCGATGAAAAAGGGAGAGTCATCGACGACGGCACTGTTTCCCGCCTAGACGACACGACCTATCGATGGACCGCTGCCGATCCGAATCTCCGATGGCTTCACCAGAATGCGCACGGAATGGATGTGCGCATCGAGGACATTTCCGAGCAGGTCGCAGCGCTGGCGCTGCAGGGTCCGACATCAGGCGCACTTCTGCAGAGTGTTGTGGAGGACGCGGACATCCGGGCCCTCGGATACTTCGAGGTGACATCCGGCAAGATCGCCGGTGTTCCCGTCGATATTTCGCGGACCGGATATACCGGCGACCTCGGCTATGAAATCTGGATGCCGACGGAGCGGGGTCCGAACGTCTGGGATGCGCTCTTCAGCAAAGGACGCGCGTTCGATCTGCATCCTGTTGGAATGCTCGCGCTCGATGTCGCTCGCATCGAAGCCGGTTTGCTGTTGATCGAAGTGGATTTCAACAGCAGCAAAAAGGCGATGATCGAGTCGCAGAAATATTCGCCGTTCGAACTGGGCCTCGGACGCCTGGTTCATCTGAATAAGGAACGATTCGTCGGACGTGAGGCGCTGATCCAGGAACAGGCGCACGGCCACGCCCGCCAGATTGCCGGCATCGAAATCGACTGGCCCAGCGTCGAGCGCATCTACGAGAACATCGGACTTCCGCCGTCCATCCCGGCGGCTGCGTCGCGTGTTCCCGTACCCGTGTACAAGAACGGCAATCAGGTCGGCAAGGCCACGTCCACGACATGGTCGCCGACGCTGAAGAAGCTGATAGCGCTGGCGACGGTGAAGCGCGAACTCGCGAAGCCGGGCGCCAATCTGGAGATGGAGATTACGGTCGACGCCGTTCGGCATCGAATTCCCGCTCGAGTCGTGAAGACGCCATTCTTCAACCCGAAACGAAAAACCAGCCCGCTTTCATGAAACTCGAAGAGATTGTTTCCGCCTATGATCCGGCGAAGCCCCTTGCAGAAGCTTCAACAATACCGGCGGAATGGTATCTGGAACCCGATGTCGCAGAACTCGAGCGGCAAACTGTCTTTTCACGATCGTGGCAGGTTGCGGCGCGTATCGAGCAACTGGAACGGCCCGGGCAATATGTCTCGCTGGAGATCGCAAAAGAGCCTGTTTCCGTCGTGCGCGGAAGCGACAAAGTCCTTCGGGGATTCTTCAACGTTTGCCGTCATCATGCGGCCGCCGTCCTCACAGAAGCCGCAGGCGAGACCACGCAGCTTCGCTGTCCCTACCACGGCTGGACCTACTCACTCGAGGGGCATCTCAAGACCGCGCCGGATCTTGGCGGTGTGTGTAATTTCGATCGGGAGCAGATGGGGCTCGTGCCCGTTGAGATCA
>Ga0137433_1000944_pt1 | contig 13456 bp, 8 predicted proteins | sample EasRivERMZT840_2_FD_102335 | JGI IMG/M metagenome (GOLD analysis project Ga0137433, IMG submission 102335) | Soil microbial communities from meander-bound floodplain in the East River, Colorado, USA - East River MetaG ERMZT840_2 | ecosystem: Environmental > Terrestrial > Soil > Floodplain ...
GGTAGGGTCTAATTCGGGGTCAGACGTCTAAATCACCTAATTACAAACCAATGGTATTTCAATCGTAATTAGGGTAATTATATACTTCGCTAACCGGCCTTTATGGCGTAGAGTGCTTGGCGACAGGCAGGCGTACTTGCGGTGTGATTTTTGCCATGTTGCTATAATGACGTTATGCCGAAGTTGAGAACAACTCAGAGCAAGTCGTTAGAGAGCGACGCGAAGCTGCGTGAACTCGTAGTGCTGATTACGACACTCTCCGAGGGTGATAAGCCGTTCGGCAAAGTGAAATTGAACAAGCTGCTGTTCTATTCGGATTTCATCGCATACCGACGATTCGGCAAATCCATTACCGGGCACGAATATCAACGCCTAGCGCAAGGTCCAGCGCCGCGACGTCTGGTTGCGGTCATTCCGTCATTGGCCACTAATCCGAAGGCCGACCGGGACATCATTGTCAGAAAGAATGATTATTTTGGTCGCGATGTGCACCGCCCGCTGGCACTACGCAAACCAAATACCTCCCTGTTTACATTCGATGAGTTGTCGCTGGTAACGTCACTCGTGCAGCAATGGTTAGGTAAATCCGCACGCGAGATCAGCGACGCATCGCACAAATTTAAGGGCTGGAGATTAGCTAAAAACCAAGAGACGATTCCATATTCAGTGGCATTGGTCGGAAACAGGCCGCCATCCGAAGAGGAGCGCCGACGCGGATCAGCGCACGAAAAACTGGCACGTAAAAAACTCGCCTCCTAAGCATTGCCAACCCACCTTCATACAATCGTCGAAGAGCATTATTTTGCCCTCCAACTGAAACGTATTATTCCCGACGCAGAACGCGCCGATGAATTCATGGACGGAGCAAGATGGGTGCTAGCCAGAGATCCGACTGCGGGATATCAAGTGTCCGAGAGCGTATGGTTTTTGCCGATGGCCGACTCGCCAGAAACATTGGCGGTCAATCTCTACTACACGTTCAATGAGACGTATGTGTATTTCCTGGCGATTGAACTCGCCCCATGACAGTCACTTTTTCTTGCGACTGCGCTGATACCTAATCTCCCGACGTTCCAGCTCATCCTTAGGCACGGAAACCAATTTCTTCAGGAATCCATCGAATTGGGCACGCGTGGGTGCTGGAATGTCCTCTGCTCTTGTGCGTGGGCGCGGTCTAGTCTTCATCACCTGATTCTAACTCGCGGTGCGGCGGATTCAGATATGGATTCAGGGGTCGTGGGGTCTTTTGAATCCACAGTGGTCCTGATATGTCCGCAACCATTTCTAGACTGAACTTATGCTCAGCATAAAATTTGGTGTTAGTGTCGGCCTGAGCGGAAGGAGCGCCATTATGGCAGCAGATTGGTTTGATAGACTCGCGGAAAGAGCCGAGGCATCTATGGCTCAACAAGCACAAGAGCAGGATCATGGTAAATTGCGCATTCAGCAAATACGCGCACAGGGACCTCAGCTACTCGAGAACATATTCGCGGACATCGAAGGGACGGCTCAGCGATTTAATGCGCGGTTCCCATCAGAAAGCCGGAAGATCGCTCTCATTTCCAAAGACCCCAATGGGAGCGCAATTACTTGCGAACGAACTCACTATCCTGCGGTCACGTTACGCCTTGAAGCAAATCTGCAAGCAGCATCCTTTATCGGGAAGATCGCGACGCGGCCGCATAGCGGAAGCATTCCCAGGGAAAAAACGCTGCGCTTTCGCTTTGAAATTGATAAAGACGGTGATGTGTATGTAGTGGGAGATAGCGGTGGACGGATGACAAATGCGCAAATAGCCGAAGCGTGCCTTACGCCATTTTTCACGCTAGGCAGTTAGTTTTCTGATTTGCTCGGTCTAGGCTTTCCGCTTTCCTCGCCGTTGTCGCTTCTGCTTTCATAGCCATCCGTCCGGGAGGATTCCACCTACTGGAGCCTCTGGCCTTGTATCTTCTTTGCCGGTGAGTTTTTTGTATGTGACGCGCTTGCCGGTCACTTCATGCATTGCCGTAAGGAAACGATCCGCGTCATCACCGAAGCGTTCGTTGAACCGAAAAGCCTGTTCGTCCAGATAGCGGAACATGTGGAACGGCTCGACGCTCACGTATGTGCCCTTAATCCCGCGCTTCAACAAGCTCCAGAAGTTCTCAATGCCGTTCGTGTGAACCGCGCCATTCACGTAATACTCCGCGTGTTTCACGAAGGCATGCTGAAAGCCTTCAGCGCCAAGGCTGCGATAGCCGTAGTGCTCATCCGTGTAGATTGTCGATCCTGCCTCCACGACTTTACGAATGATGTCACGGGCGGATTGTTGCCATGATGCCGGAACCACATGAGCACGAACCTTGCTTCCTTTGTCATGGCGTTCCAATAAAACAAACACGGCCTGTTTGCCAGCGCCGCCAGTGCCCATGATGGTCTTCGCCCTGCGATCCTTGTGCATGTTGCGAGCGAGTCCACCAATGTACGTTTCATCGGCCTCAATCGCGCCGCCTTCAGTGCCCATCTTTTCGAATGAACCCTGAGTCATGGCGAGGCGAATGCGGTGATTCATAAACCACGCGCTTTTCTGCGTTACTCCGATAGCCCGTGCCAGTTCACACGAACTGATACCGTTCTTCGCTCCACAGATCAGCCACACAGCCGGGAACCACTTCGACAATGAGATCGGTGAATCCTCGAAGATCGTGCCGACCTTGACCGAAAACTGATTCTTGCAACCACGGCATTTCCAGCGCTTCTGGTTCACGAGAAAATACGTGGAGTCTTTATCAGCGCAGTTCGGGCAAACCGGCTTGCCATCAGGCCAGCGGATATTCGCGAGGAACGTGATGCAGCGCAGTTCGTCCGAGAAGTACTGAATGCATGCTTGAAGCGTCTTCGGAAATTGATTATCGTTGACCATGCAAAGCAGTTTACGCGGTCAAGTCTGGTTCGTCAAGTATATAATTACCGTAATTAGGTGATTTAGACGTCTGACCCCGAATTAGACCACTACTTCTCGAAACCCCAGAAGTACGTCAGGAACAAGACGAAGATGCCGAGCGCGATTCTGTAGTTGATGAACACATAAGTGCTTCGGGTTTGCAGATAGCGCATGAGGCCGGCGATGGAGACGAAGCCGAAGACGGCCGACATGAAGATTCCGACTGCAAACGGCCACGCCTGGCCGGGAGGCAACCCGTCTCGAGCGATATCGAGCATCTTCTTGGCTACGGCGCCTCCGATGATCGGCGCCGATAACAGGAAAGAGAATTGAGCGGCGGACAGTCGTGTCATGCCGCGGAAGAGACCCGCCGTAATCGTGACGCCGGACCGCGACACACCTGGAATCAGCGCCAGCGCCTGAGCGAAGCCGATCGCAATCGCGTCCGCCAGCGTCATGGTTCCGAGGTCGGTTTTCCGCTGGCCCCATTGCTCGGCGGTGCGCAGGAATAGTGCCAGGACAATCAAGGTTGTGCCGATAACAGTCGGCGAGCTGAAACTTTCCAGGAAGTCTTCGAGAAGCAGACCCGCGATGCCGGCCGGTATCGTTCCGACGATGATGTAGAGCGCGACGCGCGCATCCGGGTCATCGGTTTCGCCTTTCAGCAGTCTCAGAGCGGAGATTGCCAGATCGATCCAGTCATTTCGGAAATAGAGAACCAACGCCACGAGTGTCCCAAGATGGAGCGCGACGTCGAAGGTGAGCCCCGGAGTCTGCCAGCCGAACAGCCACGGGATGAGGATCAGATGCGCATGGCTGGAGACGGGAAGGAACTCGGTGACTCCCTGGACAGCGCCCAGGATCACCGCTTCCAAGATACCGATCTCACCAGATGAACTAGCGAACAAATCTGCCTCTCACATCCTGAATGGCCGGTAAAAAACTCAAACAAAGTTGAAATAAATGTTCAGCCGGGGAGACTACCTTACTGTACGCGATCATGACGGGTGTTCCTGGAACCACGATTCGAAACCAAGGCGTGGTTTATACCAGATCGACGATGCTACGAAAAGCATTCGGATTCGCCCGGGATACCGGCTACAGTCAAACAGGACTAAGGAGGACTAAATGGGACTCAGGTTGATTGCCGCTTTAACGCTGGTCTGCGCCGTTTGTCCGGCGTTGATTGCGCAGGGGGATCTGGCGGGTACATGGCAGGGTACGCTCAAGACGCCGAACGCAGCGCTCCGGATCGTCTTCAGGATCACACGGGCGGCGGACGGACAGTTCACAGGACAGGCTTTTTCAATCGACCAGAGTTCTCCACCGATTCCGATGAACGGCATCACCGTCCAGGGTTCGCAGATCCGATGGAAGATTGACGCGCTGAGTGCCGGCTACGAAGGGACGTTTGCAACCGGCGGGAATACGATCAACGGCACGTTCACACAGGGTGGGCCCCTGCCGTTGGATCTGGTGCGCGCAACAGCTGAAACGGCATGGGCCATTCCCGAGCCTCCGCCTCCGCCAAAGCCGATGGATCCGGCAGCGAACCCGGGGATCGAAGTGTCGACAATCAAGCTGAGCTCGGCTCCCGCCGGCGGCCGGCTCTATACCATGCGGGGCGCGCAGATGATGGCCATCAATGTGACGGTGATCAACACACTCACGTTTGCCTACGACCTGCATGAACGCCAGGTGTCGGGCGGACCTTCGTGGATGAATTCGGAGAGGTTTGAGATCGTCATCAAACCGGACACGCCGGGCCAGCCAAACATTCGGCAGATGAAGGTGCTCCTGCAAAAAGTTCTGGCCGAGCGCTTTCAGTTGAAGTTTCACAACGAGAAGAGGGAACTGTCGGTGTACGCCATCGCCGCGCCGGCAGGCACGAAGCACAAACTCACGCCGACCGCGGTTCAGGGAAACCTGCCAAGTCTCGCGTACCCGCGTCGTGGTTTGCTTCCCGCGCGCAATGCGACAATGACGGACCTCGCACAGAGCATGCAAGGTGCTGTAATGGACCGTCCAGTCGTGAATCAGACAAACATCGAAGGCCGTTATGACTTCACGCTGGACTGGATGCCCGATGAGTTTCAGTTCGCCAGCTTTGGTCCCCAGCCGCCGATGCCCGACAACGGAAAGCCAAACATCTTCCAGGCATTTCAGGAACAGCTCGGCTTGAAACTCGAATCCACGAAAGCGCCGGCGGAAGTCATGGTCATCGACAAACTGGAAAAACCGTCGGACAACTAGGCTAACGCGTGACGATAAACATCGGACCAATGACGACAGGCGGCGGCGGAAGGATCGGTTGTAATACCGGGTAGCCCGGAGTCCATGGTCCATTTGGCGAGACGTTCAGAGCCGGCACCACCGGCGAAGGCACCATCGGCGCCGGAACAATAGGAGTCACGACAACGGGATTAGGCACGTAGTTGGGATTCAGGACCAGGTATGGGTACGCGATTCGATCCATACGCAAACCTTGCGCGAAAGCCGTGTTTGAGTCACTCCAAATGATCAATCCCAGGACGGCCGTCAATACGCATGCAGCGAAAGCTTTCTTGGGATACCGCATAAACACCCCCTTACTTATATAGACCGCGCGAATTCGTTGTCCGCATCTCCAAACCAGGAAAAGCCCGTATGTCGCGCCGCAGATTTGCTAGGCATCAATGAACCGGTCCGCGGTGAGTTTTTTCCCAAGTCGGTTCGGGTCAGTCTCGCGGTGCCGTTCGTTGGAAGCTGATAACTCAATCTCTTCCGGGCGGAGTAGCAGCATAGGACTATCGAGTGCACCTCGAATGGACATTCCTGACAAAAGGTAGGTGTCACAAAAATGATATTAAGAAATCGATTGCTTGCTCTCATCACGAGCTTTTCTCTGTTGTTCGTACTTTCTGCGTCTGCACAGGATTCTGAACGGGACTGCTGGTGCAACCAGGCTCAGCGAGAGAAGCCAGCCGCGCCTGCACAGGACTCTGAACGGGACTGCTGGTGCAAGCGTGACCAGTCGCCGGTTCAAAAGCAGCCGGACACTACGGTTCAGCGAGAGAAGCCGGCCGAGCCCGCCGCCCCACGCATTCTGGCGCCTCGCATTCTGCCGACTGTGTACGGGGACGAGATGAAGCGGTCAATCAAAGCCGCCAAGGTCCTGGACCATATGCCGAAATGGTTCGAGAAGGATGCCGTAGCAATTGCGGTGATTCCTGGTGTAAAAAAAGCGGCTTTCGGATTCGGTGTCCGAGGGGGCAAGGGATTGATCTCGATGCGCGATGAATACGGTAACTGGATCCCGCCTTCGTATATCAATATCGGCGGCCTCAATTTTGGATTCCAAATCGGGGTCCAGAGCACCGACCTTGTGCTGGTGTTCTCGGATCGTGATGCCGTGGATGCGCTGCTCCGAACCAAGCTGACGCTAAATGGGGACGCTCAGGCGGCAGCGGGGCCCGTGGGCCGCTACGGTGAAGCCGGTATCGATATCGGCCTGAAATCCGGAATACTTGCTTTTTCCCATAACAAAGGACTCTTTGTCGGCGTTTCCCTCGACGGATCGGCTTTGACCGTCGACGACAGCGCCAACGCCAAGGTCTATGGGGAGTACATCAGCGGCGACGAAATCCTTCTGGCCCGGCGTGTCGAGTCCAACGAAGCCGTGGAGCCGTTCCTCGCAGCTTTGAACCGTCGCATGCCGTGTGAGAACGGAAAGACCACGCGCAAGACTCACCAGACAAAACAGCAGTACACGTGTCCTGCGACGAGCACCGTCCAAACAACAAACTAAAATTGATTTCTGTACCTCTGGGGTCAGGCACGCGAGCACTCGCGTGTCTGACCCTTAATTCGTACTTTCCCATTGACTGTCTATGGGAGAGGCTTCTAGCATGCTTCCCATAGATTGTCATAGGAGGGACTCATGCGCCGCCTCATCCTCAAGCTGTTTCGCCGCAGGAATCTCGAACGCGACCTGGAAGCCGAGCTGGCGTTCCATGAAGAAATGGCGGCGGCAAACGGAAACCCGGTTCGACTTGGCAACAAGAGTCTCCTCAAAGAGGCGGCGCGCGATGTCTGGCGATGGGGTCTCGTCGAAGATGCGTGGCGTGACATCATTCACGGATTTCGCCGGCTCCGGCAGACGCCGGCCTTCACTTGTGCGGCCGTCCTGACCCTGGGACTTGCCATCGGAGCCAACGCGGCGATTTTTACGATGGTGCATCGCGTGGTACTGAATGCGCTGCCGTATCCTGAGTCGGACCGTTTGATCGATCTCGACCATGCAGCCACGCTCATTAATATTCCGTCGGGTATGGGGATGAAGTCGGGTCTGTTCTTTTACTACGCGGAACGGGCTCGCACGCTGAAAAGTATCGCCATTTACGGCACGGGAGGCGTCACGCTCAGCGGACGCGGCGAACCGGAACAGGTTCGCGTCACCCGCGCGACCACGACGCTTGCATCAGTACTGAACGTCTCGCCATCGTTAGGCCGCTGGTTCACGCGCGAGGAAGGCGAGCCGGGCGCGGCGCAGGTTGCTGTTCTTTCCCATGGATTGTGGCAGCGCCGTTTTGGCGGGGAGCGCGCAGTGATTGGCAGGCAGGTCGTGTTGAACGGCGCGCCGACTGAAATTATCGGTGTGATGCCGGCGGACTATGCGTTCCCGGACCCGCGCATCGACATGTGGCTTCCTTTGACAGTCACGCGCGCCTCAGGTCTCGGATTGTGGAACTATCGCGGTGTTGCGCGGTTGAGCGACTCGGCAAGCCTCGATGACGCGAGGGCGGATTTGAACGCGCTGATTCGCGACGTGCCTCAGGCCTTTCCTGCCGATCCGCTGGCGGGCGCCACGAGTTCGCGAATCGGCGTGATCTCGACAGCGCGGACTCTGAAAGAGGCGGTCGTCGGAAATATTGAAAACACGCTCTGGATTCTGTTGTCTGCCGTGGGAGTCGTGCTGCTGATCGCGTGCGCGAACGTCGCCAATCTCTTTATGGTTCGCGCGGAGGCCAGGCAACGCGAAATGGCTGTTCGGCGTGCCCTTGGCGCGGGCTCCGGCGGGCTCGTCCGGTTGCTGGTCGCTGAAAGCGCGGTGCTGTGTACCTCGGCCGGCGTCGTCGGACTTGCTCTTGCCTGGATTTCTGTTCGAATGCTCGTGAGCGCAGGGCCGGCCACGCTGCCGCGGCTTGAAGAGGTGCGGCTGGATGGCGTTGTTGCCGCGGTCACGTTTTCCGCATGCGCTCTGATCGCACTCGGTTTCGGCTTGCTGCCTTTGTGGCGCGGCGCATCGGGGGCCGCTGTCTATCAGGCAGGCCGCCGAATGACCGCAACCCGCCGGCAGCACTACGCGCGTCACATACTGATGGGTGGACAGGTTGCGTTGGCCCTGGTGCTTCTTGTTGCGTCCGGTTTGATGGTCAAGAGTTTCCAGAAGCTTCGCGCGATCGATCCGGGCTTCGATGCCGCATCCGCGCTTACATTCCGGATTGGATTACCGGTTAAGGACTATCCGACAAAAGAAGCGGCTCTTGCCGCCCATAGCAGAATCCTCGAAGGCCTCTCTGCGCTGCCTGGCGCTACGAATGTTTCTGCAGCAACGTGTCTTCCACTCGACGGCACTTGTTTCGGCAACGGCGTTGTCGTGCAGGGACGCGATGGTGCGGAAGAAACCAATCAGGGAAGCACATCCTTTCGAGCCATTGCCGCCGGTTATTTCGAAACGATGGGAATCCCGCTGATTCGTGGTCGAGTCATTGAACGCGACGACGTCGAACGGAAAGAACACGTCGCGGTTGTGGACAACAGATTTGTCGATCTCGTTTTCCCGAACGAAGATCCTGTCGGGCGGCTCGTATCATGGAGCCTTCCACCCGTCAGGCCCGGTGAACCTCCGAAACATACGTGGCTTAGTATTGTCGGCGTCGTCCAAAACACACCGACCAGAACGCTCCGGGAATCCGTACTTGTTCCGCACTTGTACATGCCGATGTCGATAACGGGCAGGTATGATGCGCCTCCTTCCGAGTACATCGGCCCCAGAGTCGGCGCGATGGACTACGTGGTGCGCGTCGCTGCGGTTTCGCCTGAACTCGTCACCTCCGTGCGACAAGTCATCGATAAGGTAGACGCAAGTCTGGCGCTCGCGCAGGTGAGCACGCTGGAGGAACGGATGGACCGGGCATCTGCCGAACTGAGGTTCAACATGATCCTGCTGACCATTGCTGCAGCCGTTTCACTGTTGCTGGGTCTGGTCGGGATCTACGGCGTCGTGTCGTACATTGTCAGCCAGCGCACGACTGAGATCGGCGTACGACTGGCTCTGGGCGCGGAGCCGAGTAAGGTGACGGCCATGATCGTGGGTCAGGGAGGTCTCGTGACGCTTGTCGGGATACTCGCGGGTCTTGCTGCTTCACTCGTGACGGGACGGTTGGTGCAGTCGTTGCTCTACGGCGTCAGCCCGCGTGATCCTGTCGTGCTGGCGGGAATGACGCTTCTGCTTTTTGTCGCAGCGGTTCTTGCCTGCTGGTTGCCGGCGCGGCGCGCCGCCCGCGTCAGTCCGGTTCAGGCGCTGCGGGCGGATTGAAGTAAATCGCGGGCGGTCATAGAAGGTGTGAAGGAATTGAAGAGCGCCTTCAGCCGCGTCAGCGGCGACAGAATGTAGCCACGGCCGAAGGCCGTGGCTTGTGATTTCGAAGTCATACGAGCCACGGAGTGGCGAAAGAGTCTTTCGCCGCTACGCGGCTCAAATTGCTGCGGATATTCACCCACGGCCTGCCGGCCGTGGCTACATTCTGTCGCCGCTATCGCGGCTCTATTCGGTTGCGACTTTGCGCGGTCCTTCTCTCCTGTCCGAATCGCAATGTCAATTCGTTCACACGTTCATAGACCGCCCCTACAGTCGCGAACCAAACTGTAGGGGCGGTCTATGACCGCCCAAGCCCGATCAGAACTGCAGACGCAGTTGGGCCTGGAAGTTCCGTGTCTGATTTCCCTTTGCTGCAATCGTTCCGAAGTCGGCGTCGTTGATGCTGTACTCTACGCCGCCGGGATTCGGATGGTTCAACACGTTGGTCGCGTCGAACCGGATCTGGAGCTGTTTGCTCTCGGTGATCTTGAAGCTTTTGCTCAGGCTGCCATCGAGAGTCCAGCTACCCGGACCGATGATTGTTCGCTGGCCAAGCGTTCCGCGTTTGCCCGGCATCGGGTTCTGTAGAACGATCCGGTTGGATGAATCTGCGATCGCGGTGAGCGGGCACGTGATTCCGGTCCGGATGTTGAATCCCATCGCGTCGGTCTTATCCAGGATGCCGCCGGGAGCGCACTGCGGATCGGTTACGACCTGATACGTTCCGACCTTTCCGAAATACGTTCCACCCAGATTCTGAGCGCCGATATTCTCGCCCCAGAGAACCTGGCCGCCAGTTAGATCCCAGGGACCAACCACATCGGGCGTGCCGTTGCCGTACAGCATCGTTTGCGCGGCAATCGTTGCGGGAGCTCCACTGAACGCGTTATACGTCCCGCTCAGTCTCCAGCCCTCGATCGCGCGCGCCAGCGGACCACCTGCGTTGCCGAACAGCAACCGTCCCGGGCCGAAGGGCAACTCGAAAGTTCCGTTCATGCGGAACTCGTGAGCGCGATGATTCAACGCGAGCCGATAGTCGGCATCGCGATTCAGCGGATCGGTCCAGCCCGTTGCCGGACTTTCCATCGACTTGGCCCACGTGTATGTCGCTTGCAGGCTGGTGCCGAAGGTCGGACGCAGAGTGAACTGGCTTTGTACCGAGTGATAGTTTGATGAGCCGCTGTTGGTGTTGTACGTCGGCGTTGCGAACTGCGGATTGGCGACGAGATAGTCTTCCGGAAAGCAGCGCAGCGGAGTCGATATGGACGGCCCGACCGTGGTCTGGGCATTAGCCATTCGATCGCAGCCGTTTCGGAGAATTCTTCCGCCGACATTGGTGAGCGCGGAGTTGAACGCCAGCAGTCCGGCCGTCGGAGCGCCGCCTGTGTTCGAGTTGATGAACTGCGCGATGGTAATGTAATCGCCTTCCGCGAAATCCGTTGGGAACCGGCGGCGGAGGTGGAGTGAACCCGTCTGGACCACACCGTTAACGGTTGTTCCGATGGTGCCGTAGCCCGCGGTGCCGTTGTTCAGGTTCAAGCCGGCGAACAACTGATCGAAGAGCGGCGATTCTCCGCCGGCACGTACCGTTTCCAGCGCATTGAAGAGTTCCGGATTCCGAAACACGTTCAGTGTGTTGAGATTGAAATTGCCGTCGCGCTTCTTCCCCTGAGTTCCTGCGTAGCGCACATCGAAAGTCATATTCCGGCGGAGTTGGTGCGTCAGCGAGAGTGTGAAGTTTTCGACGTACGGCGTCGTGTAGTTCGGATCAAAGGCTGTGAATGCACCTCCGCGGCTATATGGTCCGCCCAGTGTGCCGCCCGGAACCAGGGGGTTGGTCGGTCTCAGCGGAACCAGCGTCGGGACGTTCGCGAGCGTGAGATATGGGTTGCCGAGAGCGGTGAAATCGATGAACGCATTGCTCGTTGCGCCCGGCGCGCCACCGAGATAACCGTCGGATGCGATGCCGTTGCGGCCCGCTCCTCCAAACGTCATCTGATACCCGCCGCGCATGACACTCTGGCCGGGACGGCCGAACGGCATCTGCCACGCGAAGCCGACAGCAGGACCGAAATTATTCATGTCGTTCCGGAAAACCGTCTTGCTGGGATTGGGGCTGTTCGGTCCGACAAACTCAACGCCGGTGACGAGACTGGGATCGCAATTCGATGCAGGAATACCTGGAACTCCACTGGCTTGTCCCATTTTGCATTCCAGCAAACCGCGAGGTCCGTAACCGCTGAGATAGGTATTCCCTGGGGCAAGGAGCCATTTATCGAAGGGGCTTTCGCTGCCGAGCACGTTTCGTCCGACCCCGAAAAGACCGAGACCCTGGCCTGGCGTCGTGGTCGTAAATCCTGAGCCGATGTACGGCACGCCGTAGTATTCCCAGCGGAGCCCCAGATTTAGAGTAAGGGATTTGGAAATCTTCCAGTCGTCCTTCGCAAAGAACGACATCTCGTTCAGGATCTGATCACGGAACTTGCGGCCCTGAGTTTTGTAGTCTTCCCATCTGCCGTTCTGAACGTCGCTTGCGTCGTCGATCCAATAAAGCTGGCTTCCGGTCGCAATCGATCCGTTCATGAAATAAAGAAGGTTCCGCGCCGTCGTCTGAGCCGAAGCGGCGCCCGTGGCGATGAGTCCGGGCAGGCCGCCGGCGGTTGTTGAGATGTTCGTCGCGATGTTCGGTCCCGCACCGCCCGTAAGCACCGGAAGCGGCCGCGCCGGAATGCCGTTGTAACCGACGGATTTCGTCAAACGCAGTTCGCCGCCGAACTTGTAGGTATGCACGCCCCTGGTCCAGCTCAGCGTGTCTCCATAGCTGTAAAGCGGTGTTCGGTTTCCGTTGTAGTCGCCATTGTTATAAGGAGAGTTCGCGGTGCCGAGCAGTGCACCTGGATTGTTGAAAACCGTCGGATAGCCGTTGGTCTCCAGCAGGAACTTTTTCGCCTGGTCGGCGATCCTGGAGTCCGGATGCTCCCACGGATCGAACTCGTTCAGGATGTTGTAACGAATTCCGAATCGCGCTTCGTTGATCAGGTTTCCAGACAATGTGGACGTGAAGCTCGATGTCAGAATCCACGGAGCGCGGCGTGTCAAACCATTCGGATTATCCGGCCAGTTTGAAAAGTTGGTTCCTTCGTAGTCCCGTTCGACCGACCAGCCGACGTTCGCCTTGTGTCTCTGGCTGAAGTTGTGGTCTATCTTGATATTGAACTGCTTGCGTTCAATGTTCGATTCACCGCCGTAGGCCGAAGCGGAATTGACGCCCTGATTCAGTTCTCTGCGGGTCCAGCGAATCTGTGCGGTGTTCAGTCCATCGCCTCCCTGGAAGTTGTTGGCGCGCGGCATCAGTTCGAGGAAGCTCTTCATAATGCCGGTCGAGTCTGCGACCTGCCGGCCCTGATCCCAGAATGCCTGCCGAATCGTGTCGGTCGGGAAGATGGCCGTGCCACCGGAGCAGTCTGCCTGAGTAAATGGAGTCATCTGGAAGGTTGAGGGATTGACCTTCTGATTGCCGAAGACGCTGAAGCAGATGAGACCGCGGCCGGAATAGTTCAATGGATCGCGGTCTCGGCTCAGTGGATTCCCCTGAGCGTCCACCGCGGGCCGCGCTGTTGCACCGGGCGTGGCGTCGGCGTCGTCGGGAGTCCATCCGTCAAAGTAACGGAAGATGCCCTGGCGAGCCGTGTCCGTCAGCACCAGACCATCGACAAGGGCCCGTGTCCGGACAAAGTTCTTGTCGAAGAGGGCATAGAAGAATGTTTTATTCCGGATAATGGGTCCGCCATAACTCAGCGTAATCTGATTCTGGTTTTGCCAGTCAGGCACCGTGGGTCTCCAGAGACCCGTCCGCGGGTCGACATCATTGTTTCTGTCCCAGGTATTGGCGTTCAAGGCGCTGTTACGGA
>Ga0137433_1000946_pt1 | contig 13434 bp, 14 predicted proteins | sample EasRivERMZT840_2_FD_102335 | JGI IMG/M metagenome (GOLD analysis project Ga0137433, IMG submission 102335) | Soil microbial communities from meander-bound floodplain in the East River, Colorado, USA - East River MetaG ERMZT840_2 | ecosystem: Environmental > Terrestrial > Soil > Floodplain ...
ACGACACGCACGACTGGGACGCGGTGCAAACCCCGGTCCTGTTCGATGGAGAGATCAATGGCCAGCCTCGAAAGCTTCTGGCGCAGGCGAGCCGCAACGGCTGGTTCTTCGTACTGGATCGGACGAACGGGAAAAACATCATCACGTCGGAATACGTAAAGACGAACTGGACATCGGGGCTCGATTCCAAAGGCCAGCCGATTCCGAGTCCGGCGAAGGAACCGCAACTGGACGGCGCTCTCGTGTCGCCGAATCAGGGAGGGGCCGCGAACTGGCATCCTCCGAGCTTCAGTCCCGAAACCGGACTGTTCTACGTCAACTCGACGCGCGCCTTCAGCGTGTACTACATCTTCGACGACGATGAGAAACCCCAGGGCTGGGGCGGAAATGATCGCAGCGGGTTTTCCGAAGGCATGATGCAGGCGATCGACTACAAGACCGGCAAGGTTCGATGGAGCCACAAATGGGAAGGCACCATCGGACGGTTTGGCGTTCTGAGCACCGCGGGAAACCTGGTATTCACGGGCGACCCATCCAACAACTTCGTCGCGCTCAACGCGCGCACCGGCGAAGCGCTGTGGCATGCCAATCTCGCTGCACCTCAGAGTAATGGTCCGATCACGTTTGAACTGGACGGCTCCCAGTACGTGGTGACGGCGGCCGGAGATACGCTGTTTTCGTTCGTTATGTTGAGCCGCTAGCCGGGACAGCCGGGCCGCGCATGATGAACATCGCGCCCCCGGAATCGCAGATACTGCCGCCGCGGCCGGCTTTCGGGACGGTGTGGACGAATCCTGTGGATCCGCCAAGCGAACATGCACGATCGATCATCGCGTCGCAGTCGTCCACGGAGAAGATCGAGTTCCACCTGGGCGATAGTTCCCAACCTTCACCGATCGGCAGAAGGCCGCCCTCCTGAACGTCGCCGCGCAGGAATACGACATACAAGTCAAAAGGCGCGAAGGATGTTTCAACCGCGGTCCAGCCGAACAGCCCGCAGTAGAATGCGCGCGCTACAGCGACATTATTCGTGAGCACTTCGATCCACCACAGGCTCCCGACCTCTTCTGTAACCTCCGCCCCCTGATGTCCTGACGGTTGCCACAAGCCGAACTGCGCGCCTTCCGGATCGCGCAATGTTGCGAGACGCGCGAAGCCGGTTATGTCCGCCCTGTCGACGACTGTCGCGCCGAGTGCCACAGCGTCTGTAGGACGTTACCACTCCCGATTCCAGCCGACGCGTTTCGGCTGCCATTGATGGCTGCGATGCTGCTGAACATAATCCCTGAGCGCGAAGAGTTTTATCAGGACGACTCCGGCGACAAAACCGCCCATGTGCGCCCAGAAGGCCACTCCACCGCCGGCGCCGCCGAGGCTTTGGAGGCCGCCGAAGAATTGAATGACCATCCAGTAAATAAGCATGACCCAGGCCGGAAGCGCGATCGTGGTGATGAAGAAGCCCAGCGGAAGTATGGCGAACACGCGGACGCGCGGATAAAGAACCAGGTAGGCTCCCATGATTGCGCTGATGGCTCCTGAGGCGCCGACCATCGGAATGTTGGAGTCCGGATTCAAGGCGATTTGTGCGAACGCGGCGGCAAGACCTCCGATCAGATAGAACACCACGAACCGGATGTGTCCCATGGAATCTTCTACGTTATTTCCAAAAAGCCAGAAGAACCACATGTTGCCGATCAGATGCATCCACGAGCCGTGCAGAAACATCGAGGTGAACAGATTGATCACCTGATGGCCGGGATCGGTAAGGCACACGACCCCGCGTCCCATCTCGAGCGGAGTTCCGGGCGGCAAGGTCCCGGTCAACTCACCCGGGATGAGACCCAGATTGCAAACCGATTCCGCCAGCGCGTATTCCTGGCCCGCGCGCTGCACGAGCAGCCATGCAAGGACGTTCAAAACGATGATGAGGACGGTGATATACGGCGTGCGCTGTGTTTCGTTTTCGTCTCTGTAAGGAATCATGGACCGGGACACTCCTCGCCTGAAAGCTTGCTCCAAAACTGCTAAAAAACACAGATGTCGCGCGTTGTATAAATTCGGGGTCAGGCCCGTAGGGCTGATGAAACAAGTGCCTGACCCCAGACTGCCGACCATTCATTGACTTTGGATTTTCATTAAACGTAACATTCACACAAATTTTGGCAGTTATTCGTCTTTTGGAGGAATATCGATCGAATGCGAATTCGTCTTGCAGGTCTGACTATTGTCTTAACCGGTCTCCTGTTGGCAGAAATCAGCATCCTGGCCCAGGCAGGGCGCGGAGGTGCAGCCCAGGCGCCGGCCTATCGCGCGCCCCGCACAAAAGATGCCAAGCCGAACCTCAACGGTGTCTGGCAGGCCATAACCGAGGCCAATTGGAATATTGAACCTCATTCCGCAGCGCCGGGACCGATGTGGCAACTGGGTGCAGCGTATGCCGTTCCTCCGGGACTCGGCATTGTCGATGGCGGCTCGCTGCCTTACAAACCCGACGCACTTGCAAAAAAGAAACAGAACTTCGACAACCGCGCGAGCCAGGATCCGGAAGCCAAATGCTACCTGCCCGGCGTCCCGCGCGCGATGTACATGCCGTTTCCCTTCCAGATCATCCAGAGCACGGACCACATCATGATGGCGTTTTCCTACGCCGGCGCCCTTCGCACGATCTACATGAAGAAGACCGAAGCGCCTGCCGACAGCTGGATGGGATGGTCCAACGGCCGTTGGGAAGGCGAAACGCTGGTCATCGACACCGACAGCTTCAACGACTTAAGCTGGTTCGATCGCTCAGGGAATTATCACAGCGACAAGATGAAGGTCGTGGAACGCATCACGGCCACGGGTCCCGACCATCTGCTGTACGAAGCGACGATCGACGATCCGGTCGTTTTCACGCGGCCCTGGAAAGTCAGCATACCGCTCTATCGGCGCAAGGAGCCGAACGCACAGATTCTGGAATTTAAATGCATCGAATTCTCGGAGGACCTCATCTACGGTCATCTCCGCAAAGTTCCGCTCAAATAGGAGGTTTCTAATGAACCGACGATTACTGGCTTCACTGGGTCTTTCAGCCCTGGTGTTTGCTCTCTCCGTCGTATTGATCGCGCCGTTGACGACTGCCGGCCAGGCCCAGAAGGCTGGAGCAAAAGCGTGGTCTATGCCTCGCACGCCCGATGGAAAACCGGATCTGCAGGGCTTCTGGACGAACAACAGCTATGTGCCGCTCGAACGTCCCAACAACGTGACGAAGGAGTTTTACACGAAGGACGAAGCACTCGCGGCTGCGAAGAGATCCGCCGATCGAGAAGCGGAACAGACCGTTCCCGGCACGACCGGTGACGTCCATTACGACTTCACGCAATTCGCTCTGGACCGAAGCCAGACGCGCCTCACGGAAAACCTGAGAACGTCCATCATTGTGGAGCCCGCAAACGGCAAAATGCCGGCCGTGACTGCGGAAGGCCAGCGAAGAGCTGATGCCCGCAACGCCGCCCGCAAGCAGCAGGGCGCTCAATACGACAAGGTTCAGAACATAGTGCAGGGTTCGCGATGCATTTTTCAAAATGCGGGTCCGCCGCATCTTCCTCCCGGTTACAACCCGGCGTACCAGATCGTGCAGGGCGAGGGCGTCGTGATGATCCTTATCGAAAATCATCATGAAGCGCGCGTCATCCGCACAGACGGCAAAGCGACGCAAGCTCCATCCGCTGTCCGCGCATACCTCGGCAATTCCGTCGGCCGCTGGGAAGGCGACACACTGGTCGTCGAAACGACGAATTTCCATGAGAACGTCGCGTTCCGCGGAGCGAGCGAGAACATGAAGGTCACTGAGCGCTACACTCGCGTCAGTGACGACGAGATCAAATACGAATTCACCGTGAACGACCCGGCCACGTGGGAAGTCCCGTGGAAAGGCGTCATGCCGTTCGTGAAAATCGGCGGACCGATATTCGAGCACGCCTGCCACGAAGGCAACTACGGTATCGCGAACACGCTGTCCGCGGTTCGTCTGGAAGAAAAGAAAGCTGCGGAAGAAGCCGCTAAGAAGGCCGGCGGGAAGTAATAAGGAGGATTTTCGATGCGCACTAAACTAGCGGTCATCGCGACAGCAGGAATTCTTTTGATACTGGCCGCAGTGCCGGTATGGGCCCATCACGCGTTCGCCGCCGAATTCGACGTCAACAAACCCCTGACGTTGAAGGGAACGCTACAGAAATGGGAAATGATCAACCCTCATTCATGGTTCCATATCGATGTGAAAGGCACGGATGGAAAAGTCACAACGTGGATGATCGAAGGCGGTAGTCCGAATACCCTGATCCGCCTCGGCGTGACGAAGAACACCGTGAAGATTGGAACTGAGCTTCTGATCGAAGGTTATCAGGCAAAAGAAGGATCGAATAAAGCTGTCGGCAGGAATTTCGTATTGCCGGATGGCACCCGGCTCTTCCTGAGTCTCGGCGGGTCCGTTCCCGGAACACCCCCTGCGACTCCCGAGAAGAAGTAAAAACGCAAAGGCGCCAAGGCGCAAAGGCACAAAAAAATTCGGGGTCAGGCCCAGGAACTGATGAAGCAAGGGTCCGACCCCGAATTTTTTTGGCGCCTTTGCGCCTTGGCGCCTTTGCGTTTATTTGGGCGGTTTCGCCGGAGCCGGCCTGTTGAATCTCGACGCCTCGATGTTGGGATTGGCCGTTATCTCGCTCAGTTCCGTCGTCGATTGACCGTTGGTCCAGGTCACGATCCATTTGAAAGGCAGCCGCACGCCCGCCACCGGCCGGTAATCACTGTAATCAATCTGCGTTGGAACACGCCCAACGGCGGTGTCCACAAAGCGCACGACTCGCACCAGCAACCCCGCGTCATCGAAATAGAAATTCACCGGGGCCTGCCGCGGATTGGTGCCCCGCATAACGATGACTTCCTTATCATCGATGGCGGTAGCGCTGACCTGCCAGCTGGAAAACGCAGTTCTCAGCCCGGTGGGAAAAGACAGAATCGCGTCGAGTCTGGCGCCGTCCTGATTGCCCCCGGTCAACGGCATCAATGGCAGAGGCTTGTCCGACCCTGCGATCCAGCCCGCGTTGCCATCAAAGACGGTGACTTTCTCTCCAACGGCCATGCGAACGACAGTCGTCCTTAGATTGGGAGCCTTTGCATAAACTTCCACGGGCACCTTCTCCTGTTCCGTCTCGAAACCAATAAAGGCTCCCTTGCCCGAGAAGCTTGTCAGCGCGGCCACACGCTGAGCGCCGCCAATCGCGTTGATGTATTTGTCCAGGACCTGTTGCGGCGTGGGACCGCCGGGAAGACGAAAGACTTCGATTTCGTTCGGATCTTCGACCGGTGTTGCATATTGCGCCGCGAGATTCGGCACGATCCGGGGACGCAGATCGCCGCGATGGCACGTCCAGCAGGTGACGGAGCGAACTCCCTTGAAGTTCTGCTTGTTGATGGCGTTGACCATTTCCACCATCCTGCGCGCCGTTACTTTCAGCGGAGTTTCATCTGCAAACCGGTCCCAGTGCCCGACGCTCTCTGCGACATGGCAATCAATGCAGTTCAAGCTGAGCGCCGCCGAAAACATGCCCATCGTGTCCATGAATTCGTCCACCGGGATGCCGCGCAACGCTGTGATGTTCTTGAACACCTGCTCCGCCATTTGCGGCTTGGGCGCGGCCTGTTGTGCTGCAAGCCGGCCGGCGAACATGACGCCTGCGAAACAAATGACGACCGTTGCAATGACGCCGAAAACGACTGGCTTCGTTCTGAACTGCATGTGGTCTCCTTAAGGGCGTCTATGCTACTTCAAATGGCGGCCGATCGCAGCTTCAACATCCTGATAAATCTTCATCGCGCCCTCGTCGTAGAACGGCAGAACCTGCATCATGATGACCGCTGCAATCTCGCGTTTCGGATCGACCCAGAAGTGCGTGTTGTAGATGCCTGCCCACGTGTAGCTGCCGGGTGAACGCAGGTTGGGATTCTCTTTGTTCGAGACGGCGATCTGAAAACCGAACCCGAACTTGTCGCGACCCGCGCCGATTGGAAAATTCTGCGAGAGGCCGGGATTGGTCGTGTTCTGCGTTTGAACGATGACATTGCCGATCTGATTCTTCGCCATCGCCTGAATCGAGTCTTTCCGCAGCATTGTCGTTCCGCGCCATTTTCCTTCGTTCAAAAACATTTGAAGGAACTTGATGTAATCGGCGGCTGTCGAGTGGAGACCGCCATCACCAGCCACGGGCGACTGGATCCTTTCCGGATTCGGCGTTTCGATCAGCTTGCCGGCGTCCCGCCGCTGAGTCGTCACCACGCGGCTGACCTTGTCCGAAGGCACGCCGTACCATGTGTCCTGCAATTCGAGAGGCTTGAAAATCCGTTCGTCCAGGAAACGATCCAGACTGGCGCCGGTTATAGCCTCGATAACCAGGCCCAGCACTTTCGTGCTTCCGCTGTACGTCCATTGAGTGCCCGGCTCATACAACAACGGCAGCTCTTCCGGCGGCTTCGCGAGCTTGCGCTGAAGACGGTTCGCCGTGTCGCTGGAGAAGGGGTAGGCCAGGCCGGAGGTATTGGACAAGAGATGTCGGATCAGAACCGGCTTGCCCGCTTTCTTCGTGGTAAACGAACTGTCGTCGGAATTGAACGTCGCGATGACCTCACGATCCTTGAACGCCGGAAGGTACTTCGAGACGGGATCGTCCAGACTGAGCTTCCCCTGTTCGACGAGCATCATGATCGCTGCGGACGTGACCGGCTTCGTCATGGATGCGATACGAAAGATCGTTTGCTTCTGCATGGGCTTCTGTTTTCCTACATCCATCAAGCCGAATGCGCCTTCGTACAGGATGCGATCCTTCGTCGCCACTACCGCGACAACGCCCGGGTAAACGCCATCCCGAACACCTCGCTGAAGAATGGCGTCAATCTCGAGTCCGGCAACAGCGCCGAGCGAAGGGCGCGGGCTTTGAGCAATTACAGAAATACCCGCCAGCACAATTGCCAGAACCGCCGCGAACAGTGGAAATCTCTTCATACGATCACTCCTTTGCTTTAGACTCTTGGCAAATTTACCCCATAACGCAACTGTAAGATCAGGAGTTTGATTAAGATGCGAATCGGTGGCAGGGCCTGGATCTGGATTGCCGTGGTCGTTTTCGTCGGAGCCACTGCGCAAGCGCAAGCGCCGGCACAAACCTATCGAGCGCCCCGCACTCCGGACGGCAGACCCAATCTGAACGGAATTTGGCAGGCGATGAGTGAAGCTCACTGGGATCTGGAACCGCATGCCGCAGCACAGGGTCCCGTCTACGCTTTGGGCGCGCAATTTTCGATTCCCGGCGGCACCGGCGTGGTTGAAGGCGGAACGATTCCGTACAAACCGGAAGCGCTCGCAAAGAAGAAAGAGAACTTTGCAAACCGACTGAAGAACGATCCGGAGATCAAGTGCTTCATGGGCGGCGTGCCGCGATCGACCTACATGCCGTATCCGTTCCAGATCATTCAGGGCCGCGACACGGTCATGCTCGCCTATGAGTTCGCAGGCGCTGTTCGCGTCATCAACATGGGGAAACCCACGGAAGCTCCGACGGACAGCTGGATGGGATGGTCGAATGGCCGGTGGGAGGGCGAAACCCTTGTGATCGAAGTCACCGGCATGAACGATCAAACCTGGTTTGACCGGGCCGGCAACTATCACAGCGATGCGCTGAAGGTCACCGAGCGGTATACGCCACGGAGCGCCGACACGCTGATTTACGAAGCAACGATCGAAGATCCGAATGTCTTCACTCGGCCCTGGAAAATCAGCATGCCCTTGTACCGGCGAGTCGAAAAGGGCGCGCAGCTTATGGAGTACAAATGCGTGGAGTTTGCGGAAGAAGCGATGTACGGGCATCTTCGCAAGAATCCCGTCAAGGGCGACCTGCGATAAGGAGAACATCCATGAAAAGAACAATCGCTTTCGTGCTGGCCGGCGCTGGACTGCTTGTCGCAGCGCTTCCTGTCCTCGGGCATCACGCGTTCACCGCGGAGTTTGACGCGAAGAAACCGCTGAAGCTGCGCGGCACTGTGGCTAAAGTCGAGTTGATCAATCCGCATTCGTGGATTCATATCGACGTGAAGAACTCGGACGGCACCACGACGCGCTGGATGATCGAGGGCGGAACGCCGAATACCCTGCTGCGCCGCGGCATCACAAAAACGTCGCTTCCGATCGGAACCGAGATCCTTGTCGATGGCTATCAGTCCAAAGACGGATCGAACCGCGCGAATGGCCGCGATTTGACGCTCGCCGACGGCAGAAAGATCTTCTTCAGCGGCTCCAGTCCGACTGAAGCTCCTCCTGCAGACGCGAAGTAAAAAAAGGTACAATTCGCCCCATTCAACTGGAGGAAGGAATGGGCGCAGCTCTTCGTTTCAACGTGATGCACTTCATGCCGTACGTGCATCTGCCGGAAAACCACAAAGACTTCAAAACCACGTGGGTCAATTTCCCGAACAAATTCTACGATCCTGAAAAGGCGCACGAACTCTATCAGCGCTACTTCGAACAACTGATCCTCGCGGACCGGCTCGGCTTCGACGCGATCGTTCTGAATGAACATCACAACACCGTCTACAGCATGATGGCTACGCCGAGCGTGGTCGCCTCGGCTCTCATCCCACAAACCAAAAGAGCGCGGATCTGTATCTGGGGCGTGCCGCCGAATTTCATGCTGCCGAACCGGCTGGCCGAGGAATACGCCATCATTGATGTAATGTCCAAAGGCCGGCTGGAGATCGCGTTTCCTCTGGGCACCGGCATGGAGTACTGGTCGAACCCCGTAAGCCCCGTCACCGCGCGCGAGAAATTCAAGGAATCGCTCAAAGTGATGCTGCAGGCCTGGACCGCCGACGGCCCCACAACGCATCAAGGCAAGTTCTACACGTATCGTTATCTGAACCCGTGGCCGCGGCCGTATCAGAAGCCGCATCCGCCTTGTTACATCGTCGGGTCGGGAAGTCCGGAAACGATCGAACTCGCAGCCGAACTCGGCTTTGGTTATTCGTCCGTCTTCGTGCCTCAAAAGGTGGCCCAGGATTTGAATCAACGATTGCGCGCTCGCGCCGCCGACTTCGGACACACGATCCGGCCGGACCAGCTGCCGCTGTTGAACTTCGTTTATGTCGCGGAGACCGAAGAACAGGCCGAGCGGGAATACATCGTCCACCTCCAGCGATTCTTCGAAGACTATGCGCGCAGCACGCCGCAATGGCTCGCGCCTCCGGGCTATCTTTCGGTCGACCAGTTGAAGATCCGGGCTGCCGGCGCGGATAAGATGCACGGCGGTTTCGACTTCAAAGCCATCAGCAGCGCGTTTTTCATCGCTGTCGGCACTCCGGAGAAGGTTGCCAACCTGATCGGCGAATGGACGCATCGCATGGGAACCAATCACATCAACAGCGTGATGCACGTCGCGGACATGCCGCACTGGAAGGCCGTGAAGAACATGACGCTCTTTGCCGAACAGGTCATGCCGCGGCTGCGGCAGGCGGGAGGTGCGCAGTGAGCAAATTCGTACGCGAAGAACTAACGGTGGATGGCGTCAAAACCGTCGTGTACAGCGCCGGCAAAGGCGAGCCTCTCGTCCTGTTTCACGGCGCCGGCACAGTCGACGGATTTGATTTCGCAGAACAATGGGCGGAGAAATTTCGCGTGATCGTCCCCTACCATCCCGGCTTCGGAGAGTCCGGCGACGATCCGGCAATCACGGAAATCCATGATTACGTGATGCACTATCTCGAGTTGTTCGATGCGCTCAAGGTCGACACGATGCGTCTCGTCGGTCTTTCAATGGGCGGTTACCTGGCTGCGAAGTTCGCGAGCGAGCACGGCCACAGGGTGAAGAAACTTGTGCTGATCGCCCCATACGGCTTGCATGTTCCCGAACATCCCACGCTCGACATCATCGCGACACCGGGCGAAGAACTCGGCCCGATGCTCGTTTCGAACTTCGACGCTTTAAAGAAACGGCTGCCCGAAAAGCCCGATATGGAATTTATCGGCGCGCGCTATCGCGAAGCGACGAGCTTTGCGCGTCTGTTCTGGGAACATCCCACCGATCCGAAGTTCCCGCGCCACCTGCATCGCGTGAAAATGCCGACGCTGATCGTGTGGGGTGATGAGGACAAGCTGATGCCGGTCCAGCAGGCGCAGACGTGGCGCGGCCTGATTCCGAATGCAGAAGTAATGGTGGTGAAGGGCGCTGGGCATATCGTCCAGCTGGACAAGCCGGAAACGGTGGATGCGATAGGCCGCTTCCTGGTGTAGGCCCCCGTCTTTTCACTTGTCGGTTGATAGTTGACTGTTGTCCGTTGACTGTTGGACTTGTAAAGATGGTCCGATGATCGCGAATTGCATTATTTGACCATCGCAACAGGTGAAACAGTCAACGGACAACAGTCAACTATCAACCGATAAGTTTGGGAACGGGCGCTATACCGGCGGAAAGAACACGCGCTCGACGAACCAGAACCCTCCCGCGATCATCACCAGAATCGATCCGGCAAGAACAAGCTTCTTGCCGGCCCATTCACTGCGCGATCGCAGAAACGCGAACGCCGACGCCACGACGACCACGACCAGCAACTGCCCGATCTCCACTCCGAGATTGAACGAGAACAACGACCATCCGAGCGCCCGGCGAGGCAGTTCCATCTCGCGGAGAACATTCGCGAAACCGAAACCATGAATGAAGCCAAACGCGAAAGCGATCCATGCGCGAACGTCACGACCGCCCTGCGCCAGCAGATTGTCCGCACCCACGTACACGATGCTCAGCGCGATCGCGGGTTCTATGATGCGCGCCGGCGGAGACAGGATGTTCAGCGCGGCCAACGACAACGTGATGCTGTGAGCCAGCGTAAAAGCCGTGACGACAACCGCAAGCTTCCGGATCGATCCCCCGAGCAACAACAGCCCGACCAGAAACAGCAGATGATCGGGTCCAATCAGAATGTGATGGACGCCCGCCGGAACGAACTTCCGGATGACAGCCAGGGTACCCTGTCGCGTGCCGGCATAATGTTCGGTGTAGGTGCGGCTGGCGTCCAGGATCACCTGATTCGCCAGGTCGTCTCGCTCGTATACATTGACGAACGTCTGGTGCATCGGATCGTACGGGAACATCAGCGTCGAAACGGCAACGACACCGGGGACGCTCACCACCGGATATTTCAGATAGAACCGTACCGATTGCCGGTCTGCGAGAATCTCCGACCGCAACCATTCCGGCGAGAGCGTCTGGCCGTCCGAAACGAGCTGCAGTCGAGGCGTCAACAGCGCGCGGATAGCCGGCTCCTGTTGGGCCACAAAGTCGGCGTTGAGCAACCGTTCCATAGGAGTGATCTGCAAATCGTGCGCGAGATCAAAGATGTGAACGGTGAGCCTCACGTCGATCGACGAACTCTGAAGCTCGACATCGAGGTAACTGAATGGAACGGGATGCGCGAGGGCCGGTAGCGGCAGAAGTGCCGCAAATAGCGCCAAAACCGCGATACCGAGCCGTCGCATAGCTGCGGATTGTATAGTACAAATCTGTGGAAATTCAGGGACGGTCGCCTAAATTCCCTAATTGCACTACAAAATTAGGGAATTTAGGCGACCGTCCCCGAATTTCAACGTTTCCTGGATGGGCCGGGTAATACCCAAAGAAGGCCAGAACTGATGGAACATGTGCAATCCGCGCTTTGGATGGCGCGTTTACGTGAAACCGACCGGTCCGACGAGTTGTCCGAGCTTGCCGAGGTTGCTTCCCTTGTCCAGCGGACGCTCGGCGGCGATACCAGCGCATTCGAACAACTGATCGTTCGATACGAACGCCGCGTCCTGACGCTTGCCATGAAATTACTGGGGTCTCCCGACGATGCCCAGGATGCCGCTCAGGAAGTCTTTCTCCGAGTCTTCAAATACATCCATCGATTCGATGTGCACAAGCCGATGAGCCCATGGCTCATGCAGATGACCGTCAACGTCTGCCGGAATATCGGGCGCGAACGGCAACGCCGGTGGAATACGTTTCCAACGACGGTCGAAGCGGAACAACCCGTTGTCCCCGAATTTCGCGATCCGCACGCAGGCTTCGCCGAAGAGCAGGAACGGCAGATTCTCTTGAAACTGCTGGACACGCTGCCGGAGAAGGAGCGTCTTGCTGTCGTCCTGCGCGACATCGACGGACGGACGACCTCCGAAGTCGCGGAGATCCTCGGCTCCTCGGAAACCACGGTGCGTTCGCAGATCAGCCGGGCGCGCGTGAAGTTGAAAGAAGCAATCGATCAGATGCTGGGAGGCCGGTCATGAGCTGCGGATACTCGAAAGAAATCCTCGCGCTGTACATCGAACACGATCTACCCGGACCGGATGCGGTTGTAAAGGTGGAATCGCATATCAGTACCTGCGCCGCCTGCCGCGAGTATTGCGAGCAGATGCGTAACACGCAGTCCTTCATCAAAGACCGATTTCGGCCGGTAGCCGCACATACGATCACGCCGGACATGCTTTCCTCGGTCCGCAGCGTCGTGATGTCTCATGTCGAAGGGGCTCAGGTGTCGCTTGGCTGGGCGATCCGTCTCGAACGGTTTCTGATCGGCGGCCTGCGCGGCCACCGTTATGCGCTCGCCGGCGCTGTCTTCGTAGCGATCGTGTCGGCGTCGTTGCTTGCGAGCATCCCGTATCCGGCGGCGAACAACGCCTTGGTGTGTCCGACCGATTACCGGGAATGGGTTTTAGCAGGCACTTGCGTCGGACATCGATATTCCACGGTTCAATCCGAGGACATGAAACACAACGTCTACGTCCAGCCGGCCGCATATCGTGAGTACTCCCAGACCGGGAAATTTCCGGAAGGCACGGTAATGGTCATGGCAAAGGATTCCACCCGGTTTAAGGATGGCTGGGAATTTACCCCCGAAAACGCAGGCTGCATCTCATGTCATCGTGACAAGGCCGCCACCGATCACGTCTTCACACAGTTCTATCCGGTATTGAAGGGAATCGGGTCATGAGGCCGTTTTTGCTCAGTCTGCTCGCTCTGACGGTCGTCTCGTGCAACCCCGTGACCTCGGACCGCTCGGCACCGGGCAGAGGAGCAGCGCCGGACTTCGACCTCGAGAACATTGCAGGCGGCACCACTAAAGCGGCCGAGCTGCGCGGGAACGTGTCGGTCATCGACGTGTGGGCGACGTGGTGCAAACCGTGCATTGACGAAATCCCGAAATTCAACCGCCTGCATGACGAGTATCGCGGCAAGGATGTGAGAATTGTCGGTATCACCGTGCAATCGCCCCACGACGACATCGCGCCGAAATCCAAAGAGTTCGGCATCAACTACACGGTTCTCGTGGGCAATGACACCGTTGAAGACGGTTTCGGCGGAATTATCGGATGGCCGACCA
>Ga0137433_1000948_pt1 | contig 13419 bp, 9 predicted proteins | sample EasRivERMZT840_2_FD_102335 | JGI IMG/M metagenome (GOLD analysis project Ga0137433, IMG submission 102335) | Soil microbial communities from meander-bound floodplain in the East River, Colorado, USA - East River MetaG ERMZT840_2 | ecosystem: Environmental > Terrestrial > Soil > Floodplain ...
CGGTGCGCATCTACTTCCGCGCGGAACCCGTCAACCTTTTTAACGGCCACCGCCAACTCCTGATCCGCCTCTTTCGCTTGCGTCGCCCACTCCGCGGCCAACTTGGCCTGTGACGCCAACAATTCCTCGCGCTTGCGATCTGTTTCCTGGCGCCGGATGCCGGAGCGACGGTCGAATTCCTCGCGCACGCGACGGGCATCGGCGTCCACCTGGGCAACACGGTCCCGGCGCTTGTTATTGACGCCGAGCAATTCGGTCTCTTTGGCTTTGAGTTGAGCGTCAATCTCCGCGATCTCTATTGGTTTAAGAACAATGTTGGACTCGCGCACCGGTGGCACACCGGGATCAACGGGTTCTCTCATCAACTGGCGCAGGAGAAAAGTGGCGTTCTCATACTCCACCTTGTTCTTTTCATAGGCCGCCTTCTTGTTCATGTAGTCGGCCAATTTCGGTTTGTAGGCATTATCAATGCGTGCCTCCTCGGCGTTCCATCGGGATGCCCGGCCCACTTCGATTTCGCGGCGGGCGCGCAGCTCGGCAATGGCTTTCGTGAGTTGTGCGGTATCGGCATCAAACTGCCGGATGATGTTGGCCTGGCGGGCTTCCACTTCGGTTAACTCCTTGTGCTGATATTCAGTCAGCGTGACAGCGTCTTTGCGCGTGCTTTCATTGTGTTTGAGCGATTCCTCAAGGTCGGCTTTGACTTTGGTTTGCCTCGCAGTCAGGTCGGCGAGCTTGAGTTCGCGATCCGCTTTCTTTTGCTCGATGACCGCCAGCTCGCCATTGAGTTGGGAGATTTTGATTTCCTCTGCGGCCGCCTTTTGCAGCCATTCGCTGGCTGGTTTCATGGCGGTGCCCATTTCATAGACCGCCATATCCTTGACCAATTGGAACGTCAGCACACAAATCAGAGGCAACCCCACCAGCAGCATGAACGTCTTTTGCCACCCATGACGAGAGGCAGTCCAAATGGCCAGGGGCAACTTGAGTAACTCCACCGCGAGGATGGTCGCGCCGATCGGGCCGATGCCAAGGAAAACGACTCCCATCCCCTGGGGCACGCAGACCACTTGCTGATACTTCCACCCGGTTGCCAAAATGACGAATTCCACGACGGTCGCCATCGCGATCAACGGCAGGGTTAAGTAAGAGATGCGTTTGCTTTTCAACCACTGCCACGGGGAGAAACCCATGACATCCTGCGGGGCCGCCGGATCGGTGGGACTTTGCGAATTCGTTGAGTTCGGATCTTTCATAAATAGCATTTCAAAGCCGCGCGTCAGCCGGGGGCCTGCGAGGAATATCACCTGTCTCCTGGCCGTTAAGACGACCACTGCTATTTGCCATTAACTGCCAGGAGCTAATCACGGATCGACCGGGTGGCAGCTTATGTGCCAGTGGGCCAAATCAAGGCAGAAGGTGAGCAAGGAGTCCTGGCACGGCAGATTTAGTGAGCTATCTGGCCAAATCCTGGCGCTAAGCCCGGTAGCGGCAGTGTCAAAAAACGAGACGCGTCAATTGACGACGACGCATGGCGGTCAATCGCGCTGGTGATCCCGGTGGTGGGCGGCGCTGCCGCGCCGCCCATATCAAGCACTCCCGGCTGGATTCAAGAGATAGATCTCGGTGAAGAAGTAATACGAACTGGCGCCTACGTAGTTCGTCGGGTTCTCGTCGAACGTTACGCGGACCCCTTCGTTCAGTTCCACCATGCTTACATTCACCACCGGGTACGCATCAGATGAATGCCCGTGAGCAGCACGCGATAGACGTATAGCAACGGTTTCACGCGTCGCGGCCGTTCCTTGTCGAAGGGCTTCCACTGCGTCTCCGCAAAGCCGAGGTAATGATGCGAGTGATGCCGGCGCCTTCCAACGTCCGCTTCGGACGAATTACTTTTACTCGGGATATTTCAAAATCATCCCCTTGGATTTTCCATCCAGTTGGCGGCGCACGGATTCGGCGCGTTTGGTGATGAAGCGTTTGTACTCATGGGCTGGACGGTTGAAGGTATTGTCAATTTCTCCGGGCGACGGGTGCACCGGTTTCCAGCCCACCTCCTGTTCGAACTTGTCCAGACGAAACGCGGATTGAGCCGCGATGGGATCGCGAATGACGGCGGCAATTTCATCGATGCGCCGATGCAACCGTTCCGGCACATACAGGCGCGCGACAAAATCTTCCAGGTGCGAGCGATAAATGCGCCGGAAGTCCTCCACGGCCATGACGCGTTCGATGAACCGTTTTTCCCCAACCCACGGATGCCAGATGCTCGCTTGTTCCTGTTCCGTCTTTGAGGCGATCCAGTCCTGGCCCCACGCAGCATCGAGATCCCACGGGATGAAACCAAACTTGTTCGAACGCGGATCCAGATACATGTAGAAGTTTTGGCCGCGGGACAGAATGCCGTCGTAGTTCGGAAGCAATACTTGACCGGCGAGGAAACGCGCAAACTCGTCCAGATCCAGAAAATCTCCGACCCGCGCGGCGAATTCCGCGTCGGTGGCCGATGAAACGAGCTGCGCAAAATCAATCACGCGCCGTTGTTGTTCCGGCGTCGCCTTGGTTTTCAGATCGTAGATCGGCGCGTAAGCCGACCACTCGTCGCCGAGATGTTCGAAAAGTTTGTAGGTCACGGGCTTGAAGATCGGCGTCGCTTTGGATCCAAATCGCTCCGTCGCGAATTCATTGTCCACCGCTTCCTCCATGAGGTGGAGCCCCAGCGGCTTTTGTTCCCACTTCGTGGTCACACTGGCGGAGAGCCACGCGTAAGCCGTGCGCGGCGCGGGCACGCCGGCATCACGAAAGAATTCATAGGCCAGGGCCTCGCAGAGGCCGGCATAATCTCCAACCAGGCCGCTAAAAGTCAGTTCATCCAGGCCACCGAGTTTCTGGCCGGGAACGAACTTGTTCAGATCCACCTTGTAAGAACGAATCGGCTCAGCCAGCGAAAGCACGTTGCCTTTGACCCGCGCCGCGACGTTGGTGAAGGCGACGCCGCCGAACTCAAAGTCCGCGTGCGTCCAGTCGAATTCAAAACCGAGTGAACCCGCGGCACCGCTGCGGCGCGCCTGGGGATTGCGCAAGGTATGCATGCCGTCCGGGCGAATGAAATCTGGTATCGGGCCAATGCGCTTCAGCTCCAGCGCCTTCCACTGCTCGGGCGTGAAACGGAGATGGGCGTGCCAGATGTTGGTCGTGCGATAGAGATCGGAGGCGTTGCGGAGCGCGCTGGCCTCAAGCCGCGGCGTTGCCGCATTGGTGGGCCAATGCCGCTCCACTTCCGGCACTTGCCACCAGCTCCAAAAGCGCACCGACCAGAGGATGGCCTCCGACCGCGTCCGGCTGTACCCGGAGAATGAATCAATGTACACGGCGATCACTCCGGGGATCGTGATCAAAGCGGCGACTGTCGCCACGCCAATCACAACTCGCCGCCGCCAGCGCAGCCACGCCAGCGTGTTCAACGTGCGACGCGCCAGCTTGAGCGATGGTCGTTGGCCCCGGCTCGCTTCCATCGACTGCAAAATGTCGGAGGACAGGCCTTCGGGAACCGTGGCGGCGCAACCTTCGGTCGCACACGCCGAAACCAGCGCACCGGGATCCACCGGCGCACGGCGTTTCCCCAGTCGCTTCGCCAGTTTCTTCATCCCGCGCCCGACGCGCTTCTCAACGCGCCGCTCACTCGTGAAGAGAACTTTCGCCGCGGAAGTAAAATCGTGATTCAGAAATGCGCACAGCAGCACCGCGTTCCGCTGCTTCGTTCGCAATCGATCCAGCGCGTGATCGATCTGGAGCGCGAGGCGAGTCCACAGGGCCGCGTCCGGCGGCAACGCCGTCTGGTTCCCCTCTCCGCCTCGATCGGGGAGAGGTTCCGGCGCTACCCTCTCCAATCCGATTGGAGAGGGGCTGGGGGTGAGGCGGGGTGAGGTGTCGACTCCCTTTGCCCAGCAAATCTCCATCAACTTCGCATGCTCCGCGGGGCGCGGCTTGCGGGAAATCCAGTGCCAGAGCCGCTGCAGTCGGCTCACGGGCTTCAGCTTTCGGCAGGCGACGGCGATGACGTGGAAGAGCCAGCCCGCGAGCACGGTGTGCTTCCGCAGTCTACGCGCGCGCCGGGCCAGAACAAGGAACACCGCGCGCGTGACCTCTGCGGCCTGAGCCGCATCGCCCGTCCGCCGCAACGCCGAGGAATGAACGAACCCCAGATAGCGTTCGACCAACGTCTGCAAGCTCTCCGCATCACCATGGCGCGCCCAGGATTCGAGACATTCTCGATCGGAGGTTCCTGGAACTGTGCTGCCGGGAGGCTGCATGTCTTGATTAGGGCGGCAGGGTTCTCATACGTGCGGAACGACGAAGAAGATAGCGGTGAGCAAAAGCAAAAGGAGCAAGCAGCCGAGAAATGCGCAACGCTGTCTCTTCTGTGCGGTCCGGAGCTCTCGGATCACCGGAAGCAGTCGCCCCGTCCGTTCCATATACTCCCGATAATCGTCGCCGAACTGTTCCAACATCATCTTTTCTTCCGCTTGAATCCGCAGGATGACATTCAGCGTGCCGAGCGCCGCGAATACAAAAGGAGTCCAGTTGGCCGCTACCAGACCAAGACTCATGATCCATCCCAGAATCGCGGAATACATCGGGTGCCGGATTCGTGCGTAAGGGCCGTGGGTAATCAACCGATGGCCGGGGCGAAGTTGCAAGTAAGAGGACCAAAGCTGTCCGAGGGTTTGATGGGTCCACGCAAACAATCCCACGCTCGTTATGCCCAGACCAACGCCTGCCCAGCGCAACCAGTCCGGTGCGGGAAAAGCGAATCTTCGGAGACTGCCGCCTTGAAGCCAGAGATACAAAACGAGCGCGCCGAGCAGAAGATGGAACACGTATCCGACGACGTGCGTCCACAAGCCCTCGCGTTGATGAGCACCACGCTCAGCCGTCAGTCGTTCGCCCGTCCGCCAGACACGAAATCCAAACCAAAACCGCATCAGAAACATCAGGACAAACAACGTCCAGAAAATGGCGTTAAATGTTTTTTCGGTGTCCATGTGGTCTTCAATAGAACAGGGGCATGAATTGCCCGATGACGTAACTCGCAAAGATGGCCATGGCAACGTCTCCGTCGCGCCTCGACCCGCCACGAGCGGCGATTCTGCCGACGGCTACTGCCGGCAACAACAAGAGGGCGCTGATCGCCAAGATGGCGAAAAAAAGTCCAAAGAAAAAAATGCCTGTCGCCCAGAACACTGCCCAAAAGCATGGCGTCAGTATCGCGGCAACCACCGGCAGGCTCCATCGCGGCATCCGCAGCCTGCGAGTGCCGATTAGCGCCAGCCATACAACACCCAGCACAATCAGGTGCGCGGGGACGCGACGCAGTTGCGGGCTCACGCCGACCCACGGCCACAGAGTCAGGATGAGCGCGAGCAGCAGCACACCGGGGACAATAAACCTTCGAATCCGTGCCAGGCGGGGGTGAAGTTCAGGCAGGCAAAACATCAAGCCCAACGCCCCCGCGATTCCCGGCAGAAGACCAAGCAGTCTCCACCGCCACGCCGTCGGAGCAGCGGGGACTGGTTTGCCAAAAGCAGCACATGCCGCTTTCACACCGGCGCTTACCAGGCCCGGATCGTAGCAAGCGGTGATGTGTTCGGACCAGGGAGAGAAGACTACCTGCGCATTGGTTTGTGTTTTTAACATGGACCGGAGCAGTGGCATAAATTCGCTGAATCGAGATATCAAAACGACGGGCGGTGGTCCCTGCTCGCCCACGTGGAAATCGGATTCGAGCGCGATGAAGAGCTTTGGCCGAAAGCCGAATTCACGCACGCTCCACGCGCCAGCGCCACCACCTAACGAATGGCCGATGAAGACGTCCACCCCTCCCAGTGCCCGCTCCAGTTTCGGGATTGCGAGGATGAGATTGGTCAGCGAGATGGGGTCCGGGGATTCTCCCTGTCCAACCTGATCCACGGAGTAGCAATCAAATCCAGCAACGGCGAGCGCTTCGCCGAAACGAAACAACATTTCCTTTGAGCCGCCGCCTCCATGAGCGAGCAAGGCATTGGGATGCGGACCCGGCGTCCCGGGAAAAATCCGGAGCGTGGGTGTGTTTGTCGTCAGCATTATTTTTTCAATGCGAACGCCCGGCTCGATTCGATGAGAGAGCGCGACACCCATGACAAGGCAAACGGCGGCGACTCCGGCGATGATCCAGTTCCTCCTCATTTCCAAATCTCCCACCACCGAACATCCATTCGGTCGAGCGCCCTTTGGACCGATGGCATGGCAAACTTCCGATAGTGTCGAAGCGCCATGCACATACTGCGCCGCTCGAACCAGGAACATCTGGGAAACGCCTCCAACGAATTGGCAAACAACAGCGTGAGCAAATCCTGATGCTGCGTGCCGCTCAGGGGAATCTGCTCGCCGGTCTCGCGGTGCTGCACGGAAGGGCTTCGGTCTTTTCCAAGGTCCAGGAAAAAGGCTTCGCGGCGCATCATGCAAAAAAGCCAAACCAGCGACTCCGCCTCCTCCCCGATCAACTGCCGCACCTCGTCTCGCCTGGTGAGTGCCACCGCCGTCTGCTCGTAGTGTTCGGTGCTGTAAATCGAATGAAACAAACCGGCGTCACACAGGGCTGGCCGTGCTCCCCACTCCACTAACAACTGCCGGGTGCCAAGCAGGTGGTCGAACAAACCACGGTCGGAATGCGGCATACCTTCCGTGTTTGCTTTCCGCAAGAACCGAAGGCGGTTTTCTAATTGCTCGTCCATGGTATGATCATTCGTTGTTTTTTCGACCGGCTTCCAACCTCGGCGCCAGCCAGCGAAGCACGCGCCCCATCAAGCCCAGCACGAACTGCGCGGTAACGTGACCGTGAGGCAATCGCCAGATTTCCGGCTGCTGCCACTTTTGCCAGAGTTCCTCGATCGGTTGCCTCTCCGCGAGCAAATCATGGATGCCTTCAATCAACAGAATATTTTCCTTCGGGATGACTGGCGTGGATAAAATCAGGTTTAACCGGGTCGTATCCATTGCTTCGTGCGCCGGCCTTAGAGCCTGGAGCGTTTCCCGAACCCACGGCCAGATGACCGGACGGGATTCCGTCATGCGCACGCCGGGCACAGTCAGAACGGCACAGGCGATGCGTGCATCGCTGCACGCAGTCAATCCCGCAAGCCGTCCTCCAAACGAAACACCCAGGAGCGCCACGGATGGGCAACCTTCATCAAGCAGCCAGCCGGTCAGCGCGCGAATCTCGGCGGCGTTCTGTGCCATGGCCCGCGCAAACTCCAAACAATCCCAGTCAAAGGGTCGGCGCGGACGGCGTTGAAGATGGTAGGGAGCGACCAATAGGGCCACATTGAATCCTGCCCAATTGAACCGGCGGGCAATCAACGGAAACACGGTGTGATAACCAGCGGCAGGATCGCCATCCAATAGAATGATCACCGGTCGTTCCTGCCAGCGTTCCGCACACCGATAGAGCCGGCCATACACGATGTTGTTCTCCTCGACTTCGCCTGGGCGCGGCGTGGGGAATTTGAAATTTCGCGGCCCATCAAATTCAATCTGCGCCGGGTCGCTGGCGGCGGGGATAAAGTCCGGCCCATTCAGAAACTCGAGCGCTTCCTCCAATTTCCATTCTGGCTTGGGTGCGTGTCTGAGCGGAACAAGGACGTTTGCCAACTGAAGAACTGACCAATCAATGAATTTTGCCAAAGGCGCGATCATTCGTTGTTTTTTCGACCGGCTTCCACCCTCGGTGTCACGCGGTCTGTTAAGCCGGGTGCGATATCCCACAGTGACCTGGGAACTTGCGGCCGCCTAACGACGCAATTCCGCAGCCGCGGGAGATCCGGCCTGGTTCGATGGCGCCGATCCAGTCAGCCAGACTTTGGTGACCTGCATAGTCGAGTGTTTTTGTTGTAGGAGGTGCTGCCCTCGTGCGGCGTCGCGGCTGGACGTTATCCCTTGCTCAACCGAAGCCAGCCGGTGGGCGTCAACCCGAGGACAAAGAAGACCAGGCTTGAAGCCGCCACCACCGCGAGCATCAGAAGACTTTTCGCGCCATAATTGTGGAGCCCGGCACCCACAAGGTTAGCTCCAAACCAGCCCAGGCCCACCACGACGTTCCCGATCAGGCTGAGCATGAGCACGACCCGGGCGCTGAGCCTGCGCCAACGGTGAATCACCGTTGAAAAGATCAGCCAGGCGAGAATGCAAAACGCCCCCGTTTCCTTTGGATCCCACGCCCAATACCGACCCCATGCTGCCTTGGCCCAAAGCATGGCAAGACCAATCCCCACGGCGGTCAGCATGGCGGCCAGACTGCTGAAAATGAAACTGGTTTGCTTGAGCGCTTCGAGGCGTGATGGAGAGAAATCCGAGAAACAACGCTGGCACACGAAGCAAATTCCAATTCCGCCGAGGAGAAAGGTGCCCACATATCCAAGTGTCACCGTCCAAACATGGATTTTGAGCAGTGCCGTCAATCCGCGGCCGTCGAATTGCATCGCCAAAAGCGCCGCCAGTGCGACCGCCAGCAGGATGCCCAAGCCCATCGCCAACTTGACCGGTAACCAGGTCGATGAATTCAGCTTACGAAACTCAGAGGCGATCATGGGTGGGGTTCCAAGTTGTGTCACTGCACTCCGGAATGCCTCTGTTTCGGACGTTCCTGAGCGGACAAGTTGATTTACGGTTTCGCGGAGATGATTTTCCAATTCGTCGAGCGTTCGGCGTCCGACCCCAAGTTCCGCCATGGACTTGCGCCATTCAGCCACCAGTTGTTGGAGATTATGCATGATGTGGTTTCCAGAGGTGCTTGAGGGTTGAGGTGACGACGGTCCACTGCTCCTTCTGCTCTCGGAGCGCCTGACGGCCCTTCGGTTGCAGGGAATAATATTTTCGTCTGCGGCCGGTCTCAGCTTTTGTCCAGCGACTGCTCACCTGTTCCTGGTCTTCAAGCCAATGGAGGACAGGATAGAGCATGCCGTCAGTCCACTCGATTTCACCGTCGGACAATTCTCTAACCCGTTGAATGATGGCGTAGCCGTAGCTGTCGCCCTCGGAAAGAATGGACAGAATCAGAGCGGTGGAGGAAGCGGCCACCAATTCCTTTTCAAGTTTCATGGCGTGGTTAATACATAGCATTGCAATGTATGTCAAGCGGCGCCTTCGGAGCCACGGCTGTTGCGGGAAGAAGCGAAAATCAAATCGCCAGGTTGAATGATGTCCCGCAAAGCTGAGGTGGCAGAAAGTTACTTTCCAGGCGGGGTTTCGACGATTTCACATTTGAAGGTGTCCATGTCGAGCCAGAGTGTGCCACCGCCGAACAGGAAGAAGCCGGTCTGGAAATCCTGGGTCTCCTCGGGAATCCAGCAAGTAACTGAATGTTCAGCCCAATCCGTCGTGCCGCGGATTTGGCGCTTGTTTCGGGCGTTGTGGTCGGCCAGGCGCTTGCCCATAGGCCCCTTCGGTTCGAGGTTCAAGCCACAATTGATCGTGACGTTTTCGGACCTGGCCCAAACGCTCATGCGCACGGTACGGCCGAGGTAGGGCCGGAATTTCTCGAGATCGCGGTTGTGCTTTCCCCACCACACAAATGCATTTTTTGGCGCAATCCCGTCGCCTTTATAGGTGATGCGGAAGGCTGGACGGCCCTCGCGTGTGACGTTGGTATCAATCGTTTCGGAGTAGTCGTTCGGATGCAGGCTCCAAACCGTCCAACGTCTGTCGTCCGTGATCGGTGTTTCCGGGGCAACGAGATCAATTTGAAAATCGTCGCACCAGATTTCACCCGTCCCGTGAAGCGTCGGGGCCAGGGAGATAAAGCAGGGGTCATTTGGAATGTCGGTGACGATGGCCACGGGCTGCCAGCCCGTGGTGCCCTGAATCGGCCTGTCGAAGGTATCGTCGCTGGCGAAGATGTGACCGTGCAAGTTCGCGACGTGCAGGCTCACGCCGGCCCAGTTGCCGACATCTGCTGCTTTCATCCAGCCGCTGACGCGGATGCGTTTTCCAAGCAACGATGAACCCTGAGTTATGGCATGGACGACGAAGCGGGAACCCGTCGGCCCTGCGGCCATGGCACGGGGCGCGGCTCTGAGGTAATCAGCGGAGCCAGTGGCGGTTGGGGCCGCCAGGCTTCGGATGTGCCCGGCAGGAGCCGAGTTGGTGGTGCGCCGCGTATCCGCGTCAATCTCGTTGATGAAACTGTCGCTAAAGGCGCCTGGCCCAACCTGAAACGAGTCATTGGCGAATTTGATGGGAACACGATCGCTGGGAGCGCCAGCACCGCCCGCCGTCTTCCCTTCAACGGCAGCGGGTGGCGCGGCAGTCAACTGTTGAAGCATGTACGTGGCAACGCCCGCCGCCAATGCGACGGCTACAATGCCGGCGATCAAAGCTTTTGGGGTGGCGGCCATCGCAATGGCTTTAGTAACGGTGGCAGTTGCGGTCGCGGTCGTGGTGAGAGCTATTCCGGCCTGAGCGGCCGCGGTCGAAATCGTCACGGCCAATCCAATGGGCGCGGCGTGAACCGAATTCGCCGAAATCGCCGCCGTCAGAGCCGCCGCGGAACAAACAATCCCGCGCCTGGTGAAGAAGATCCGCAGTTTTTCCACGGCGCGATTGACACGCATCTTGGTCGCATCTTCGCTTGCTCCCAGGGCCGCACCGATTTCTTTCATGCTCTTGCCATCCAAGAAACGCAGCGCGACCGCATCGTGGTCCGCTTCGCTCAATCCAGCCATCGCCGCGTCCAGCAGCGGCGCGATTTGAGGCCAGACCTCCGATTCCGTTTCGTTCAACAGATTTTGCATGTGCGCCTCCTGTTCGCGCCGGGACCGGCGGATTTCGCTGCGAACGAAGGTCACCGCTGACAGCCGCGCCGTTCGGCACAACCAACCGGAGAGGATGACTCGTTTGCCCAACTGCCGGGATTTCCTTGCCAGAAGGACGAAGACCGCCTGCGTGATTTCCTCGGCTTGATGCGCATTGCGCGTGTGGCGCAGCGCGATGGAATAGACCTTATTGACGTGCCGCGCGACGAGCGTAGCGAAAGCTTCCTCAGAGCCGTGCTCGACGTATTCCTTCAACAAAACGCTGTCGTCCAGTTCCAACATCTACAAGTGAATGCCGCTGACCAGGGAAAGGTAACAGCTTCAGGAAGAAAATAGCTGAGATGCCTGGCTCGCACCAGTTCGGGCAAACGCGGCTTCCGACCGGCGTTCGGCGTACTCGCGCAAAAGTTGTTGGTCGGTCAACCTGTTTATTCATGAAAGAGTAGCCGCCGCCGCGAAAACCGGACAGAGAACAAAGAAAAGGCGGGCGAAACCAGTTACCGCGAATGCCGCACGCACCTGGTGGCGCCAGCGAGCTATGGCACTTGTGGCGTCACCACGCGAAAGTAGCGTTCCGGCAGCGCCGGTGGTGAAACGGCGTTCACCTGCACCGTGCGCGTCTGGGACTGGGCATTCAAATTCGTCAGGTTGTTCCACGAGCCAGAAACCAGGTTCGTCCGGAATTGGATCGAGTAGGCGATGTTGGAGCGGGCCACGAATTCGAGCAGCGCGGTGTTCGTCGTCGCAATCGTCAGCTTCATCACGCTGCCGGGATTCGTCGGGCCGGTGCCAGAGAGATACTCATCGCGGTTGCTCATTCCGTCGCCGTCGAAGTCCGCAAGCGCGTCGGCAGCGTTGTTAGTACTGAAGCCCGGATAGTTCGTTTCCCAACGGTCGGCCATGCCGTCCCGATCGAAGTCTGCCAGCAGGGTCAAAGGCGCAGCGGCAGTGGCCACGCCCAGCGGACCGCTGGCAAAATTCGTCGCCGCCGCGCGAATTGTGTAGCTTGACTGCACGTTGGTGAGCACGAGCAACCCCGTGTTGTTGGTCATAAAGCCCACTGAGTTGCTCAACCAGCGATACCAGATGGGCGGCGCACCCGTGGCTATCGCAGTAAACGTCGCGGTGCCGCCCTGCAGCACCGTTTGCGGCAGGGGGTTCAGGACAAATACCGGACGCACGAATAAGAAGAGGAATGCGCTTGAACTAACCGCCGTGCCGTTGGTGTCGGTTGCAGTCACAGTATAACTGCCCTGATGGGTGAGCGAGGCATTGGTGAAGCCATAAGTTGCGTTGGTGGCGCCAGGAATATTCGTCCCGTCCAAGCGCCACTGATATTGGATGGGATCGCCGGCGCCAATCGCTGCGGCCACAAGGGTGACGTTTGTGCCGGGCAGCATGGACTGATCCCTCGGATGCAAAGCGAAGCGGGGCGGACAACCCGCGCAGGGTAACGTTTGCATGGCCGTGAACCAGTTCGTGGCCATCTTGTTGTAACCGAGTTGATTCGGATGTAGTTGGTCCGGCATATCAGCGAGCGGCACGGCGCTGTGCATGTCTGTGAAGTAAACCTGGCGCCCCAGCCCGCGCTGACGCTCGCAGATGCCAGGCAAGAACGGGTTGAACGTCGTCTGGATCTGGGTGTTCAACGGTTCGCTCACCTCGGTAAGGCTGGCCACGATGATCTTGGTTTTGGGCCAGTTGGTGGCCAGACGCACGACCAAAGATTCGAGGCGATTCGTCGCTTGAGCTGTCTGGCCACTCCGGTAGTCGTTGACGCCCAGCAGCAGCAGGATGATGTCTGGTTCCACCGCTGCATTGAAGACGTTCGACAGAATGGAGTCGATGGCTGCGATCGTAAACCCGCTATAACCCTCATGGTCCGAATCCGGCAGCCCCGCCGCACCGTTGCCAGTTTGCGTGCCGATGAAATCCACGTTGTGACCAGCGTTGGTGAGCAATTGATAAAGCGGCGCGCGATAGCCGCCAGCGATAAACAACCCAAGTGTGATGGAATCGCCGAGCGGCATCACGCGCAATGGAGGCGGCAGAATGGTGATCCGGTTGGTAGTCGAACTCGCCTGTTGTGTGGGCACGGAACTGTCCGTCGCGTGGACGTAGCAGGTGTAGCTGCCCACCGGCAACATCCCAAGGTCCATGGTGAACGGTGGCGAACTAAGCGAGCCAGCCACTTGCCCATTGACGTAAAATTCCGCGGCGTACGGCGCTTCGCCTCCGGCCACAGCCGCAGTGAGTGACAAGGAAGTGCCGAAAGGAATTAGTGAACCATTCGCCGGACTCAGGCTCGCCGCCAGCGGACCCGTGATGTGAACTGTGTTAACCAACGAGTTGCTCACCCAGCCCTTCGCGTCCGTCACCGTGGCCCAAACAGTATGATCACCGACGGGAAGCCCGCCAAAATTGCGCTGATACGGAGGCAAAGTCACCGCAGCGCCGTTGGGCAGATTGTCGAAATAGAATTGCACCGAGTACGGCGTGGTGCCGCCTGCAACCGTTGCAATGCCCATGACAAGATTGGTATGGGCGAATGTTGAGCCGTCCGAGGGAG
>Ga0137433_1000951_pt1 | contig 13354 bp, 6 predicted proteins | sample EasRivERMZT840_2_FD_102335 | JGI IMG/M metagenome (GOLD analysis project Ga0137433, IMG submission 102335) | Soil microbial communities from meander-bound floodplain in the East River, Colorado, USA - East River MetaG ERMZT840_2 | ecosystem: Environmental > Terrestrial > Soil > Floodplain ...
CAAGGTCAAGACCAGCGTCAAGGCGGGTGGGATGAACGGCATAAACCACAATGAGACCCTGGCGCGTCCGCAGACCACGCGGAGCTTGAAAGTGAAGACCAACGTCAAGGCCGGTGGAATGACCTCCAACCACAACGAAACCCTCGTGCGCACCGCGACCCGGTGATTCCGGAGCGCGGACAGCCTTGTCCGCGAGACTGTGTTGGCGGACTCCCGAACACGCGGACAAAGCTGTCCGCGCTCCGACACCGAGATGCCGAATCGAACGAATGGTGAGAAATCCAGGTTAGAGCGCTTCGGAACCCAGCCTGAACCCAAAATTGACCATGCACGCCCTCCCAATCCCTGCCCGCCACACTTCCTCCGGCCAGTCCGGGCCGCCCCTGACCCTGCTCTATCCCCGGCTGCCGTGCGGTGAACCGGATCAGACCCGGCCTCCCGAAGAATGGTTCCGGCTCTTCTACGACGAACTGCGCCGGTGGGCCGGGCGAAAGCTGTGCCGCTCGTCATCGGCCACTGCCCTGTCACCGACTGCGCTGGTCCATGAAGCGTGGTTGCGACTGGCGCAACCACGCCGTGGCGGTTTCCATAACAGCGCGCATTTCCTGGGCGCGGCCTTCCAGACGATGCGCTGCATCCTCATCGACGGGCTTCGGCGAAAGCACGCCGTCCGGCGCGGCGGCGGGCGGATGCACCTGGACATCGAACAGGTCGAGGTGCCGGCGGTGCAGTCCGACGAGCGCGAACGCGCCCTCCACGAAGCGCTCGACCGCCTGGCAGCCCGCGAACCGCGCCAGGCCAAGTTGGTTCGTCTGCGGTTTTTCAGCGGCCTGACCCTCGAACAAGCCGCGCGGACACTCGGCATTTCCGCGGCAGCCGCCAGCCGCCATTGGACGTGCGCCCGCGCCTGGCTCCATCGCGAACTGACCGCGCGAATCTGACGCTGGCGCGCGTAGTCGCGAGCGCCGGGGCTTGGCGAAGCTTTTGGAGTGCGCCAGTCCTCTGGCGCTTTTCCTTCAGCGGAGGAGGGCTGAGGGTGTTGAAACGTCCCTGGCGATTCCGATACGAAAGCGGCAGCCGCCGGCGCGCCGCGAAGGCGGGAGGACTGCCGCACTCCACGACGCTGGCGCGCGGTCCTAAGCGCCTGCCCGATTCTCCCTCCAAAAAATAGTTTCACTTTTTTCCTAAAACGCCTGACACGGCTCGAACCACTGATGGGAAGAACGAAACAACGTTCGGACCGAAACAAAACAAAGACCAAAACAAAGAAAGAACTGACAAATGAAGACCAAAACAAACCTCAAAGCCGGCGTGATTCCCACCAACCACAACCAAACCCTCGTGCGCCCGGCGACCCGTCGCGGCCTCAAGGTCTAGTCCAGGCTCAAGGCGGGTCAGGCGTCATCACAAACCCCGGCCCGCGGCGTTAACCCTCATCAAGCGTTGGTTTCGCCCCGTTCTGCGGCCAGCCTCTTCCCCACCGCGGGAGAGGCGGGCCGCGGCGAGGGCTTCCTAAAATGAAGTGGATGACCCGACCCAAGCCAAAGCGGCACAGGACTGCCGCACTCCACGACGCTGGCGCGTGGTGCCGAGCGCCTCGTGTCTGGCGAAGGTTTTGGAGTGCGCCGACTTGTCGGCGCTTTCCCACGCGGGGACTTGTCCCCACGCTTCGGGACAGAGACGCAATTCTTCAGGATCGGATACCGAAGGAAAAAAACGCGCCCAGCAAGTTCGACGGCGACAGGTCGCCTGCCGAAAGCGGTGACAAGTCCCCGCACTCCGGACGCTGGCGCGTGTGCTCAAGCGCCTGGAATGTCGAAACGCCACCGCGCCACCGCACGCTTGGCTTGCCTCGGGCGAGGTTCTCTGTTACCGGCTGAAGCGTAATCCAGTGGTTGTTCCATGAAACTTCACCGCACATCGCTTTGCGTGTTGTTGGCGCTTTGGATGGTCTCGTTTTCCCTCCATGCGCAGGAGGCGACCGCTCCACGCGCGCCCGGATCGAACACGATGGCGGTGCTGGCGATGGAAGGCACCGTGGAAATCTCTCCGGCCGGCTCGGGCCGCTGGTTCCCGGCCAAAACGAATCAGGTGTTGCTGGCTGGCGATCAGGTGCGCACCGGGGAACGAAGCCGGGCGGCGCTGCGCTTGACCGACGCGACCGCCTACCAGATGCGCGAGCGTTCTGTCGTCCAGGTGCCCGCACCGGCCAAGCGCACCATCCTGGAAGTGCTGCGTGGGTCCATCTATCTCTTTCATCGGGACAAGCCGGGCTTGTTTCCCATCGGCACCCCCACGGCCTCTGCGATCATTCGCGGCACGGAGTTTCACTTGGAAGTGGCCGAGGATGACGCGACGACCATCACCATGCTGGACGGAGTCGTGGAGATGACAAACGAGTTTGGAGGCCGCACCATTTCCGGCGGCGAAGCGGCGATAGCCAGACCGGGCCAGGCACCCGCACGCACGGCGGCGCTCGAAGCCATCAACGTCATCCAATGGTGCCTGTACTATCCGGGAGTGCTCGACGTGGACGAACTGGAGTTGACCGAGCCGAGCCGGACGGCGCTCGCCGAGTCGCTCGCCGCGTATCGCGTGGGCGATTTGCTCCAGGCTCTGGAGAAATACCCGGCCGCGCGCGAACCGGCTGCCGATGAAGAGCGGGTTTACCGTGCCGCGGTGTTGCTGGCCGTGGGTTCGGTGGAGGAGGCGCAGAAATCGTTGAATGAGTTAAAAGGGTTAAATGAGTTGAATGGCAGGCTGGCGGGAGCGCTTCGCAAGTTGATCGCCGCAGTCAAACGACAATCCGCTCCCTCAACCCTCAACCCTCAACCCTCAACCGCCCTCGCCACCGAGTGGCTGGCCGAATCGTATTATCAGCAGTCCCGCCGTAATCTGGAAGAGGCGCTGAAGGCGGCCCGCAAAGCGGTGGAGAAATCGCCCAACTTCAGCTTTGGCTGGGCGCGCGTGGGCGAACTGGAGTTCAGCTTTGGCCGCGCGTCGAAAGCGATGGAAGCAGTGGAGCGCAGTTTGCAACTGGCCCCGCGCAATGCCGAGGCGCTCGCCTTGAAAGGGTTCCTGCTGGCGGCACGCAATGACATCTCCGGCGCGCTCTCATTCTTCGACCAGGCGATTGCGGTGGATGGCGCCCTGGGCAATGCATGGCTGGGACGGGGCTTGTGCCTTATTCGGCGCGGCCAGACGCAGGCCGGCATCCAGGATTTGCAGACGGCGGCGCTGCGCGAACCGCAACGCGCCTTGTTGCGAAGCTATCTGGGCAAGGCCTTCGCGATTTCCGATTTCCGATTTCCGATTTCCGATTCGGCCCGGGCAGACACGGCACTGGCCCTCAAAGAACTCGAACTGGCGAAACGGTTCGACACCAATGACCCCACGGCCTGGCTCTACTCGGCGCTCGTGAAGGAGCAGGACAACCGGATCATCGAGGCGGTCCAGGATTTGGAGCGCTCGCGGGACTTGAGTGACCACCGGAACCTTTATCGCTCGCGCTTGCTGCTGGATCAGGACCAGGCGGTGCGCGGCGTGAACCTGGCCCGCGTTTACCAGGACGCGGGCTTGTCGGACGTGAGCGTGTGGGAAGCGTCGCGCGCGGTGAACGCGGACTATGCGAATTTTTCGGCGCACCTGTTTCTGGCGGACAGCTTTCAGCAGTTGCGGGACTTGCGCAGCGTTAATCAACGCTTTGAAACGGCGGCGGTGAACGAGTATCTGCTGGCCACGTTGCTCGCTCCCGTGGGCGCCGGCACCATGGCGCATTCTGTCTCGCAGCAGGAGTATTCGAAGCTGTTTCAGACGGATGGGTTCGGCCTGGCTTCCAGCACGGAATATTTGAGCCGGGGAGCCTGGACGCAATCGGCTGCGCAGTACGGGACCTTTGGAAACTTCGGTTACGCCCTCTCGGGCTTCTATCAATCCGATCCCGGCCAGTACCGGAACAACGACCTCGAGCAGACGGAACTCTCTCTCCAGCTTCAGCAACAGATTACGCCGAAGGATACCGCGTACTTTCGGGCCATCTACGGCAAGGCCGAGGGCGGCGACCTGGCGCAACATTACGATCCCACCGCCGCGTTTGCGGCGGGCGGCCCGAACACGGAACTGCACTTCGAGGAAACGCAGGAGCCCATCCTCTTGGCGGGTTACCGGCACGAGTGGGCGCCGGGAAATCAGACGCTGTTTCTGGCCGGGCGATTGCAGGACACCTTCCGCGCGACCAATGGCCAGCAAAACACGCTGGTGCTGGAGCGCGACGTGAGCGGAAACATTATCCGGGTTGATCCGATCACGATTGAGCAGAAGTATCGCAATGAACTGGAAGTTTACACGGCGGAACTCCAGCAGATCTGGCAGGCGAGCTCCCACACGCTGATCGCCGGCGCGCGCTACCAGGCCGGCGATTTCGACACGATGAATCGCCACACGAACGCGTCGTTCATCTTCCCGTTTTTGTTCCCGCAAGACGTTGAAGACGTCAGCGCCGACTTTGAAAGGGCCAGTGTTTATGCTTATGACTATTGGCAGGTTTTCGAACCGTTGCTGCTCACCGCCGGGTTGAGTTACGACTGGCTGAAGTATCCGGCCAACTTCCGCTATGCTCCGTTGTCGGGAGCCGAAGACACGACGGACCTCCTGGCGCCCAAAGCGGGCTTCATCTGGACACCGACGAAGAAATCGACCGTGCGCTTCGGTTACAGCCAGGCGTTGGGCGGGGTGACTTTCGATCAGAGCTTCCGGCTGGAACCCGTGCAGGTGGCGGGCTTCAACCAGGCCTTTCGAAGTATCATTCCGGAATCCGCCGCCGGAGCCAGCGCCGCTGAGCGCTTTGAAACCTGGGGCCTGTCGCTGGAACAGAGGATTGGTCGTGGGACATTTTTGGGATTGAGCGGGGAGATTCTCCAATCCGAGGCGAGCCGGTTGCTGGGAACGTATGATTTTGACCCGCTCTCTGCCGTTCCCGTTACCCGCAGCGAAATCCGGGAAGATCTGGAGTTTCAGGAACGGTCTCTGGCCTTCAGCGCCGCTCAATTGATCGGCCGGGAGTGGTCCTTGCGGGCGCGTTATCGTCTCAGCCAGGCAGAGTTAAGGGAGGAGTTTCCGGGGGTTGATTCCTCCGCCACCCTGACCGGTGGATTTCAGCGGCAGCAGGACCTGGAAGCGCTCCTGCACCGCGTCGATCTGGTGGCGCTCTACAATCGCTCCTGTGGCTTTTTCGCCGAAGGGCAGGCCATCTGGTACGGCCAGCGCAGCGATGGATACGCGTCCGGCCTCCCGAGCGATTACTTCTGGCAGTTCAATCTTTTCGCCGGCTACCGCTTCGCCCAACGCCGCGCGGAGTTGAGGCTCGGTCTGTTGAACCTCACGGATCAGGACTACCGGCTGAATCCTTTGAACCTCACCGCCGATCTGCCCCGCGAGCGGACCTTCTCGGCGAGCTTCCGATTTAACTTTTGATTCCCGTGGCATGAACCTTAAGAACAGGCCCGGCCAGAACGGACGAAGCGCCGCCATCGGCGCCACCGTGACGGCCGCGCTCGGCCTGCTGTTCCTCACGCCTCTGGGCAGCGGCCTGATTCACCTGAGCTACGAACTGCCTTTCGCGTTCCGCCCACCGGCGAGCGTGACCAACGTGGTGATCCTGTACCTGGATGACGATTCGCATATCAAACTGAACCAGGTCAAACGACAGCGCTGGGATCGCACGCTTCATGCCCAGACGCTGGACCGGTTGCGGGAATGGGGCGCGAAAGCCGTCGTCTTCGACGTGCTCTTCGAGGAACGCACCACCGAGGCGCAGGACAACGCCCTCATCCAGGCCGCGGCCAGGCACGGCAACGTCATCTTCGGAGGAAGCATCGAGCCGGACATTGTTGGCGGCCAGGAAATCGGGGCGCACGTCAGGGCGCCCTTCACCGAGGCCTTTCGCTGGGGCATTGCCGAAACGGCGGCGGAGGAAAGGACGATTCGCCAGCACTACCGCAACCAGGCCTTTCCGCAGCCAAGTCTGGCCTGGGTCGCCCTCGAAGCCACCGTGACCAATCCTCCCGCGGATCGGTTGAAGCCGCGCTGGGTCAACTATTATGGCAAGCCCGGAGTCATTACGAACTTCAGTTTCTATCTCGCCATCAGCAACGCGATCCCTCCGGTGGCGGTGTCGGGTAAAGTCGTCTTTATCGGGGAGCGTTACAGTGTGAGCTATACGGGTGGATTGGGCACGGATGACTTTCGCACCCCCTACACGCGTTGGACGGGGAGAAAATCACCCGGAGTCGAAGTCGCCGCCACGACCTATCTGAATCTTTTGCACGGCGATTGGCTCAACCGGCTACCGGTGCCGTATGAACTGCTCCTGGCGCTGGTCTGCGGATTGGCGTTCGGCGCCGGGCTCGTCCGCCTGCGCCCGATCCCGGCCGCGCTGGTGGCGGTGGGTTGCGCGTTGCTCGTGGCGGCTGCCGCAACCTGGCTCATGTGGGAGACGTTTGTATGGTTTCCCTGGTTGATTGTGAGTGGCGTGCAGCTTCCGGCCGCGCTGGCCTGGTCGGTCCTGGCCCACACCAAACGATTGCAGCGCGAGAAGGAATCGCTGGAAATCGAACTGGCGGCGGCCCGTTTCCGGCCGCCTTCCTCCCTGGAGCGACCGGATCGTTCCCCAACACCGGCCCTCGAGTCCGCGCCCGTTTCCGGTCCTGGCCATGACGGAGAGACTGTTCTCGCTCCCTCCGGAATGAGAGGCAGTCCCGTCGCGGCGCCTCCTTCCATTCCCGACCACACCTTGATCCGGGTGATCGGCAAAGGCGCGTATGGGGAAGTCTGGCTGGCGCGGGACGCGATCAAGACGTTCCACGCGGTGAAAATTGTCCATCGCCACGATTTCAAGGACGCCGTGCCGTTCGAGCGCGAGTTCCGTGGCATCGAAAAATTCACCCCCATCTCCCGCAGCCACGCCGGGTTTGTGAACGTCCTGCACGTCGGCCGCCACGAGCAGGGCGGTTACTTCTATTACATCATGGAACTGGGGGATGACGAGCATTCGGGCCCAAACATCGACCCGGAGAAATATGAGTCGAGAAACCTGGCGCGCGATTTGAAGCGTCGCGGCCGCCTGCCCCCGGAAGAGTGTGTGCAACTGGCCGTCAGTCTTGCTTCCGCCCTGGAGCATCTCCATCAGCACCAGCTCATCCATCGCGACATCAAGCCGTCCAACATCATTTTCGTGCGCGGCCTGCCCAAGTTCGCCGACATCGGGCTGGTCACGGACATCGCCAGCCAGGGCGGCGATGTCAGTTATCTCGGAACGGAAGGATATATTGCACCGGAAGGGCCAGGCACCGCCGCCGCTGACGTCTTTAGCCTCGGGGCCGTTCTCTACGAAATCTGCACCGGGTTGCATCCGCGGCGCTTTCCAGAATTGCCCACCGACGTGATCGAGGAGCCCAATATTTTCCCGTTGAACCGCATCATTGTGAAGGCGTGTGAATACGAGGTCCGCAACCGTTACCAGTCGGCTGCGGATTTGTATGCCGACCTGGTCCGCTTGCGGCTGGACGCCAAATGAGGACTACGTTTTATGAACACTGACCCGGATGAATTCATTCCCACGCGCGCCAGTCTCCTGGTGCGCCTCAAACGCTGGGACGACCAGGAGAGTTGGAAGGTCTTTTTCGACACTTACGGAAAGCTCATCTACAGCGTGGCGCGCAAGGCCGGCCTGGGCGACGCCGAGGCACAGGATGTCGTCCAGGACACCATCTTCGCCGCCGCCAAGAAACTGCCCGAATTCAAATACGACCCGGCCCTGGGCTCGTTCAAGGGTTGGCTGAGCCAGCTCACCCGCTGGCGCATCATCGATCATCTCCGCAAACGGCAGTATGAAAGCCACGGCGAAAAACTTCGGCGCGAGGAGACTTTGTCCACCGCCGTGGCCGAGGGCCAGCCGGACCCGGAGGCGTGCGGCCTCGACGATCTTTGGGACGAGGAATGGCGGAAGCAGGCGCTGGAAACGGCGATGGAAAAGGCCAAACGGCGCGTCAGCGCCGCCCAGTTCCAGATCTTCTACCTCTATGTGATCAAGAACCAACCCGCGCGAGACGTCGCCCGGAATCTTCAGGTCAAATTGCCCGAAGTCTATTTCGCCAAGCTCAAGGTCGGACGCATCATCCAGAAAGAGATCAAGAAGCTGGAAAACAAGATGATTTAGGCGGGTAAGACGCTGGGGTGCGGTCCTGAGCACCCGGCGTGGCGAAGCTTTTGGAGTGCGCCGGTCCTCTGGCGCTTTTCCTCCGGCGGGATGAGTCCCGGGGTATTGCGATGTCCTCGGCGCTTCTCATGCGAAAGCGGCAGGGGACTGCCGCCCGTCCTCCGTAGCAATACTGCGGAGGGTGGACACTCCAGGATGCTGGCGCGTGTTCTGGAGTGCCCGGCCAAAATTTCCCCCAAAAAGATATTTTCACTTTCTTTCTAAAACCCCCTTTTCGCCTCGAATCCACTGATGGAACGCAAGACATGAAACTGAATTTACAAACCCCCTTGAAAAGGACCGACAGCATGAACACAGCACTCTCAGATCGTCGTTCGGAAGCATCTATCGCCTCACCTGAGTCGATAATCCAGAATACAACCTTCGTGGACATCACGGATGATTACTGCTGGATGGAGCGCGCGAGGTGGTTGACGGCGGAGGCGTATACTGCGCTGGCCAATCCGGCCAGAGAGCTTGGCGTTGAGGAAGTGTTTGAGACTGTCAGCAACGACTTCTACGAGCAGCGGGGACGCGCGAGAACAATCGCCGCTCTCACCACGGACCCGGAGACGGACGTTACGGAAATAACAGGTCTGGTCCGAGTCGTGATTGGCGAAAGGAGCGAACGGGGCGAAGACACCTACCCAATCGACGCCATGAACTTCGTGGAGCCGTTACAGGGTTGGCCGCACGAACAGAATGGTCTGCCCGAGTATCAGATCGCAGAACTGGGGCGTTTCCTGATCATCGAAAAGTGTCGCACTCCGGAGATGCGGCGCGCGGGCGTGCCTGCCTGGCTCACACGCCGCCTCTATGATACAGCCGTTACGGTCATGAGATCTAGGGGAGGTCGCATGCTCTACGCCATCATGCCTCCGTACATGACCAGATTGATACACCAGGCGGGCATACGCATCCAGGAAATCGAAAGCCGTCTCAGAACTGAGGACCCACTCGCAGCGCGCGTGTTCGATGAGTTTAGCCTTTACTGGCATCGCTCTTCTCCCAAGCTCTATGAATGGCCGGATGCAGCCGCCCCGCTATGATCACTCTCAATACCAGTCGTGACGTGTTCCGGCCGACCGCGGCCAACATCGAGGAGTCGCCGAATGAGTCTCTTTAAAGCATTTTTTCCCAGGCAGGGGGTCGCGTCGCGCATGGACGCTCCACGGCAACCGTCCGTCGCCGAATTGCTCAAACTTTATCGAGTGATGTACCAGGCGCGCTGCATTGATGCGGTCGAAGCTAAGTTAGTGGCGCGAGGTGAGGCGTTTTTCCACGTTTCCGGTGCTGGTCATGAGATGTCGGCGGTTCTGAACCACTTTCTTCGAACAGAGGATTACCTCCATTTGCACTACCGCGATAAGGCTCTGATGCTGGCTCGCGGAATAGAGCCGATTCAGTTCTTCCACAGCCTTTTGTGCAATGCCGAGTCCCATTCGCTTGGACGCCAGATGTCCGCGCATATGAGCAATCGAGAACTCCGTATCCTATCAATCGTTGCTCCGGTCGGAAACAGTGCATTGCAGGCAGTTGGCGTAGCTGCGGCGATTAAGAGTCAAGGCGGCAACAGTCTTGTTATTTGTTCGATGGGTGAAGGTACTTCACAGCAGGGCGAAGTGCTTGAGGCCATTGCTGAAGCCGTGCGTTCGCAATTGCCAGTGCTCTTTTTCATTCACGACAATCAGTACGCCATTTCCACGCGCACCAAAGGACAAACTTTTTATTCCCGTCCCGATGGTGAGGCAATGGAGTTTTATGGATTGCCAATCCATCGCGTGAACGGGCGCGACCCTCTCGCCTGTTACCAATCTTTCGGCCGTATTATAAGTTCTGTTCGTGATCAAACCACACCTGCTCTGATCGTTTTTGATGTGGACCGGTTGTGCGACCACACTAACGCCGATGATGAGCGACGATATCGAACGGAAGAAGAAATACAGGCAGCCTCAGAACGGGGTGATCCGATCAAGACCCTGGCCCGCGACCTGGCGAATGCCGGCGCAGCCGGTACCGATTTAGACTCGATGCAGAAGGCCGTGCTCGCCGAAACCGAGGCTGCCGCTTCGCGCGCACTGAAAGTTTGGACTGCAAAGACGGAGACGCACGCCAAAAAGCCACTAGCCCCGCACTTATGTACTTCGGCGGGTAAAACCGCGCATCAAAATAGCGCACCGAAGCTGACGATGCTCGAGGCCATCCGCGAGGTATTGCATCGGCGGCTTGCGGTGGATAGCCGCGTTATGTTGTACGGAGAAGACATTGAAGACCCCAAAGGTGATGTCTTTGGAATCACGCGTGGACTTACAAACTCATTTCCAGGACGCGTCCTTAACTCGGCGCTCAGCGAGTCAACAATTGTAGGTATGAGCATCGGTCGCGCCCTGGCGGGGCAACGCCCGGTTGCGTTCATTCAATTTGCCGATTTCCTTCCTTTAGCCCTTAACCAGATTCTGTGCGAATTGGGGACAATGTACTGGCGCACGGCGGGCGCTTGGGAAAGCCCCGTCATTATCATGGCTCCATGTGGGGGCTTTCGGCCCGGGCTTGGTCCTTTTCATGGTCAGACCATGGAGGCGACCCTGGCTCATGCGCCCGGAATCGATGTGTTCATGCCCAGCAGCGCTTGCGATGCCGCGGGCTTGCTGAACGCCGCGTTCGAATCGAACCGGCCCACCGTGTTCCTTTATCCCAAAGTGTGTCTGAACGCCCGCGAGAATCTCGCTCCGGCTGAGGCAACGCAGCATTTGACCCCCATAGGCAAGGCGCATTTTCTCTCCCGCGGCAGCGACCTAACGTTAGTAACCTGGGGGGCGACAATCCCGATCTGCTGCAAAGTCGCGCACGCACTGGAGGCTGCGCTCGTGAATGTGGACTTAATAGATCTTCGTTCTATTTCACCATGGGATCGTGAAGCTGTCTGTGAGTCGGCCGAACGTACCGGTGCGCTAGTGGTTGTTCATGAGGACAATCTCACGGCTGGTTTTGGCGCAGAGATCATAGCCACAGTGACTGAAAGTGTTCCGAAAAAAATCCCGTCTCGGCGGATCACCCGGACGGACACTTACATACCCTGCCGTTTTGCCAATCAATTGGAAATCTTGCCTTCGTTTAAGCGTGTTATGGCTGGCGTTTGCGACCTGTTGGGCCTGGACCTTGGATGGACGTCGCCGGGAGTGTCCCGCACGGGGTCCGTGTTGGTGAAAGCCATTGGCTCAAGCCCGGCCGATCGCACAGTGACTGTCGTCACTTGGAAAGTGAAGACAGGGGATGTCGTCGACGCCGGGAGCATTATTGCCGAGTTAGAGGCTGATAAGGCCGTATCGGATCTCGCATGCCCATCAGCGGGGACAATCGAAGAACTGCTTGTCCCCGCGGGGACGTCCGTCGCCGTCGGAACGCCGTTATTGAAATTGCAACCGTTGACACAGGATGAGCGGATTTCACCCACGGCCATTTTGCAAAGCGGCGAACCTGTCGTGAAACGGAAGGAGCGCAAGCCAACATTTGTGGAGCGTACTGTAGCTCCGCAACCACAAACTCCGCGCTCAATGGTTGGCATGTCATCCGTTTGCACCGCGGAAGGTTCCATTTGTGTGACTAATGAAGACTTGCAGGCGCGATTTCCCACCCGGACATCGGAAGAGATCTTCAGGCTTACAGGAATCGAGAGCCGACGCCATCTGGCGGATACTGAGACAGCGCTGGATCTTGCCGCTACCGCGGCTAAGAAAGCTTTGGCCAGCGAGGGACTGTCCATCTCCGATCTCGATGCTATCATCTGCAGCACGACTACGCCGATGGAAGTTACTCCCTCAATGGCGTGCGCGCTTCAGGCACGCCTTTGCGGCGACGGCGAGTCACACCGATTGCTTGCCTATGATGTCCTGGCAGCCTGTTCGGGGTTTTTGTACGCATTGGCGTCAGCCTACAACTTTCTTCATGCGCGCCCCGCGGCAAAAGTAATGGTTGTGACCGCGGAAGCGCTGTCCAAGGTCGTGAATCGAGAGGACTTCGATACCGCCATTCTGTTCGGCGATGCAGCGAGCGCAGTGATTCTCTACGGACCTTCGAACCACGATCATGGCAAGGCGCTCCTTCACGCGCCGATTGTGGGCGCAAGACCAGATAAGAATAGAATTCTTACGGTACCTAATCCCGGTTCTGGTTACGTGGAGATGGAAGGCAAGAAGGTTTTTGGCGAAGCCGTGCGGACCATGCTCGCTACGCTTGAAGAGGCCTGCAACAGCAGCAATCTCTCATTGGCCGATTTAGACTTTATCATTCCACATCAAGCCAATGGGCGCATCATTGAGACCGTCCGCTCAAAATTGGGAACATCTGGAAGCCGAGTGGTAAACCAGATTCGCTTCCGCGGCAACACGTCATCGAGTACCATACCTCTTTGCCTGGCTGACTTGAACAGTGATCTCAAGAGTGGCACACGCATTGGCGTCTGTGCATTTGGCGGGGGCTTTACGTTCGGGGCAGCCATTATCGAGGTTGGTCCCAAACGTCCGGCCAGAAGCCCTTCCGTCCCTTGCCACGATACGACGTATACAATCGCACCCGAAAATTTCATCGAGAACACGGTGGTTCTGGATGTTACTGACAATCCTGAATGGATGGAGCGAGCGCGATGGCTAACAGCCGAGAGTTACGTCGCACTGACCGATCCAAAGCTCGGGATTGGCTTGGAAGATGTTTACGAGCTCGTTTCTGCGGATCTGTATGAGCAGGCAGGCCGTTCGGTGACATTTGCCGCTCTGACGACCGATCCTCGGACGGGTAGCTCGCGGGTCAGCGGAACGGTTCGCGTTGTACTCGGACAGGGAGAGGAGACCTCTGGAGATGTGGCCTCGATCGACGCCATGAACTTCGTGGTTCCGACACACGGCTGGCCTCATCAACAGAATGGTTGGAGGAACTCCGAAATAAGTGAACTGGGACGGTTTCACATACCCGACCGTTATCGGACGCTCGCGATGCGCCGCGCCGGCGTTCACATCTGGCTCAGTTCTGCCCTTTATTACGCGGCCGTCGAAGTGGTTCATCGCCGCAAGGCGCGTATCTTTTACGCCATCATGCCTGCATATG
>Ga0137433_1000954_pt1 | contig 13329 bp, 10 predicted proteins | sample EasRivERMZT840_2_FD_102335 | JGI IMG/M metagenome (GOLD analysis project Ga0137433, IMG submission 102335) | Soil microbial communities from meander-bound floodplain in the East River, Colorado, USA - East River MetaG ERMZT840_2 | ecosystem: Environmental > Terrestrial > Soil > Floodplain ...
AATTCGCCACGGCGCCATTTCCTTTCGTCCCCATAAGTGCCCGAAGTCGCCTCTGAAACCCCAAAAGAATTTCCTAAGGAAATCAGATAGTTATAAACTCGGCAGGCATTATATTCATGCCCCTCCGAGGTGTCAACACGCGAAGGCCCGATTAGCTTGTGATTAGTGTAACGATCTCTACGATTTGAGTGCCTCCCATTACTGTGAGGCTTGGAAGACGAATGGGAACGACACGTCCACCGACCCGCCGGCCGGGGCCGGGAAGCGCCAGCGCGCGATCAGGGACTTGATGCAGCTCGCGACCTCGGCGTCGCCCAGAGTGTCCGTCTCTACGTCGACGCCTGAAACTGTGCCCGCCTGCGTGATTGTCCAGTGGATTACGACCTTGCCCGACAGGTTCGGGTTGCGCTTCAGGGCGCGCTCGTAACACGCCTTGATGGCGCCCAGGCGCGAGCGCACCTCCTTCGCGACCATGTTCGGGTCCAGCTCGCCGTCGACCGCCGGGGTCTCCGTTTTGATCGCCGCCTTCACGGTCCGCTCTCCCGCCCCCTGGCCGGTGCCGCCGCCGGCGATGCCCGCGCCGCCGCGCAGGCTGCCCGCATCGGCCACGCGCCCTGATCCCGAGCCGCCCGACTTGATGCCGCGCAGCGAGTCGTTGCCGCTGGCGATGCCGACACCGCCGACGCCCTTGAACGCATTCTCCTGATCGCGGTCGACGTCACCCTTGCCCAGCACGTCCGCGATCGATCCACCGCCGTCCGCCTTGGCGCCCAGGAGCTTGAGCAGACCGGTCGACTTCACCTGCTCGGCGAGCCGCGCGCGCCGCTCGGCGTCGGCCTTGGCCTTGGCCTCTGCCAGCTTCGCCTTTTCCTCGTCGGTGAGCTCGCGCTTCGGCTTCTTCTCCTCGTCGCCCTTCGCCTTCTCCGGCTTCTTCTCTTCCTCGGTCTTGGCGACCTCTTCGACCTTCGCGGGTTCGGGCTTCTTCTCTTCCTTCTTCACCACCATCGACACGAAGCGATCGGGAACCGCCTCGATGTCCGGCTTGCGCGGCCAGTCGACGTTGCGCAGGTAGATGACGAAGATGAGGTGCAGCAGGAACGACACCGCCGCGACGGTCGCGAAGAACCAGTCGACGCCCGACAGCGCCGAACCACGCACCGACGCCGGCAGCTGCGGCCGCGGCTGGGGCGGCGGCGGCGTGACGAACTGGAACAGGATCGTCATGTCGGCGAGCGTGATCTTTCCGCGCGCCCGCTCGTCGAGCGGCAGCACCCACGAGTGCCCCCGCTTCTGAATCTTGCCGGTCTGCTTCAGCTGTGACAGCGAGATGATCTCGTTGCCGACGGCGATGCGCGCGTCCATCCCGTCGGAGAAGTGCGCCACGTAGCCGTTGCCGCTCAGCTCGAACAGCAGCCAGTTGCGTGGCAGCGCGTCCGACAGCACGACGAACATGTTCTTCGCCGACTGGCCGACCGTGATGCTCTCGCGCTTGCGAACCAGCCGTTCTTCGACGATGCGGCCGCCCTGGATGATGCCGATGCGGAGGATCTTCACCTTCGGGGTCGCGCCGGGAATCGGTTGTCGGGCCGCTGCCTGGGTCGCCATGTCTTCTTGATCCTTTTCTCGGGTCCTACGAAGGAACCGTTCCCGCGCGGAGCGGCGAGCACGGCTCGCGGCTCCCCACGCTCAGAACGGGGAGTGGGAAACGCTGTCCAGAATCTTGGGGATGAAGTCCTGCTTCAACTCCTGCCAGTCGTAGTTGATGGTCGACTTCTGGTAGAAGAAAAATGCCTCGGGCTTCTGGATTTTACCCTCGATTCGAATCTCCTCGGTGATTCGGTAAACTTTCTTTCCGCCGGCACCCTTTTCCACCTTGACCTTGGGCGCCGCGTCGGCTGCCGGAGCAGGCGCCGGGGCTGCCGCGGCCGGGGCGGGCGGCGTTCGGGCTGGCGGCGTGCGACCGGGCAGCGGGGCCTGAGCGGTCGCGCGCGCCGGTGCGAGAACCGCAAGCGCCAGCGCGAGCGCCAGCGCGGAGCGGATGAAGATGTCGGTCGCGCGTGTCGTCATGTTTGGTTCCTCACTGGAGAACCGGCGGACCGGGCGGCGGAGCCGGGCGCGCGGGCTGCGCCGCGGGCGGAGGCGGGGCGGGCGGCGCGGGCATCGCGCCCGGCGGCGGCACGGGCTGACCGCCGGCGGCGGCCGCCTTCTTGGCGTCGTCGGCGGCCTTCTTCGCGGCGCGCGCGGCTTCCCTCTCCTGCTGCTTCTTCATCCGGTCGAGCCGCTTCTCCTCCTTCTTGATCTTGTCCTGGGCTTCGGCGATGTAGCCCTCCGCGGGGTCGGACGGGGGCAGCGTCCCCCCCATCATCTGCTTGTACCGCTGGAAGTACTGAATCGCGGCGTTCTCCTTGGCGAAAAGATCCATGTTCGGCATCTTGTCGGCGTCGAGGTAGAGGATGCCGAGGTTGAACACCGCGTCGGCATAATTGGGGAATAGCTGTAGGGCCTTCTGATACTCCTCCTGCGCTTTTTCGTGCTGCTTGAGGCCCCGGTAGGCGTCGCCCAGGTTCAGATGCGCCTTCGCGAACCCCGGTTGAAGCTGCGACGCGCGCTCGAGCACCGGCGTCGCGTCCTGGTAGTTCTTCGCCGCCAGGTACTGGGCGCCGAGGTTGTTCCACAAGATCGCATCGTCAGGCTTGGCGTCCGCCGCCTGCTTGAACAGGATGATGGCCCCCGGCACGTTCTTCGCGTCCACCTCGAGGAACGCGAGCAGTTGGTAGATTTCGGCCTTCTCGGCGCTGGACGCGCCGTTGGCCTGCATCATTTCCCACAGCTTCTTCATCCACTCGTACTTGTGCAGCTTGTAGTACGACTTCGCCATCACCAGCATGGCGGGCGTGTAGCGTTCGTTCTTGTTGAGCGCCGCCTTCGCCGCGGCCACCGACTCGGTGTAGCGGCCGCCCTTGTAGAGATCGCGCGCTTTCTGCGTCTCCTCCGTCGGAATCACGGCCGGCGGCGGCTGCCGCCGCGCCAGCGCCGCGCTGGACGTCAGCATCGTCGCAACCAGCAGGAAGACGCCCGCCCGTCTACCCACGTTGCCCACATTGCTCACGGGTACTCCAGTCCGATGCGCTCGTCCTTGATGAACGGAAACTCGTCGGGCAGGTACTTCGACAGGTTCTCGCGCGCCTTCTTCACGTAGTCGTTGGTCACGCCCATCTGCGACGCGCGGCCCAGGGTGTCCTTCCAGCGCTTCTTCGCCTCGTCCTCGACCGGCGTCACGAACTGGAAGATGGCGTCCTTGTATTGTCCCTCGACGACGCCGCAGTCATCCGGGTTCAGCTTGCACGCCTGCTTCGACAGTTTCTTGAGGTCTTCGGGCGGCGCATCGCCCGCCTTGATCAGCTTCTGGGCGAACTCGTAGTAGACGTCGCCGGAGCGGAGGAAGGAGGCAAGCGTCCAGGTCGCGTCCTTGTAGGCCCAGATCTTCTGGTACTCCTCGTTGAGTCCCTTCGCCTCGGCGGCGAACGCGTCGAACGTCTTCTTGACCTGGTCGGGCTTGCTGCCGAACTTCAGCTCCTTCTTCTGAAAGGCCTTGAACTTCTCCTCCATGATCATGAAGTCGGCCTTGGCCGCGAAACCGGCCGCCGGCGTCGCGGCCGGCAGCTTGCGCGCGATGAACTCGTCGCGCACGCGCTTGTAGGCGGCCTGCACCTCCGGCTTGCCCTTGTTGGCGCGCTCGGTGATCACGGCCTGCTTCATGTACGCCTGCACGACGAACTCGCCCGCCGCCGGCTGCTTGTCGTAGCGCTTGATGAAGTCCTTGAGGCACGCGTTGTAGCTGCGGATGTCGTTCGCCTTCTCGTAGGCGTTGCAGGCGAAGAAGTAGGCCTGCGCGCTGTCCTGCGGCTTGTCCGTGACGGCGTCGGAGTACTTCTTGTAGAGATCCGCGGCGCGCGTGTACTGCTGATCGTTGTCGAGCATCGACGCCGCCAGGCCGAGCGCTTCCTTGCGGTGCTCCGACTGCGCGAACTTCGGATCCTGCGCGACGGTCAGGTAGCCCTTGACCGCCTGATCGAACTCGAAGAAGCGGTAGTGGTTACGCGAGGCGTTCCACAGCGCCTCCTTGCCCCACTCCGAATCGGGATAGCTGCCGTAGAGGCGCTCGTAACACTTCGTCGCCTCGCCGAACTGGAACAGCTTTTCGTAGATGACGCAGGCGTTGTTGAGCGCGGTGGGCGCGCCCGGATCGCTCGGGCTCGCGTTGACGACGTCGATCAGGTCCAGCGCCAGGCCGACGTCCAGCTGGGTCGACGGGGCGGCCTTCGCCGTCGTCGCCGTGATGCCGCCCTTGGTCGGCGCGGCGAGCCCGGTGACCAGCGCGATGCCGCCCGGACCGGTCTGACACATCGTGAGCTGTTTATTAGTTCCCTTCTCTTCATTCTCCATCGACAGCTGGAGGCGCTTGGTGATGATCATCGTCTTCACCGACGACTTGATCTGCGCGATGCGCGCCAGGTAGGGCTTGGCGGCGGCGGCCTTGCCGCAGGGGGATTCGCCGAACTGCTCCGCGACCGTCAACAGCTGGCCGAGCGCGCAGTCCTTCTGCTCCTCGTCCTGTACCAGGTAGTCGATGAAGTAGGTCTGCAGGATCGCGTCGTAGGCCTTGAACCCGACGTCGGACTTGCCGCCGCAATACTGCTCGGCGATCTGCAACAGGCGCTGGCGCGCCGTCGGCCAGTCGCGGTAGCGCAAGGTGATGACGGCCGCCGCGTATTTGAGCTCCGAGATGCGGTCGTTCTTGATGTGGTCGACGTACCAGTCGATCGCCTCGAGGTACTTCTTGTAGACGTCGGGCATGGCCACCGGAATGACGGGCGGCTTGGTGTTCTTCTCGTCGGGGATCGGAGGGTCTTCGATCTCCTTGCTCCGCTTCGCCGCTTCGATGATCTCTTCGTACGTCTTGATCATCCGGAAGGCGGCGTCTTCCTGGTACCGGTTGTCGAGCTGCGAGTCGCGCACCGTCCGGTAGGCGTTGATCGCCATCTTGAGCTGCCCGGAGTAGTAGAGCGCGTCGGCGTAGAACGCCGAGAACTCGTAGCTGCGCTTCGAGTTCGGATACGCGGCCAGGAACTTTTCGTACAGCTCGGCGCTGGTCGCGTACAGCTTCTTGCACTCTTCCAGCTTCTTGGTGTCCTTCTGGTTCTCCTGCCACTTGTTCTTGCAGGCCTGCGCCGCGGCGTGCACGTTGGTGGCCGCGGTCAGCAGGGCGTCCTCGGCGAGCTGACGCGCGACCGCGAGCGCCTCCGGGTTGTCGCGGTTGTGCTGGTACCAGTCGCTTCCCTTGGTGTACGAGCGTCCGAGCGTCTCGCGCTCCTTGGCGGCCGCCACCAAGTTGCGGTCCTTCTCGTAGGCGTGGACGACGCGGTCCTGGACGCGCGGCGCGTCGAAGTAATACGGCCACTTCGACAGCAGTGCCTTGTACACCGCGATGGCGTCCTGGTATCTGGTCTGATCGAAGTAGATGTCGCCGAGCCGCTGGAACACCTCGCGGACGTGCGGCTCCTTCTCGCGGCCCTTGTAGAAGTCCATCGCGCGCTGCAGGCCGGCGATGGCGTCGGGCAGCGTGTCGCCGTCCCAATCCGGTTCGCCGCAGCTGACGCCCAGGTACTGGATCGCTTCCGGCCGCAGGTCGGAGCCGACCTTCTGTCCGGCGGCGGTGCGCGCGTCGGCGTACTTGACCAGATTGTCGAACTCGCGGACCGCCTCGGGGAAGCGGTTGTCGCGGTAATACGACCACGCCAGCTTGTACAGCGCGCGATCGTAATAGGGCGAATCCTTGAACGTCAGAACCTTGCGGAACGCGGCGATCGCGAACCGCAGCTCGTTCGGGTTGTCGAAGTGGAACTCGCCGATGCGGGTCCACGCCTCGGGAATGAACTTCGACTCCTTCCGAACCGGCGTGCAGTCCTTGTAGAACTCCTCGTCGCCGCCGGGTGCGCCGGGCCCGCGCGGCGCCGGCTTGGGCGTCGGGACCGGCGTATCGAGCGGCTTGTAGCGGTTCGCGCAGACGAGCGCGAGCAGCGCCTGCTTGGCCTGCTGATCTTCGCCCATCTCTCCCAGGCAGAAGCCCAGCAGGTAATAGGCCGCATCGAGGAAGCGGTAGCTCGGGAACTCCGTGAGCAGGCGGCGATACTGGTTGATGGTCGGCGTGTAGTCCACGCGCGGGGGAGGCGTGTCGGGCGGGTTCGGCGTGTCGAGGGCCTTCTTGTAGGCCTCGTCGGCGTCCAGGTATTCCTCCGCAGATTTTTCGTAGTACAGCTCGGCGAGACGGAACATTGCGTCCGGCGTCCAGCGCTTGTCGTTCGGATACCGGAGCAGGAACGCCTCGAACATATCGATCGCGTCACGGCGGCGGTCGCGCGCCTCGCGATCGTTCAGGTCGATCTGCGGATCGTACTTGGCCTTTATCGCCTTGGCCTTGTTGTGGAACTCGCGCTTCAGGATCTCGCGCGCGGTCGAACGGTACTCCGTCACCATCTGCGCGAAGCGCTGGACGTCCTTCTCCATCTCGTCCAGCAGGCGCGGATCGGGTGGACCCGGCGCGACGGCGGCCGGCGGCGCGGCGGGCGGCGGCGTCGCGGCGGACGCGGGCAGCGCACCCGCCCCCAACATGGTCAGCGTCCAGAGCAGCAACGCGCGCGGTGGACGAATCACTTGTCCTCCTCGAGCACCTTGCGGAAGTCCTCGTCCAGCGCCTTGAGCTCCAGGTTCTTCTGGTTGGTGAGCCGGGTGACCGCGCTGGTCTTCTGATCCTTGAGGCCCCACGACACGTCGATGATCCCGACGTCGGAGCGGATGACGAGGTCGTAGAACTTGTCGGCCACCTTGGTGAACATCGCCTGAGCGAGGCCGCCGCCCATGCTCTTCGACGCCTCCATGATGCTGCCCAGCTTGTCCGAGGCGCGCCCCAGCTCCTCTTTCCCGGCCGCCAGGTACTGATTGACGATCGTGAGACGGTTCGTCACCTGCGTGTCGACGCGCTTGTCGAACGCGTAGAGCTGGGTCTCGATGGCGTCGCAGCGCCCCAGCAGATCGACCATGCGTTCGACCTGGACGCGATCATTGCCGGAGAGCCGCCCGATCACCCGCTTCTCGATCGCCAGCTCGCGCTGCAGCGTCTCGGTCAGCTTCTTCGTCGTCTCGCGCTCGACATCGCCGATTCCACCGGCGGCTGTGGCGTCGCGCTTGGCGTCGGCGATCGCCTCGCGGAGCTTCTCATGCACCCCGCGCAGGTCCTCGATCGTGGTGCGCATCTCGCGCACGGGCTGACGGATGTCCTCAGGCCGGATCTTCTGCTCGGAGCGCGACACCCGGTAGTAGTTCTCGATCGCGGTCAGCTGGGCTTCCATGTTCTGGATCTCGACGTTCAACTCCGACGCCTGGCGATCGATCTCGGAGAAGCGCTCCTTCATCGTGCGCTCGTGGGCGAGCACGCCCTCGTCGGTGGTCGGCATCGCCGACAGCTGCCGCTCGATGCCGTCACGCTCGATCGCGATCCGATCCAGCTCCTTGCTCTCCTCCGGGGTCAGCACCGGGCCGATGATCGCCCGGATCTTTCCCGCGAACTTCTGCCGGGTGCCGACCAGCTGATTCATCAGCTCGATCGACTTGGTCCGCTGCGACGCGAGATCGGGGAAGATCCCCACCCGGCCGCGCCCATTCATCACGGTCTGGATGCGCTCGAGCAGCTTCTGGCTCTCCACCAGATCGCGCTGCATGTCGCCCATGTCCGTCGCCAGCACCATCATCCGCGCGACTTCCGGTTCGGCCTTGACCCACTTCGCCGCCGCCGCCGGCACGAACGCGCCGATGTCGAACTTGTCCAGGCTCTTGCCGATCAGCGTGTCGAAGTACGCCGGATCGGTCTGCGATCGGACGATCACCTGGTTCAGCTGGCGGTGAATCGGTTCGAACTCGTCGCGCACCTTCGAGAAGGTGTCGCTGGCGAGGTAGAAGTTGCTCATGCGCAGCTGGAGATTGCCCTCCAGGATGCGCAGGTCGGGACCGTCGGGCACGTCGGGATCGGCGAGCAGCAGGAGGTTCACCGAACGGTAGGCGCGCTGCCAGTCCTTCGCCTTGATGTACGTCCAGGCCTGCTCGCGCAGCGCCTCGGGCCAGTACTTCGATTGCCGCGGGATCGACAGGTAGGACTCGATCGCCTTGTCGAACTGCGAGCGCTCGTAAAGGATGCGCGCGATCGCGAGCCGACTCAGGTCCTGGACGTCTTTGCTCCCGGCGTCCGGCGCCTGCATCTTGAGGAGCGCGTCGTAGCCCTGGGTCGCGGTCGCCAGATCCCCCTTCTTGACCGCGATCGTCGCGAGGAAATACCGGGCCTGGAAAAAATACGGATTCGTCTGGGGGATCGACGCGAACACCAGCGCTGCGTCGTCGAGCCGGCTGCGGTAGTAGTAATACTTGCCGCGCACGTAGGGCGTGGCCGGCTCCATCAGCTGCGGCGGCAGATTTTGCAGCCGCGTGAGGTACCCATCGACGTGGTCGAAGTCGCCGGTGCGCAGCGAGATCTCGACCAGCCGCTGCAGCGCTTGCTGCTCGGACTTCGATCCCGTGTTCTTGGCGACCGCTTCCTGCAGGTAGTGGCGCGCGGAGTAGAAGTCGCGCGCCTGGAACAGCGATTCGCCGAGCAGCACCAGCGCGTCGTCGTGCGCCCGCGTGCCCGGATACTTCTCGACGACGTCCAGCAGGATGGTCGCCGCTTCCTCGTAGTTCTTGAGCGCGTACAGCACCTGCGCTTCCAGGACGCGCCGGTCCGCGATGTCGGGCGGGGGCGGCGGCGCCTCGCGCAGCTCCAGCGCCATCACGTGCACCTTCTGATCGAGGTCGATCAGCTTCTTGAGCGTGTCGTCGACCTCGTCGGCCCGCGCGACCCCCGCGAGTCCCATCCCGCCGAGCGCAAGTGCGGCGGCTACCAGGCTCGGTTTGGCCATGAACGTCTTTACTTCTTCGCCGCCGCCGCTGCCGCCCCGCTCTCGCCGGCCGACATGACGTTGACGCGGAAATCGATCGCCGGCTTGTCGGAAAGCTGGGTGGTGATGTTCCCCTTCTCGTACCCGACCACCGTGATGTTGGTGCTCTTCGATTCACCCGCGACGAAGGTGTGGCTCGACTTGACGTTGAACTTGTAGCCCTTGAGGTAGCTGAACACGCCGAAACCGTTGCCCTGATACTGGAGCGAGACCGACAGCGTGTGCGACCCCGGCTGGATCGCGCCGTTGTAGACGTCGAACTCCTGCAGGTCGGACAGCCCGCCCTCGCTCTTGGCGGCGATCTGCACGCCGTCCAGCGCGAACGCGGCCTTGATCAGCCGGAACGAGCTGCCCATCTCGTTCTTGTGGTGAATGACCGCCCGCGACGCGCCGATGACGCCGCCGAGCACGGTCTCCTTGAGGAGGTTGAGACGTGCCTTGGTGCGGAAGATCTGCTCCTTCAACTCGTTGACGTTCTTCTCCAGCGAGCGCAGCCGCACCGTGTAGGCACCAGAGTCGGCCCCGCCAGCAGCGGCGGCTGGGGGCGCACCCGCGGGGTCCGCTGGGGGCGCGCCCGCGGGCGCCGGTGCCGGTGCCGCGGCGGCCCCGGCCGGAGGCGCGCCGGCTGGCGCCGGTGTGGCCGCTGCAGGCGCTGCGGCAGAAGGAGGTGGCGGTGGCGCGTCAGCGGCGTGCGCCTGCGTTGCGAGCCACGTCGGCAGCAACACCATCAGCAGCCCCCAACGCAAAGTCCCTATCCCGAGCGATGTCATGTCGTTACTCCGTCAGGCGTTGAGGTGCGGAGCGGTCACAGAATCGAAGGGGGATTTTTATCAGGCCGCGCAAGTACGGTCAATCCCTTCGGCTTTTCAGAACTTATCCCCAACCGCTCCAATTCATCGAAGGCAACAAGCTAAGTCGACTGGGACCGCGGCGGCAGGGCCCGCCAGATCAATTCAAGGAGCTCGGCGGTCCCCTCGCCGGTCGCCGCGCTGATGGCGGTCAGCGCGATGCCCCGGCGAGCGAACTGGCGGGCGATCTGCTTGGTGGCCTTGCGGACGTCCGGGAGGTCAATCTTGTTCAGCACGACCAGCTGCGGGCGCGCCGCCAGGGCGGGATCGTAGAGGGCGAGCTCCTTGTTCATGGCCTCGTAGTCGCCGAGGGGCGTCCGCCCGGGCTCGCCGCTGCCGGCGTCCAGCAGGTGCACCAGCAGGCGCGTACGGTCGAGGTGGCGCAGGAACCGATCGCCCAGGCCGGCGCCCGCGTGCGCCCCTTCGATCAGCCCCGGGATGTCCGCGACCACGAACGACCGTTCGCCCGACAGGCCGACGGTGCCCAGGTTCGGGACCAGTGTCGTGAACGGATAGTCGGCGATCTTGGGGCGGGCGGCGGAGATGCGCGCGATCAGCGACGACTTGCCGACGTTGGGAAAGCCGAGCAGGCCGACGTCGGCCAGCAGCTTGAGCTCGAGGCGGATGGTGCGCTCCTCGCCCGGCGTCCCCGGTTCGGCCTTGCGCGGCGCCCGGTCGGTCGACGTCGCGAAGTGGATGTTTCCGCGGCCGCCCTTGCCGCCCTGGGCGACCACCAGCCGCTCGCCGTGCGCGCGGAGATCGCCGATCAGCGCGCCCGTCGCCCCGTCGAAGACCTGCGTTCCGGGCGGGACGCGCAACACGACGTCCTCGCCGCCGCGCCCGTATTTGTCCTTGTTCGCGCCCGCGTCGCCGGGCGGCGCCGCGAACTCGTGCCGGTAGCGGAAATCGAGCAGCGTCGACATTCCCTCGTCAACGACCAGCACGACCGAGGCGCCATCGCCGCCGTCGCCGCCCGAAGGCCCGCCCTTGGGCACGAACTTCTCGCGCCTGAAAGCAATGGCGCCGTTGCCGCCAGAGCCCGCCTTCACATGGACCGTCGCTTCGTCGACGAAGTGCATACGGTCCGCTCCGCGTCCGCCGGGACGCCCGCCGGGCTAGCCCGCGGCGATGCTGGCGATCTTGCGCGGACCGGACCGCACGTAGTTGACCTTGCCGTTGACCAGCGCGTAGAGCGTGAAGTCGCGGCCCATACCGACGTTCTGGCCCGGGTGAATCACGGTGCCGACCTGGCGAACCAGGATGTTACCCGCCACAACGGCCTCGCCAGCGTAGCGCTTGATGCCGCGGCGCTGCGACTGTGAGTCGCGACCATTACGGGACGAACCTTGACCTTTTTTGTGTGCCATTGCCCTGGACCTCTGGAGATTAGCTCTTGGCGCCCGCGCGAATCGCCGTGATCTTGAGAGCCGTGTACGGCTGCCGGTGGCCCTGCTTGCGGCGGTAGCTCTTGCGGCGCTTGTACTTGAAGATGATGATCTTCTTGGCCAGGCCCTGATCGACGATCTCGGCCTCGACCGTGACGCCCTTGACCGTCGGTTGCCCGACGATGACGCCGCCGCCGTCGTCGGCGAACAGCAGCGGCCCGAAGGTCACCTTCGAGCCGGCCCCACCCTCGAGCTTCTCCACGCGAAGGGTCTCCCCCTCGGCCACGCGGTACTGCTTTCCTCCGGACGAAATGACGGCGTACATGGAATCAAGGTCCTCGCTGCGAGCGGCGTAGTTTATGGAGCGGCGCTTGCTTGTCAAGCAAGGAGGCGACGGAGGATCTCATTGACCGCCTTGGGGTTTCCCTTGCCGCCGGTCTCCTTCATGACCGCGCCGACGAAGAAGCCCATCAGCTTGGGGTTGCTGGGGAAGCGGGCCGCCTCATCCGGATGGGCGGCTATGACGCGCTTGCACGCCGCTTCCAGCTCCCCCCCATCGGAGACCTGGGCCAGGCCCTCGGCGGCGACGATGTCGGCGGCGGTCCGGCGCTCGGTCCACATCTTCCCGAACACATCCTTGGCCAGCTTGCCCGACAGCGTTCCGTTCTCCACCAGCGTCACCAGCGCGGCCAGCGCCGGCGCCGGCACAGGGAGGTCGGCGTCCCCCAGCCGGCGGGCGTCGTCGACCCGCGCCAGCACGTCGTTGATCACCCAGTTCGCGGCGCGCTTCGCGGGCGCGCCCGCCGCCACCGCTACGTCGTAGTAGCCGGCGATCTCGCGCTCGGTCACCAGCACGCCCGCGTCCTGGGGCGACAGCCCGACCGCCCCGGTGTAGCGGGCGAAGCGATCCTCCGGCAGCTCGGGCAAGGTCTTCCCCAGCGCCGCGAGCGCGGCGTCGTTGACGACCACCGGGGGGAGGTCCGGTTCGGGGAAATAACGGTAGTCGTGCGCCTGCTCCTTGGAGCGCATCGACTGCGTCACCGCGCGCGCCGCGTCCCACAACCGCGTCTCCTGCACGACGCGGCCGCCGCCGTCGAGGACCGCCGCCTGGCGCTTGATCTCGTGCTCGATCGCGTCGCGCACGTTCTTGAACGAGTTCATGTTCTTGATCTCGGTCTTGGTGCCGAACGCCGTCGCCCCGCGCTTTCGCAGTGACACGTTCGCGTCGCAGCGGAGCGAGCCCTCCTCCATGTTGCCGTCGCCAATGCCGAGGTACCGCACCAGCGTGCGAATGGCGCGGACGTATTCGGCCGCCTCATCGGCGGAACGGATGTCGGGCTCGCTGACGATCTCGCACAGCGGAACGCCTGCGCGGTTGTAATCGACCAGGCTCTTGCCCGAATCGGCGTGGATGTTCTTGCCCGCGTCCTCCTCGAGGTGGATGCGGGTCAGGCGCACCGCGCGCGCCTCGCCCTGCAGGCGGAACTTCACCGTACCGCCGTCGCAGATCGGCTCGTCGAACTGCGAGATCTGAATGTTCTTCGGGAGGTCGGGATAAAAGTAGTGTTTGCGCGTGAAGCGGCAGCGCTGGCGGATCTTGCTGCCCACCGCCAGCCCCAGTCGGACCGCCGCGTCGATGACCGCGCGGTTCAGCACCGGCAACGCCCCGGGCAGGCCCAGACAGACCGGATCGGTGTGCGTGTTCGGCTCGGCGCCGAAAGCCGCCGACGACCAGGAGAAGATCTTCGATTTCGTCGCGAGCTGCACGTGCACCTCGAGCCCGATCACGACCTCGTAACTGTCCACGCTCATGACCCCGCCTCCGGCGGCAGCTGCTCGTGCCACTTCGTACGGGCCTCGTAGGCGGCCGCGACGCGGAAGCAGGTCTCCTCGCCCAGCGCCGGCGCGATGATCTGGAGGCCGATCGGCAGTCCCGCCTTGGTGAACCCGCAGGGCTGCGAGAGGGCGGGGATGCCGGCCAGATCGGGCCCGACGGTCAACACGTCGGCGAGGTACATCTGCAGCGGATCGCCCATGCGTTCGCCGAACTTG
>Ga0137433_1000955_pt1 | contig 13329 bp, 5 predicted proteins | sample EasRivERMZT840_2_FD_102335 | JGI IMG/M metagenome (GOLD analysis project Ga0137433, IMG submission 102335) | Soil microbial communities from meander-bound floodplain in the East River, Colorado, USA - East River MetaG ERMZT840_2 | ecosystem: Environmental > Terrestrial > Soil > Floodplain ...
CTACCGGTGAAATTCTTCCCGGCTATCCCGTCAACATCACTGCCGCCATCGGCTTGCCTGCCGATGGCCTCAACCATTTGCACGACAAGGAATGGCTGGCGGTGGACGCTTCCTCCACCAGCCCATACCGGGATCGGCTTCACGTCGTCTGGACGGATTTCAGCAACAGTGGCACGATCATCCGGACCACCTACTCCACCAACCAGGGCGCAACCTGGTCTTCATCACCGGTCCTCTCGACCACCGCCGAAGGCTTTGTCTGGCCTTCGCAAAACACGGTGGCCCCAAATGGCGATTTGTATGTGGCGTATCATTCTCAAACGGGTTCTGACATCGCAGGTAATCCAGACGGCATTTCCGGCAAAATCTTCGTCCTGCGCTCGAGCAATGGCGGCGCGAGCTATGCGCAGAAACGGCTGGCTTATGCGGCGGGACAGGCGGACGTGACGTTCAACGTCCAGACCGGGACGCGAAAGATTCCCGGCACGCAGTTCTGGCTGCAAGGCAGTGTCCAACCGCAAATCCTCACCGACCCAAACACGCCTGGCCGTATTTACGTCGTCGCCAACGACCAGCCCAACGGGACGGATTATGCGGACGTTTACATTGCGACCTCGACCAACTACGGCAACACGTGGAGCGCGCCAGCGCGTATTGACCGCGGACCCGCAGGCACTTTTCAGGTGATGCCTTGCGCGGCGATTGATCCCGTTAGCGGCTGCATTGCCGTTACGTATTACGATAATCGCAATGGCCAGACGAATTCGGGCGGCAACTTCCTGCTCGATGTCTTTGTGACTACCAGCGCCGACGGGGGCGTAACCTTCACGTCCGATTTTCAGATCAATACCGCCCCTTTCGATCCCGACCTGAACCCGCGATGCCGCTATAACTGCGGCAGTAATGAGACGATGAGAACCACGCGCATCGGCGAGTACAATGGCGTGGCTTTGGGCGGCGGCGTGGCCCTCGCCGTGTGGACGGGAAACAATGCGGACGGCTTGCAGGACACCGCCGTCAGCGTGTTCTCCGGCTGCGTTGCCTGCACTTTGACCTGCCCGTCCACCGTCACTCAGACCACCGATCCCGGCGTGTCCGGAGCCACGGTCAATTATCCCACGCCGGCCAGCAGCGGTGGTTGTGGACTCGTCACCTGCTCGCCTCCGTCCGGCTCGTTCTTCGCGGTGGGCACGAACGTCGTCACTTGCGCGAGCGCCATGGGCGCAAGTTGCAGCTTCGAGGTGATTGTCGATGAGTTCAAACCCACCGTGCGCTACGTGGACGTGAACAGCACCAACGCCGTGCCGCCCTACACCAGTTGGGCCACCGCCGCCACAAACATCCAGGACGCCGTCGATGTCGCCTTGGCGGGCGATGAGATCGTGGTGACCAACGGGATCTACTCTGTCGGCGGGCGCTCGACAGTTGGCCAAAGCACCACGACGAACCGGGTGGTGGTGGACAAACCTCTCACACTGCGAAGCGTCAATGGGCCGCAGTCCACCATTATCGACGGAGGTGGAGTCTTTCGGTGCGTGTACTTGACCAACGGGGCCAGCCTCTCCGGTTTCACTTTGACCAATGGGATTGCCGTGTGGGGCGCCGGCGTGTTCTGCGAATCGACAAATGCGGTGGTTTCCAACTGTGTGGTTTCAGGCAACTCGGCCCCTTTTCGCAGTTATGATGTTGACGAACCCGGACCTTTAGGCGGCGGCGCTTACGGCGGCACGCTGAACAACTGCATACTGACCAACAACCGAGCTCGTGGCACAGGCGTTTTTGGCAGCCAGATTGGCAGTGGCGGCGGGGCATGCAACGCCACGCTCAACAACTGCACGGTGAGCGGCAACGTTGCTGCGTCCGGCGGCGGAGTTGCCTTCAACTGTTGCGGGAACTTTGGCCGCATCCTGAACAATTGCGTATTGACCGGCAACTCGGCTGAGGGCGGCAGCGGTGGCGCGGCGTTTGGCGGCACGCTGAACAACTGCACGCTGACTGGCAACTCCGCTCACTCCGGCGGCGGGGCGGCTGGCTATTACGTCAGCGAGGGTGATGGCGGTGGATATGTCGTCGTTCCCGTGACGCTGAACAACTGCACGTTGATCGGCAACTCGGCTGACTACAATGGCGGCGGGGCCGCCGGCGGCACCCTGAATAATTGCATACTTAGCGGTAACATGGCTGACCAAGGTGGCGGGGTGTCTCACGACCTTGACCAGGTCAGGGTGGTCGCAGCGACGCTGAATAATTGCACTCTGACCGGAAACTCGGCGGCGACTCGCGGCGGCGGCGCTTGGGACAGCAGGTTGAATAACTGCCTCGTCTATTTTAACGCCGCGCCGCAGAGCGCGAACTATGATTCGGACTTCAGCACTCTGAACTATTCCTGCACGATGCCGCTGCCTACCAACGGTATTGGCAACATCACCAACGCGCCGCTGTTCGTGAATTCCGCCGCGGGCAACTACCGGCTGCGCTCGGATTCACCCTGCATTGACGCGGGCACCAACCTCAGCGCCAGCATCACCAGCGACCTCGATGGCCGGCCCCGTCCGCTGGACGGCAATGGCGATGGCCTCGCCGCGTTCGACATGGGCGCCTACGAATACCGGACGCCACTCCTGGTTTGGCAGGACAGCCCGAATCCCACCCCGCCCCACGCCGGCTGGGCGACCGCCGCGCACACTATCCAGGACGCCGTCGATGCCGCCGTGGCGGGGGACGAGATCGTGGTGACCAACGGTATCTACGCTCCGGTCGGTGTCGGCAAACTGCTCGCCCTGCGCAGCCTCAACGGCCCGCAGTCCACCACTATCGACGGAGGCTATTCCGGTCGGTGCGTGTCTTTGGCTAGCGGTACCAGCCTGTCAGGATTCACTTTGACCAATGGGTTTGCCGAGCGCGGCGCGGGGCTGTGGTGTGAATCCACAAATGCGGTGGCTTCCAATTGTGTGGTGTCGGGCAACTGGGCCGCCACTGAAGAAATGGGTGTAAATCCGATCGGAGGCGGGGCTTATCGCGGCACGCTGAACAACTGCTCGCTCAGCGGCAATCGGGCCGCGTACGGCGGCGGGGCGGCTTACTGCGCGCTGAACAACTGCGCGCTGACCGACAACTCGGCCGGAAGTCAGTTTAGCGGCGGCGGCGGCGCGTATGCCAGCACACTGAACAACTGCACGCTGAGCGGCAACTCGGCCGGAACTCCGTTTAGCGGCGGCGGTGGCGGCGGGGCGTCTGGCTGCACGCTGAACCACTGCACGCTGAACGGCAACCGCGCCGTTACCCACGGCGGCGGGGCGTCTGGCGGCACCCTGAACAATTGCACGTTGAGCGGCAACTTTGCTGGATACGAAGGCGGCGGGGCCTCTGGCGGCACGCTGAACAACTGCACGCTGAGCCACAACTCGGCTGGGCAATTCGGCGGCGGCGGGGCGTACGCCTGCACACTGAACAACTGCATCGTCTATTTCAACACGGCGACGCACGGCGCGAATTATGCCTCCTGCACCCTGAATTACTCTTGCACGACGCCGCAGCCCCTCGATGGCCTCGGCAACATCACCAGTGCGCCGCTGTTCGTGGACCAGTCCTCCGGGAATCTGCGGTTGCAATCCAACTCACCCTGCATCAATGCCGGCCTGAATGCGTTCGCGCCCGCTGGCCCCGACCTGGATGGCAATCCGCGCATCGCTGGTGGCAGCGTCGATATTGGCGCGTACGAATTTCAATCGCCAATCTCGACCATTTCCTACGCCTGGCTCCAACAGTACGCCCTGCCCACCCACACCCTGGTGGACACCGCAGACCCGGACGGTGACCGCATGAACAACTGGCAGGAATGGCAGTGCGGAACCGATCCCACCAACGCTCTCTCTGTCCTGCGCCTGCTGACTGCGAAACCGATGGGTCCAGACGTGGCCGTGCGATGGCAAAGCGTACCGGGCCAGAGATATTTCCTGGAGTGGAGCACGAATCTGATGGCGTTCCCGCCATTCGTGCTTTTGTCCACCAACCTCACCGGCGAAGCGGGCACCACTACTTACACTCATACGAATGCAGCGGGCACGGGAGACAATTTCTATCGTTTGGGCGTGCCATAGCAGTTCATCAAAAATGTTTCGCCCGCGTGCAAGAATCGGGCGCTGGCTCCGTATCACGGGAAAGGTCACAACGCAGCCCAATGAAAACCACGACAGGACGCCAACGCTGCGCCGGTCGCCGCGCGGTCGCCGCGGCGTTCCTGGCGGCAACCAGCGCCGCCGCCTTCGCCCAGGTCTGGATGCAGACCAGTGCGCCCATCACGAATTGGGTTGCCGTCGCCTGTTCGGCGGACGGAAGCAAACTGGTGGCTACCGCCAATGGCGGGTTTGGTAATGCCGGCCCCATTTTTATTTCCGCAGATTCCGGCGCGACCTGGATGCAGACCAGCGCTCCTCTTACGAACTGGTCCTCCGTGGCTTCCTCGGCGGATGGGATCAAATTGGCGGCGGTGAGTTATCGCGGCGTTTTTACATCGGCAGACTCCGGTGCGACCTGGACAGCGACGGACGGGCCGGGAGATCGCCGGATCGTGTCTTCGGCGGATGGCACCAGGTTAGTGGTATCATCGGGTTATCGCTCGACGAATTCGGGAGCGAATTGGACGCAGTTGCCGGCTTCAGGCTGGTGTATCGCCTCTTCAGCCGATGGCGTTAAACTCGTTTTGGCTTATTTCAATCACAATGGCTTTCCCCAAGGCTGCATCTGTGTTTCGACCAATTCGGGCGCCACATGGACCCAGACCAGCGCGCCTCTTTATTCCTGGACCGGTTGGACGGCTCTCGCTTCCTCGGCAGACGGGACGAAACTCGCGGCGACGATTGGATACACGTCGTTTCCGACAGGGCCGGGTCCCATCTACGTTTCACCGGACGGAGGAGGCACTTGGCAGGCAAGCGGTTCACCGACTTCTCATTGGGCCGCCGTGGCGTGTTCCGCGGATGGGATGCGTTTGGTGGCGACCACTTCTTTCGGCGGGATTTACACCTCGACGGATTGGGGAGTCACATGGGTGTCGAACAATGTGCCTGTCACAGATTGGAGCGCGGTCGCTTGCTCGGCGGATGGGACGAAACTCGTGGCCGTAGTCGATGGCGGCGGCATTTGGACGGCGCAAGTTCCGCCGGTCCCGTTGTTGAGCATTGCGCAGTTGGACACCAACGTCGTCCTCTCGTGGACTGTTCCTTCCGCGGACTTCACGTTGCAAGAGAACCTCGATCTGAACTCAACGAACTGGACGGATGTGACGGCGACACCAACACTCAATCTCACGACCCTGCACAATGAAGTAGTGTTGCCAGCGCCTACCGGCAACCGCTTCTACCGGCTCAAGCACTGAAAAGGATGTATCATGAAAACACAATGTCTGCTGCGCATCACCATCATTCCCCGTAGTCGCACCCGCCAGATCCTGGCATCGCGGTTCTTAGCGGCCGTAAGGCTTTCAGAATTCACGCCATCCTCTCGCGAACGTGGCTGCGGTGAGGCCTGCCTGAGTCCCACTCGGTTCGCGGATTTGCCGCCTGGCAGGAAATCTCACTTTAGGTGGACCGGTTTGGATCGAAAAAGCGCCATTCAAGGTAGAACATGAAGGCGCAAACGAATTTGATCCCGAGGCAGTCCTTGCCTCTGGCTGTTGTCGTTGCCCTTGCCTGTGCGATTCCGGGCAAATCCGCTGCGCATTTGGAGACCGGAGTCGACCGCATTCCCAATGAAGCCTCCGTCCGCGGAGGCTGCAGCTTTCTGGTCGCAGGAGATGGCGGAATGGGAATGACCTCCCTGGACGGTGTGACGTGGATCCCAAAAGCCGTGACAGTGACGACGAACTGGCGAAGCCAGTGCCGGGGGAAAGACGTGTTAGTGCGAGTCGGCCACGATGGCTCTCTTCTGACGTCATCCGACGCTACCAACTGGACTTCCCGTGACTCCCGCGGGCCCTTCGCCCTGCATCGCGTCGCCTACGGGAGCGGACACTTCGTGGCCGTTGGCAATGAAGGAGCTGTGGTTTCATCTGACGATGCCATCACCTGGACGCCTCGAGACTCGGGCACTGACGAACGGTTGCGCGGAGTGGCGTACGGGAACGCCTTGTTTGTCGCCGTCGGTTATGCCGGCACGATCGTGGTGTCGCGTGACGGGACGAATTGGAGCCAGCGCCGCTCCGGGACGGAAGTTCGACTGCAGGACGTTGCGTTCGGCAACGGAACGTTCGTCGCCGTTGGCTGGCACGGCGCGATTCTGACCTCCCGCAACGGCTCGCGGTGGCGTCGAAATCCTTCGATCACGACGAATCACTTGAGCCGCGTTGCGTTCGCTGATGATTCAATCCTGGCGGGCGGCGCTCCGAACTGCCGCGTCGAGAGTCCCTGCTCTCGCGGCGGTGCCATGCCTTCCAGCGTGGCGAAACGGCCCCTCGGCAATTGAAAACAAATTTGAGAAAGCAGACACGACCATCATGCTCCCATGCAAAACCAAACAACCCCAGGCCATCGGCCTGAACACCAGAAAGGTCCACACATGACACCGACAGCATCCTCCAGCAAACTCTGGGCAACGCTCAACCCGCTGGCCCGCTACTCCACACCTATCGTCGCCTTGCTCCTGTGGGCAACGGCGCTGTCCGTCCACGGTGACGACAACCGCGCGCCCGACGTGCCGGCGGCCTTGCAGGTGCCTGACGGCAACAAAGTCTCATACCATGCGTTTGCCGTAGGGGTGCAGATCTATGTTGCGACCCCCTCGATAACCGACCCGACGACGTTGGTCTGGACATTTCGCGCGCCTGAAGCGGTATTGTTTGATAACGACGGTGATGTGGTAGGCATTCACTACGCCGGCCCGACCTGGGAAAGCGAGAGCGGCAGCAAGGTGGTCGGAGCGCGCGTGTCCGGCGTGACAGTGGATGCAACGGCGATTCCGTGGCTGCTGTTGCGCGCTGTATCAACCGAAGATCCCGGCGTACTCGAGCGGACGACCTACATCCATCGTGTGAACACAGTCGGCGGTCTCGCACCAACGGCTGCACCAACGCAGGCCGGCCAGGAAGCGCGCGTTCCCTACACCGCGGACTACTACTTCTTCCGTGCGTCACTGCATTGAATCCGCCCCTTAACGCTCGCCGCGCCCGGCCGTCATTGAGGAATGACGGCCGGGCTGCGGCTTTGTTCAAAGGGGGAAGGAACACGTCTGGCATCTGAAGTAGAGGAGCTGGTAGCAACCGGAACCCATGCGTTTGAGGTCCAAACTTGGATTGCAATGGAACGCGATTTTCGCTATTCAAGGACACGTGAGTGAGGTCACTTCAATTCCGGGCCGGGCCGAAATCAGTGCCGCCGCGGATCTGCTCCCGCTGGTTTATGCCGAGTTGCGTTCACTCGCCGCGCGCAAGCTGGCCCACGAGTCACCCGGCCAGACGCTGCAACCCACCGCTCTGGTCCACGAAGCCTGGCTCCGGCTCGCAGGCACGAGCCAGCGATGGACCAGCCGCAATCATTTCTTCGCCGCCGCCGCGGAAGCGATGCGGCGCATCCTGATCGACAACGCGCGCCGCAAGGATCGGGTCCGTCATGGGAAGGGATTGACCCGGATTGATCTCGACGATTTGGACCTGGCTGCTTCGGCGGATGATGAAACGTTGCTCCAGGTGGACGAAGCCATGCAAAAGCTGGCGGCGGAAGATCCAGAAAAGGCCGAGTTGGTAAAGCTGCGGTTCTTTGCCGGGCTGAGCATCCCCCACGCGGCGGAGGCGATGGGGTTGTCCGAATCGACGGCGAAACGACATTGGGCCTACTCCCGGGCGTGGCTTTATGAAGAACTGACGCGAGAGGTGTAGCCGGACTCGTGCAGTAGGACAGGCTTTCTTGACTGCATCGTTCCGGCTTGGCGTTCCCGAGATTCATCGGCAGCGCCGCCACCTGGTCCGGACGGCGGCTTTGAGCAGAGATACGCCTGACGAATATGACCCAAGCTGATCCAGCTACGCCGACGGCGCGGGCAGAGGCGATTTTCAACGCCGCACTCGCGCTGAACGCCGATGAGCGAGCAACCTACCTGGCGGGTGCCTGTGGTGAAAACCTCATCCTCCGTCAGCGGGTCGAAGCCTTGCTTCGCGCTCACACCGCTGCCGAGAGATTTCTCCCGGAGACGCCCGCAGCCGTACCGTCGGGCTGGACCGTGGCCGGCCGGGTGATTGGCGACTACGAATTAATCGAAGAGATCGACCGCGGCGGGATGGGCGTGGTGTATCGCGCGCGCCAACGAAGTCTCGGGCGGACCGTCGCTTTGAAGATGCTGCCCCTGGCGCAGTTTTCGAGCGCCGGCTCCATGGAACGATTCCGCACCGAGGCCTCCATGGCCGCCGCCCTTCAGCACCCGAACATTGTCGCGATTCACGAGGTCGGCGATCACGAAGGCCAGCCCTACTACTCGATGGATTTCATCGAAGGCAGGAACCTGGACGAGTTGGTGCGTGACAAACCGCTGTCCGCCCGGAACGCAGCCGGCCTTCTCAAGACCATCGCCGAGGCGGTCCATTACGCGCACGGTTGCGACATCCTGCATCGCGATCTCAAGCCGTCGAACGTGCTCATGGATTCGTTTGGGCGGCCGCACATCACCGACTTCGGACTGGCGACGAAAGTTGAAAGTGAGAGCGACTTGAGGGGGGAGAGTCCACTCCCGGCGGACGACGGCGACCCTGACGCGTCTCGAGTTGCGATTCTTTCCTCAACGCTGACGCTTCCCGACCGGATCGTCGGCTCGCCGAATTATATGCCGCCTGAGCAAGCCTCGGCGCGGCGCGGCGCGATAGGGCCATCCAGCGATGTGTATTCGCTGGGCGCGATCCTTTTCCATCTTCTCACCGGGCGGCCTCCGTTTCAGGCCGAGACCGTCGAACAAACCCTGCTTCAACTCCTGAACGTCGAGCCGCCCGCGCTGCGCCTGTTGAACGCGAGCGTGCCCCGCGATCTGGAAACCATCTGCCTCAAATGCCTCGGCAAGGAATCCGCCTGCCGCTACCCCACGGCGCAGGCATTGGCGGACGACCTCGGTCGCTTCCTGAAAGGTGAACCCATCGTCGCGCAACCATCCGGACGGGCGCAGCGCGTTTTGAAATGGTGCCGTCGTCATCCCGGACGGGCCGCTGCAGTCGCCGGCCTGGCGATAATCGCAATCGCTTCGACCTGGACAACGATTCATCTCCGGCATTTGAACCGGGAGATTCGCCTCAACCTTTACGTGGCAGACATGAACGTGGCCTTGCGCTCGTGGTTGGAAGGCAACAAGGCGCAGGCGTTCGAGTTGTTGAAACGGCACATTCCCGAGGGTGGCGAACCAGACTTGCGGGCTTTCGAGTGGCGCTATCTGTGGAAGCTTTGCCGCGGAGATTACTTCCAATGGCTGCCAAAACATCAGCAGGTGGTCGGCACAGTCCAGTTCTCCCCCGATGGCGGGCGTGTGGCCACGTGCGCCTGGGACGGAACCGGGACCTTGCGAATCTGGCAGCGCGATACGCGAAGTAATCTCGTGACGACTGCCGGAGTCACCAGCCTGGGAGGATTCACGGAAGACGGACGAAGCGTGCTGGTGGGCCGGAGTGATACGTCGTTGCAATTCCTGGATGCGCAGAGCGGGTTCACCAATCGAGTGCTGCCCAACGCCGGCGAACTGGTGGCGTTTTCTCCCCGTGCGCAACTCGTCGTTGTCGTCACGAGCAATGATGTCCTTCGAGTCCTTCACCTGTCGGAATCATCCCAGCGCCTTTCCGTGCCCGGCGTCACCCGTCGCAAACTTGATTATGGCTGGGGCGATCCAATCGCGATCTCAGCGGATGGCCGTTGGTTGGCCTTGATTCAGGCAAGCGCCAATTCCCTGCGACCGGACATCGCCATCCGCCTCTGGGATCTCGAAATGGGGCAAGAACTTCCGTCGCTGCCAGAGAACCGCCAGGTCCGCTGCCTGGAGTTCTCGCCAGACGGCACCGTGCTCGCAGTGGGTGACGGCAACGGTGTCGTCAAACTCTGGAAAGTCGCCACGCGCAATTTCATCCGGCTTTTTGCTCACGAAAGCCCGGTGCTCTCTCTGGCGTTCTCACCGGACAGCCAGATCCTCGCCACGGGCAGCGCCGATCAACACAGCATCCGGCTTTGGAAGGTGCGGGATGGCGAGCCAATTCCCCGAACTTTTACGGGGCAGGTGGGAGATGTGTGGTCCCTGGCGTTTTCCCCAAACGGCAGGCTCCTGGCCGGCGGAAGTCGCAACAGTCCGGTTCGCATTTGGGACCTCGAAGACAGCGTCATCGGAGAGACCGTCCCGGACCGTTTGCATGCGGATGATTACGGGAATTTCAATTTTTCACCGGATGGCAGGCTGATGGCCGGCGGTTGCGCCGACAACAAGGTGAGAGTCTGGGAGGTCACGACGCTGAAAGTTCGAGGCATCCTTCGTAATGCAACCTACGTGGCGGGATTCTCAAAGGATGGCCGGGAGCTGCTCGTGGCGACGAAGGATGGCGTTCCGCAATGGTGGAATTTCGATTCACAAGCCGCCCGACCCATTCCTGGTTACAGCGGCAAGCTCGGCCGCGTCATTGCCGTGGATCTGTCTCCGGACCGGCGGATGGCCGCCTTGGGTTTGGCCAATGGCGAAATTGAGCTCCTGGAACTCAACTCGGGACAGATCATCGGCCAGCCGCTGTCTGGACACCGGGGAGCGGTTCGTTCCCTGGCCTTCTCGCCCGGCGGAGACAAACTCGCCAGTGGCGGCAGCGACAAGACCGTCATGGTTTGGGATGTCCATTCGCAAAAGGGCCTGGGCATGTGTCCCGAACATAAGGGCGGCGTGTTTGGTGTCGCCATTTCACCGAACGGCCAGCTCCTGGCCTCCGGCTGTGGCGCCGAGACGATCAAGTTCTGGACGCTGTCCAACGTCAGCACCGGCTCGCTGGCTTCGATCAGCTATCATTCGTCAACCATCCGAACCCTTGCGTTCTCGACCGATGGGCAGACCCTCGCGAGCGGAAGTGAGGACTACACGGTCAAGCTTTGGAACATCGCGTTGCGGCGGGAGGTCGCCAGCTTCAAGTACGAAGCCCATGTCCGCCTGGTGTGCTTCTCGCCCGATGGGAACACGCTGGCGGTCATCACAGACAGCGGCAAGTTGAGGATTCTGCGTGCGGCAAGCCTTGAGGAAGCACAGGCAGATTTCCGGAATTTCCTGCGCTGAACCATCATTCGCGAGCGCTCAGTCCGGAACCAGGGCGCCTGCTTCCTGTCCGGGTGATTCGGCGCCAGACGGTTCCCGGTCGCACATCCGCCAACTTTTCAGCGGACTTTCGCCTTGATTCGCGCATAGTGGGTGTCAGCGCATGAGTGTCCAGACAACATCCTCTGCCGGCGCGCGCGAACGCGAATTGTTCATGGGCGCCCTGGACACGCCGCCGGGCGGGCGGGCGGTCTTCCTTGAAGCGGCCTGCGGCGGTGACCGCGCGTTGCGTGCGCGCGTGGAAGAATTGTTGCGCGAGCAGGAGGAGGTCGGAAGTTTCCTGGAAACGCCGGTGCTTGCGGGCGCGCGAGGCCCGGGCGGCACGGAAATCATCGTCACGGTCACGGAAAAGGCCGGCGACCGCATCGGTCGTTACAAATTGCTTCAGCAGATCGGCGAGGGCGGATGCGGCGTGGTTTACATGGCCGAACAGGAGGAGCCGGTGCGCCGCCGCGTCGCGCTCAAGGTCATCAAGCTGGGCATGGACACGAAAAGCGTCATCGCCCGGTTCGAGGCTGAGAGGCAGGCGCTGGCCATGATGGAGCATCCGAACATCGCCCGCGTGCTGGACGCCGGCGCTACGGAGACGGGCCGCCCATTTTTCGTGATGGAACTCGTGCGGGGCATCCGCATTACCGAGTATTGTGATCAACATCATCTGTCCACCGAGAAGCGGCTGAAGTTGTTTGTCCAGGTCTGTCAGGCCATCCAGCACGCGCATCAGAAGGGCGTCATTCATCGGGACATCAAGCCTTCCAACATTCTTGTCACGTTGCACGATAGCGTTCCTGTGCCCAAGGTGATTGACTTCGGCATCGCCAAGGCCACTGAGCAGAAGCTGACGGACAAGACGGTGTTCACCGAATTCACCGCATTCATCGGCACGCCGGCCTACATGAGCCCGGAGCAGGCGGAGATGAGTGGGCTGGACATCGACACGCGCAGCGACGTGTACTCGCTGGGCGTGCTGCTCTACGAGTTACTCACAGGCAAGACGCCGTTCGATGCCGAAACGCTCTACCGCGCCGGGTTGGACGAGTGCCGGCGAACGATCCGGGAACAGGAACCGGCCCGGCCCTCGACACGGCTGGCTACCATGGTTGACGCGGAACTGACCACTACTGCGGCGCAACGCCACACTGAGGCGCCGAGGTTAATTCACTCGTTGCGCGGCGATTTGGACTGGATCGCGATGCGCTGCCTCGAGAAAGACCGCACGCGGCGTTACGCCACCGCCAACGATCTTGCGGAGGACGTTCAACGTTATCTCGAAGGCGAGCCGGTTCTCGCGCGTCCGCCCAGCAACCTGTACCGCCTGCAAAAAATGGTGCGGCGAAATCGCGGCGCCGTTGCGGCGACGGCGGCTGTCGCGCTGGCGTTACTCGGCGGAATCACCCTCAGCACCTGGCTGGCGATCCGGGCAACTAGCGCCGAGAAGAACGCGCTGGCTCTGCAAAAGCAGGAGTCCTCCTTGCGCCGGCAAGCGGACCAGGAAAAAGCTTCGGCCCGGCTCAACGAATACGTCGCTGACATCAATCTCGCGCAGCAGTCGCTGGAGGACGGGAATTACGGGCGTGCGGTGCAGTTGCTCGAAAAACACGGGCCTGCGCCAGGGGAGGCGGATTTGCGCGGCTTCGAGTGGCGCCATCTCTGGCAGGTGAGCCGTGGCAATGACCACGAATCGTTGCCGACGCAGGAGTCGGCGGTGCAATGCCTGGCGGTGTCGCCGTCCGGCGAACTGTTGGCTATCGGACTGCGCGGCAAAATCAAGGTGTGGAATCTGCGGACGAAAACGCTGGTGATCAGCGTGCCGAACGATGCCAGTTCCATGATGTTCCTGCCGGATGGCAAACGACTGGTTAGTACAGGACTTTCCCATCCGCGCGCCTGGGACAGCCGACTGCGTGTCTGGGACACGGCTGACTGGCGTGAGTTGAAATCGATTCCAGACAACTCTGGTCCGTTGGCGATGTCCGCGGACGGCACGCGCGTCGCGACGGTCAGTCGGCAGGAGGTGCGGATCTGGGA
>Ga0137433_1000956_pt1 | contig 13323 bp, 10 predicted proteins | sample EasRivERMZT840_2_FD_102335 | JGI IMG/M metagenome (GOLD analysis project Ga0137433, IMG submission 102335) | Soil microbial communities from meander-bound floodplain in the East River, Colorado, USA - East River MetaG ERMZT840_2 | ecosystem: Environmental > Terrestrial > Soil > Floodplain ...
CATGGCTGGGACGTGGCGGCCTATTCCACTCCGGCGACATGCGGATCGTCGAGAGGTTCACGCGTACGGGCAATGACATCCTGCACGAAATGACCATCCACGACCCCGAGTCGTTTGTCGAACCCTGGGTCGTGCCGGCGCGTACTCTGCGTCTCGGCAACGGCAACACACTTATTACAGAGCGTGCGCATTGCGAGATCTACGAAGAGGAAAGCATCACCAATCAGCTTCGGCACTAACTCGACCGAGGGGCGTTGATCGAGATCGATCAGCGTCCCTCAATTCCCCAGGTCCCTTTGCTTCTTTCACTCGACCGCGCGAGATTTGCGGTTCGGTTCGTTTGCTGTCTTTCAACGGGATCTTCGATCATCTTCGTGCTTGTGGTTACAATACTGCGCATGTCATCTGTCCGACGCGTACTCGTTACGACGCTGGCTACGCTGACGTTCGTCACACTGCTCATCACGCCGTCATCGCCCGGTGCACAGGCTGGTGCGCAGGCATCTGCACAGGCACCGCGAACGGTGCAGGACGGCGTCTACTCCGACGCGCAGGCAAGCCGCGGCCAGATGCTCTACGCGCAGCGCTGCACCGGCTGCCACGGCCCGTCGTTGGCGGGCGCGTCAGCGCCAGCGCTGACCGGCGACCTGTTCACGAACAAGTTTCGGATGGAGCCGCTCTCGGCCCTCTTTATCCAGATTCGCTACGCCATGCCGCCCAAGGCTGAGGCGAATGCGCAACTGACATCCGAGCAGGCTGCCGATCTAGTCGCGCATGTTCTCAAGAGCAATGGCTTCCCCGCTGGCAAGACCGACTTCCCGCCGGCTGATGCGACGAACAGCCCGATCGGGTGGCCAGCTAGTCGCGGAGTGGGGGCAAGCAGCGCTTCCTCACCCAGCTGGTATTCGCCAACCGGCAATCTCGCTCAATTGATGCGCGGCGTGTTCTTCCACAACTCGAATCTGATCTTCTCGATCCAGGAGCTCGAGGCCAAGGATCTGCCGCCGCAGCCACCACCGACCAGGCCCGACGGGCTGACGACTTTCGATTGGGGTCTCATGGCGTACACGGGTTGGCCGGCGGTTGAGAACGCCACCACTGCGCTCGCTGATGCTTCGGCGCTGCTGATGCTGCCGGGACTCCGTTGCGAGAACGGCCGGGCCGCGCCGATCACCGAGCCTGACTGGATCAAGTTCACCGATCAGATGATCTCCGTGGCCAGGCGGTCGTATCGGCTAGCGCAAACGAAGAACAAGGAAGCCCTCTCCGAGTTCACGCTTGATCTGTCGAACGCCTGCAATGCATGCCACCGGGTGTATCGCGACGTCGGAGGCCGCGGCGGTGCAGGGAACACATCCGGGCGCTGCATGCACCGATAATCACGAAGGCGCCCCGCTTCAAGATCGTCTACGACATGTACCACGTTCAAATCGCGGACGGCGACCTTACCCGCAACATGCTGGACAACCTCGACTACATCTGCCACATGCACGTAGCGGGCGTGCCGACGCGCGGCGAGATCGATGATACCCAGGAGGTCAACTGGCGTTTCGTTGCCAACGCCATCGCCACTTCCGGCTACACGGGATACGTCGCCCACGAGTGGCACCCCACTCCGGGCCGCGATATGATCAAGAGCCTCGAAGAGTGTTTCAAGATCATGGACGTGTGTTAATTGGCGGACGGCCGTTCAGCCTGATCGACAACGATGACCTGGACCGGACCTTTAATGGATTCGAGGCGCAGCCCAAGTTGCTGCTCGAGTGCCTGTGCGACGGATACACCCGATATGACGGAATCGGGTGGCGGAGGCGGCATTGCTGGGGTGGTATCATCCGGCACGAAATCCAATTGCAGGTCGAAAAGTTCCGTAAATCCAGTGTTGTCTATCACGCTTCGACCCAGCAGCATCGAGAGCGTTCGGACCAGCTCTGGCATAGCGATCTTGCCGCCCTGCATCTGCGCACCCCCAGGCCCCAGGGCGAGGACGGCGGAGCCGCATCGACCCCTGGCTGGTTGGACCTCTCCTGGAGCTGCCATTCTTCCAGCACCAACCCATTCCGCAGCCGCCTCAACGGCGGAGTCCACGCAAACACCTTCCTTCGGTCGCGGCAGCTTAAAGCCACCTTTGTTAGCTACGAGCGCAAACACCGGCAGTTCCTTCATGTCGCGGTGTGTCTTCAGTTGGAAGCGGTCTTCAAGCAGCGACTGCAGCATGAGAAACATCCGGTCGCGGCTTGCAGTTGCGTCAGCCGTGGCGTCGATTTGATAGCGCTCGGACATCAACCAACCTGGACCACTCACAATTTGGAAGGGCTGGACGCCGTATGCATACTGGATCAGAACCTGCAGAGAAGCATCAGCCGTAAGACGGCCCGGAAGCGCGCGTACGTCCATCACCCTTTCGCTGAAGGATGGTTTGATCGAGGCTACGTCAAACTGTGGCCGGGCCGCGGTTTGAGCAAACACCGACCACATCCCAACCGACAACAGAATCAGTGCTGGTGCGGTCGCGGCTCCGATAGAGGCGCGACCGGTAGTGGAGGATTGTCCCAACAATCTGGCAATACGCTCGGCCACGGAGCCGCCGTTTGCGGCAACGACTGTGGGTTGAATGAAACGTGCTGAATCGAATTCAGCCAGAGCGCGGGCGTACATGACCGCATCTCCGGTGATGGATACGGCGATGTCGTCGCAACAAAGTTCGCGATCGGTGCGCATATGACGCGAGATCCACCAGACACCTGGATGGTAGAAGAAGACCGCCTCGACGACGCTCTGCAATATTTGAACGAGATAATCGTGGCGGCGGATATGTGCCAACTCGTGGAGTAGAAGGGCCTCCATCTGCGCGGATGGTAGCCCGGCGAGCGCGCCCGCCGGCACCAGCACAATCGGCCGAAACCATCCTATGGCTGCCGGTGCATCTAGAAGTCCCGACACGAGCAAACGGACTGGTCGAGTGACAGACATGCGAGCTTTGAGTCGATCAAAAGTCCGCTGCCATTCGACAGACGCAGTGCGCACCATTCTGTGTCGAACACGTTCGGCGAATATCCAGCCAGCAAGCAGCCGTAGCGAGAATGCAGTTGCGCCTATAAGCCAGAACGCGACCACCCAGGACAGAAACTGTTCGGGCAGGACTGCATACACATCGCTCGGAAGCAAGAGTGAAACGGATGGAACGGACTGAGCTCGAGGCGCGGACAGGGGGGCAGTGAAGGTGACGGCAGCGGTTTCCTGAACTGGGCCGGAGAGCAGCATCCAGGTCACGATTGGGACGATCGCCACCGCCGCCAGGGCGGAACAAGCCAAAGAATATCGACCGTCCGGGCCTAAGGTGCGTGCGCCCCGCCACCGTGCGACCGCGTATATAGTGACAATTATCGCGCCCTGCCAGAGAAAGTGGAGTAGGGTAAACCCAAGACGCTCCACCCACGGCTGCGTTGCGAGAATCTGAATCACGTTCATTTGGCTCTCCTCTTCTTCCCGTCCAGTTCGTCGAGCATCCGCCGAATTTCCGCTCGTTCCTCAGAAGTTGTGGGGTGGGCGCCGAGTGCGCTCATGATCAGGCCTTTAGGCGAACCTCCGAAGACCCGCTTCAAAAGATCTCCAGCAATCCGCTTCTGCATCTCGTTCTTTGGTGCCGCGGGCTCATAGACGTGCGATCGAAAGCGTTCGCTGCGGACGAGCAATCCCTTATCGGTCATCAGTCGCATTTGGGTAAGGGTGGTGTTGTAGTCGCAGTCCTTCTCCAGAGCCTCATGTACTTCTCGGACGGTGGCCGGCCCGAGACGCCAGAGGATAGCCAGTATGTCGGCTTCCGCGGCAGTGGGCATCGGGAGATCTGGATTGGGATTATTGAAACGCGAAGGCATGTGAGAAAGACTGATACTATAAATGTCTTATGTCAACTATAAATATCTTACTATCTCGATTATTACTCGCTGCGCAGTACGGTCGTCGGGTCGGCCTGTGTTGCGGGACGGGCGGCGATGACGCCCGCCCCAATCGCCACAGCGAGCGCCAGGAGGGCGCCTCCTCCGAGTCCAATAGGATCGGCGGGGCTTACTCCGAACAGCACGCTCGACAGGATGCTCGACACGGCTGTCGCAGCAGCCGCACCGATGACGGCGCCGATAACGACGGGGAGCATGGTTTGGCGGAGTATGGTCCGGAGAACATTGCCGGTGCCTGCTCCCAGCGCAATGCGAATGCCGATCTCGCGGTAGCGCTTTCTGACAGAGTAGGAAACGACGCCATAGATTCCGACTGCCGCCAACAACAGCGCCAATATTCCCAACCCGGCTCCAATCCCCGTCACCGTACGGGACAGCCCCCGCCAGTAGCCGAGAGTGGACTCCAATGGAAGCACGTTAACCACGAGACCGGGATCGAGCGCTCGCACGGCCGCGCGGACGGACGACATCGTCGCACCCAAATCCGTTCGGCTCTTGAAGAACAGCAGTCCTCCCTGGCCGGGGAAGTAAACGTAATAGGGTGGGACATGTCCGATCGTCATGACCTGCACATCGGCGGCGACGCCCACAACGTGCAACGTGTTCTCCCCTTGCCGGAGGGCCTGGCCGATCGGGTCGGCGCCAGGCCAGAAGTTCCGCGCCGTCGCTTCGCTGACGATCACGGGACGCGATCCGGTCTCGCCTTGTGCATCCGCGACCTCGGCTTGCGTGAACGTACGTCCACGGAGGATTGGGATCTCCACGAGAGAGAAATACCCGGCTGAGACCACATTCATCTCCGCCTCATGGGATTCGTTCTCTGCCTGATCGTGCAGTCGAATCCTGATGCCGCCGATGTCGTCTCCCAAGGGCTCTCGTTGAACAGTGGCGACCTCCACCACTCCGGGAATCGCGGCGACATTCTCCAGCAACTGCCGCTGCAGCGCCTCCGCCTGGGCGGGTTCGTATCCCTCCGATCCCAATTCCTCAAGGTCTGCATAGGCGACGTCACGGTAGGCGAAGCCGGGGTCGGCGGTGTACGTGGCATAAAGTCCGCGCGACAACAGTCCGGCCGCGATCATCAACGTCATGCACAACGCGACCTGGAGTCCGACGAGCGATCCTCGCAACCGTCCACCGGCTCGACTGACGCTTCCGCCGGCGGCTCCCTGTTTGATGGCGCCGTGCAGATCGGGATTGGACAAATGAAGTGCCGGAGCGAGTCCGAACAGGAGACCTGTGCCGACGGTCAGCGTGACGGCAAACAGCAGTACGCTAAAGTCAGGGCTCAAGTCCCCGACGAGCGCTGGCATCAGCGTCGGCACGATGCGCGGGACAAGGCCTTGAAAGGACCACACCGCAACCACGGAACCGAGCAGCCCGCCCGCAAGAGACAGCAGCATACTTTCCGTGAGCAACTGCCGAATTACGCGGGCGCGGCTGGCGCCGAGCGAGCATCGTATCCCGATTTCCTGGCTTCTGGCGGATCCGCGCGCGAGCAGCAGATTCGCAACGTTGGCACAGGCGATCAGCAGGATGAACCCGAAGGCAGTCATCAGAACCGCAGCCGCTCCCGTCGCTCCAGCGCGGCGGCCGCGCGGCACCGCCTTAGCCTGCTCGATCAAAAGAGTAGTTGTCCGGCCGGGTTGCTTCTGATCGAGCTGTGCCGCAATGACCGCGAGCTCCGCGCGCACCTGTTCCAGACTGGCGTTTTTCTGTCGCCGGCCGATCAGGTCCAGCCACGGCGTACGCTCGTTCTCGAAGCGATGCCCACCAACGAGCCCGTCTGCGCTAAGCGGCGCGAAGTAGCCAATCCTGATTGGTCCGCGTCCGCTGTATGTCCCCTCGGCCGCAACACCGACGATCGTAAACCCTTGCCGGCTCAACTCGACCGTGCGGCCGACGATCCCCCGTTCCCCTGCGAATGTAGTCCGCCAAAGGTGGTGACCGATCACGATGACGGGATCGGCGCCGGGGGCGCAGTCCTGCGCTTCCAACCCGCGCCCGAGCACGGGAGGTTGCTGCAGCACCGCGAAGTAGTTACAACTGACGAGGCTTCCGAGAACCTTCTGGGGCGTCTCGCCCCCGAGCGTTGTCCCCCCTCTGGCGCCGGCCATGGCGATCACGCCGGAGAGCGTTTGCGTGCGGTCGCGGTAGGCAACATATTCGGACAGAGAGAAAAGGTCCTGAGCGTGATGGTCCTCCACGCCCGAGACACTCTGGATGATCGATACCAGTTCGCGCGAATCCGGCGCAGGCAGATCGCGAAAGAGCACGCCGTTCAGAACCGTGAAAAGGCCCGCGTTGACCCCGACGCCCAGAGCGATAGTCACAATGGCCGCTGCCGTGAATACCGGCGCGCGGACGAGCCAGCGCGCCGCGTAACGCACATCGCTTCCGATATCGTGAAGCAGATTCTTCAGGGGTGAATACTTCCACGAGTCGAGGGTCGCCTCTTGTAGCAACAGCGAATTGCCGAATTCGCGGCGGGCCTGGCTGCGTGCTTCAGACGGGGGAATGCCGCGCTCCCGCAGTTGCTTCTCGCGCATCTCCAGATGGAATTCCATCTCCTCGAGAGCGCGAGCATTGAGGGTTCGTCTGCCGAAAAGAGCGGAAAGGCGGACACGAAGATCGATCCATAACTGCCGGAACATCACGGCACCAGAGGATCGACGACCTGGTTGACTGCTTCCACCAGTCGCCGCCAATTGGAGACTTCGACCGCGATGCGCTTGCGCCCGCGCGGTGTCAGTTTATAGAAGCGGGCGCGACGGTTGTTCTCGGAAACGCCCCAGTCCGACTCGATGAGACCCTGCGACTCCAGGCGGTGGAGCGCCGGATAGAGCGATCCCTCATCTACGTGAAGGGTGTCCGAGACTTGATGCAGGTAGTCAGCGATCCCGAAGCCATGCATCACGCCTTGCGCCAGCCGGGCGAGGATCAGCATGTCGAGAGTGCCCATTGCCGAGGCATTCGAAGGTTTCTGTGGTCTTCCCATGGTTTGCCTAACGTGTCGCCGGATTCGAGAGTTCAATGCCCAGTTTGGTGAGCGCCTGCTTCGCCACCTCGTTGCCGGGCTCCGCTTTCAAAGCCAGTTGATAAACCTCAACGGCTTTCTCCGTCCGGCCTTTCGCCAGATACTGATCGGCGATACGTACCAGGTAGCTGGCAGGCGGCTGGACGCTGTTCGCACCAAACCTGAAAACGTTACGGGAGAGCAGCGCCATGATCTCATCGAGACGTCCTGCGCTCTCAAGTTCCAGGGCGATGCGAGGAGTGACTCTGTCCCGAACGGCCCGGCCCATGCCGTACTTTTTCTCACTCGCCGCGAAGAAGTTTTCGACGCCCTCAATGCCGTACTTGTTGTACGTCTCGAAGGGGTCTCTCAGTGTCCAATCTGAGAATACGAACTCCAGACCTTGATAAGTGCTGCGATTCGGCACCGAGCCATGGGATTCCAGCGGCATTGGCTCGTAGTGCCAGGAAAAACCGTCCAAAGTTCGCTCCTGCAGCACGCCGGTCAGCTTGCGAATACCGCCAACTTGAACGCCGCCTTCGTTACCGGAGGTGATGTAGAGGCTGACGTTCAGCTTGTCGGTCCGGGCGAAGAACTCCTGGGCGCGTTTCACCACCTGCTGACTGTCCCACTGCAAGCTGGGGCTGATGGCGATATAGGCATTGAACAAATCCGGCCGCGTGATCAGGGAATGGATCGCGAACAGCCCGCCGTAGGAATGGCCAACCAGGACTCTGAAAGGCCGCGTTCGATAGTTCTTGTCGAGCCACGGAACAAGTTCGTCAGCAATGAAAGTCTGGAAACCGGCCGCCCCTCCATGAGTCGGCGCGGTTCGAGCCACTGCCGGGTCCTGCGACGGAGGAGTCAGATCGCGCGTGCGGTCCGTATTGCCGATCGCGACGACCAGCATTTCCGGCGCAAACTGGTTGCTCGCCAGGAACCGGGTTGTTGCCGTGGTGTGGTGAAAATGTGCCCCTCCATCGAGCAAGAACAACACCGGGTACCGTTCGGTACTCGTTTCGTAATTGAAAGGCTTGCTGATGAAGAGGACGCGCTCTTCCTTGAGAACGCTTGAATACATCGTGAGTTCCTCACCGATCACGACCGGCTTGGAGACGGATTGCGCCGTTGCGTTTGCCGCGTTGCCGAGGATAAAGGCCGCAGCCACCAGAAACGTAAAGAAGCTCTTCATTGAAGTCGTCCTTCGCACCACTTCCATAGATTTTTGAGATGAGTGTGCCTTCAGCACATCTGCCTGTCAAGCGGCAAAAGCACTTGGTGATGGGGCGTTATGTCTGCGAGAGCACGGAAGACGCGATATCGGGGTGAAAAGTTAGTGCCCCCGGAAGATCGCTTTGGTCCGAACCATCGTCCTCTGCATGTCGATCGAGAAGAATTCGTAGGCTCGAACCAGTTCTCTCAACTTCTTCGTTGCCTCGTGACCGTGAATAGACCGAGCGCGCCATTCCGGTTCGCGCAGTTCGGTAAGCTTCCGCACATCCACTTTGTCCCCCTCGACCCTTCGCCCAGCAAGTGATGTGCAAAGCTTGGGTGACGACTTTGCCATACGATCAGTTTTCGTTTCTTGGCTCCCTGTATACTTTGGCGCTGTCGATAAACCGGTCGGAAAATTTCACGATGCCGAGGGCAGAAAAAGAACGGTTCGCCAAAGAAGTCCTCGACCGGTGGGTCACGTTTCAGATGGCGCCGCAGGTTGCTGAGCCCTGATCGCGCTTCGAGGTTCTGCTGAGGCGGAGCAAGGTACTGCCATCCTTTGCCCTGCACGCGCATCCTCATCGAAGCTGCAGCGACTCAGCTGGGCTCCGGCCCGGGTTTGAACGAAAGCGCCAAACTCTGAGGAGCAAAGAGCATGGACAACACGAGAGTATTTAGAATGGCGTTCGCGAGCGTCTACCCGCATTACATCACCAAGGCGGAGAAGAAGGGGCGGACGAAGGAGGAGGTGCATGCCATCATCCAGTGGCTCACGGGCTACGATGAACAGACGCTGCAACAGCAGATCGACAAGAAGGTCGACTTCGAGACTTTCTTCGCCCGGGCACCACGGATCAACCCGAACGTGTCCAAGATCACCGGCGTGATCTGCGGCTATCGGGTGGAGGAGATCGAGGATAAGCTCATGCAACAGATCCGTTACCTGGACAAGCTGGTGGATGAACTGGCGAGGGGAAAGGCGATGGACAAGATCCTGAGGAAGTGAGCAGGCCCAACTCTTCAATTCACAAGCCAGCCCGTTTGCGACAATCGGCCAATAATGGTTCTTCGTTCTTCCCAAACGAGATTCTATTCCGAGCGCATGGCCACCATCGGCAGGACCGACGCGGCGCGGCGTGCCGGGGCCAGGCTGGCAAGGACCGCGACGAGTATTGCAATCGCAGCGCCGACGACGTACGCGAGCGTCTCAACGCTGCTGAGCGGGATGCCCATGTTTTCGCCGTTGAGGCGAATGAAGGCGGCTGTGAGAATGAGTCCAACGACGACGCCAGGTGTGGTGAGCTTCACGACATCGAACAGGATCATACCCAGCACGCGCGGGCGCGAGGCCCCCAGCGCAACGCGCACGGCGATCTCGCGAGTGCGCGTCGCGACCATCAATCCGACGACGCCGTATATTCCGAGCGCGGCCAGCATCAGGACCACGCCGCCAGGCACACCCGCGATTGCGGACTGTTTCAGGAAGTCGTCCATGCTGTTTTTCCGAAGCGAAACGCCGGCGACGATACGGTCGCGCCGGAATTCCGGGTTGAGTTCCCGAACCACGTTCTCGAGGGCCGCGGTTATCTTCCCCGGTTGTTCACCGGCCGCGCTGCGCGCGATCAGCAACAGATTCGGCAGTCGGTTGCCTGACTCGTCGGTGGTTACGGAATTCCGGCGAGTATTCGAGTCCTGAACCAGCGGCAACAGTAACTGTGCCCGTTCCGTGTTCATCTGGGACGTGGGGAAATCGCCGGTGACACCAATGATGATGACCGCTGGTGGCGGCGTGTCCTCGGCGCCGGCGGCGTGCTCGCCACCGTCATCAACGGGGGCTCTGAAAATCAATTGCTTGCCGATGGCTTCGACGGCTCCGGCATTCGGAAAGAGGCGATCGGCGAGTGCTTTCGAGACGATCGTCACCCTCTCGGAGCCTGCTCTGTCATCGTCGCTGAAATCACGACCGCTCAAAAGCGGAATGCCCATCGTGTTCAGGTAACCGTCACCAACGCGGGTCACGTGGACGCGGACGAGCGTCGGCGCGACGTTTAATTCTTGAGGCTGCGCGCTGTCGCGCTTGCGCTTCGCGTCTTGAGGCTGCGCGCTGTCGCGCTTGCGCTTCGCGTCTTGAGGCTGCGCGCTATCGCGCTTGCGCTGCGCGTCTGTCTGCAGCGATACGGTCGTTTGGTGACTTCGGAACAGCGGCAGGCCATCGGCTACAGTGACGGATGCGATACCGCTCGCCCTGGCAAGATCGTCTCGCAGGCTTCGGATTCTGAAATCGATGTTCCCGGCAGTGCCGGCCTCAGGACCGGCGTCAAGGAACAACGGCGCAGCATACAGCAGGTCGGATTCGAATCCGAGATCGGCTGTTGCCGTCGAGCGGACTCGATCAAGGGAAATGCCACTCAAGACCAGCAGGGGCACCGCTATAGCAACCTGCAACGCAGCGGTGAAGCGATGAACCCGGCCGACGCGGAACCCGCCTGCGCCGGCGTCGTCCTTCAGGGCAGAGATGATCACGGGACGACTGAAACGAATCGCCGGCAAAAATCCGAAGACCAGACTTGTCAAAAGGCAGAGCCCCATAACAATAACGACCATCGAAAGATCGACTTTTAGCGCGTCCTGGAACTCAACCGGTATAGGTTGCCCGAAGAGCCGAGAGAGCACCGATGGAGCATTGAAAAGCACCAGCGAAGCGAGCGTCCCTCCGACAGCCGCGAGCAATACGGCTTCGGCCAAAAGATACCGGGCCAGCCGTAACCGGCTTGCGCCGATCGCCTGGCGTATCGATAGTTCCCGCTCACGCATCGCGCTGCGAACCTGCATCATGCCGGAGATATTCAGACACACGACGAGAAGCACCGCCCCAGTGAGGGTCAGCGCCACAACCTCAGCGACCCTGAGTTGCGAACGATCGGTAACACCCAAAGGGTCGTATGCCTCGACGATGCCGGCCTTGAGCTCGTTCGTCGCCGGATACTCTTTGGCCAGTCGTGATGTGATGCCGGCAACCGCCGCGCTAGCCTGCGCGACGTTCACTCCCGGCGAGAGCCGGCCGGTGATGTTCAACCATTCCTTGCCCCGGTCGAAACGAGCGTTGTTGTCCTTAATCAGAAGTGGATGCCGTTCGAGCGGAACAAATAGTTGTTTGTACAGACCACTGAGGTGACCCCGGAACGGTTCGGGCGCGATGCCGGCCACGACATATGAAACGCCATCCAGCTTGAGCGTTTTACCGATGATCTCCGGATCGGAACTCAGTTCGTTCTGCCAGAACTGGTATCCCACAATCACGACGGTATCCGTGTGGCCTTCGAATCCCGGTCCTCGGACGATCGGCACGCCGATCGTCTCGAAGTAGTCGGCAGAGACGTACATCGGCCACAACGTCATCTTCCGCCCTGCCGGAAGCGTGATGTCGCTTGGCGCAGAGGCCCACCCGATCATCACAATCCCAGTATCCGAGTTGCGCAGGTCCATGAAGTCCGGATAGGACCACGAGTTGGACGCCGGTCGCGACCCAACTGTCGTCGTGATGACCTCGACCAGTCCCTCCGTGTTCACGCCGGGAGGCGGCATCCTTGGTATTCGCGCAACGTACGGAACCGCTATGACCGGCACCATCCCGATTCCGAGTGACACGATACACACGAATGTGAACGCCCGAGCCTTTGCCAGCGAGCGGGCGGCATAAACCAAATCGCTCCAGATACCCTTAAACATATCCACGATTGAATCACAGTCGACTTTGCAATACAAAGAAGTTTATTTGAGCGGAAAGATCGGTTTCGGCAGAAGGCAAAAGGAGCGTCAGATCACCGCAAGAACTCCGAAGCGACGCTCTCAACGCGGCTTCCTCGACCGCTCAAAGCGCGTTCGAGTTTCCGTACCATACGGGCTCGAGGCTCCTGGTCGCTGAGCGCCAGTTTCGCAGAGTTCATCTTTTCCTTGGGCTGCCAATTTCGTATGATGTCGCCCATGCAAAGGCTCTTCTTGAATGTTGCCGCATCCCTCCTGTTCGTTGGACTCGTGATTCTGGCCCAGGCACCCGATGGCGCGGCTCAGGGTCCCGCCGGTCCCGATGCTGTAGCTACAAACGTGGTGAACACTGTCTGCGCCTCGTGCCACACGCTCGATCGCGTCAAGAACAAGGTCGCGGACAAAGACGCGTGGACCGCCACAGTCACTCGCATGAAGGAGAAGGGTGCGGGTCTGACTGACCAGCAGGTTCCGCTGGTTGTCGAGTATCTGACCAGGGCTGCTAACACTCTCACTGTCGCGCCTGCCGGTGGTGGTCGGGGCGGCGGTGGCAGGGGCGGCCGGGTGGCGCCATTCTCGGCAGGCGGAGCTGGAGTCGTTAGTGCCGCCAATCTCAAAGTGCTCACGGCGGAGAACGTCGAAATTACGATGCAGAACATTACTTTCGCGCTCGGAGTCCGCTGCATAGACTGCCACGACGTGACCGACTTGTCGCTCGATACCAAGCCCCAAAAGGTGAAGGCTCGCATGATGCTCGAGATGGTGCGCGACATCAATGCGAAGTTCGGTGACGGGAAGACCCACGTCACCTGTTGGACGTGTCATCGCGGCTCAACCGAGCCTCAGATCGCCAGACCAGTCACCCAGTAGCGGGTACACACTGCGGCACGCAGGATCTCGTACGGATGAGGGGTTCGAAAAGTTGAGGTCTCGGGAGGTCAAGAACTTCCCAGGGTGTTTAAACCCCGGGAAGTCCGAGGAGAGATAGCCGTCAGAGATTAATTAGATCGCGCAACCGGATACTTATAGTACTTCTGGGCCCACTCTGTGGTCCAAACGATCGGCTCGACATAAGTGTTCTTGTCTACGCCGAGGATCATGCCCTCTTTGACCTGGGCCATCGCGCCCAGGAAAATGCGGCGATCACTTTCCATCTTGGCCCGCATTACTGAGGATGGCTTATAGAGTTCGCGAACCCGCTTCACCGTCGCAGGGTCATTCACCCAGGCTCCGGCACCGTGGTCACCTTTCGGGATGCGCTGACCGCCTTCATCAAGCCAGTCCCTGATGTCGTTGGTGGCGCGGTTCATCCCATCGATGTGGCAGCCAGCGCAACTCGCCACGCCCAGGCGCTGATCGGTGACAGCA
>Ga0137433_1000957_pt1 | contig 13303 bp, 7 predicted proteins | sample EasRivERMZT840_2_FD_102335 | JGI IMG/M metagenome (GOLD analysis project Ga0137433, IMG submission 102335) | Soil microbial communities from meander-bound floodplain in the East River, Colorado, USA - East River MetaG ERMZT840_2 | ecosystem: Environmental > Terrestrial > Soil > Floodplain ...
GTTGTTCGCGCGGCACGCCGAACACCTTGAATTGTTCAAAACATTTGTCCGTGCCTGCCGCAGGATGCGATGACCGGGCGGTGAAGTTGTAAATCATGAAGCCGAAAATTTTGTTGGTGGACGATCAACAGGAACTCCGCGTGTTGCTTGCGGACAGTTTCAAGGCGCGTGGGTACGAAGTCATGGAGGCTTCCGATGGCGCGACCCTTAAGGCGTCCTTCTCCGGGCAACAACCGGATGTATCCCTCCTCGATCTCAAGCTGCCCGACGCCGACGGCCTCGAATTGCTGACCGCGCTCAAGGCCCAATGGCCCGACACCGAGGCTATCGTGCTCACCGGTTACGGATCGCTTGATCACGCGGTCGAAGCCACCAAGCGCGGGGCCTTCCACTTCCAGACCAAGCCGCACAACGACGGCATCTTCAACCTCGTCGAACGTGCGCTGGAGCGGAAACAACAGTCACAGGAGAACAGCAAGTTGATTGACGCGCTCAAGCGCATGAGCGGCGACTCATCGCCCATCTTCCATTCACCGCAAATGAAGGCCGTGATGAAGACCATCGAACGCATCGCGCCTAGCGATGTGTCCGTGCTCATCACCGGAGAAAGCGGCACCGGCAAGGAAGTCGTCGCCGACATGATTCATACCTTGAGCAAGAGGGACAAGGGGCCGTTCATCAAAATAAATTGTGCCGCCTTGCCGCGCGAATTGATCGAGAGCGAACTGTTCGGCTCGGTTAAAGGCTCTTTCACCGGCGCGACCGAAGATCGAAAAGGCCTCTTCCGGCAGGCGGAAGGCGGGACTCTGCTGCTCGATGAATTGTCTGAAATGCCCATCGACACACAAAGCAAGCTCTTGCGCGTCCTACAGGAAAAGGAAGTGCGGCCCGTTGGCGGACGGACCAGCTTCAAGACCGATTGCCGTATTATCGCGGCGACCAATCGGCACGTCGAAGAGGCCATCAAGGAAGGCAAGCTGCGTGAGGATCTCTACTACCGCATCAGTGCAATTTCGATTCATCTGCCGCCAATCCGGGAACGACGCGATGATGTGCTTCCTCTGGCGCGCGCATTTTTGAAGCGCTTCGCTGCCCAAGCCGACCGCGTCATCACCGACTTTGATTCCGTCGCCGCCGACCGGTTGCGCCGCTACGACTGGCCGGGCAATGTTCGCCAGTTGCAGAACGAGATCCAACGCACGGTGTTGATGTGCGAAGGCCAATTGGTGCAAGCCAGCGACCTTTCCATCGGTGAGAACCCGGGCAGTGCCTCAAGCGACGGAGGCGATCAGAATCTGACTCTGATGGAAGCGATGGAGCGCAGCAAAATCATCGAGGTGCTGAAGGAAACTGGCGGCAACAAGCTCGAAACCGCCAAACGCCTGGGCATCGGACGTCAGACGCTCTACAACAAGATCAAGAATTACCAAATTGCGGCCTGAATGGGCGCTTGGACTTGAGCGCCGGTCAGTTCTTCGCGACCGATATTAGTCCAGATAGGGAATCGTCAATGGCCCTTGAGGCAACACGGCGACGCGCGCATCCGGACCAAGCGCCTCGAGACATTTCTTCACTTCCGCGCTGATGTCATGGCAGGGCGTGAGGTGGCACGCATTCAAGACCTCATCCGGCAGGGAACTGTAAACGAGCACCCTCGCCTTCCGTTGTACGAGCGCCTGGATCTGCGCCTGCCATTGTTCCGGACGCACGAATCCGGGCGTAGCCAATAGGGCCAGAATCTTCTCCGGACTACCGGCACTGCGAAGCAGTTTGTCCAACGGGCTGTTCGCGGGAACGCCTTCGCGGCATTCCGCGGCGAGAATCAGGGTGCCCCCAGGCTTGATGATCCGCGCGCCGGCACTCATGCCTTTCACGCCTTGATACAGATTCTGGTCGAGGGGATAACCGCTGTTGGTTGTGACGACGACGTCAAAGGCCGCCTCCACTTTTTGCATCGCCGACCGGCGGACATATTCAGTGCCCATTCGATGCGCCTCGATGATGTCGCCGGCGAAAACGCTTGTGATCTGCCGTTCCTCGTTGAGAGTGACGTTCAGCAGAAAGCTCTGCCCAGCGCGCAGCGCAATGTCACGCAATTCCTCCCAAAGCGGATTGCCCTCGATCACGCCGAACGTCGCGTTTGGATCACCGATATTCTTCACACCGTGGTTGCTCATCACAGTTTCGAGCGCCGCCGTGCCGGGGCAAATTCCCTTGATGCCGCCGCTGAAGCCAGCGAAGAAATGCGGTTCGATGAAGCCGGTGATGATGCGCACATCGGCCTCGACTATGTGCCGGTTGATGAGCGCGGGGGTGCCATCCCGCGTGGTGCCGAGTTGAATGTGCGCGTCGCGGTTTTCCGGTTCGTGATTCACTACGCGATAATCACGAACCACCCCGGGCGTGAGCATCTGTTCGAGTTCAGCGCGAGTGTTCGGCCGGTGCGTACCGAGCTGATTTATCAACGTGATGCATTCGCGTGGCACGTGGGCCAGATGTTGCAGCAGCCACGGAATGATCCGATCGTTCGGCGTAGCGCGGGTAATGTCGGTGAACGAAATGCAAATCTTGTCGGCGGGTTTGATAATGTCCTTCAACGGCTTCGAGCCGATGGGGTTCTCCAGCGCACGAATCAACGCAGATTGTTCGTCCCGCAATCCAGCAGTGTGCGCTGGAACGATGACTGTGGTGCGGTCCTTGGGTAATTCCACGGCCAAGTTTCCCTGGCCGTAAGCGAGATTTACGTTCATGCGTTGCGAGTCTAAGAATTCTTCCCAACGTGTAGCGGAACTAGCGTCCGGACGCCAATCCGAAATCAGTTTCCACTGGGTTCCATACCCACTTGTCGAGCCCGGCAACCTCTGGTCTTATTAGGGCATGAAACGGCTCAGAATCGTCGGCGCCTTTGTGAAGTTTTGTTTTTCGATTATCCTTGTTGCCTTTCTGGCTGGATGCGCCGCCAATCCAGAAACGGGCCGCCGGCAGTTGCTGCTCGTGCCAGAAAGTGAAATAACCCAGCTTGGCATAAACACCTTCAACCAAATGAAGAAAGAGGTGCCTATCAGCAAGGATCCGCAGTCCAACGAACTGGTCCAGCGCGTCGGCAAACGTATCGCCTCGGTTGTCAATCTGCCCGGGGCGCAATGGGAGTTCGTGGTATTTGAGAGCAAGGAAGCCAATGCCTTTTGTCTGCCGGGCGGAAAAATCGGCATCTATACCGGCATCTTGCCAATCACCAAGGATGAAGCTGGGCTGGCAGCGGTGATGGGGCATGAAGTCGCCCATGCCACTTTGCAGCATGGACGAGAGCGCGTAAGCGAAGGCATTGCTACGCAAGCGTTGGGCCAGGGCTTGGGCGCGGCGGTCAACGCGGCAGATCCACGCTGGACCACCGCGTTCAATCAGTTGTATGCGCCTGTCACTCAACTCGGAGTGGCCCTGCCACACAGCCGAACTCAGGAGTCCGAAGCGGATTGGCGAGGGCTGATTTACATGGCCAAGGCGGGATACGACCCTGAAGCGTCCGTCGCTTTCTGGGAAAGGTTCGCGGCATTCAATAAACAGGCAGGCGGCGGCAGCACGCCGTGGTTCTTACGAACCCATCCGCTCGACGAAACGCGCATCCGGAATCTCAAACAGCGGATGCAGGAAGCCAAGGCACAGTTTCAGCCAGCGAAATAGAATGGATGCGTGAACAGCGCTCTTGCGGGTCACACGCACGAGAGACGCGTCACGTTTCCCGCTTTTTCCAGACGTAGCGCAGCATCAAAACCTTCCCTGCCGCCGTCAGTGGAATCGCGAGGATGCCGCCGAGGATGCCGCCCAACACAGTCGTGCCGACCATCACGGCGATGATGATCGTCAGCGGATGCAGCCCCGTCCGGTCGCCCATGATTTTGGGCTGGATGACGAATCCCTCAAGCGACTGCACTACGGCGAAGACCGCGATGACCAAAAGCGGATGCTGCCAGTCGCCGAACTGGACGAAAGCAATCACCAGGGCTGCCGCGCAGGTAGCGATTGCGCCCAGAAACGGAATCATCGTCAGGAACGTGGCCATCACGCCCAGCAATACGGCGTAAGGCAGACCGATGAATAGAAATCCTATTGTGTAACAAACGCCGTCGCAAATCGCCACCAGTACTTGCCCACGAAAGAAGGTAATTAAGTGCTCGTTGATGGCTTTGATAACGAAGATCAGTTCGTCCTTAAAACCCGACTGTGTTACCGGCAGGTAATCGCTCCAATGCGATTCGATGCCGCGTTTCTCCAACAAGAAGTAGAAGGCGTAAACCGGAACCAGCGCCAGGCCTGCCAGAAGGCCAAACAACGAAGCGACGCGTGACACCTGATTGAGCGCCCAGGAGCCAATCTTCGGTGCGGTCTTGGCGAACCAATCGGCGGCAGACTTAAACGTATCTTTGCCAAACAACTCGTTCCAAAACCGCGACACGTCCATTGCGTCTGACGATGGCGCATTCGTCGTGACCACGCCGGTTTCCGCATTGGTGACAGTCAGGCTACCGGAAGAAGGTGCGTTGGTTTCTGTCTTCAGCCTTTGCGGCACGAGCTTATTCAGCACCGATGGGAGACGGGGATTGCTCACCCAGTTCACTACGTTGGTCTTCACAGTTTCGGTGTAAGCGGGAACGCGAACGGCGAGCTCACGCGTTTCCGTGACGAGCTGAGGAACGACGCTGCCCACAATGCCCAACATCAACACCACGGCCCCGGCGAACACAACCAGGATGGCACGCGTGCGCGGCACCCGGCGGCGTTCCAGAAAATCGACCACGGGATCGAGCAGGTAGGCGATGACACCTGCAATGGCCAGCGGCCAGATGACCGGCGCGAGAATGTGCAATACTTCGCCCAAACCCCAAATCAGGGCCACCGCCAGCAGGACGATTGTGGCCATCGCCAGTCCGGTCAACGCCAGCCATACGATTCGTGCCTGTTTAGGAGTCGGAGAGGGAAGGCTCATGAACCGGGATCATCCTTGGCCCAGCTTTTTCGATTTGTCACTCGCCGCGCGGACAGCAGCGATGAGCGCGCCGCGCACACCAGCCTTCTCCAGTTCGTGAAGCCCGTCGATGGTTGTGCCACCCGGGCTGGTGACCATGTCTTTGAGCGCGCCGGGATGTTGCCCCGTTTCAAGCAACAGCTTCGCGCTTCCAAGCAGCGTTTGCGCCGCCAGTTTGGTGGCGATGTCACGTGGCAGCCCCGCCGCCACGCCGCCGTCGCTCAGCGCTTCAATTATCAGAAATGCGTATGCCGGGCCACTTCCGCTCAGGCCCGTCACGGCGTCCAGAAGCGATTCCTTGACTTGAAAGGCAACGCCGACGGACGAGAACAGTTCCTGCACAAGCTGCGCATCGTCCACCGTCGCAGATTTGCCTACGGCAAACGCGGAAGCCGATGCGCCCACGAGCGCGGGCGTGTTTGGCATCACACGAATAATTCGCGCGCCTGCCGGCAACGCCGCTTCCATCCGGGCAAGGGTGACACCTGCGGCGATGGAAATGAGCAGATGTTTGTCGGTGAACAGAGGCCGTGCTTCGGCAAGCACGGAATTCACCTGATCAGGCTTTACCGCCAGCACGAGGACGTCGGCGAACTTCAACACATCGGAATTTGCGGCGGTTGTTTTGATTCTCGCATCTTTGCCAATGGCAGCACGGGCGCCTTCGTAAGGATCGCTGGCGAGGATGCTGTCGGCAGTGGCGAGGCCAGCGGAAACGAATCCTCTTGCGAGAGCGCCAGCCATTTTGCCCGCCCCGAGAATTCCAAGCTTCAATGCGGAAGACATGCGCGCCTTGTAACATCTTAGTCCGAGCGGCGGAAGGGTTTTCGGTTGGCTCACCGTAGTCCCGGTGATATTTGACACTGGCCGCCGAAATGCGTGGTGCCTGCGGTCAGTAGCCCTTGCGTCCAAACTTGCGGAGTGAGCTGAATTCAGCCGATACTAGGACCGAGCAACCGTGTGAAGATCGCGCCCATGCCATCCAACGAAGCCGAGCGGCTGGCCGCCTTGCGACGCTACAACGTACTGGACACCCAGCCGGAGCCTGCCTTCGACGACCTGACGCGGCTGGCGGCCCAGATTTGCGGAGCGCCCATCTCGCTCATTACATTGGTGGACGCCAGCCGGCAATGGTTCAAGTCGCATACTGGTCTGCAAATCACTGAAACCGCGCGCGACGTTTCGTTTTGCTCACACACGATTCTTCAATCCGAGCTTCTGGTCGTCGAAGACGCCAGCCGCGATGAGCGGTTCACCGTCAATCCATGGGTAGCATTCGATCCTGCTGTCCGGTTTTACGCAGGAATGCCGCTCGTCACAGCCGATGGTTTCGCGCTCGGAACATTGTGTGTTTTTGACCGACAGCCCCGGACGCTTACGCCGTCCCAAGCCGAGGCGCTGAAGACTCTGGCACGCCAGGTGATGACGCATTTGGAACTGCGCCGGCATCTTGCAGAACTGGCTCGGGCTGTCGATCAACACCAGCAAACCGAGGAACGATTGCGTATCTCGGAGGCGTTTTACCAGATGCTCGTGGAGACACTGCCGCAGAACATTCTCCGCAAGGACTTGCAGGGGCGGTTCACTTTCGCCAACCGGAAGTTCTGCCAATCCATCGGCAAAGCGCTGGAAGAACTCATCGGCAAGACGGACTTCGATCTGTTTCCGCAGGAACTGGCCGCCAAGTATCATCGTGACGATCTCCGCGTGATGAACACGCGCGAGAACCTGGACACTGTCGAGGCGCATCAGGGGTCGCACGGCGAGCGCCTGTTCGTGCATGTCATCAAAACGCCGCTTTATGACGCCTCGGGCAACGTCATTGGCGTGCAGGGCATTTTTTACGACGTCACCCAGCGGAAACGGATTGAGGAGGAACTGGCTTACGAACGGGACTTGTTGCGAGCCCTGTTGGATTACATTCCAGACCGGATCTACTTCAAGGATGTCAATTGCCGTTTCATGCGGTGCAGCAAATCCATGGCGCGCCGCCTGGGTTTGGAAGATCCAAGGGAAGTCATCGGCAAGACCGACTTTGATTTCCATGCGCCCGAGCAGGCCCAGGAGTTCTACAACGACGAACAGCGCATCCTGCTCAGTGGCCAACCTCTCATCAACAAACTGGAGAAACAGGCGGACGTTGACGGCAAGGAAATCTGGGCTTCTGTCACCAAAGTCCCCATCTACACCCAGGCGGGGACCATCGCCGGCCTGGTTGGCCTATCTCGCGACATCACTCAGCTCAAGCAAACCGAACAAGCGTTGCGCCAGGCGGAGGAGAAATATCGCGCGATTTACGAAAACTCCGTTGAGGGCATTTTTCAAACCACCCGCGACGGCCGCTTCCTAAGTGCCAATCCCGCGCTGGCGCGTCTCTACGGTTACAATTCTCCGGAGGAAGTCGTCGTCGCCCTGACCGATATCGAGCACCAACTCTACGTGGACCCAACGAGGCGCGACGAATTCAGCCGTCTGATGATCGAGCACGGCGAAGTCAGCGGCTTCGAATCGCAGGTTTATCGCAAAGATAAATCGGTCATCTGGATTTCCGAAAGCGCACGTACGGCAAAGGACAGCGCCGGCAATTTCCTTTATTACGAGGGAATCGTTGAAGATATCACGCTGCGCAAGCTGGCCGAGTTGGAGCGCGAAAAGGCACGTGAGGCCGCTCTGGAAAGCGCCCGCACCAAGGCTCAATTCCTGGCCAATATGAGCCACGAGATTCGCACGCCGATGAACGCCATCACCGGCATGACCGGACTGCTCGCGGACACGCGGCTTACCAAGGAGCAGCGCGAATACGTTGAAACTATCACCAACAGCACCGGAACCTTGTTGAGCGTTATCAACGACATTCTGGACTTTTCCAAAATCGAGGCCGGCAAACTCACACTGGAAGTCATCGATTTTGACCTGCGCGAGGCCGTGGAAGGCAGCGTTGAAATGCTGGCCGAGCGCGCCCACAAAAAGCATATTGAGCTGGCTTGCTGGATCGAACCGGAGGTGTCCGGTCGCTTGCGCGGCGATCCGATCCGTCTGCGGCAAATTCTCGTCAATCTCGCCAGCAACGCCGTCAAATTCACCGAGAAAGGCGAAGTGCTGGTGCATGTCACCCGACTGGAGGAAGATGCTGGCCGCATTGTCATCCGCTTCGACGTAAAGGACACCGGCATTGGGATCACTCCGCAAGCCATGGCCCGAATCTTCCAGGAATTCACCCAGGCTGACGGCTCCACCACGCGCAAGTACGGTGGCACCGGACTCGGTCTGACGATCTCCAAACAACTTGTTTCGCTCATGCAGGGTGAAATCGGCGTCGATAGCAAACCCGGGCAGGGATCCACTTTTTGGTTCAAGTTGCCATTTGAGAAGCAGCCACCGCCGGAACACGCCGTGCCAGCCGTGGATTCAGGAGCACTCGCGGGATTGCGCGTCCTCGTGGTGGATGACACTGCCAGCCACCGCCAAATCCTCCACCAACACCTTCAGCAATGGCAAATCCAAGCCGACTTCGCACGCAGCGCAGCGGAGGCCATGGTCCACATTCAGAACGCCGCAAAAGCCGGTGTCCCCTACCCTCTGCTCATCATCGATATTGATCTCCCGGACACGGACGGTCTGTCACTGGCCCAGTCTATCAAGGGCGATCCACAGTTGGCTGATACCCGAATCATCATGCTAACGACCCTGTTGAATCGGCTCGACACTACTGCACTGAAAGCCACGGGGATCTCAGCCTGCCTCGTGAAGCCCCTGCGCCAGTCTCGCCTACTGGAGTGTCTGGTGAACGTTATGAGCGCCAGTGGCGCGGCATCAGCGCGACCGATGGAAGCCGATCCCCACCCATCGATCCCCGCTCCAATTGGCACCGTCGCCCGGAATGTCCGCGTCTTGCTGGCCGAGGACAACCTGGTAAATCAACGCATCGCATTAAAGCAGCTAAAGAAGTTGGGCTTTTCCGCCGATTCCGTCTCAAACGGGAACGAAGTGCTGGCTGCCCTGCAACGAGTTCCCTATGACATTATCATCATGGATTGCCAGATGCCGGAAATGGACGGCTACGAAGTGACTCGACGCATTCGTCAAAGCGGAAGCGATTCGTACATTCATCTTAAATCGGCGCCCTATATCATCGCTCTCACGGCTAATGCGATGCAGGGTGATCGCGAGCATTGCCTGTCGTTGGGCATGAATGATTACCTGACCAAGCCCCTCCACTTACACGACCTGGAGGCAGTCCTTCAGCGCGCGTTGCTCCGGAGTGCTCCCACCTCGCAATCGCCCACGCCAGCCACGCCAGCCGAACCCGATCCGCAAGCGCTGGATCGAACCGTCATCAATGGACTCAAAGAATTGCGAGAGCCAGGCCAGCCTGATCCGCTTCGCGAATTGATCGAATTGTTCCTCAAAGATGCCCAGCCTCGCCTGGAACAAATGGAAACGGCTGCCACTGTCGGCGATCTGCCCAGGCTAGCCGCCGCGGCTCACGCGTTCAAAGGCAGCGCCAGCAATCTCGGCGCCCGCCGGCTCGCCACGCTTTGCGCTGCATTGGAAAAGCAGTCCAAAGCAGGAGACAGCGAACAATCGGCCAAGACCCTCGCCCACGTCACCGCTGAGTTCACCAAGGTCCGCGATTTGCTCAAGACCGAACTGGAGAATTAGAAAATCGCCCCGCATGAGCCAGCCTCAGCCAACTGAAACGAACCCCTTCCGGATGTTGTTGGTCGATGACGACCTCGAACTGGGACGGGCGTTGCAAGAAACCCTGCGCTCGGACCAGATCAACGTGACACTGGCACACAACGGTCCCGACGCATTCGCTGCCCTCAATGGCGACCCGTTCGATTTGATGCTTATGGATGTCTGCCTGCCGGGACTGAGCGGCTTTGACATCCTGGCACAAATCAAGCAGAACCCAGCCTGGCAGCCCATCCCGGTCATCATGCTCACCGCGAACACGCGGACCGAGGACAAGCTTCGAGGTTTTGAGCTTGGCGCCGTTGACTACGTGACCAAGCCATTTGAGCTGTCAGTGCTCCGTGCCCGTGTCCGCTCCACGCTTCGTGCGCAACGGCTGCAACAGGAATTGATCGACGTCAACCGCCGGCTCGAATCCGCCCGCTTCGCCGCCGAAGAAGCCGCCAGCGCCAAGGCGGAATTCCTGGCGAACATGAGCCACGAAATCCGCACGCCAATGAATGGCGTCATCGCCATGACCGGCCTGTTAATGCAAACCGATCTGGCGCCCGATCAGCGCGATTTCGTCGAAACCATCCGCGCCAGCGGCGAGTCGCTGCTCACCATCATCAACGACATCCTTAACTTTTCAAAACTGGAATCCAAGAAGATGGAACTCGAGCGCCGGCCGATGGATTTGCGCGAGAACGTCGAGGAAACACTCGATCTGCTCGGCGCAAAAGCCGCCGAGAAGAATCTGGACCTCGTCTGCCGGTTCGATGTCGCGGCGCCAAGCCTGGTCATCGGAGATGCCACGCGACTGCGCCAGGTGCTCACGAATCTAATCAGCAATGCCGTCAAGTTCACTTCATCGGGTGAGGTCTGCGTCAATGTGGTCGCCAGCCCCGAAGCTCCAGGTGAAACCGGCGTCACGGACCGGTACGAATTTCAATTCTCTGTCCACGATACCGGCATCGGAATCCCGGCCGATCGGATGGATCGCTTGTTCCGTTCGTTCAGTCAGGTGGACAGCTCCATCACCCGTCAGTTTGGCGGCACGGGACTTGGGCTGGCGATTAGTAAAGGGTTTGTCGAACTAATGGGCGGGCGCATGTGGGCGGAGAGTTCCGAGGGTCAGGGAGCAACATTCCATTTCACACTGCCGCTGCCGCTTGCCCCTGGGGCCGTCACGCCGCCAATCACGCGGCCCCACCCGATTCTCGCGGCTCAACGGCTGCTAATCGTGGAGGACGGATCGAGCAGCCGAAAGGTGCTCGCCGAACTGGCCAGCCAGTGGGGCATGCAACCGATGCAAGCCGAAAACGCACAGCAAGCCTTGACCATCGTCGGAACGTTTCCCGGTGTCGATATTGCCGTCATCGACCGGCAACTGCCTGGACAAAGTGGCGCCGACCTTGCCGTCGAAATCCGCAAGCAGCGCAACCATCAATCGCTGCCCGTAGTGCTCCTGAATTCGGTCGGCACCTCTGCCGATTCCGGCGAATCCCTCTCTGCTGTGGTCCACGTCACTAAACCCGTCAAACCAGCCCAACTGCAGACGGCACTGGTTCAATTGAAATCGGGAACGCAACCCGTGCCACTCAGGAAACCATCCATACCTTCCCGGCTCGACGCTACGATGGCGAAACGACTGCCGCTGAAGATTCTGCTTACCGATGACAATGTCATCAATCAGAAGGTGGCCCTGCGGCTGCTCCTCCAGCTTGGCTATGAAGCCGACACGGCGAGCAACGGCTTGGAGGCCATCCGCGCAATCGAGCAAAAGCCTTACGATGTGATCCTGATGGATGTGCAAATGCCCGAAATGGACGGGTTGGACGCGACTCGCCGCATCCGTCAACGCCAGCAGGAACCTTCGCCTCCAGGTCATTTCCAACGGCCGATTGTCATCATTGCCATGACGGCAAACGCCATGCAGGGGGACCGGGAAAAATGCGTCGCGGCGGGGATGGACGACTATCTGCCCAAACCTGTCCGCCCGGAAGCGCTTCAGGTCATGTTGGAGCGACACGCCTCACAGGCGCTCAACGCCGCCGCGCCCGTCCCGTCCTCTTCCGCAGAACCGGCGCCCACGCCGACCTCCACTCCTGCTTTGACTGTCCTACCGGCGCCGATGGGAGGACCTGTTCTGGCCGAACAACCCCCGATTGATATGGATAGACTGAACGAATTCGCAGGTGGCAGCGTCGAGAATTTCAACGAACTGGTCACCTTGTATTTCAAGCAATCCACCGAGCAGATCGAACTGATTCGTACCGCGCTTGCCGAGCACAACGCTGAGCGCGCCTCACGCGTCGCCCACAGCTGCGCCGGCGCCAGCGCCACTTGTGGCATGACCGCGATCGTGCCGCTCCTGCGCCAGATTGAGCACCTCACCCAGGAGGAGAAAGTGGCGGCGGCGGCCGAACTGATGCCGGCCATCGACCATGAATTTGCGCGCCTCAAGCGCTACCTACAACTGCATAGACCCATCGCCCTTGCGGGCTGACTTTTTGCGCCCTATGAAAAAAATACTGATCATCGAGGACGACCCGATCGTCGCCCATATTTACCGGACGCGCCTTGAGAAGGAAGGCTATACCGTCGAGACCTGCGATGACGGGCAGGCGGGGTTTTACCGCATCCACGAGTTCCATCCCGATGGAGTGCTCCTGGATTTGATGCTGCCAAAGATGAACGGCGTGGACATCCTGAAGAAGATCCGCGCCCAGAGCCAGTTCGCGCACGTTCCGGTCATCGTGTTCACCAACGCCTATGTGCCAAACATGATCCAGGAGGCCTTTTCCGCAGGCGCCTCTCAGGTATTCAACAAAGCCACCCTCACCCCAAGACAAATTCTCGACTCACTGCACCTCTTGCTGAACAGTGCGCCCAGCCAGTCAGGCAGTTCCACAATCATCCCCATGCCGTCCGCCAAGGGCGAATCAACCAGCGGAACGTCGTTCACGCGCAAGAATGCCTCTTCCGCCAGCACTCCTCCCCCTCGATTTACCGAACCGTTTTTTCACTCATCGCCACTGCCGGTGGAAGGCAGCCCGCCGCCGCCTCGTGCCTTCGCCTCACCCCAAGAAATCGACAAGGCGGCGACCGCTCCTGCGATTTCGCGCAGCCCGGCCGCCTTCAAAACGACGCAAATGAACTCGGATGATGCCGCGTTTCATGCCGAGTTGTTCGAGGCGTTCATGGCGGCGAAAAGTGAAACCCTCGCTACGCTGCGCAAACTGCTTCAAGACTTCACCAAGGCCCCGGACGATGCGAGCCGTGAGCCGCATCTGCTGGAACTGTACAGGAAGGTACACTCCCTCACCGGCAGCGCCGGTATCGCCGGATTTGCTTGCATCTCCCAACTGACGGCGGCCCTGGAGGTGTTGCTCAAGGAACTGCACGAGAAACCCAAGAACATCAACGCTTCCACTCTACGCACCGTCGCGCACTCCATCGACTTCATCGGCGATTTGTTCAAGCACGAAACGCCGCAGAACGGCGAGTCTTCACAGGCCAACATTCTGGTGGTGGACGACGAAATCCTCTCCCGCCGCGCCGTCACCTATGCCCTCGAAAAGGCCAGCCTCAAGTCCATCA
>Ga0137433_1000960_pt1 | contig 13294 bp, 11 predicted proteins | sample EasRivERMZT840_2_FD_102335 | JGI IMG/M metagenome (GOLD analysis project Ga0137433, IMG submission 102335) | Soil microbial communities from meander-bound floodplain in the East River, Colorado, USA - East River MetaG ERMZT840_2 | ecosystem: Environmental > Terrestrial > Soil > Floodplain ...
GACCCTGGTTCGATGTCGCGTAGATCACCTGTTGCGACGGTTGACTCGGGTCCTGCATCCGGGAGTTGGCCACAACACCGATGATCTCGTCCCAGGGCGCCCTGAGACTCGTCCCCGTCTTAAGACGCTTTCCAATCGGCGATTCCCCTGGGAAAGCAGTGCGTGCCAGGCTCTCGTTGATGATGACGACCGGCGGGGAATCCCGCGTGTCGGTCCTTGTGAAGTCGCGCCCGGCAAGAAGGGGAATCTCCAGCGTCTTGAAGTAGTCCTCTGTGACTGCGTGGAACTCGGCTTGCGGCCGCTCCCCCGCTCGTCGCACCGGCCGGCCTTCGATGGAGTAATCGCGGGGCGTCCTGGGTTCCAGTCCCATGCCAACGTAAGCCACGCCCGCCGCGGCACTCACCCCGGGCACGGCACGCAGACGGTCCAGCACATCGGCATAGAACCTGATGCGCGTCCGGATCTCGGCGTCATTCGCGACCCCGTACTCCGTGTAAGCCACGAGCACACGGTCCTTCGTGAATCCGAGGTCGACGTGCTGGAGCGCGAGCAACGATCGCACCAGCAGCCCCGCGGTCACAAGAAGGATGACCGACAACGCGACTTCCGCCACGACGAGCCCCGAGCGGAGTCGAGTGCCGGCTCCCGATACCGTCAGCTTCGAACCGCTGCGTTTCAACGCATCCGACAAGTTGAGTCGCGAGGCGTGCAGGGCCGGAACGAGACCGAACAGCAGGGTCGAGCTCAGCGAGAGCCCAAAAGCGAATAAGAGCACGGTCGTGTCCATTCGAACATCGCCAATGCGAGGCAGGTTAGCGGGTGACAAAGCCACGATTCCCTGCATGAGCATCCACGCCAGCAGGAGACCTGCCAGGCCGGCAACTCCGGCGAGCACACAACTTTCGGTGAGCAGTTGACGCATGACACGGCCCCGGCCCGCGCCGAGCGCGGCGCGGAGCGCGAGCTCGTGTGTTCTGCCCGTCGAGCGGGCAAGCAGGAGATTCGCGATATTGGCGCACGCAATGAGCCACAGGACGCCAACGGCGCCCATCAGGACCCATAACGTCACCCGGACGTTGCCGGTGAGCCGGTCCTGCAGCGGAACCAGGGTCACCGTCTTCACACGATTCTCGGCATTCTCCCGCGCGAGATTGTCGCCAATAATCCGCATCTGGGCCTCGGCACTCGTGAAGGGGACCCTCTGCTTGAGCTTCCCAGCGACCTGGTATGTGTAACTCGCGCGCCATGCCTGGATCTGCGCCGCAGACACGTGAGGCGGTGGCTCAGCGGTGAAGGGAAACCAAAAGTCAGCGGCGCCCGGATAACGAAATCCGGGCGCCGCTACTCCGACGATCACCGCCGACCTATCCTCGCTCCCGAGCGTTTTCCCGACCGCGGCGTCCGCGCTACCGAAGTGTGTGACTGCCCAGGGATACGCGACGACGACGGTTGTTGGGCTCGCACCGACCGGCGGGACATCCTGCGCAGTCAGCAGGCGTCCTGCAAACGAGGTCTGGCCGAAGACTTCAAAGAAATCGGCAGAGACGAACCGGTAGTTGGCAAAGATGGCGCGCCCGCCGACGATGGCCGGCCAATCGTCTCCACCATGGTACGCGGCCATCTTTTCGAACACGTCGTTTCGTACCTGCCAGTCGAGAAAGTCGGGACCGGATACCATCTCACTGCTCTGTCCGGTGTTGGTAAACAATGTCTCGATCGAGACGATGCGCCCGGCGTCGGGATAGGGGAGCGGCTGAAGCAAGACCGTACTCACCACCGAGAAAATGGCAACGCTCGCACCGATCGCCAGGGCGAGTACGGCGCCGGCGCCAAGCGCGAAGCCCCAGCTCTTCGTCAGGCTGCGTATCGCATAGTGCACGTCGCGCATGAACGCATCGAGCCATCGCGATATCCATGTGTCCCGCACAGCTTCCTGTACCTGGGGCACGCCGCCGAATTCGAGGCTCGCCTGTCTTCGGGCCTCGGGCTCGCTCAGGCCAGTCTTGATCAGGTCGTCGATGCGGCGGTCCACGTGATAGCGCAGTTCGCGATGGAGGTCTCGTTCCAGACGATCGCGCCTCCGACGGAAGAGATTAAGCAGCTTGATCACAGCTTATGCTCCCTCGTTGAAGATCATCTGGATAGCCGCCGTCAACCGGTCCCAATCGGCCTTTTCGCGCGCCAACTGCTTGCGGCCTGGCTGCGTGAGTGCATAGAACTTGGCCTCACGGCCCGTTTCCGACTGGCGCCACTCTGATTTCAGCCAGCGCTTCTGTTCGAGGCGATGCAGCGCCGGATACAAGGAGCCCTGATTGACTTGTACGGTTTCGCGCGAGATCTGCTGAAGCCGTTGTGCGATGGCGTAGCCATGCGCAGCCTCGAGCGACAGCACTTGCAGAATCAACATGTCGAGCGTGCCCTGGGGAATAGGAAATCGAGCGGATGACATATATGCCTCAACCTTCGTTACATCAAGCTTCGACATATAGACTAGGGCATCGCTAGTCACGAGTCAAGACATGGCTTGGATCACCTGGATGTCTCCCAAGGCGTGGGAGCCGGTGTTCAGGCAGCCTTCGACATATTGGTGCAGACGACCAGAGGTGTCCGGTTTCTGAGCGCATCGATCACCTTAAGACGGCAGACGCGGCAGACATCGAAATGGGCGTCCTCTTCCTCTGTGAAATCGATGCCTTCACTGGCGAAAGCAAGGATGCGCAGGAACTGAATGTGGCGTTCCGGCATAGGAAAATCGAGACGATTACTCGTGCGATTTTTCGTGAGTATCTTCTTCATTGCTTGCCTCCGGTAGTTAATCGCGTTCTTTATCGCAAAAACCTGGCCAAATGATCGTTTCGGTCCACGGCGTAACGGAATCAAACTTTTGGTTTGGAAGGTGCCCTTGAAGTGCCACTTGTGCTCAGGGATCGATTTGAAGATTTGTGGAAAAGTTCCCTGAACTCGATAAAGGTTCGCGTGACTTTTTACCTATCCCGCCCGTTTATATAGCCGATGGAGCAAGAACGGCTGCTCATCGAGGCCGCGCAGAAAGACCCGCGACGCTTCGCCGAACTGTATGAGGCCAACTTCGAACGTGTCTATGCGTTTGTAGTGCGGCGCGTTCAGGATCGGCATGAGGCGGAGGATCTGACGGCCGAAGTGTTTGAGCACGCGCTGGCAAATCTTTCGCGATTCGAGTGGCGGGGTGTTCCGTTTGCAGTCTGGTTGTTTCGAATTGCGGCTAATGCCATCACGGACCGCTGGAGACAGCTTTCCAGGCAGAGGCCCGATCCGGTTTCCGATGAAGACCTCGACCAATCCCATTGGGAGCAGATCGAACGCCGCGCCACGTTATTTCAACTCGTGAACAGCCTGCCGGACGATCAACGCTCCGTCGTTGTGAAACGTTTCGTCGATCAGAAAACAATTCGAGACATTGCAGAGGAGTTGGGCCGGTCGGAGGGAGCAATCAAGCAGCTTCAATTCCGGGCGCTGGAAACGTTGCGCGCCCGTGCAGGTGGTCGTCATGAGTAAGCAACCATTCATCGAGCAACTGGACCAGGCGATCGGCCGAATACTCGTCGATCCTGCCGCAGCCGGTATCGAGCTTTCATCATTGGATGCTTCGCTCCAGGAACTGTTTCACATCGCTCGAGACCTGAGCGAACTCCCCAGTCCTGACTTCAGGGCCCGGCTTCGCGCCGGTTTGGAAAGGAAAGCATCAATGATTACAAAGATGACTACAAAGATTGTCGAGTTTCGGCCGGGCTTCCGGACGGTGACTCCTTACTTACTGACGTCCAACGCCGAGTTTGTCGACTTCCTGAAGAATGTGTTCGGTGCGGTGGAGACGCACCGCACGGTGACGTCGCCTGCGAGCTTCCATGCGGAGATGCAACTCGGTGACTCCATGCTGATGATTGGGATGGGTGCCGGCCGCACCATGCCCACGGCCCTGCACATCTACGTTCCGAACTCCGACGAGGTCTTCCGGCAGGCCCTCAATGCCGGTTGCCTCGAGTTATCGCCGATGATGGAAAGCAGGGGCGACCGGTTCGGCTGTGTCGAAGATCCGGCCGGAAATCAGCTGTACATTGCGACCCGTATCGGAGCGACCCACATTCCCGAGGGGCTGCACTCGGTGACGACGTACTTTCATCCGAAAGGCGCCGATCGGTTCATCGATTTCGTGAAGCAGGCGTTCGGCGCGCAGGAAGTCGAACGGCACGACTCGGCGGAAGGAGAGGTGCTGCATGCGAAGATTCGGATCGGAGACTCCGTGGTCGAGGTCGGAGAACCGAGAGGCTGGTGGCAGCCAACGCCGTCGATGATGTACCTGTACGTGCCGGATTGCGATGCGCTTTACGATCAGGCGATCAAGGCTGGGGCGAAGTCGATTTATGCCCCGGTCGATCATGAGTACGGGGACCGGAGCGGAGGAGTCGTCGATGAGTGGGGGAACCAGTGGTACATGGCAACCCCGATATGAAGTCGGCCATCGGCCATAAGCAATCTTGGAATATAGATAGAAAATCGAACAATCGAACGATCGTTCGATTGCCGATCTTCATTTACGTAATTACGTAGCGGCGATTGGCGATTGCTCTTTGATTTTCCTCGTGGCCAGTGCCATCTCCCGGCCGAATCTGGTGGCGCTCGCGGGATCCCGGACCACGCCCGCAACCGTGCCCTTCATTCCGATGATCACGGCATCGGCCCACAGAGCATCCGCTGCGGTGGGCGGTACGTACTCCCGCCTCATGCGGGCCAGCGTTTCCCGGCACTCGGCAATCTCTTCGCCGGCATCCGTCAAGCGACGCATTCGAATGCTGGCCCGCGCCTGCACGGCGCCGACGGCGGCTGAGAGGGCGAGTTTCTCCGTTTCGCCGCGGCACGAGTAAAAGATGACGAGAACATTCAGCGGAGAGACTTTCATGGCAGGTCGAACAGAAGGATTTCGCCTCCGCCGGACTCGGTTCCGGTGAACGACAGTTCAGGCTCCCCAGTGACAGCGACTCCGTCGCCCTGGCCGAGCGCCTGGCCGTTGAAAGAGAGTGCTCCTTTGACGACCTGGATCCATGCGTGGCGATTGTCGCCAAGCGGATACGTCGACTTGTCGCCGGCCTGAAATTCGCCGGCAAAGATGCGGGCATCCTGGCGAATGACGGCCATCGAGCGCCCGCCGTTCATTTGTGGACCTGCCAGCAACCGCAATCGGCCGCGTTTCTCCGAGGATTCGTAAGCGATCTGCTGATAGGACGGTTCGAAGTCTTCGGCAGCGGGAAGAATCCAGATCTGGAACAGGTGGCACGGCTCGGTTTCCGACGCATTCCACTCGCTGTGCACGACACCGGTGCCGGCCGACATCACCTGTATTTCGTTCGGTCCGACGACGTGCTGCTCGCCCATGCTGTCGCGGTGTTTCAGCTTGCCCTCGAGCACATACGTCATGATTTCCATGTCGCGGTGAGCGTGGGGACCAAACCCCGTGCCGGGCGCAATGGTGTCCTCATTGAGGATGCGCAGCGCGCGATAGCCCATCTGTGAAGGATCATCGTAGGTCGCGAAGGAAAATGTGAAGTAAGACTTGAGCCAGCCGCGGTCGCCGCGGCCACGCTCATCGCTTCGGCGGATCTGGATCATGGTGGAACAGAACTATAGCAAGTAAACGAAGCTACTTATCTTTTTTCGCCATGCAGCGAGGATGGTAGCTTTTGCCCGCCTTTGTGGCATGCCGTTCTGATGGAGCGATCCGGATAGAGCAGTGGGCGCACCAGATCGGTTTGGTAGGGTCATTTGTAATTGCCGTCTTTAAGTTCTTCATCCGACTAACAACACCTTTCAAACAATTGCATCGCCTGAAACCTGTATGGGTCGTGGTTTTCGGGGCGATGATGCGGCGTATATTAGCCGAAAGTCGAGTTTTCAGCAGGACAAAAATCTACTTCCGGGGAAGACGACGAATAAACTGCTGAGGTGAAGTCTCTTAGCGGGTTGCGCGCGCCGGCGCCTTTCGCGCGGTCTGCCTTACGACGCGCAGAAACGACTCCAGTACTGGTGATTGCGCACCCTGCCGGAACGCGACCGCGTATCCCACCTGAGGCGCCCCTGCCTGAAGCGGCCGGAAGACGATATCCGGCCAGAGCTTCTGCATGCTCGGTGTACAAAACGCGAGGCCGAGACCCGCTGTGACGAGCATCAGGCTGGCGATGATGTTGTCCACCTCGTGGACCACATTCAAGCTGAAACCGGCGTTGCGGCAAGCCGTGGTGATCAGATCATGCAAGCCCGGACTGCCGCGGCGGGCGAACAAGATGAACTGTTCGTCCGCCAGTTCTTTCAACGGCACACGATTGATGCGCGCGAGTCGATGACCTTTGGGCAGCGCGATCCACAGTGGCTCAGTGCGGACGGTTTCCAGCACGAGGTTGGCGTCATTCACAGGCTGGTTCAGGAACCCGACATCGATCCGTCCTTCACGCAACGCTTCGATTTGAAAACCCGTGTTCATGAACTGCAGTTCGATACGCACAGCGGGATAACGTTTGGCGAAGACCTGCAACGCCCCGACGAGGATTTCATTCACTCCGCCGGGACCGGCCACGGAAAGACGACCGATCGCGCCTTCTCCTGCATGGGCCGCCACTCTCGCGAAGTGCTCCACCTGGCTGAGGACCTGGTGCGCTTCATTGACGATCCGTTTACCGGCTTCCGTCAGCCGCACTTCCCGCTTGGTTCTGTCGAACAATTTGACGCCGAGTTCCTCTTCAAGCTGTCGGATCTGCTGGCTCAACGGAGGCTGGCTGATATGCAGTCGTATTGCGGCGCGTCCGAAGTGCAATTCTTCGGCAACAGCGACGAGATACCTTAAATGTCGAAGCTCCATGCGTCCCACCCAGCGGCAATATACACGGGTCCATGTTCCGTCCACTCGCGGTTTCGTTGCTACTTTCCACCTTCGCTGATATTTCTTAAGCGTTTCCAATTCACAAATCACAATCCATTGTCTGCTTGAAAGCGGCAACAGCCGTATAGGTGGGGAGGTCCACATGTTCAATCCAACACCCGCTCTGCGGGTCGTCGTTTCACTGTCTGCCCTGATTGCAGTTCTGGCGCTCTCGACTTCCATATCGACTGCCGACAGAGAACTTTTCTTCGAAGAGACGGCAGAAGCCTTCTGGGCCGTGCCGCACGAATGCGCTGACGGCACGATCGTGGAGGCAACGCTGTTGGTGCGGAGCACTCGCGACTTTGACGCACCGGATACAGACGACCCCGACCCCACGGCTCGGGTGCAGTTCCTCGCCGTGTGTCCTGGCGGCATCTCGTTCAGTTGGGCTGCACCGGCCGCTCCGGCGACGATCACCAGCGAAGAAAATCTCAAGAGTGTCAGCGCCACCGGATCGGGAATCGCCCGTGACAACCTGGGCGGGACGCACACGGTTACGTTCGACGTGTTGTGGACCGGCGTCGGCCCCGTGGAAACAACCGTCAACACACCTGGGAGCAAGAGGAAAGAGCGCACCGCGACAGCAACCGGTCAGGTGACCTTCGATGGCGTGATCCTCGTGGACGGCGAAGCCCTGCATCCGACGAGGCCGGAGCCGTTCATCCGCGTCGACACAGAGAAGTAATCTCTAACAAATTCGGGGACGGTCGCCTAAATTCCCTAATTTGAACTGCAATTAGGGAATTTAGGCGACCGTCCCCGAATTGCTAGCGCCCGAATTGCTAGCGATACGTCCTGCAACTGAGTGAAAAGTATTGGCGTTGTGATACAAAGGTCAATATCCTCACGTGCATAGACTGGAGGCCGGGATGTCTTTTAAAACCACACTGAGCGTGCTCCTGATGATCGTCACCGTTTCGACCGTATCCGTTGCCGCCGGCGCGATGCCGGCACTTGTGGATGCCGCTCGCGGCGCCAACTGGAATGCGGTTCGATCCATGATCAAGGAAGGTTCGCGGGACGCGGTCAACGCGTCCGACACGGATGGGACCCGGCCGCTCCACTTTGCCGTTCGAGCGGACGAACTCGACGTCGTCGACTTGCTGCTGCGCGCCGGCGCCGATCCAAAGGCGGAAAATCGTCTGGGTGTGACGCCGCTGCTCCTGGCTGGCCAGAATGGCAACTCTGCCGTGATCCGCAGGCTGCTCGATGCTGGAGCAAATGCGAATCAGGTGGACCGGACAGGAGAGACCATTCTGATGGTCGCAATCCGAACCGGCGATGCCGATTCCGTCCAAACGCTTCTCAAGTACGGCGCGAATCCGAATGCGACCGAGCCTCAGGTTCAAACCACGCCGTTGATGTTGGCCGCAGAAGCCGGTCACACGAATGTCGTCCGTGCCTTGCTTGACCATGAGGCGGACTTCCGCGCCCGCACCCGAACGGGAGCAGAGCCGGCGCCGCGACTACCTTGTGTGGACCGGACAGGTTGCGGTTCGCATGGCGTTGGAATCATTCGCGGCGGCCTTCCTGAGCACGGTTCGCGCGCCCCCATTCCAGGCGCTATGACACCCCTGATGTTTGCAGCGCGCGAAGGCCACGTCGACGTGGCCCGGCTGCTGCTGGACGCCGGCGCCGATGTGAATGAAGTCGACAAGAACGACATCGGTCCGTTGTTGATGGCTATCAGCAACAATCGCATTCCAATGGCGCGCTTCCTGATCGATCGCGGGGCCAACATCAATGCCAAAGACTGGTACGGCCGCACGCCGTTGTTCGCCGCAATTGAAATCCGCAATGTGGACCTCCACTACGTGACGTTCGAACACATGGTGACGGCGGACGATCGCAAAGCCGCTTTCGATTTGATCCAGTCGTTGCTGGAGCGCGGCGTCGATCCGAACATGCGGGTCAAGGAAGTGCCGCCGCTTCGCCGCTGGATGTATCTGCTCGGCGGCTCCCTTGCATGGGTGGACTTCACAGGACAGACGCCGTTCCTCCTCGCATCGATTTCCGGCGACGTCGCCACGATGCGTCTCCTCCTTCAGCACAAAGCCGATCCGAAGATCACGACATTCGCAGGTACCAACGCATTGATGGTTGCAGCCGGAGTGAACTGGGTGGTGAATCAGACTTTCACCGAGGGCGAGGAAAAGCTGCTGGAAGCGGTGAAACTGTGTTTTGAACTCGGACTGGACGTTAACGTCACAAACTCGATGGGCCTGACCGCCGCCATGGGCGCAGCTAATCGGGGCTCGGATTCCATCATTGAATTCCTCGCATCGAAGGGCGCGCGTCTTGATGCGAAAGATAAAGCCGGGCGCACGGCATACAACTGGGCGGAAGGTGTCTTTCTCGCGACGCATGCGCCGGTGCCGAAACCGAGTTCGATGGCGTTGATTCAGAAATTATCCGTAGTCCGGTAGTTTATGAAAACACAGAGACACAAAGGCACAGAGACACACAGAACGGCCGCATCAAGAATTCTGAGGGCGGCCGTTCTGTGTGTCTCTGTGCCTTTGTGTCTCTGTGTTTTCGTTGTCACAAGTGCAGCAGCACAAGCCGTGACACAACAACACGTCCAGGCAACCCTCAAGCAGTACTGCATCACATGCCACAACCAGCGCGCGAAGACGGGCAACCTCGAACTCGACACCAAAGATCTCACGCGACTGGAAGGCGACGCGGCTGCCTGGGAGTCGGTTGTCCGAAAGCTCCGCACGGGAATGATGCCGCCGAAGACCGCGCCTCGTCCCGACCGGGCCGCGCTTGACGGCGTCGCAGCATGGCTCGAAACAGGACTCGATCGCGCGGCCTCGCTACGTCCGAACCCGGGATCACCATCGCTTCACCGGATGAACCGCAATGAGTACGCCAATGCGATTCGCGATCTCCTGGACCTGAAGGTCGACGTCACGACTCTTCTGCCAAGCGACAGCACAAGCGTGGGCTTCGACAACATCGCGGATGTTCTCGGAACATCGCCGGCTCTGATTCAGGGGTATCTCTCGGCCTCAATGAAAATCAGCCGTCTCGCTGTGGGTGATCTATCCGCGCCTCCGGCCCCGGTGACGTATCGCGCTCCGCGCGGTCTGTCGCAGCGCGCGCATCTGGACGGTATGCCGATCGGTACTCAGGGCGGAATGACCGCGCGCCATAATTTCCCGCTCGATGCCGAATACGAAATTCGTATGACTGGTGCGCGGCTTGACCTGACTCTGGACGGAACGCCCATTCCGACCGGAGGCCGAGCCGCCGTCCGCATGCCGATAACGGCAGGTCCGCACACGATCGGAGCATCGGTTGTGCGTGCCGTCGATCCTGCATCGATGGATGACATTTTCAGCGCGCCGCAACGTGGCGGCGGTGGCATCACCAACATCACGATCACGGGTCCATTCCTGCCCACGGGCGCGGGTACGACGCCGAGCCGCCGTCGGATTTTCGTTTGCGCTCCAGCTTCCTCCATGGAGGAGTTGCCGTGCGCGAGGCAGATTCTAAAGACGCTTGCCACACGCGCTTTCAGACAGCCGATCAAGGACAACGATTCCTCCATGGAAACGCTGCTCCAGTTTTTCCAGGAGGGCCGCAAATCCGGAGGTTTCGAGACCGGCATTCAGCAGGCGCTGGCCCGCGTGCTGGTCGATCCGAGATTCATCTTCCGGATGGAGCACATCCCGGGCAATGTCGCATCGGGCACCGCGTATCGTCTGAGTGATCTGGAAATCGCGACCCGTCTTTCCTTCTTTTTGTGGAGCAGCATCCCGGACGACACGCTGCTGAATCTTGCGATAGCTGGAAGGCTCTCGAACCCCACAGTGCTCGAACAGCAGACCCGGCGCATGCTTGCCGATCCCAAAGCGCAGTCGCTGATCGACAATTTCGCCACCGAGTGGATGCGTCTGCGCGAACTGGAAAATGCGGAACCCGAGTCGGCCGACTTTGACGGAAACCTGCGCATGGCGTTCCAGCGCGAAACACAGTCGTTCTTTGAAAGCATCGTGCGTGAGGATCGAAGCATCCTCGACCTTTTGAATGCCGACTACACATTCGTGGACGAGAGGCTTGCGCGGCATTACGGAATTCCGAACGTGAAAGGCAGCCTTTTCCGACGTGTCACGCTCGCGCAGGATTCTCCGCGTCGCGGAGTCGTTGGAAAGGGAAGTGTCCTGCTGGTGACGTCTGCGGCGAATCGGACTTCACCGGTACAGCGCGGCCAATGGATTCTGGAAAATCTGTTGGGCTCGAAGGCCCCGAATCCTCCACCAGGCGTGGAGACGAACCTCGAGGAAACCGACCCGAGCAAAGCCAGGTCGCTGCGTGAGCGCATGGAACAGCATCGTACTAATGCCGTTTGCGCGTCGTGCCACAACATCATGGATCCCATCGGGTTCAGCCTGGAGAATTTTGATCTCGTCGGAAAGTGGCGCGACTACGATGGAAAAACGAAAATCGACGCGACGTCGGAAATGGTCGACGGTACGAAACTCGACGGTCCCGCCAGTATCCGGCGGGCCCTCATGGATCGTTCGGACATGTTCGTGACGGTCGCGACCGAAAAACTTCTGACATATGCTGCGGGCCGGGCTGTCGCGGCGACGGATATGCCGGCGGTCCGGAAAGTTGTCCGTGAAGCGGCCCGCAGTGATCATCGGTTTTCATCGCTGATTCTCGGTGTCGTGAAGAGCGAACCGTTTCAAATGCGAACTAAATAGGAGATCGCACATGAACTTCATTACGAAGAAACATTTGTCCCGGCGAACCTTTCTGCGCGGCACGGGCGTGTCGCTCGCATTGCCGTTGATGGAATCGATGCTGCCCGCGCAAACGCCGTCCGCTGTTCCGAAAAGCCGGCTGGCATGCATCTTCTTTCCGCACGGCGTGACGATGGACAAGTGGACGCCGGCCACCGAGGGCTCAGGCTTCGAGTTCACGCCGATTTTGAAACCGCTCGAGCCGTTCCGCGATCACCTCACGATCGTCAGCAATACCTACGCGCCGATGGCATACGGCCCCGATGCGTCTGCGGCCGCGAACCACGCCCGGTCGTCGGCTGTATTCATCACGGGCGCCCGGCCGGAGGAAACAGCGCGCCCGGTGCTCGGCATATCGGTGGATCAGTTGGCGGCCAAAGAGATTGGTCAGGACACGCCGCTGCCATCGATCGAATTGACGGTCGAGGAAGGCGGCCTGACGAGTCCGTTCAGAAACTCGATATCGTGGCAGTCCCCCACATCGCCGCTTCCGATGGAACACAATCCGCAGGTGATCTTCGAGAAACTGTTCGGCGACGGAACCAACGATGCGCAGCGACGCGCCCGCAGGCAGGAATCCCGCAGTCTGCTGGATTCGGTCATGAGTCAGGTCGCCGGGCTCAAGAAGGAACTGCCGGCCGGTGATCGCGGCCGTCTTACCAGCTACCTCGACGATGTACGCGAGATCGAGCGGCGTATCCAGAAAGCCCAAAGCCAGATGGAAGCGGCCAAACTCGACGTACCCGATACGCCGACCGGAGTGCCGGATTCATTCGAGCAACATATCAAGATGCTGTTCGATCTTCAGGTGCTCGCGTTCCGCGCGGAGATCACACGCATTTCAACGTTGATGCTGGCGCATGAGCTCAGCAATGCCGTCTTCCCCGCGACCAACATTCGCGACGGCTTCCACAACCTCTCGCATCACTCGAACAATCGTGGGAACAAGGATCGCTTCGCCGAGTTGAATGCATACCACCACGGAATGCTGGCCTACTTCCTCCAGAAGCTGAAAGACACGCCGGACGGACCCGGGTCTCTGCTGGATCACTCACTGGTTCTCTGGGGCAGCGGAATGAGCGACGGCAACCAGCACAATCACACGCCGCTGCCGATGATCATGGCGGGAAGGGCATCCGGGACGATAAAGGGTGGGCGGCACATCAAGCTGCCGAAACTCACGACACACTCCAACCTGTTGCTGACAGTCCTGCATAAGGCAGGCGCCCGATCGGAGAAGATCGGGGACAGCACCGGGGTGATCGGAGAGATCTAGAGGGGTTAAAATAACGGCCCAGTGCTGTTGCCCATCATGGCCTGCCTCACCATCGGGATCGGCGGCCCTCCATAAGTTAGATACTGATCGTGGAACTCACGCCACGCGTTTCGGCCGCCGCGTGTGGCCGTCTAGTCATCGCGCAGTTTCCGGATCATCAGTTTACCCATCGTATAATTCAGATACGCAGGATCGTATGTGCCGCGCGACGCCTGTTGCCGCGCGGTCCCGGGATCGGAAAACGCCTCCTCGCGGAACATCTTCTCGGACTCCTCCACGGTCATGCCTTTGGTATGCAGGCCGATCGCGGAGAGA
>Ga0137433_1000962_pt1 | contig 13268 bp, 4 predicted proteins | sample EasRivERMZT840_2_FD_102335 | JGI IMG/M metagenome (GOLD analysis project Ga0137433, IMG submission 102335) | Soil microbial communities from meander-bound floodplain in the East River, Colorado, USA - East River MetaG ERMZT840_2 | ecosystem: Environmental > Terrestrial > Soil > Floodplain ...
GCGAAGCGTACATGAACCTGATCAACCAGGAAGTGCCGCTGTGCGACGAGAACGGCCAGCCGACGGGCATCATCCTGACGGGAGAGATGCACACGCCCAATCCGCCGAAGGAAATCGACTTCTTCCCGGACACGGTGGCGCAACTGACGGTGCGCGTGGGTACAGCGGAAGAAGTGGTGACGGTGCGCGGCCCGACGCGGGTGGAAGTGTGCATCGACGACAATCCGGCCAGCCCCGGCTACGGCCTGGCGGCGGACACTGACGCCGACGGGCGCGATGAAGTGCCGACGGAGATGACGTTGCTCCAACTGGCGGGCAATAGCTCGCTCGGGCCAGTGCTGGTGAGCCTGCGGGCGGATCGACCGTCCCTGGGCGAGATCGAAGAGACGGTCAACCTCACGGCGGGGGTGCTGGACCTGCCGCCCTTTGGTCCTGCCAACACCACGGCCGACAGCTTCTTTGACATCTGGACACGGATCACGGTGGGAGGCCAGACCTACACGACGGCGCAGCCGTTGCACATGACGGCTCGCATCCGGCACAAGCCGCCGGCGCCAGGGGATGAGTACGTCAATCCATTCCTGCAACCGGTCGAACTGCTCGACGCCGCTGGACGGCCCACCGGCATCTTCATCGTGCGCGAAGTGCATACGCCCAATCCGGGTTGCACCAACACGATCACCTGTCCGTCGAACATCGTGGTCTGGACCTGTCGTACTAATGGCGACGTGGTGGTTTACCCGCCGCCGGTGGTCGTGGGAACGTGTCCGCCGATCACGGTTGTTTGTGTGCCGCCTTCAAACAACATCTTCCCGCTCGGCACCACGCCAACGACATGCACGGCGACAGATCGGCTCGGCAACCGCGCCACCTGCACCTTCACCGTGCGGGTTATCCGCGACACCACGCCGCCGGTCCTCACCTGCCCGAGCAACATTCTGGTGCAGACCTGCCGCGAGCGTGAACGAGTGGTTTGGACCGCGAGCGCCACGGATGAATGTGATACCAACGTCACCCTCCGGTGCGATCCGCCGTCCGGCACGGTCTTCCCGACTGGCAGCCACGTCGTGACCTGCCGCGCGACCGACGATTGCGGCAACGAAAGCAAGTGCGAGTTCCGCGTCGAAGTGCGCCGGATCGAGCCTCTGCCGCAGCTCACGATCACCCGCCTGTCGGACGGCCGCATTCGAGTTTGCTGGACTGCCACGTGCGGTGACTGGGTCCTGCAGTGCACTCGGAGTCTAAATCCGCCGATCATGTGGGAAACCGTGACTAACACGCCGACCACCTCCGGCGGTCAGAACTGCATACTCCTGCCGAGGAACAGTGGGCAGCAGTTCTACCGGTTGATTAAGCGCGACGATCCGCAGGAAGTGTATGCGGAGACTGCCCTATTGCCGCCGCAGGGTGTTTACGAGGCGCCCGGTGACGAGATCACCGTTATCCTCTATCCTGGAGCGGCGGCTCCGCCGCGAAGGATTCTGGCTCGGTGGTTCGTGCATCCGATCCGGATCCCGCCGATTGTCCCGCGCCCGCCACCATGCCTGACGTGTCCGCCGGAGACATACCGGTTCCAGACCGATATTGACTTCCAGGCATCGATGGATGACGGGCAGAGCTGGGTCGCAGTCCATCCGGAGCCTAAGTTATCGGTGTCGGTGGCTGTTCAGGTAAAATCAGGTCCGGGCGACGAGATCGGTGCGCGCTCGTTAGACACCGAGATAATCCAGATGGATGGACAGTTCATGGTCATGCCGACCGGCATCGAGGCCGCCGCCAGTGCGCCGCGCATCCGATTGCGCGAAAGCCCCACGCGTCCGTCGTTGGGCAAGGCGAGCATCCGGGAGGCCGCGTCTGGAGATGGCACCTTCCGCATCGGCAGCTTCTTCGACGTGTTCATCGAGGTGAGCCTGGATGATGGCCAAACGTGGGGTTCGGCCCAGACTCCGGTGCGCATGGCGTTGCATTCGAGTTCGCCAAAGGTGGCTGAGCGCCGCAACACGTTTCCGCCGGCCGGCACCTACGCCAGCCCGGAACGCCAGATTACCCGCTTTGACAACGGCATCCTGGCGCGGCGTTACCGGCATCCGATTCGCATCCCTCCAATCATCCCGCGACCGGCGCCGTGTTTGGGATGTCCGCCGGAAACCTACGAATTCCAATCCGATCTGCTGTTCGAGTTCTCCGTCAATGGGGGGCAGGTCTGGCAGCCGGCACAGGCTTCGTCGCGGGTGGAAGTGACGGCTAGCACCTGTTGGCTTGAATTCGGCACGACGGTTTACGGCACTGAGATGCGGCGGCTCGACGCGCTAATCCCCATTCCCGGCACGCCGGGCGTTCTCATGCGCGAAAGCCCGACTCGCAAATCGCTGGGCTTTGCCACCTTGGGCGATTCACCCAGCCTCAGCCTCCCGTATTTCGTGGGCAGCTTCTTCGACGTCTTCACCGAGATCAGTCTCGATGGCGGCCAGAGTTGGAGCCAGTCCATTGAGCCGACCCATGTCGTGCTACAGCCGGATCCGTTGCCTTGAGGGTTTGAATTTGGGTTCATTGCTCAAATGGTTGTTCGACATCTCGCCGCGGGAAACGTCGTTTGAGCGGCGGGGTTTTCGGGGCGGGAACGCGGCGGCGCGCGCCCGGCTTGAACAGGTCGGGCTCGCGTTCACCGACGGCTACCGCGCGGCGTTGGGGGACTCCGGCCACGCCGCGCTTGTCCCAAAACTCGAAGCTGCCTCGCCCGACTTCCGCGGCTTTGCTTACGAAGGCGCGGCCATGGCGTTGGCACTGCTCGATCGAATCACCCCTTGGAACCGTTCACGGGTGGTGAAGCTTCTTGCTGGTCCCGGCGATCCCCACGCTTACATGGTCCACGTCGGCGCCGGCTGGGTGCTGGCACGGATGCCGGGCAGCGTGGAGAAATTCATTTCACGCTTCGATCCGCTCCTGCGCTGGCTGATTGTGGACGGCTATGGATTTCACGAGGCGTTCTTCCACTTCCCGCGCTACCTGGCGGGAGAACCCATCCCGAAACGGCTGCGAGGTTATGCGCGGCGCGTCTTCGACCAGGGCTTCGGCCGTTGCCTCTGGTTCGTCGAAGGAACTGAAGTTGACCGAATCGCGCGGACGATTGCCGGGTTTTCGGCGGAGCGGCGGGGCGACCTCTGGAGCGGCATTGGGTTGGCGAGCGTTTATGCCGGCGAAGTGAGCGAGGCCGACCTTCAGTCTCTTCGCGACGCGGCCCGGCCGTTCGTGCCGCAACTGGCCCAGGGCGCCGCCTTCGCCGCCAAGGCCCGCCAGCGTGCCGGAAACCTCAAGTCTTATCAGGACCTCGCCTGCGGCGTACTTTGCGGCCTTGGCGCGGTTGAGGCCGCCCAGGTTTCCGACGAAGCTCTGGAGAACCTGCCGGCGGACGGTGCGTTACCCGCCTACGAAATCTGGCGCCAACGGATTCAACAGAGATTCTTCCACGATCGGGAGGCCGTTCGATGAAATCTTCGCGGGAGCATCCTGTAATCGTGCTCCAGCCGAATCTTCTGTAGTAAATGACAATGGGCGTGAAAGGCATGACGCCTCCGCCGCTCAAAACTGAAAAAGCTTGTGACAGGATCGATTGCCATCGTTGGCATGTCGTGTGTGTACCCCGAGGCGCGCTCGCCGGCGGAGCTTTGGGAGAACGTCCTCGCCCAGCGCCGTGCCTTCCGGCGGATTCCTTCAGAGCGGCTTAGTTCTGAAGATTACCTCGATTCCGATCCTCATTCGCCTGACCATACCTACGCCGCCGAAGCCGCCGTCATTGAAGGCTACGAATTCGACCGCGTCGCCTTCCGCGTCGTTGGCAGCACCTACCGCTCGGCCGACCTCGCCCACTGGCTCGCGCTCGACGTGGCGTCCCGCGCCCTGGCCGATGCCGGGTTTCAAAACGGGGACGGCCTCGACCGCACGATGACCGGCGTGGTGCTGGGAAATACGCTCACCGGGGAATTCTCCCGCGCCAACCTCATGCGACTGCGCTGGCCTTACGTGCGCCGTGTGCTCGACTCTGCGTTGAACGAGCAGGACTGGACGGCGGAGCAGCGGGCGGAGTTCCTGGAACGACTGGAGGAACGATACAAGGCTCCCTTCCCACCGGTCGGCGAAGAAACCCTCGCGGGGGGACTCTCCAACACCATCGCCGGGCGCATCTGCAATCAGTTCGATTTCAAAGGCGGCGGCTACTCGATCGATGGCGCGTGCGCCTCATCGCTGCTGGCCGTCGCAAACGCCTGTTCGTCGCTGGCCGCTGGCGACCTCGACGTCGCGCTGGCTGGTGGCGTGGACTTGAGTCTCGACCCGTTCGAGATCGTCGGGTTCGCCAAGACCGGCGCGCTCGCGCCCGAACTCATGCGCGTTTACGACGCGCGTTCCGCCGGGTTCTGGCCCGGTGAAGGCTGCGGTTTTGTGGTGCTGATGCGCCACGAGGATGCGATTGCGCAGGGCTGCCGCATCTATGCTTCGATTCGAGGCTGGGGCATTTCATCCGACGGCGCAGGCGGCATCACCAGACCGGAAGTCGATGGCCAGATTCAAGCTTTGCGCCGCGCCTATCGCCGCGCCGGCTACGGCATCGACACGGTTGAATATTTTGAAGGCCACGGCACCGGCACCAGCGTCGGCGATGCGACGGAGTTGCAAGTCATATCCCGCGCGCGCCGCGAGGCCCGCGCCGACGCGCCGCCTGCTGTGATTGGTTCCGTCAAAGCCAACATCGGCCACACCAAGGCGGCGGCTGGCATTGCCGGGTTGCTCAAGGCGACGATGGCCGTGCAATCCCAGACCCTCCCTCCCACCACTGGCTGTGAGAAGCCGCACGGGGAGTTGAGCGGCCCCTCGCCCGCGCTCCGTGTCTTGCGCGAACCGGAACCGTGGCCAGGTGATCACCCCCTCCGGGCCAGCGTCAGCGCGATGGGCTTCGGCGGGATGAACACTCACGTCACGTTGGAGAGCGGCACCACCGAGCGCCGCCGCAAGCTTACGGCGCGCGAACGATCTCTCGCCGGTTCCGTGCAGGACTGCGAACTGTTTCTGCTCGCCGCGGCGGATGCCGAGGCCCTGTTGCTGCACGTCGAAAAACTTCTGGCCATCGCGTCACGCCTTTCGCGTTCAGAACTGATCGACGTCGCCGCTGAACTGGCGAACACGCAACACGCAACAGGCAACACGCAACATGCCTTCCGCGCTGCAATCCTTGCTGTCTCTCCGACCGAATTGGCGCAACGCCTGGGCACGCTTCGTTCATGGCTTCTGGACGGCATAACCGCCCGAATCGATTTTCAGGAGAGCGTGTTTCTTGGCAGCGGTTCCGCCGCTCCACGCATCGGGTTCCTCTTTCCCGGGCAGGGTTCACCTGCGCATCTCGACGGCGGGCTGCTCCGCCGCAGGTTCAGTCGCGTGTGTGAGCTGTATGAGACAGCCAGCCTGCCCATCGGCAGCGACGGCGTCTCCACGGACGTGGCTCAGCCTGCGATCGTCACGGCGTCGCTGGCCGCTTTGCATGTGCTGAGTGAACTCGGTGTGAACGCGTCTGTTGCAGTCGGGCATAGCCTGGGCGAGATCACCGCGCTGCACTGGGCCGGGGCATTTGACGAGGCTGCGCTGCTTCGCATTGCCCGCATCCGCGGAAAAGCCATGGCCGAGCTGGGCAGTCCCACTGGAGCGATGGCCGCCATCGCCGCCCCGGCGGAAGATGTACGGCCCCTTCTCAGGGGCGATTCGGTTTCCATCGTCGGTTTCAACTCGCCCCGTCAGACGGTCGTGGCAGGTGAAGCGCAAGCCGTTAACGCTGTGGCCGGGTGCGCCCAGGCCTGCGGCTGGCGCGCGGTGACGCTTCCCGTCTCGCACGCTTTCCACACACCTCTTGTCGCCGCTGCCGCGCCGGTGCTCGCGCAACAACTTTTGCAGGAACAAATGGAAGCCCCGCAATGTCGCGTCGTCTCGACTGTTTCCGGCGCTGCTCTGCGGCCCGAGGACGATCTGCGCGATCTCCTCTGCCGGCAGGTGACATCTCCGGTGAAGTTCATCGAGGCGGTGACGACTGCGGCTGACGGGGTGGACTTGTTCATCGAAGCCGGTCCTGGCCAAGTGCTGGCCGGACTCGCGGCTGAGTCCGTGAATGCGCCAGTCGTCGCCGTGGATGCCGGCGGTCCGTCGCTCAATGGGTTATGGCACGCGGTCGGCGCCGCATTCGCGCTCGGCGCGCCGGTGAAATGCACCGCGTTGTTCGAGGGGCGATTCACTCGACCCTTCAACCTCGACTGGCATCCAAAGTTCTTTGCCAATCCGTGCGAACTGGCGCCCGTGATAGACGAAGCCGGTCGCCGGAGTTCGTCCGCCCCCGGGCGCAGTAGCGTCGAGACTTCGAGCACTCCGGATCACTCTTCAACCGTTGCTACTTCCAGACTTGCTGCGGCCGAGGACGGCTGTACCCCAGCCCCGTCGCCTCTCGAATTGGTTCGCCAACTCGTCGCCGCTCGTGCCGAACTTCCGCTGTCAGCCGTCGGCGACGACAGCCGTCTGTTGGGTGATTTGCACCTGAACTCGATTACCGTTGGCCAGTTGATCGCCGAAGCAGCCAGGCGATTGAATTTGCCACCGCTCGTCGGCTTGACCGATTTCGCCAATGCGACGGTCGGGAAGGCGGCGGCAGCGTTGGAGGCACTGTCTTCCGTTGGAGCAGCGAACGCGGCTGCGTTGCGACAGCGCGTCCCTTCCGGAGTGGATTCATGGGTAAGACCGTTCACCATTCAATGGATCGAGCGCCCTTTGCCTGAGCGTTTGGCTCGTATCGAACGCCGTGAGGAAACATCGCTTGTCCGTAATGGCGGATGGCAGGTCATCGCGCCATCAGGGCATCCTTTAGCCGAGCCGTTGCGAGAAATCTTCGCTCGGAGCGATGGCCGGGGCGTGGTGCTCTGTCTGCCGGAAGGTTTGTCTGAAGTCCCGGTGACTTTGTTGTTGGAGTCCGCACGGACGGCTCTCGCGATGGGATCGGAGGCGCGCTTTGTGCTCGTGCAAAACGGGCGCGGCGCGGCCGGCCTGGCGCGGACGCTTCATCTTGAACGGCCAGACATCACGACATGTGTGGTGGACACTCCGTTCGATCACCCGCAGGCAGCCGCGTGGGTGCGCGCCGAGGCGCTTTCAGCGCGGGGCTTCGTGGAAGCGCGTTATGACACCCTCGGAGTGCGGCGGGAATCCCGCCTGGCGGTGCTGCCCTTGACCGAGCCTGTGGGAGAGTTGCCGCTCGGTCCGGAGGATGTATTGCTCGTCACTGGCGGCGGCAAGGGCATTGCCGCCGAATGCGCGCTGTCGCTGGCCCGCAAGTCCGGTGCGCGTCTCGTCCTGCTGGGGCGTTCGCAGCCGGCCTCGGACGCGGAACTGGCGGCGAATCTGGAGCGCTTTCATGCAGCGGGCGTGCATTGTCGCTATTTTGCCGCCGATGTGACCGACGCCGAGGCAGTGCGCGCGGCAATGACGGAAGCTCAACGCGAGTTTGGCGCGGTCACGGCATTTCTCCACGCGGCGGGTACGAATGTTCCGCAACTGATCAGTTCACTCGACGAGGCGGCTTTTCACCGCACGCTCGCGCCGAAGGTTCAAGGCGCGCGCAATGTGCTGGCGGAGCTGGAGCCAGAGCGGTTGAAGTTGTTTGTGACCTTCGGCTCGATCATCGGTCGCGCTGGATTGGCGGGCGAAGCCGATTATGCAGTCGCCAACGAATGGCTCACGAGCTTGACCGAAGAATTTCAAGCGGCGCATCCGAATTGCCGTTGCCTCGCGGCCGAGTGGTCTGTGTGGTCGGGCGTGGGGATGGGCGCGCGATTGGGTCGCATCGAGTTGCTCCGGCAGCAGGGCATCACGCCCATTTCGCCGGAGTCGGGCGTCGAGATACTTGAGCAATTGTTGCGCTCCAGGCTGCCGGCCACGGCGGTTGTCGTGACGGGACGATTCGGTGAGCTTCCGACCCTTGCCCTGGACAAGCCCGACCTGCCTTTCCTCCGATTCCTTGAACAGCCTCGCGTGTCTTATCCCGGCGTGGAACTCATCGTGGACTCGGTGCTTTCGGCGGACAATGACCCTTACGTGGAAGATCACGTTTACCACGGCGAACGGCTTTTCCCGGCTGTCATGGGGCTCGAAGCAATGGCGCAAGCCGCGATGGCCCTGGCGGGCTCGCAAGATCCGCCGGGCTTTGAGGATGTGAAACTGAGCCGTCCGGTCGTCGTGCCGCCTAACGGCAAGGTAACGATCCGCGTTGTGGCGCTCGTCCGCCGCGCCGGTGAGGTCGAAGTGGCCTTGCGCAGCGAAGAGACTGGTTTCCAGGTCGATCACTTCCGGGCATTGTGCCGATTTGATTCGTTGAATCGTGGCAGCCGACGTGAGGAGGCTCTGAATTCACTGACCGCTGGCGTCGCCGAAAAAGATCAGAGCCTCCTCACGTCGGCCTCTACGATGGAGAAGTTCCGTTCCGCGCGTGTGGCTCTGGAGCCTGCGCGCGATCTGTACGAAGATCTACTTTTCCATTCAGGCCGCTTTCAGCGTGTGTTGAACTACCGCCTGCTGCGGGCGAAGGAGTGCGTGGTGCAGTTGGATCCGGATATGAAGTCCGCCTGGTTCGGACGCTACCTGCCGCAAGATCGCGTGCTCGGCGACACCGGCGTGCGCGACGCCGCCATTCACGCCATCCAGGCCTGCATCCCGCATGCGCAACTGCTGCCCGTCGGAGTGCGCCGCATCGTGGTCGGCAAGGTTCCGTGCCTGCTGGAAAAGCTGAAGACGCTGGAGCGTGTCCCCGAATTGCTCCTGCACGCCCGCGAGACGAAGCGCGAGGGCGACACGTTTTACTACGACCTCGAATTACTCGGCGAAGACGGTTCCGTCCTGGAGCAATGGGAAGGACTGTGTCTGCGCAAGGTGGCGGACATCCCGCGACGCACGCCATGGGCGCCGCCGCTGCTTGCTGCCCACCTCGAACGCCGATTGGAAGAATTGGTTCCGTCTGCCCAGGTTTCGGTTGTGCTGGAGCGCAATGCGACCGGCAACGACGCCATCGCGCAAGCGCTCGGCGGGCTGGCAACGGTGCTGCGCCGCGCCGACGGCAAGCCGGAGGTCGCGGATGGCCGCGCCGTCTCCGCTGCCCACGCAGGCGAGTTGACGCTGGGCGTGGTCGCGACTCAGGCGGTGGGCTGTGACCTGGAGACTGTGACCCATCGCGACGCGGAAGTTTGGCGCGGCCTGCTCGGCACCGAACGATTTCGCCTCACGGAAGTGCTGGCCGCGAAGGAGAACTTCGACACCGCCGCCACGCGCGTCTGGTGCGCCGTCGAATGTCTGAAAAAAGCCGGGGCGATCTCGGATGCGCCCTTGGGATTCGTGTCCGCGGCCGACGACGGATGGACGGTCCTTTCCTCTGGCGCGCACATCATCGCGACTTGTTGCGCCGAGGTGCGAGACATCCCGTGCCAATTGGTATTGGGTGTTCTGGCCAAGAGTTGCTGACCGCTCCTCAATGTTCTTGGAGGGTACTATGGCATCAATCCAGTCCCGTAGGGACGACATATTTGTAGTACTAAAGCCGGAGACATCCAAGCTCCGTAGCAGTGACATCGGCCAGCACATGCCGCCCCTCCGGGGCTTGGCAATTTCTGGGAGACGGGCGTTTCTACAAATATTCCGCTCCTACGGAGCTTGAGAGCGGACGCTTGACCCACCTTCGGCATCGACGGCGGATTACGATCAAGATTAGGATTAAGAGCACGAACCAGTGAGCCGCGCGTACGAATACCGCCACATCGTCAGCTTCGAGGAGACGAATCTCGTCGGGAACGTCTATTACGTGAACCACCTGAGCTGGCAGGGGCGCGTGCGCGAGATGTTCCTGCGCGACCACGCGCCGGACATCATCGGCGAACTCTCGCGCGGCCTGGCGCTGGCCACCCTGCGATGCTCCTGCGAGTATCTGGCCGAGCTCTCCGCATTTGATGAGGTACTCATCCGGATGCGGTTGGGCGAGCTTTCCCAGAACCGCATCACGATGCTCTTCGAATACTGGCGGATGAAGGATGGCCGGGAGGAATTGGTGGCCCGCGGCGAACAGCAAGTGGCTTGCATGAAACGTGAAGGCGCCACGGTCTTGCCGACTCCCGTGCCCAAATCGTTGCGTGAGGCACTTCAGCCTTACGCAAGCGCGTGAAGGTCACCATGCACGAATCACTCTTCGGGCTTTTCGTCTTTGCGAGATTCTCTGATCGCCGCCGCCTTGAGTGGCCACCAATGCAGGAGTACCGGAAGGATCAGCAGCGATGCGAGGAGGCAGTTCACGATGCCGAGAATCGTCAGCATGCCGAGCCGCGCGTTGGCAGGCACCTGCGACAACGTCAGCACGCCGAAGCCGAGTGCAATGGCCAGCGTGTTGATCACCACGGCTGGGCCGGTGCGGGCCATCGATTCCGCCAGGGCCGCGTCAGGCGGTAATCCTTTGGCGCGGGATAGACTGAATCCTTCCAGTACGTGAACGGCAAAATCGACGCCGATTCCCAGTGTCATCGCCGCAAACATGGACGTGGCCACGCCGAGCGGAATGTTCATCCAGCCCATGAGGGCGAAGTTGAGCAGGACTGACAGCGCGCACGGAATGACGGCGTAAACGCCGCAGCGCAGAGAGCGTCCCAACAGCGCGGTCACGGCGTAGATGCCCACGAGCGACCAGAACAGCGACTGTGTTTGGGTGGTCACGATGCCGCGAATGAGCGATTGGCTTACCGCCACGTCGCCGGCGAAACCGAGCCGGATGTTCAGCGGGGCGAGGTGTTCGCGTTCGTACGCGCGGATGTCATCCATAAGCGCCGCGGTGTCCACGAAGTTTGCTTCCTTGAGGAAGATCGTGAGAAGCGAGCGGGAGTAATTGGTGTCCACCACGTGCCGCAACTGCTCCGGCCCGCGCACGATCCGGTAGTAGTCCCACATCAGTCTGATCTCGCCCGAATCGTTCGGCACGTAACGCGAACCGGGTTCGTTTGGGCGAACCATGAAGCGCGTGGTCGAGACGTAGTCGGGGGCCGCGAGGACCTTGCCCACCTTGAGCGTGCGTCTCTGTTCGATAAACGCGCCCAAATCCGAGATGGCCTTCATCACCTTGGGCTGCAGGTGTGGCTGTGAAACGATCTCGAAGCCGACGCTCTGGACCTTGGGCAATTCCAGCCAGACACTGGAGTTCTGATCTCGAATTTGCGTCGTGACGATGAGCTTGTCTCCATCGCGCGTAGCGGACTCGATGGTCGAACGCCACGACGCGCGCGGCGGGCCGTTGGACGGGCCGTCGATGTGAATGTAAAGCCAGCGACCCACGAGGTTTTGCGGATCGGCAATCAGGTTCAAGTTCGTGAGGAAGGTGAACCTCGCGTTGCCGATGTTGGTTGCGGGCAGCCGCCCGCGCAGGACTTCGCTGGCATCCAGGGTCGCATGGAGCAAATGCATTCCATGAAACTGTTCGTTAACAATTCGTGTGGCGCGGCTGAAGTCGCTGTCCGGATCGAAGCCATCAATCCAACTGTCTTGGATTACCACGCGCCGCAGTCCGAATGGCGTCAGCGCCACGACCGCGGCGACCACGCCAAGCACCCAATAACGGTGGGCAACCACCCAGGGCGCAAATCGGCTGAAAAATGGAGCGCGGCCCTCAGGCCGCTTCAGCGTGCCTGTGCCAGAGGGTGTTGAAGCGGCCTGAAGGCCGCGCTCGCGTGCGCGCCGAGTCAGCACCCATTTCGGCGATATGATGGTCAACAACGCCGGCAGGACAGACAGCGACCAGAACAAGCAGAACAACACGCCGATGGCGGTAAAAATTCCGAACGCCTGGACGGGCCCGAGCGGCGAAAAGGCGAAGGAGACAAAACCGATGGCGGTGGTGAGCGAAGTGTTGACCACGGGGCAAACCAATTCATCCATCACGCCTTGCACCAGTTCGGCGGGCCTGGCGCGGGGACGCTCATGCAGCAGCGCGAAGTAACGGCTGTAAACGTGGATTTCATCGGTCACCGCCATCGCGGTCAGCAAGACCGGCATCACAGCAATGGTCAGATAGACCGGCACATCCAGCCAGCCCATCAAGCCGAAGACAAACGCCAGGCAGGCACCGACCTCTGCCATCGGCAGCACGGTGGCGACGAGGCGGCGGAAGCTGATTTGAAAAATGATCGCCATCACCAGCATGGCGATGGGCACCAGCCCGATGTGGCGGGCGATGAAGAGACGGAACTCGTAAAAGCTCGCGGGCATTTTTCCGGCCGCTTCGGCGTGTGTTCGCGTGCTCGCGCCGAGGAGGGACCGCGGCACGCCGAGGTCTTCGAGAATGTGCGTGCCGAGCAAGGCTTCAGCGACGGGCGGGCCGGTGACGGAAATGTCCTCGGGCACGGGGCCTTTGGCGCTGATGATGTCGCGGACTCTCCGGTAGAGCAGCGTGCGGTCGATTCCGTCGGGCGCGCCAATGAGAATGGTCGTGGAACGGCCGTCGAACGAAACGATCGTGCCGGTGTAGAGTTCGATCCGCCGAAGGTCGTCGCGAAGTTGTTCGAGGTCTTCCTTTGTGCGGCGCGGGTTTTCGAGCAGGGTTTGGAATTGGAGCGTGCCGTGCCGGTTGCGGAAACCGTGTTCGGTGGCCAGGCTGACGACATTGTTGGAGCGGACGCCTTCGAGCTGAATGAACCTGGCGGTCAGTTCCCGCACCAGTTGCAGGGTTTCGGCGTTGAAGATGCCGTCGGCATGGGGCGAACGGATAAGGACCACTACCGGGTCTTCAATGCCGAACTCGTCGCGGATGGTTCGGTCGTAGAGAACTTCCGGAGCATCCCTGGAGACGAGCGCATGTCCGTCGGTGCGCAAAGTCAGCCGTGCCGCGCCCGGCGCGATGGCGAGGGTGAGCGCGATCGCAATGACGATGACGCGGCGCGGGTGATGGATGGAATAGCGCGCGAGGGACGCGAAGAATCCGACCACGAGTTGATGCAACGTGAGCGGGGAAATCATTGCCGTTCGCGGAGTTTCATACGACTTCCAGCAAAATTCGGGGAATCTTTCAAGGACGCCTCCTCTCCCCGTCCCTGCCCAGTAACCGCACCTTTCTGCACAACGTAAGCCATTGCAAACCAACGAAACGATTTCCTGGACTCTTGAAAGCTCTCTTTCGAGGTTACTGGGTCCAAAGCGCGCACAAAGTCCGGGGAGTTCTCTCCTCC
>Ga0137433_1000963_pt1 | contig 13250 bp, 25 predicted proteins | sample EasRivERMZT840_2_FD_102335 | JGI IMG/M metagenome (GOLD analysis project Ga0137433, IMG submission 102335) | Soil microbial communities from meander-bound floodplain in the East River, Colorado, USA - East River MetaG ERMZT840_2 | ecosystem: Environmental > Terrestrial > Soil > Floodplain ...
CGGCGGCGACCGGTGCGGCGTACACGGCGAGCACGAGCGTCGCCCCGTCGGCGGGTCACGCGGCGGCGACCGGTGCGGCGCAGACAGCGACCGCGAAGGTCAGCCCAACCGTCGGCCACGCGGCTGCAACCGGGGCGGCGTTCGCCGCCACGGCGAAAGTGTCGCCATCCGCGGGTCACGCCGCGGCGACGGGTCAGGCGTTCGACGCCACAGCCACCACCGGGGGCGCCACCAACGCCAACGCCGAGGCAGCCACCGCGACAGGTGCCGCACACAACGCCGCCCCATCCGTCGCCCCCTCGGCCGGACACGCGGCCGCCACCGGCGCGGCGGGTGCGGTCACCGCGAAGGTGTCGCCATCCGCGGGTCACGCGTCCGCCACCGGCTCCGCGTACGACGCCACCGCACAGACCGGATCGTTCACCAACGCCCCGGCCGAGCTCGCCGCGGCGACCGGCGCCGCGCACAACGTCACCGCGAAGGCCAGTCCAACCGTCGGCCACGCCGCCGCGACCGGGGCGGCGTTCGATGCTGCCACGAGCGTCGCCCCGACCGCCGGCCACGCATCCGCGACCGGGCAGGCGTTCAATGCGTCGGTGTCGATCGCCGTGGCGGCGGGCGCGGCGTTCGTCACCGCCCTGGCGTTCGTCATCTCCGCCAAGGTCAGCCCGACCGCCGGCCACGCCGCCGCGACCGGTGCCGCACACAACGCGACCGCGCAGACCGGTCAGCTCGTCGCCGTCATCGAGCGGATCAGCCGGTTCCGTGAGCCGTCCAGATCCCGCTACGTCGAGCCGCCAGAGTCGTCGTGGTGTGAGCCGACCCAGAGCCGAGGAGACAGCCTGTGAGCGAGGTATGGAACTACCGGGCCGACCAAGAACTGCCATCGTGGGCGGGCGACTGGCTCGACGGCGACGAGGTCCTGCTCGACCTGTCGACCGGGCACACATTCACCGCCACCCTCGTCGACGCCGTCGAAGGCACCGTGGCCCACACGATCACCACCGGGATCGTCGGCGACGACGTCTCACCGAACATCGTGGTGGCGTTCGCCAACGGCGCCCTCGCCACCGCGTTCGGCTCCCGCACCGCGACCCGCGACTTCCGCCTCCACATCAAAGCCACGACCGCCGGCGGCGCGGACCGCTTCTACCGGCCCGGTGACGAGGACATCATCAGGATCTCACCCGTGCCGAGCTGACAAACCCGTTCGACGGTGCTGCTCGCCCGCCTCATCCCGGTGCTCGCCCGCCGGATGGGGCGGGCACTTGCGCGTCTCAGGTGCGGACGTTCGGCCAGTCGGTGTCGCGGTTCTCGCCGTCGACGACGTACTGGGACCAGCGCAGCCCGTCCCGAAGCGTCAGTCCGACGCAGCGGCCAGTCGGTCGAGATCCCGTTGGAAGCGACCAATCCACGCGTCGACCTCGCCTCCATAGCCGGAGTCGGCGCCGGCCGCCGAGGCAGCCTCATTGACGATGTCACGGACGGAGTCGGCCAGGTCATCGAAGCCTTCAGCGCGCAACCGGATCTCGGCGTCCTCGCACAACGGGTACTCGACTGGCTCACCGATCATGGCGCGGAGTGAGCCCTGGTCGACTTCGTCAGCACACGCAAGCGCCGACAGGTGGGTGTCGACCGAGATCACAGCTGCGGTCGGTGGCGTCGTCGGCTCAGTCTCGGCGACGGTCGAGATCGGGGCCGGCGCCGGCGCCGTCGACGCGCTCACTGCCGTCTCGACGGCCCCGCTGTCATCGTCGCCGACCGAGCAGGCTGCGAGCAGCACTACGGCCAGGGCGGCGAGGAGGCGAATGCGCATGGCGAATGATGCTATGCCGCGTCGTCGCCGTACAGGTCGGAGACGACGTCGGTGCCGTCGGGGTTCCAGCGGACGTAGCGCTGTATGGTGAGCACGGAGGCGTGGCCGAGCAGGGCGGCGACGAGGACGAGGTTGCCGTTGGATCGTCGTGCGGCCTCGGTGCCGAACGAGGCGCGCAGGTCGTGTGGTCGGTTGTAGATTCCGACACGTCGGAAGGTGCGCCGGATCTGGTCGGAGACGTTGTCGGGTGTTGCTCTGGGGAACACCTGGCCGACACGGCCGTCGCACCAGATGTAGAGCGCGACGTCGAGGATGGGGGCGAGCGGCACGACGCGGTCTTTACCGCCCTTGCCGTCGCGCACGACGATACGGCTGGCGTGCTTGAGGTTGTCGGTGTGCAGCGCGGCGATCTCGGACACCCTCAGCCCCGCGTAGGCACTGCACATGATCATCAGCCGCACCCGCGGTGTCGCCGCGCCGCAGGCCCGGTGGATCTGGTCGCCGGTGAGTGGTGTCGGCACGCGCGACGGCACCCGTGGCGGGTCGATGAGGGCGGTCGGGTCGTTGGTTGTGTACTGCTGGCGGTTGGCCCATCTGAAGAACTGCCGGATGTCGGAGAGCAGCGCATACCGGGTCTGAGCGGATGGCCTGGTGGACAGGAACGCGATCACCTCTCGCGGCGTCACCTCGAGCAGCTGGTGCGGCGCCACGTGCTCGGCGAGGGTGCGCAGGGTCCAGGTGCGACGGCCGACCGTCTTCGCCGAGAACCCTCGGAACTCCTGGTATTGCGCGAACTCGGCAACCAGCACAGGCACCCCGCCCAAACCGCTTCCCCCAAACCGTTCTACGACTATGCCGCGTGGTTGGGTTGCCGCGCGAGAAGGTCTCGGCAAGACATCGGTCAGGCCGCCACAAGTTCTGCTGGCTCTTGTTCGGTAACCAGCGCGACGAGCAGCTCCGGGACTTTGAAGAACGTGGCCGGTGACGTGCCGAAGAACGCGGCCAGCGCACCGACCTCAGCGAACGTCCATTTGCGTGTGCCCTTCATGCCGCGGCTGAGCGACCCACCGTCCATACCCAAGAAGGCGGCCAGCTCGGTCTGGCTCTTGCCCTGGTGGGCAAGAAGCGTGCGCACAATCCGCCCGACATCGGCGTCACTGGTCCGAACACCTGGCGTGGCCATGCGCGCAGTATGGCATACGGACAGTGGTGATGACAACAAGACAGGCTAAATGTCATTGACTCTTGAGAATAGCTCAAGTACGTTGGCATTGTGCCTACACCAATGTCGCCTCTTCAAGAGTTGGCTGGGCTTCTGCTCGACCGCCCCCTGGCCGAGTACGTCGCTGAGAAGCGAACTGCCCGCCCCCGCTGGCCTTGGCGTCTGATCGCCGAGCAGCTCGCCACCGACACCGACGGCAAGGTCGCCGTCTCGCACGAGGCGCTGCGCAGCTGGTACGCCGATGACGTCGCCGAGCAGGTGGCGTCGTGAGTGCTGAGTTCGGCGAGCTGCTCAACGTGCGCCAGCCCGAGTTCGTTCATCTGGGCGATGACGTCTGGGTGAACCCTGCTCATGTCGCGATGGTGCTGCCGTCGCGAGCGGGTTCGGCGGTCGTGTTCTCGAACGGGAACGGCCACGACGTGGCCCGCCCGGTTCTCGAGGTGCTGGCGCTGTTGACCAGTGAGAGCGAGGCGTCGTGACCGACGTCTCTGAGTTCGCCGCGACGGAGCCCCCATCGTCGGGCGTTGGTGTCGTCCCCGGCTCCCAGCATTCGCCCGCTGGTCGAGCCTGGGAGGGCACCGATCTGTCGCCTGACGCCGCGGTGTCGCTGCTGGATCGTCCGTTCGATCCGGATCCGTTGACGTCGCGCAAGCTGCTCCGTCCGGTCGATCTGCGCAAGGGCGACATCCTTTTGCAGCGCGACCGGGCGGTGGTGACCGCTGCGGGCTGGCCGCGTCGTGGCCGTGTCGGTCACGTGTGGTCGGTGGAGACGTCGCAGGGGACGATGGAGTGGCCGCTCGAGGATGCGTCCCGGTTCCGCAACCTGCAGGTGAGTCGTGAGGTGGAGCGGTGACCGTGCTCGCCGACCCGTTGGCCCGCGACGTCGTGATCGGATCGGGTGGCTGCGATGTGAGCCTCGTCGCGGTGTCGCCGTTCGGGCTGACACCTGACGAGTACGAGGCGCCGTCGTTCGCGGCCGGGATGCTCGACGTCCGTGCCGAGCAGTTCGACACGGCCGAGCTTCACTGGGTGGCGAAGGCCACCCGCGAGCAGGCCGCCGTGCTGCGCGGCCTGCACGACCGCTGGCATCTGTCCCGGGTTCGCACCGCCGGCCTCGACACCGACCACACCGACTGCGCCTGGTGTCTGAACGCGTTGGCGGTGGCGTCGTGATCCGCTGGGTAATCGTCGCTGTCGTGTTGGCGCCGTTCGCGGTGTTCATCGTCGGGGCGTGCTGCGCGTCCAAGCGCAACGACACTGTGGCGTTCCGGATCGAGTCGGAGCATGACCGTCAGGTCGACGAGCTGCGCTGCTACATCGAGGCGCAGGAGCGTGCCGGCCTCGACGCGTGGGCGCGTGCGACAGGCACCACCAACACCGGAAGCGGGACCCAATGAGACGTCTGATCCTTGTCGTGCTGCTGCTGCTCGGCGCGGCCGCGCTGTTCGGTGCCCGGAGGCGGCCATGAGCGCCCGCGTTCCGGTCGCTGGTGAGGTGTGGCCGAACCGTCATGCGGCGCTGCATCCGGCCCGGATCCTGTCGGTCGTCGAGGACACCCTGTTCGGCCGGTGGGTGGTGACGCACGGCTACGTCGATCATCACGCTGTCGTCGCTCAGGAGCTCGACAAGTTCGTCGCCGCGTATCTGCCGCCCGAGGGGCCGGTGGCGTCGTGACTCAGCGCACGAAAGCGTTCACCCCGACCGAGCTCGCCCAGATCGACTCGACCCGCGACGAGTGGATGCGCATCGGCACCTCGATCGAACCGATCGACCCCCGCGAAGCGACGCGGGAGGTGTGCGCGGTGTATCGGGCGGCCGGGCTCGACGAGCCGAAGATTGTGTTCCACATGTCGTCACCGTTGGGCGTCGCCGCGGGCGTGGTGACTCTGCGCAACCTCGGGGACGACAACCTCGGGGACAACCTCGGGGACAACCTCGGGGCCAACCTCGGGGACAACCTCGGGGCCAACCTCCGGGCCCTCCGGGCCAACCTCCGGGCCAACCTCGGGGCCAACCTCCGGGCCAACCTCGGGGCCAACCTCTGGGACAACCTCGGCGCCAACCTCGAGGCCAACCTCCGGGCCAACCTCCGGGCCAACCTCGGCGACAACCTCGAGGCCAACCTCGGGGCCAACCTCTGGGACAACCTCGGGGCCAACCTCGAGGCCAACCTCAGGGCCAACCTCCGGGCCAACCTCTGGGACAAGGCCTACGAGCTCACCTGGTCTCAGATCTGGGGTGCGTGGGAGTCGTCGTGGTTGGCGTTCTACGACGTGGGCTTCCGGGTGACGCGACCCGCCAAGTCGCAGCCGCAGCTGGATGCGATGCTCGCCGCGGCGCGGACGTGCGGGTCGTGGTTCCCGATGCAGGGCAGCGTGGTGATAGGGGATCGTCCGACGCTGCTGCTGCGCGAGCAGGGCGGCCGGCTGCATTGTGCGTCGGGTCCTGCGGTGGAGTACGCGGACGGTTGGCGGATGTTCGCCTGGCATGGCCGCCGCGTCCCGGAGTGGGTGGTCGCGGCTCCAACCCCGAAGCTGATCGCCAACGAGGCGAACGCGGAGGTGCGCCGCTGCGCGATCGAGTCGTACGGCTGGGACCGGTTCATGCAGTTCCTGTGCGCGAAGCCGATCGCCGTCTCGCCCGACATCGCGCATCCGCTCGGCGATGCGACGGTCGAACTGTTCGACGTGCCACGCGACGTGTGGCCGTCCCCGGTGCGCCTGGTGCTGGTGCGCAACGCGTCACCGGAGCCTGACGGCACCTACCGCCGCTACGGGCTGACGGTGCCGGCCGAGATCTCCGATCCGATCGCCGCGCTCGCATGGACGGCCGGTGTCGACGCCGACGTGTACCGCCTGCTCGAGCGGGCGTCGTGACCTCTCTCAACCCAACCAACCCAAGGAGTCATGTGATGACCGATATCGATACGACGATCCTCGAAGAGTCCACCGACGAGGTGGTGGACGTCGAGGTGCCGGTGCTGTGCGGACCGCAGCGTCAGGGCGACGTGTTCGTGTTCCCTGCCGGGATGGCGGCTGCGACCACCCCGACCGCCGACACCCGTGACGTGCATCCCGCCGTCGAAGTGGTGGATGGCGGCACCGCCCGCCACAACCACACCCTGGTCGCCGCGCCAGGGGCGGCGTCGTGGACGCCGGCACGCGACGCCGACGGCCTGGCGATCGGGATCGTGACGGTCGCCGACGGCGAGGTGTGCTACCTGTCGCACGACGAGCATTCGACGCTCGGGCTCGCCCCCGGCGCGTACGTGATCCGCCGTCAGCGCGAGCAGGCCGAGTCGCAGCGGCTCGTCGCCGACTGAACGTCATGTGGACGTTCATCGTTGTGGTCGCAGTGTCGGCGGGTGCGTTTGGGCTGCTGTTCGGCCTGCGCGGCTGGCGTGCCCGCTGGCTCGACGATCGTCCATCGCGCACGTAACGGCGACACGCCGAAGGCCCCGGCTCACCTCCTTTCTGGCCGGGGAGTCGCTGTCCCTCGGACTTCGGGGCGGACATTCAGGCATCCGGCCGGGGACCCGGCGCTCAACCGGCTGTCCCCGGCCAACACCATCCCGCTGCTAGTCGAATCGAGGTTCACCTGATGACCGTCTACCGCAGGGCTCCGCAGGTCGCGAAGATCGCCGACAAGCTGATCCGTGACGTCGAGCTGCACAAGCTGCTGCGCGACGTCCACATCGAGTACGTGTGGCGTGACGTCGCGTCGAAGTCGCGGGGCCGGATCGTGTTGGCGAAGGCCCGCAAACTGTCCGGGCTGAACGCGTTCCTGATCAACGCCGCGTCCGGTGCGGTCGACGGCGAGGCGAACGTGCCGATGTTCGTCGTCGAGGTCGCTGAGGACACGTGGGGGCGCCTGTCGGAGGCGCAACGCAAAGCGCTCGTCGACCACGAGCTGTGCCACTGCCGTGTCGAGCTGGATGACGACGACGAGCAGGTGCTGTCGATGCGCGGCCACGACCTCGAAGAGTTCTCGTGCATCGTCGAACGGCACGGCCTGTGGAAATCGGATGTGGCCCGGTTCGGCGCTGAGGTCGCCGAGCAGTTGGCGTTGGCGATCGACGAGGCAGGCAGCTTCCTCGACCCGCCCCCGGCCGAACCTGACGGTGACACCGAGTGACCACCTGGCGCGTGTCGACGGCGACGCCGCGCCTCGGTCAGTTCTGGCTGGGCACCGCCGACAAGCCCGAGCTGATCGGGGTGTCGATCCTCCCATGTGACGAGACGCGCCTGCCGCTGGCGCGGGTACAGGCGATGGTCACCGCGCTGAACGACTTCGATGCGATGCCGGGCGGTGCGTCGTGCGGCTGATGTCGGTGTCGCTCACCGAGGACGCGGTGCGCGCCAAGACGAAGACGGTGACACGCCGTCTCGGCTGGCTGATGCTCAAGCCGGGCGATCGGGTGACGCTGTGCCGCAAGGTGATGGGCCGCCGCAACGGTGAGCCGCTCGTGCGGATCTGCGACGTCGAGATCGTAGACGTGCGCCGTGAGCAGTTGAACGACATCACGTTCGAGGACGTCGAGCGCGAGGGGTTCCCGGACTGGGGGCCGTTCACGTTCGTTGACTTCTTCTGCCGCACCCACAAGGGCTGCAACGAAGACACCGAGGTGACCCGGATCGAGTGGCGCTATCTGGACGGTGAGACGTGATGCACCCCCAGGCGCTGGCGATCGTGGAGGAACGCATCGCGTCGTTCGTCGAGGCGCTCGACCCGCCTGCCGAGGACCTCGCCGAGCTGATCCAGTCGGCCACGGAGATGTCGCTGCTGCTCGACGACGACATCACGGTGGACACGCTGCGCGAGTGGCGTGCCGCGTACCAGTGGTGGTCGACGCCGCAGGAGTGGCGCGCGGGCGCGGCTGCTGGTCTGGCCGCGCAGGTCCGCGAGCTCGTCGAGCTGCCCGGGCGCCGCTCGTGGCGGCGGTGGTGGATTGTGCATCGGCTGGCGCGGTGCGGGTACGCGTTGGGGCTGCTCGCCGGGTTCGGTGTGCAGTTCGACTGGTCGGGACGGTGGCTGTCGGGGTGGTATCCGGTCGGGGTTCGGTGGCCGCACAACGGCCGCCGCCGGCGCCCGGTGTACGTGCTCGGCTGGAAGGTCGCCAACTGGGGATGTCTGCTGCGTCGCCATCACTGGCCGACCCGGTACAAGGTCGCGTTCGACCTCTGCGGACGTTGTGCGCCGTGTCCTGATTGCCGCTCGACCGGCCCGCTCGAGCATGACTGCCCGGCGGCGACGTCGTGAGGGCCATGCGGACGCACGCCGGTCGCGAGTGGACCGGCCCGGCAGGATCGGCGATCGAGATCGTCATCGACGAAGTAGCGCGCCCCGATCAGCTAGCCACCGTCGCTTCGTGGTTCCTGACGTGCCCCGGTCAGTCGCCCGCGTGGGACGAAGCCGCTGTCGAGTTGCTCGATCTGGCGGTGCGCGCGGTGCTCGACGGGAGGCTGTGGGCTGAGGCGCCGCTGTCCGGCCAGGTCGAGCCTTGGCGGACGGTGCTGATCAAGACGTCGGCTCACGCCCGCGGTGAGGAACACGCGCCGTGAAGCCGGGCGACGTGGTGACGTTGGTGCACGGTCTGCCGCCGACCCCGTCGGAGCCGGTGACGTTCATCCGGCTGGTGGATGGCCGCGCCCGGGCGTTGGTGCGTACGACGTCGGGCGGGGAGATCACAGTGCCGTGCTCCCTGCTCGACGACGGCCAGCCGGCCGCCCGTGGCGCGGGCTATCGGGCGTCGGATCCGGACACAGCGCGTTGGGCGGCCGAGCAGGCCGCGCTGTCGCTGCGCGACACACAGCTCGCAGTGCTCGACGCGCTGGTGCGTGCCGGTGACCGCGGGTTGATGGATCACGAGCACGAGGCGTTGCACGGGATGGGTCAGGACTCGGCCGGGAAGCGGCGCGGTGAGCTGCTGACTCTCGGGCTGGTCGCCGACTCGGGCTCGAAGCGTGAGACGCCGCGCAAGCGGAGGGCGATCGTGTGGGTGGCGACCGCCCGTGGGCGTGCTGTGTGGCAGCACCATCCACGGGAGGGCGCAGCATGATCGGTCAAGGAGCTCGCACGGCGCTGCTGTTGGCGCTCGAGTTCGCGATCACCAACTACGAGAAGTTCGGGATCTGGGGTGGCACCTCGGAGCGTGAGCGTCGCCGGATGCGTCGGGCCCGCGCCGTGAACCGTGCGGGTGCGGCGTGACCGACGACGAGATCGCCGGGACGCTCACCGCTGCGTTCGGTCCGGAGCAGATCGGCGGCTGGCAGGTGCTGTTCACGCAGCCGACCGCCCGCATGTCGATGAACGACCGCTCCCACTGGCGTAAACGGCACCGTCGCACGAAGGTGTGGCGTCACGCCGCGTACTACGCCGCGGTCGACCAGCTCGGCGCGTCCCCCGCGGCGCGTGTGCGACCGCCGTGCTTCGTGCGGGTGATCTTTCCGGTCCCGGACCCGAACCGGCGCCGCGATCCGCACAACCAGGCGCCGACCGTGAAGGCGATCGTCGACGGCCTGGTGGACGCCGGGGTGTGGCGCGACGACACCCCCGACCAGGTCGCGATCCTCGACCCGCGGTTCGCTGCTCCCGCTGACGGCCCGGTCGTTGTCCAGCTGATCCCCCGGGCGAACGGGGCTGCGTGACGCGTCAGTCGAAGGCCGACGCGCGTCGCGAGGTGCAGCGCGCCCACGTCGAGCGGATCCTGCGCATGTATCGGGGCAAGCTCGACGTCGCTCACGCGGCCGGTGACGTGGTCCAGGTCGTCGCGCTGACGCTGCGTTGCGCCGACCACGTACGTCCCACGATCCCGATGGGCGGCGGGCTGATCACCGGCACGGAGGCCGACGACCTGGCCGCCCTCGTCGTCGCCGAGCTGACCGAGCGCGGCTGGCTCGCGAACGGACACCCGATCCCGCCGCGCGGGATGGCCGGCCGCTTCATCCGCCGCCCGGTCGATCTCACACCGTTGCCGTTCGAGGTGCCGTCGTGACGTTCACGGTGGCCGGGTGGCGTGCTGACGCGGTGCAGGAGTCGTGGCGTCTGCGGTTCGGCCCTGGGAGCGTCAAGAAGGGCTGGGCGGGTCGTGCGGCGTGCCTAGGGGTGCAGACGGCGCTGTTCTACGACCCGTGCTTCGCCGACGCCGCCCGGGCGGTGTGCGTCGGCTGCCCGGTGCGTCTCGACTGCCTCCATGAGGCGTTCAACGTCGAGCAGCGCGACGGTGACGACATCTACGGCATGTTCGGTGGTCTCACCCCGGCCGAGCGGATCGAACGTCTCGACGTGCTCGTCGTGCTGTGCGGCACGAAGGAGGGCTACCGCCGCCATCTGGCCCGCGACGAGACGGCGTGCGACGACTGCAAAGGTGCGCACGCGGCCGATCGTGCCGAGCGCCGTCGCCGTGCCCGCTCGCAGCTGGCGGTGAGCGCGTGACAGTGGACGCGCCCAAGCGATCGCGGTGGCGGATCCTGCGACTGCGCGTCGCAAGCCAGACCATCACCCGCGACGAGTACCGCGACGAGGTCGAGCCGCATCTGACGCGCCCGCTCACCGATGGCCCCATCCGTCGCCGCCAACTACGCCCTAAAGCCACACCTGACAGACCGGTCCGATGACGTGGGTGAAAGTCGACGACAAGCTGACGTCGCACCCGAAGTGGGTGGGGCTGACGCTCGAAGCGAAGAGCCTGTGGCTGCACGCCGCCGTATGGTGCGGTGCCCACAACAACGACGGGGCGCTGCCGGCTGACGCCATGCCGCTGATCACGTTCACAGCGTCAGTCCCCGCGCGGCTCGCCGACGACGCCGCCGACCGTCTCGTGAAGGCACGTCTGTGGTCGCGCGTCCCGAAGGCGAAGGGTGGCGGGTTCGAGATCGTCGACTGGCTCGAATATCAGCCGTCGAAGCAGCAGGTGCGCGATCGGGCGACGTCCGACGAGACGAACGCCGAGATCGACCGCCTCCACGACTGGCTGCACAAGAAGGCCGTCGGCAAGCGGGTCAAGGCGCTGATCGTCGCCCGGGACGGCCGCTGGTGCCGGTACTGCGGCGAGATGACCCGCGACACACCAGGCGATCGCCGCTCCCCGCACCGCAAGACGTACGACCTGATCGACCCGGCCGCACGGTGGGATGTCGACGCCAAAGCGATGCACGACGACGACCTCGTCGTGCTCGCCGACATGTGGGCCACCGCGTGCGGCTGGTGCAACTCGATCAAGGGCCGCCGCACACCAGATGAGGCAGGTTTGTCGTTGCTTCCAGCCCCATCTGCCAGGCACGGGGTTCTGCCCCGTTCTGCCGCGAACGGTTCGCGAGCCGTTCCACCGGTCGGGCCGGTTCTGCCCGGTTCTGGTCGGAACGGGTCTGAGGCGGGTCCGGACGGGACGGGTGCGCCGACCCGCGAAGGGGTGTCGGCTCCACCACCACACTCCGATGTTGACGCACCTCGAGGTACCGGATGAGCGGGTTCACGTCGGTGCGCGAAGTGATGTACTTGGAGGCGTCGCTTCACCGGATGTTGCAGCCGTGGCAGAACCGGCCGAAGGCGCCGACGGTGGTCGACGACATGCCGCGGATCGCGCGTGCGTTGGTGAACCTCGACGAGGCGATGTCGTCATTCCCGGCATCGACGCCCGGCAACGGTGAACCCGGCGGTGGCAAAGGTGCGGGCGGTGCGTCGATCCGCTTCACCGACTCGAAGGGTGTCGAGATCGATCGGGTGCCGGCCACCCCGGTGGAGGCGATGGCGTTGCGTGGCGACGATCGTGCAGCCCTCGACCGTGAGCGTCTCGGCAACCGTGCGGCGAGCGCGTCGCTGTTCTGCAGCGACGTGTTGCACGACGTGACCGACAAGCGCCTGGCCTCTCCGCCGGCCGCTGGCCCGGCGCGCCTGGTGATGCACGCGTACGGGTGCGCGTCGCTGGTGCGTCGACTCCACGACTCCCAGGGGCTGCTGCCTCACCGGGCGCCGATGGGCCGGGCCCTGCGCGCCGTTGCACGGTTGGAGCGGGTGGTGGATGCGTGGGCGTGGATGGCGGCCGAGAAGACCACCTCGACACGCTCGGATCTGATGGCAGTCGACCCGACCGAGAAGCGCTGCCGGTCGCATCTGCGCGCCGGGTACATCATCGACCGTCACAGCGGCGAGCTGTGCCAGTGGTGCTACAAGTTCGAGCTCGCCCAGGGCTTCCCGCCCCCGTTGCAGCTGGTGCAGTTGACGATCGACCGTGCACGTGGCGGGCATCTCGGCGCGGTGTACGACCACGAGATCGCACCGTTCCGTGCAGCCGAACGCGACCGCAAGCGGGCCGCCGAGCGTGCCCGGTCGTGACCGATGGTCCGCGATACCTGCGACGATGCGTGCTACATTCGACGCGTTGGTTGAGTGCCCGAGGTGGCGCTCCCAACCTGGGCGGTAAGGCCGATGCCAGCCAAGGTGCGCGCTCACTACGCAGGGACCTACCGCCGCCGCTCCCGCCTGGTGCGAGCCCGGGCGTACGCCGATCCCGACACGCGCTGCTGGCGTTGCGGTCGCACGCTGGCGCAGCACCCACCTACGAAGACGGGCAAGCCGCCGAGGTGGCACTCCGGTCACGTGATCGACGGCGATCCCCTCTCGCCGCTCGCCCCGGAGGCGGATGTGTGCAACACATCGTCTGGCGCTGTGCTCGGGAACACCGGCCGGCCACCGGCTCGGAACCCGCACTCCCGGCGATGGTGAAACACCCCCGCGTCACAATCGAGCACACATGATCCTCGACCTCGACGACCTGCCCGACCGGATCAGAGCAAAGATCGACGTGCAGTCGAACGGGTGCTGGCAATGGTCGGCGTACACCCAGCGGAACGGCTACGGCAAGGTCTGGTTTGGTGGTCGCATCGCTCTCGCTCATCGAGTGGTCTACGAGCTCGCGGTAAGACCCATCCCCGCCCCGCTCGCGGCGATGGTGACTACGTTCGCTTGCGAGATTCGATCCACCGTTCCACGTCGACGGAGTCGTAGCGACGATGGCGCCCGACCTTTGCGTAGGGCGGCCCGAAACCCCGGTACGCCCACTGGTCGAGTGTGCGAGCGGGGATCTGCAGCCGCTCGGCGAGCTGTGCGGTGGTCAGCAATGCCTCGTGCATATCGAGCACTGTTCGCAGAGGTACGAGCAGTGGTCAATGCTTATACCTCCGATTTTTTGGAAGCGGCCGCTGCGCGGAACAC
>Ga0137433_1000965_pt1 | contig 13241 bp, 12 predicted proteins | sample EasRivERMZT840_2_FD_102335 | JGI IMG/M metagenome (GOLD analysis project Ga0137433, IMG submission 102335) | Soil microbial communities from meander-bound floodplain in the East River, Colorado, USA - East River MetaG ERMZT840_2 | ecosystem: Environmental > Terrestrial > Soil > Floodplain ...
AACTAAAGGCATAGTTGGACCAGTGACGGAATTGGTAATAGTAAAAGTGAGTTCCGAACCAGCAGCTGCTGATCGTTGACTCATTGGGCCAGGAACCAGTCCGCCATCAACATAATTTGAAACTGGACTTGAATAATTTGAATCGGTAAAACCATAGAGCAAAATATTTTCCAGAGCTGAGCCTCGAAGGTAAAAAGTTTCTCGAGCTACCGTCACACTGTTGGTTGTCGGTGCCGTAATAGCATATCGGTAAAGTATATTTCGGCCATCAACTAAGGTGGTGGTCGGTAATGAAATTTCTCGATACATTGCTCCATCACTCGTAGTTTTGTTGCAGGTTAATTCCCTGATCTTGGCTCTCGTTAAGGGTCCAACAAAACCTGAGGCTGGGCGAATACTATTTCTCTGTTGGAAACTCATAACTGAGTAATACGTAACGTCGCCAAAATAACCCGTTGGTGTCGCACTAAAAAGTGAAAGGGATTGCAAAAATTTCTGTAGAGCCAGAACGTCATTATTTCGCATTCCAACCCGAAGATCTTTGGTTAGAATGAGACAAGATGAGACATTTACTGAAGTATTATAGGCTGGTCCTGAAGGTGATGACTGGGCAAACGCCAAAGCAGGCACGAGCACTGAGCCTGTCATCAAAATTGTGATCAGGCGTTTAAGAAATAGCGACATAGAGTAAACGAGTAAGGTTAATAATGAGAAAATTATACCTTACTCATTCAGTCTCAGCAATACTACTCGTCGCTAACGTAGAGATTTACTTGATTGCTGGTGCCGTTAGCATTGGTCACGGAGATTTTGTAATTTCCGGGTGTAATGCTAATTGAGGGCATCAAACAAGCTGGAGTTTGGTAATAGCAGGCGGCATTGATATTACTTGGAATAGTAAATGATAGAGTGGTGCCATTATTTGTTGAAGCCACGTTTGCAATAGCGCCAGTGCCGAAATTTATACTATTACCTGTCGTAGTGAAATTTGTGCCCGTCAAAGTTATTTGCTGACCAACAAGCGCTGTCGTGCGAGAAGAATGAGTAAGCGTTGGAGTTGAGGTAGCTTGAGCTGGCATTGCTGCATTTACTATCATTATGTATGAAGCACTTTTGGCACAGCTATTCAAATCTTCTTGAGTTCGAGTGGTACTAGCATGACAAACAAAAACTCTGTACTTCCCGGGAGCAAGGGGTGGTATTGCACCTGCATTAGGTAATGAGCTTTGAGCACGATTCCCTACAATCCAATTAAATTCATTACTCGAGACACCAACTGCAATAGTTGCCGGTATTGGGTAAAGTAAAATGCATGGCTGGTTTGGCTGACAATCTAGGTCTAGTTGAACTTTAATATCATACTTTGGTGCTTGAATATAGACATTTGAATCCGTCCAAGTAATTTTTTGAGTGGTATATATACCCCAGGTTTCTCCCCCTTTTGGATTTGTGACTTGAATACTCGTAGTTGTTGCTGTAGGTGGTACTGGCGGCACAAGACAAACCATCCCATTAAGTTTTGCTCGAGTAAGAATACCGACAAAACCAGTTGGTGGTACACCTTGTGAGCGCTGAAAATCTTTTACCGCTTGAAGCGTGAGCCGGCCGAAATAGCCTGTTGATTCAGAATTTAAAAGTCCCCGACTTCGAAGTAGATCCTGAAGTCGAACTATATCTGCATGACGATTACCAAAACCAACATTTCGACTAAACATAACACATCCTGGCATACCTGGAATAGTTGACCCCATCATTGGCTGACCCATTTGAGCTGACACGGTGAGAGGTAAAACTAGAACTGCAAACAAACTAGCAAATATAAATTTTTTCATAAATAAAAATACGTAATAAACTATATATAGTATACTACGTTTTAATTGCGAAATTGTTACGTTTCCTATAAAATCAGCTCAATTACCCATCCTTAGCTCAGTTGGTACCCGCCCGACCGAATGACTTCGGTCGTTCGGGCGGGGAGCAGTCATTCAAAATCATATGTTTACAGTATATGAACTAAAAGATAAGTACGGCAAATTATATAAGGGTTATACAAATAATCTAGAGCGACGTTTAAGGGAACATAGGGCTGGTCACACAATAACAACGATGAAAATGGAAGATATAAATGTTGTTTATACTGAAAAATATGATACTTTTGAAGAAGCTAGAAAGAGAGAACTGTATTTAAAATCAGCAGCAGGAAGAAAATTTCTAAAAAAGATCTTGCACGCATAGCTCAGCTGGTAGAGCAGTCGTCTTATACACGACCGGTCCTAGGTTCGAATCCTAGTGCGTGCACAATAAAATACACGAGTGGTCCCAGGTTCCCTGCCCGAATGAATTCGTTCAGGCGGGGATCCCTGGAGGATGGACATTTAAGTTATCTTATTTCCGTGCTTGAGACGAAATACATCAACTTGGCGTAGAGCTATCGCTGTGCCAGCAAGATTTTTGGCTTCTTCGATATAATCTTTTTCTATCTGCTTTATTTCTTTCTTATCGGTTTTCTTCTGGGCAATCTTTTTTCTTTCTTCAAGAACAAGTAGTAGATCAATATAGAAGCTCTTAGCTCCTCGCAGGGTCGCTTCGAGCGCTTCAAGTTCTCGCTGTGAAATATTTAAGGGCAAGCCTCTATTAATGAGGTCAATTTTCTTCTGAATGTATTCTGGATCGTATTCTGGGTGCGTTTTTTTTAGGGTTTGGTATGGCATATCTCTATATTACATATTTAAATCTGATGTTCAATATCAAGTTTTTTCTTTGGGGTAATACCGTGAGCGATGAGCATTTTTTCAAATTCATCCCGTTCAATTGTTTCAACTTCAATCAGGCGCTTGGCAATAACATCCAGAAGGTTGCGGTGGTGGGTAATAATTTCCTCAGCCCTCGTATGAGCTTCAGCCATAATGCGAGAAACCTCAGCGTCAATTTCACTTGAAACCTTTTCCGAATGTTCCCGATCTTCAACCCCGCGACCAAAGAGTGCTCGGCCGTCTCCCCCTTCCAGTGCAATGGGGCCCATTTTTTCTGACATCCCAAATCGAGTCACCATATCGCGCGCGAGTGCTGTTGAAACTTGGAGATCATTTGATGGACCGGTCGTGAGATCACCAAAAATCATTTTTTCAGTCACATAACCACCAAGCGTCATGGCAATATCATCAAGAAATTCTTTTCGAGATTGAAGTTTTCGATCTTCAAGCGGCAACTTAAGCGTATAGCCGGCAGCCCGACCGCGGGAAATAATAGAAATTTTGTGAACTGGATCAGCGTATTGCAACACCGATGCGACCAAAGCGTGTCCGGCTTCGTGATACGCAGTAATTTCTTTTTCTTTTCGATTCAGAATATGACTTTTGCGCTCTGGTCCCAGCATGACTTTTTCAATTGATCGAATCAAATCATATTGAGAAACTTTAGTTCGGTTTTCTCGAGCGGCTAAAATTGCTCCCTCGTTCATCAAAGAATACAAATCAGCACCAGAAAAGCCGGGGGTTCGTTCAGCAATGAGTTCAAGATTCACATCTTCAGCAAATGGTTTTGATCGAGAGTGAATTTTCAAAATTTCGAGCCGATCATAGCGGTCAGGCAAATCAATCATCACTCGACGATCAAATCGGCCTGGTCGAAGCAAAGCAGGATCCAAAACATCGGGTCGGTTTGTAGCGGCCATGACAATCACTTTTTCATTTGGTTCAAAACCATCCATTTCCACGAGAATTTGGTTCAGCGTCTGCTCCCGTTCGTCATTTCCTCCCCCCACACCTGTTCCTCGAATTCGGCCAACCGCATCAATTTCGTCAACGAAAATAATGGCTGGGGCAGCTTGTTTGGCGAGTTTGAAAAGATCTCGGACTCGAGAAGCGCCGACACCGACGAACATTTCCACGAATTCTGAACCAGAAATTGAGAAGAAGGCTACTTGGGCTTCACCAGCTACCGCTCGAGCTAAAAGCGTTTTGCCGGTGCCGGGAGCACCCATCAAGAGAATGCCTTTGGGAATCCGCGCGCCAATTTCTAAAAACTTTTTTGGGTTGCGCAAGAAGTCAACAATTTCAGTTAATTCTTCTTTCGCTTCTTTGGCGCCGGCTACATCCTTAAAGGTGACCCGTTGTTTTTTATCATCAGGCGGAATAATTCGGGCTTTTGATTGACCGAAGGTAAAGGCTTGCATGCCGGCGCCTCGCACTTGGCGAGTAATGAACCAGGCAATCACGAGAACCACGAGGAGCGGTAAAATAAATGGTGCTAAATTTAAAATCCAAAAACCTAAACCATTTGGACTTTGAATTTCAATTGCCACCCGACCCAACTTATCCGGGGTAACGCCAAAATTTACCAAAGTCTCAGTGAGAGCTGCTCCTTCCTCCTTTTTCGATTTCTTGATGACTTGGTTTCGTGGATCGTAATGAATCTCCAAACTTTCACCATCAACTAAAATACTGCTGACTTTACCAGCCGAAATATCAGTGGCTAATTGGGAAAGTGAAATTTCTTCATTCTTAGCTCGATTCTCCGCCACGAAAGAATAGAAAAAAACGATAATGAGAAGAATAAATAGCCCGGTTAAAAAGTTTTTTATAAATTGATTACCAACGGGCATTTTTGGCTTTGGGGTTTTTGGACCTAACTGCGGTTTATTGTTATTTCCATCCATAAGAAGGTATATTATACATAAATTATAATCATTTGCTATGATTGACGGATGAGCACCCTCATCCATAACAAGAAGGCAACATTTGACCACGAAATCCTCGAACGGTTTGAGGCTGGCATTGAATTGCTTGGACCCGAAGTGAAATCCATAAAATCAGGCCATGGTTCACTTGATGGTGCTTATGTTATCATTCGCGGCCAAGAAGTCTACCTCATTAATATGCACATTCCTCCTTATCAAGCGGGAAATCTGAAAGATTACGATCCAATTCGCCACCGCAAGCTCCTCCTCACGAAGCCTGAAATAGAGCGACTTTCTGGCCTGGCCAAGGGTTTGACAATAGTGCCCATTTCGGTGTATAATAAGAGACGAAAGATCAAAGTTGAAATTGCGTCAGTGAAAAGTAAGAAGAAATTTGATAAGCGCGAGACCATTAAAAAGCGCGACACTGACCGAGAACTTCGTCGTTCGTTGAAATACAGATAATTTTTATAAGGGGATGATCGGCCTAGACAGGTGATCTCATCTTATATGTGCAAAGCGGAGCTGTGATGACTCCTTAATCCGTCACAAATTTTAAGTGCAAATAAAACTGCACGAGCCGTCGTTTCTCCATTTTTTGGAGCAAATGATTTCTCATTCGCGTATCGCCCTGCGTAAGTAGCGCCTACTCGACGCCATCCGGATCATTGTGTGATAGATTCGTCGTGGTGTTATATTCATCACTCTAGATTGTGGCCAGGTCCGTGACCATAATCGAACCGTCCGCCTCGTGCGGGCACTGGACTCGATCCTAAGAGATTCTGCTTGTCTCATACTCTTAGGGTTTAAACGCCATTTCGGCGAGAGACATGCTAAGCTTTGTAGATTCATGTTTGATAATCGCTCTGCACGCGGGTTCGATTCCCGCCATCTCCACTCGATTCGTCCTTCGATAAACTCAGGACTCACTCGTGGCAAGCCACCTAAAACATTACTGCAAAAACAGTAGTGTTTTTTGCTGCCGCGAATCGAGTGCCCTGAGTGACGAACAAAGTGAGGAATCGAATGGGCTTTTATATTTCTTTATCTTTTCTTCATCTCTAATTTTTTATAATTGGATTGTGTATTACGTTTATATGATCAAAAATTCATACAATAATTTATATGTTGGTGTAACAGACGAACCAAGGAGAAGGTTGCGTGAACATAACTCAAAGCGAGGCGCGGGATTCACAAAATTCAAAGATAGATTTGAAATTGTTTTTCTGGAACAATATGAAACGCTCAAAGTAGCTCGACAACGTGAAATTCAAATTAAAAAATGGCGACGGGAGAAAAAAGATATGCTAATAGGCAGATATAAACAGAAGTTGGATACCAAATAAGTTTACTTTAACACTAAGGAGGAGTAAACTCATCAGTAGATCTCCATTGATTTGGGGAAGGAGCAAATGAAAATCGGTTGCGCGAACCCACCCCAGTAGGATTATAACGAACGGGACAGTAGCGCTTTGACGGGGTTATCATCCCCTCCGACTTTGCTTCGCAGGTATTTCACCTTCACAGGAGGTAATCGATATTCACTCATCTCATTCGCGACATTGAGTAGCCCTTCACAAGCCGCTGACCCCCAGCGGCTTTTTTAGTGACATTTGTCTTGAATAAACAAAAATCCGCCTCGGCGGATTTTACCATTGGACATTTTTTATTATTTGCGTAGTATGGGCACAGACTCATTTGACGAAAGGAGCTCTATGTCAGCCAGAATTGCTGAAATCCTCATGGAATCTGGGGTAATGGTAGGTAAATTTGTTCAGAGTAAAACTGTCCAAGCTACCATTAGCCACATAGCTCATGAAGTAGTTTCAATATTAAAAAACAGCGGACAAGTACTCATCTGTGGTAACGGTGGTTCGGCCGCTGATGCTCAACACATGGCCGCAGAAATGACTGGAACATTTAGGATTAAGACGCGCCGTCCCCTTCCGGTCTTTGCCCTGACAACAAATACATCTCATATCACCGCTGTTGGAAATGATTTTGGTTTTAAGGATATTTTTTCCAGATTGATTCACGCTCACTGCGTAAGCTATCAACAGGAAACACTTCTTATTGCCATATCGACGTCAGGTAATTCAGAAAATATTATTGAAGCATTGAAAGCGGCCAAGACGTATGGGGCAACAACAGTCGGTCTAACTGGTCAAACCGGCGGTAAAATGAAAGAACTCTGCGATTTCCTGATTCAAGTTCCATCAGATGACACCCCCCGAATTCAAGAATGTCACTTGATTGCTGAACACGCAATTTGTGATCTCGTTGAACAAGCAATGTTTAGTGAAAATTAAAAACCCCTCGTGAGGGGTTTTATTTACCTCGTCGTAAAACTTTGAACGCTACCAACTTTTTTGACGTACGTCCCCTCGTAATTTTCAGCCATGATTTTGTAGTAGTACGTAGTGTTTGGTGAAAGGTTGTTAAGAACTACCCTGAGAGTTTGAGTCGTATTGCCACTTACTCCCTTAGTTCCAGCTTTAAAGGGAAATGAATTTGGTTGCGCTCCATATTCAAACCACACTGTACCCCGACCTCCATTCATATTTACTGTGCCAGAAATAGTGGCTGACGTGCCGCTCACTTCGGCTGGGGACGTTATGACGGTGGGTCCACCAGTGGTGGGTGGAGGAGGGTTTGGATTAGGCGGTTGATTTTGCGAACCAACAGTAAAGTTTAGCGCTCCATTACTCCAATGATGGAGGGTTGACCAATTACTATTAAATATTCCAATTCTTACCGTATATGTTCCCTGCTCTCGCGGCGTCCACGTCACACTGTATTGTTTATTTTGATTAGCAGGAATATTTTCATGCTCAAAGAATTTTTGAAATATTTGATTACCAGCTTGATTATATATTTCCACATCAACGACCACATCGTTGGCATCGCTACTATTTTTTACATTAACATTAACCGTGTGTGATTCATTAACCCTTCCACCCTGAGCACTTGCCGTTGTTACCCAACCGACAGTTGGATTTGGGGGTGGCGGATTTGGTGGAGGAGGTGGAGGTGGGTTCGGATTTGGATTAGGATTTGAACCGCCAGCAAACCACTGACTCATAACACTCGTCGCTCGTTTGTTTTGAGGTGTGTAATCAGTATTGCCCTGGCCTCCAGCGCGAGGATTTGATTCCCAGTGCCACAAATGAACTCCGGCCATATATGAAAACTGATCCCAATAGCGAAACAAGGCTTCATATGAATCAGCTTGTTCTTTTTCATCAAATGAACCCTGCAGATTATAATTCCATGGTTCACGATGCGCTCCGGTCACACTTTTATACCCTACTTCCGTAAACAGAATTGGTTTTTTAAATTTATTCCACAGTGGTTCAATTTCCCGATTTCGATAGATATCCCACGAAGATTTGAGAGCATTAAAATCTGTGGTGTTGGTATTTAAATTAAAATATGCGGCGAAACCAATAAAATCGAGTTGCGGCCAAAAACCAAGGTGATTTTTTTCATCAAGAAAATCGTGACCATTCGGTCCCCAATTGGCGCTGTAGGTTAATTTTCCCGAATAGCGCTGACGCAATTGCGAAATCATATTAAGCCATGCAGTAGTATTACTTTCATTTGATGTATACGTTGCCATGTTAATAAGCTCTGAGCCAATAACAATCATTTCTGCTCCAGTCTCTTTACCAATATCGCCCAAACTGTTTAAAATATCGCCGTATTTTCGAAACCACGTGGCTCGGTCTGCTGGATTAATAATTGCTCGCCATTCCCCAGTATATATTTCGAGATGTGGTTTGAGCGCCACACTCATCCCCTGACTGTGAATATAATTGATACCAGAAATTAAAGTTTCGCGATTTGGAGTATTCCAACCCGGAGCAATGTCTGTGTTGCCAGCGCTCGATTGATAGTATGGAATAATGAGCGAGACATAATTAGCACCCGTATTCTTGAGATTGCGAATTGATTCTTTGAAGGAGTCACTGGCAAAATCAGTTTGAGATTTGGAAATAATACTTGCCCCCTGCTGCCAATTTGAAACCGCCGCATTTGATTGGAGCAACTCAACCTTAAGGAGCATCAGCCCACTGATGAGCCCAGCAAACACGGCCAATCCTGCCACAACAATTCGTTTCATGTTTTTTCATCCCGCCAAGGCGGGATTAATTATGCTCTTCTGACGCATAAGTCATGAGATTCTTTCCCATTGTCATAAAAAATAAACCATGCTATAGTGATGGTCTCATAATTTCATCCACATTGAGTACTGAACGCATCCGTATTAATCACCAAATTCAAGCACCCGAAGTTCGAGTTATTACCGACGACGGTGAAAATCTTGGTGTCATGACCACTCAACAGGCTCTCCGCATCGCCGATGAACGAGGTCTTGATCTCATCGAAATTTCGGCTCGAACAAATCCCCCAATTGCCAAAATCATGGACTTTGGCAAATTTCAATATGCCGAAAGTAAAAAATTAAAAGCGTCGAAAGCCAAATCAAAAACGACGGAAACCAAAACGGTTCAGGTGAAAGTCGGCACTGGCGATCATGACCTTGATTTGAAAGCGAAGAAAACATCCGAGTGGTTAAAGGAAGGTCACCGAATTAGAATTGATCTATTTCTCATTGGCCGATCAAAATTCATGGATTTTAATTTTCTCAAAACTCGGCTTGATCGTATTCTCCATTTGATTACCGAAGAATACAAAATCGCCGATCCTCCAAAGAAAGGCCCAAAAGGCTTGACGGTGACGATTGAAAGAAAATAGTATTCCTCCCCAGCCCTCCCTTAAATTAAGGGAGGGTGTCCTGAGCGAAGGCGAAGGACGGGTGGAATAGTTTAATATTGACTAAACCCGGCTTTTATGCGAGGATGGTACCTACGTTATGAAAACAAATAAGTCATATACCAAGCGCTTGAAATTGACCAAAAACGGTAAAATCGTCATGCGAAAGGCTGGCCAAAATCACTTTAATGCCAAGGAAGGTGGCCGCAGCCAATTGAAGCGAAACCGCACCTTAAACATGGTTATGAAAAACAAGGCCCGAAGCCGCTATTTAGTTAATGCTTAATAATTACTATGACCCGAGTTAAGAAAGGCTTAAATGCTTTAAAAACCAGACGAAATGTTTTAAAACAAGTAAAAGGCTACCGTTTTGGCCGTGGCACTAAAGAGCGACAAGCCTATGAAGCTATCTCTCACGCAGGCGCCTACGCTTTTGCTCACCGCCGAGATAAAAAGGGTGATATGCGCCGACTCTGGAATGTTCGCCTCAATGCCGCGTTGCGACCAGAAGGTTTAAATTACAGCACCTTCATTGGCGCTCTTAAAAAGAAAAATATTAACCTTGATCGCAAAGTTCTCGCTGATCTTGCCACTAACAACCCCGACTCTTTCAAAAAAATTATCGCTGCCGTCAAATAAAAAACCGTCCTTCGACTAAACTCAGGACGGTTTTTTAAAACTCCAACTCCACAGTCTCCCCTTTTTTGGGCGCCACCGCATTAACGTCAAGATAGTCTCGCAAGCGCTGCACCAAAAAGAGGACTGATTTTGGTTCACCGATAGCGACAAAAACTTTTTTCGCCGTTGAAGCGGTGTGGGAAACAAATTCAATCAAATGATCTGAATCCATATGCGATGAGTAGCCAAGAATTTTTTTGACTTCCGCTCGAACTGGAACTCTTTCACCACCAATATGAATTTCCTTGGCTCCATCCATAATCCGCCGACCGATACTGCCTACTGTTTGGTACCCAACAAAAAGCAAGGTGGTATGCGGATCAGGTAAATAGGTTTTTTCGTGTTTTATAATTCTCCCTCCAGCCGACATTCCTGATCCGGCAATAATAATTTTTGGCCGGGCGGTGTGATCAATTTTTTCTGACTGCTGACGTTGAATCGTAAATTTTAATTTTGGGAAATCAAATGGATCATCACCATGTTTAATTTGCGCTTGGGCGCTTTTTTTAAAATCTTGGGTGTAGCGCTTATAAATTTCCGTCACATGCGAAGCCAGGGGTGAATCAATAAAGACATTTAAATCTTTTACCGCCCCTTGCTCAACTAATTCATTAATTTCAAATAACATATCTTGGGTTCGTTCGAGAGAAAAAGCCGGAATAAGGAGGGTTCGCTTTCGATGTACGGTATCTTTGATCACTTCCACAAATTTTGATTTTCGCTCTTCTTTAGATTCATGATTTCGATCGCCATAGACTGATTCCATCACGAGGTAGTCGGCATCGGTGATCTGATCCGTATCACGCAAAAAGAGGGTTGGTGAATTGCCTAAATCTCCCGTAAAAACAATTTTTTTGCCATTAATAGTAAACTCAATTAAAACTGAACCAAGAATGTGGCCTGAATCTTTAAAATAGACTGAGACATTTTCTGCCAAAGGTTGTGACGTGTAATATGGAATGACCTCCCAAAGTTTAAATGTTTGATCAATATCTTTTCCATCATAGAGCGGCATCACACCAAAGCGTCGGCCCTCTTCGTCAAGAATTCGCAATGTATCGGGCAGCATCACACTAGCCAAATCTCGGGTCGCGGGCGTTGAATATATTTTTCCGCGAAAACCATCTCGTACCAGTTTTGGAATCCGGCCAATATGATCGGTGTGAGCGTGAGTCACAAAAAGCAGATCAATTTTGTGGGGATCATATGGAAACGGTCGATGATTTTCCTCAGAAGCAAATTCCGTTCCCTGCTCCAAACCGCAATCAATGAGAATCTTTTTTGAACCAACTTCAAGGAGAAAATTTGATCCGGTCACAACACCCGTACCACCACAAAATGTCAGTTTAGCTTTTACTTTCATGTGGGTAAGGAAATTGTTTTGGAACAAAGAGCCAAGCTACCAAACTGCCAACAATATCTAAAATAATATCTTCTCGGGTGTCGATGATGTAGCCAATGTCAGTCATAATTGTCACACCAGTTTTGGCTTCAAACACCTCCCATAGTATTCCAACAACCAGCGAGAGCACTAACGTTGAAATCATGAGTGAAACTGCCGAATGAGTTTGCCACCACGGCCGAAGGAAAAGGTACACCGCCGAGCCAGTAAAGAAACCACCGAGAAAATGCACGACTCGGTCATACATCGGCAATTGCCAATACAAATACAAAAATTGGCCCATCAAATGAAGGACGCCAATAATAAACACGACACCGAGCAGAAAGAAAAGACCTTGTCGATTCATAGCAATAGTATACCAGAGTCTTCGGGACTAAAAACCGCCCTTCACCTTAAGTTCAGGGCGGACTTTAGTGGGATCGCTGGGTGTATTCACCCTTGCTAAAGCAAAGTGGGTGTCCGCAGCATACATTCGTCAGTCAACCCGAAGGCCATCATCGGAACGCAGCAATATGAGACTCCCTTAAGAATACATTAAGAAGAATGAATATCCCATGCGATCCTGAATCCATTATACCTTATTCTCAGATTTTTTATATTTTTCCATAATTTCGCGCTCGACTTCAGCCCGATCGCGGCCGTAGGTATGGTAAGAAAGTTCTTTTAGTTTTTCTATTTTAGCTTTATCCCCAGCTGGAGGTGATAGAGTTTGAATACTGAAGGGGGTAACTGGCTTGCCGTGAACAAGAATTTTAAGATAGGCATTTCGGTTTTCAATATTAATCAAATCTTTAGCGGTAAAGGTTGGCGCAAATTGTTTTTCTAAATATTCCGCATCATCTGCCCCCACCCGAAAGGCAGCAATTGAGCCAATGTTGCCAAACACCGCATCCCGAATTTTTTCCTCAAGTTGAGCAATAAACTGATGGGCCACATTGAGCGACAATTTATATTTCCGGGCTTCTGAGAGAATGGTGGCAATTGAATCAGTGGTCACATTTTGGAATTCATCAATGTAGAGATAAAACGGTGGCGGATTACTCTGGAGCGAATCGGCTCGCGACAAGGCGGCCATTAATATTTTTCCCACAATAATAAGGCCGATGAGATTGGCATTAATGTCTCCCAACCTGCCTTTGGAGAGATTAACCAAAAGAATTTTCTTCTGGTCCATAATTTCTCGGAAATTAAAGGTGGAATGTTCCTGAGCGACAATCGGTCGCATGATGTCATTTGAGAGAAAGGCGTCAAACTTTGAGGTAATGTATGGCACAATATTTGCCAGTGACGCTTCCCCACCTGCTTTTTCCGCCACCTCTTTCCAAAACTGAACAACAATCGGATTTTTACATCGGGAAATTTTTAATTGGCGATAGGTTTTATCAGACAGCACACGTGATACATCCAAAAGGGTGTTGCCCGTTTCTGGATCCTCAATCACGAGCATCGTGGCATTGCGGAAATATTGTTCAAACATCGGCCCACCGGCCACTTTCATATCAAATAATTTATTAAAAATACTCAACATTTCATTAACGACAAATGTTTTCTGCTCTGGATACCGAGTATCATACTCAAGCATATTCAATGCCATGGGCCGCGGCGTATAACTTGGATCAAAATAAATTAAATCTTCATATCGCTCTTTTGGAATAATCGAAAGAATATCGACAATATCAACCCCATGTGGATCAATCATACACACCC
>Ga0137433_1000966_pt1 | contig 13227 bp, 10 predicted proteins | sample EasRivERMZT840_2_FD_102335 | JGI IMG/M metagenome (GOLD analysis project Ga0137433, IMG submission 102335) | Soil microbial communities from meander-bound floodplain in the East River, Colorado, USA - East River MetaG ERMZT840_2 | ecosystem: Environmental > Terrestrial > Soil > Floodplain ...
ACCAGAAAACGCGCGACTATTCGGCTGGTGGCGATTTGAAGATCGAGAACTCCGGGTCGCGGCTGACAAGCGGCGCCGGCGGTGTGGGTTGGTACGGCAGCAAAGCATTCGTCGGCGGCGCGTATAACTACGACGACGGCATCTACGGAATCCCTCTCGAGCCGGATGCGGAGGAAGTGGTGCGTCTGGACTTCTTCCGCCGTAACGCGCGGCTGTCCGGCGCTTACCGGGATAACGAGACGTTCGGCGCGGTTCGTATGAATTTCAACTACAGCGGCTGGCATCACAGGGAGATGGATTTCGCAACGGGAGATCCCGTCGTCGGAACAGTTTTCGATAACAAGCAGTACACATACGAAGTCAATTACGACCACAAACCGTCGAGTCGTTATACCGGCACGATCGGCTTTTACGGAATGCACCGCGACTATACGACGGCCGGCGAGGAAGCCATTGCTCCACCCGTAAAAGCAAACGTCAATTCGGTTTTCGGACTCGAGACAATCGCGCTTCGCCGATTCAGTCTTCAGTTCGGCGGCAGGCTCGAAAGCACACGTTACAACCCGGACGGGGCGGCTCGCAGATCGTTTACCGGCTTCTCAGCGGCCGCCGGCATCAGTGTTCCGCTTTGGAAGAACGGCGCGTTCGTGTCGAACTACACGCATTCGTCTCGCGCTCCGGCGCTCGAGGAGCTGTATAACAACGGTCCGCATCCGGGCAATCTCGCGTTCGAAGTCGGAAATCCGGATCTGAAACGTGAACACAACAACGGCATCGATTTTTCAGTTCGCCACGTCGACTCGCGCTTCCGCGCGGAAGCGAATGCCTACTTTTACAATCTCGGCAATTACGTGTTTCTCTTTCTGACCGGCCTCGAAAGAGACGGGCTGCGCGAAGCTCTCTATGTGCAGGGAGACTCGCGATATTCCGGGACCGAACTGGTGTTCAACGCTCAGGTGCATCCGAAGATCTGGCTTGATCTCGGGTTCGACTACGTCAACGCCGGGTTGACGGATCCAAGCCTGCCGCTTCCCCGCATACCTCCTGCCCGCGGCCACTTTGGAATTGAAGGACGCATCAAAGGTTTCAGCGTGAAGCCGACCGTGATCATGGCGGCCCGTCAGGACCGGGTTTTCACTGACGAAACAACGACGCCGGGGTATGCCGTATTCAACCTGAACGTGGCGTACACGCATCCGACGAGGCACGTTTCCCATCACATCGCGCTGGATGCGTTCAATCTCGGCGATCGGCTGTACTTCAATCACGTGTCGCTGATCAAGGACGAGGCGCCTGAAATCGGCCGCGGCGTCAAGGTCACATATTCGATGCGCTTCTTCTGATCGGGTAGAATGCACGTCGATGGCGGACTTACGAGATCGAACTCTCATCACCGAAGACGATGTTCGCGCAGCGGGGATTGGGGCCACGCTGCAGATCAACGATAAGGCTCTGGTCACTCCGCTTGCGGCAGACCTTGCGCGCGAGCGGCACGTCAAGCTGCAGCGACCTGGCGGGCCTTCCGTGTCAACGCCGCGTACGCGCAAAATCGCGATCGGCGCGGACCACGGCGGTTTCGAAATGAAGGAAGCGCTGAAGGCGTTGCTTGATGAACTGGACTGCGAATATCAGGACTTCGGAACCCACTCGACGGATGCCGTTGATTATCCCGACTTCGCGCAGGCCGTAGCTCGTGCCGTGTCACGACGTGCATGCGATCTGGGCATCATGATCGATGGCGCTGGAATCGGATCGTGCATGGTGGCGAACAAGATTCCGGGAGTCCGCGCCGCCATGTGTTACGACGAAGCCTCCGCAAAAAACAGCCGCGAACATAACGGCGCGAATGTTCTTACCCTCGGCGGCAAGATGATTTCGGATGAGAAGATGTGCGAGATCGTCCGCGTCTGGCTTTCCACCAGTCTGACAGAAGAACGCCATCGCCGGCGCGTCGCCAAGATCGACGCATTGCTGTAGTACTACTGGTTGGAACGGGCGTACACCAGAAGCCCGGCGGTCACAGCCAGCAGAGCGCCCGCGCTGGCAGCGAGCGACCAGTGAATACCGACGACGGCGCCCATTAGCCCGACGGTCACTCCGCTGAAGGCCCGGAGGCCGAGAGCCGACATGCTGAATAATCCGATCAGCCGCCCGCGCAAGTCAGCCGGCGCTTTGATCTGTACGATTGCCTGAGCCGAAGAATAAAAGGCGAGGTTCAGGATACCCGCCAGAAACAGGAGCGCGAGCGATACGTAGTAATTTCCTGACAGCGCAAAAGCTCCCACCGCCACACACCAGAACATGGCACAGAGAACCGTGCTTGACACTTTTGCCTGAAGCCAGCCTTTGCCCTCCAGGAGAAATCCCCCAAATACGGCGCCGGCAGCTGTTGCCATCAGCAGCGCACTGTACCTGATTCCGGCCTCGCCGGTGCCGAGGTCAGCGGCATAGGCGGGCATCAGCGAAAGAAACGCGTTTCCGACGAATAGAGAGACCGCGCCGCCGGCAACAACCATCGTGACAATGGGACGGTTGTGTGCAACCTCGCGGAATACATGGATCGCATCATTCCATCGAATCGCGCGTTTCGTGACGCCTTCCTTCCGTTGGTGTCCGGTGTAAGGGACATACATCAGCCAGATCGTCAGCGGCACATAAATGAGAACGTTCGCAACAAGGGCAAGCGACGGTCCGAGAAGCAGCATCAAACCGGCGCCGACGGCCGGACCGAACAGCAGACCCAACTGCCGGCTCGTGGCGTTCAACCGTATAGCGCTCTGAAGATGTTCTCCGCCGACGATGTCGTGAATCAGCAACTGCTCCGCCGGCGACCAGATCACTCCTGCGATGCCGTGCAGAACGAGCAGCACGCCGGCATGCCAGAGCTGAATGGTGTTCGTGAAAAAGAGCACTGCCCAGGTCGCCGAAACTCCGATGAAGATCAGTTGCGCCACCTGGATGACTTTTCGGCAGTCGTAACGGTCGGCGATTCCACCGAAGTACACGGAAAGCAGTAGAAAAGGAGTCCAGTGACTGATTTCCGCAAACCCCGCCAGCGCCGGCGATCGAAACTTTTCGTACAACAGCCAATAACTGACGACGTGTTCGATGTTGTCGGCCATCATCGCCAGCATCGTGCCAACGAAAAAGAATCGAAAATTGCGATGATGAAGAGCCGCGAAGCGGAGTTTCTTACTGCCGTCTGTAGCGGTGACGGCGCCCGGCGAGCGAGTCATGCGGGCCGCATTATAGCCGGTTTTCGGATTAGAATCGGATATGGCTACTCCCGCACGTGCCTATCCGGAGAACACTCCTGGAACCTTCTTCGTGGACGATACCTGCATCGATTGCGATCTTTGCCGGCAGATTGCTCCTTCGGTTTTCAAGGAAGACTCCGACCATTCCGTCGTGTATCGCCAGCCTGATTCCGGCCTCGATACCCGCCGTGCGGCGATGGCCCTGGTGGCGTGTCCGACCGGTTCGATCGGCACTCGCGCAAAGGTAGATGTACAAGCAGCGGCGCGCGCATATCCCGAACTGGTGGACGACAACGTCTATTTTTGCGGTTATGCGTCACCCGATTCTTATGGAGCTGCGTCTTATCTCATCGTGCGGCCGGAGGGGAATGTTCTCGTCGATTCGCCCCGGTTTGCGCGAACTCTGGTTCGTCGGATCGAGGAAATGGGCGGTGTTTCGCTCATGTTCTTCACACACCGCGACGATGTCGCGGACCATGAGAAGTTCCGTGAGCACTTCCGGTGTGAACGTATCATCCATCGGGCCGATGCCGGCGGAATCGAAACAGAGCGCTTGATGGAGGGCGAGGAGCCGATCCCTCTGAGCGAGGACCTTCTGGCGATTCCGGTTCCGGGTCACACACGCGGTCATGTGGTGCTGCTCTATCGGAACAAGTTTCTGTTTACGGGCGATCACCTCGCGTGGTCCGACAGTACGCGCCGAGGGGGCGGGCTCATCGCCTTCCGAAGTGTGGCGTGGTACTCTTGGCGCGAACAGACCAAGTCCATGAAACGCCTGCTTGATTTCGATTTTCAGTGGGTATTACCCGGCCACGGCCGCCGCGCTCATCAAACTCAGGACGCGATGCACGAAAGCTTGATCGGTTGCATCGGTTGGATGAGCGGAGCGAATGCGAGCTCGACAGAGCGAAGCCAGGAATAGATGGAGAACACAAAGTGAATTCAATCAAACGGATCGTCTGGACAGCCGCGCTATCCCTGCTGATAGTGCCGATTCTCGGCGCGCAGGCAGTCAAGTTTACCGAGCACAAATTGAAAAACGGACTTCGCGTCATCCTGTCCGAAGATCATTCCGCGCCGACCTATTCCATCTCCGTTACATACAACGCCGGTTCCCGCGACGAACGCGACGGACGCACCGGCTTTGCGCATTTGTTCGAACACATGATGTTTCAGGGTTCGGAGAATGTCGGCAAGGGCGAGCATTTCATCATCATTGAGAACAATGGCGGCGGCATGAACGGCTCGACGAACAGCGATCGTACCGAGTACCACGAAACGCTTCCTGCCAATCAGCTCGACCTGGGCCTGTTTCTCGAAGCGGATCGCATGAAATCACTGGCGATCACTCCGAGCAATCTCGAAAACCAGAAAGAAACGGTGAAGGAAGAACGGCGGCAGCGTTACGACAATCAACCGTACGGGTTGACGTTCGACACGCTGTTCGAGGTTTCGTACGACAATTTTGCGTACAAGCACTCGACGATCGGTTCGATGGAGGATCTTGGCGCGGCGACAGTGAAGGATGTCGCGGACTTTTTCAAAACCTACTATGCGCCGAACAACGCTGTCCTGACGCTCGTAGGTGATTTCAAAACCAGCGAGGCTCTGCAGAAGATCGAAAAGTATTTCGGCGCGATTCCCGCTCAACCGGCGCCAAAACCCGTGGACATGACCGAACCGCCGCAGAAGGCCGAGCGCCGCAAGGTCCTCGAAGATCCTTTGGCGCAGGTCGCGAGGCTGGACGTTTCATTCAAGATCCCGCCCGGCAATACAACCGATTGGTACGCTCTTTATGTTCTCGGAGAAATCCTTTCGACCGGCCAGTCCTCGCGGCTTTATCAGAGCCTGGTGCGGGACAAGCAGGTTGCCGTGCAGGTCGGCGCTGGAACGTTCGAGCGTCGCGGTCCGTCGCTGTTCCTGGTGGACGTTTTCGTCACGCCCGGCAAGGATCCGAAAGAGGTCGAGAAACTCGTCATCGACGAACTGGAACGGTTGAAGACGGAACTCGTGACCGATGCGGAGCTTCAGAAGGTTCGAATGGCCGTCAAGCGCTCGAAAGTCGAGCAGCTCCAGGGCACGTTGTATCGCGCGCAGGCGCTGGGCGAATACGCCGTGTTTTACAACGATCCGAATGTGATCAACACCGGAAACGACAAGCTGATGAATATCACCAAGGAACAGATCCGGAACGCCGTGCGAACGTACGTCACTGCGAACAACAGGACCGTTCTGACGACGATTCCCAAGCCGAAACCCGCAGGAGGTGCACAGTGATCGCTCGCAAATGGTCTTCGATGTTTGTTGCACTAACTCTGCTCGTGGGTACATCGGCCGCCGGCCAGCAGGAGGATCACGCTCCGGAAACGAGCAAGGTCGAGCGGAAGAATCGCGCGCCGGTCTCGAAGGACATCCTCAAAGTCACGCTGCCGCGTGCGACCGAGGCGACACTGTCGAACGGCCTCACGGTATTGATCATGGAAAACAACCGGCTGCCCTTGATCTCGATGCAGTTCAACATCAGCGGCGCCGGCCCGATCTTTGAGCCGTCCAGCGTTCCCGGCCTGGCAAGCATTGCGGCAACGATGCTGCGAGAGGGAACGAAAACCAGAAACAGCGTCCAGATTGCGGAACAGACCTCATTGCTTGGCGCCGAAATCTCGGCGTCCGCGGGTTTCGGTTCGTCCTCGACGGTCATCAACGCGTCGGGCCTCAGCGACAACTTCGATCAATGGCTCGCATTGACGGACGACATTCTCCTGAATCCGACGTTTCCCGCCGATGAACTGAACAGGCTCAAGCAACGGCTGAAGGCTCAACTGAAACAGCAGCGCGCGAACCCGAGCTTTCTTTCGAACGAAACATTTGCCAGAGCGGTGTATGGTCCGCATCCTGCATCGGTCGTTGCCGCGACAAACGAATCGATCGACGCCATAACTCCCGAGATGCTCCTGAAGTGGCACCAGGATCGATACACGCCCCAAAACACTATCCTCGGCATCACCGGCGACGTGAAGGCGGCGGACGTCGTGCAGAGACTCGAAAAGGCGCTGGCGGTCTGGAAGAAGACGGATCTGAAGGAAGTCCTGCCTCCCAATCCAAAACCAGCCGCAACGAAAAGAGTTTTGCTCGTGGATCGTCCGGGTTCTGTGCAAACGACAGTAGCGCTCGGCAATATCGCGATCGATCGCCGCGACCCCGACTACATCGCCCTGAACGTCGCGAATCACATTCTCGGCGGCGGCCCGGCAGCCCGTTTGTTTTTGAATCTTCGCGAGGAGAAGGGATACACCTACGGCGTCTACAGCAATTTTACGGCATTGAAGTATCCCGGGCCGTGGCGCGCCGGAGGAGACGTTCGGACCGAAGTGACCGCCGGCGCAATGACCGAGTTCATGAAGGAGTTCTCGCGAATTCGCGACGAAAAGGTTCCGGCAAGCGAACTGGACGAAGCGAAACGCGCGATCGTCGCCGGGTTTGCTCTCTCACTCGAGAGTCCGTCGGAGCTGCTGGGATACGCGATCGTCCGGAAGATCTACGGTTTTCCCGCCGATTATTGGGACACCTACCCGGCTCAGGTAATGGCCATTACCGCCGATGACGTGCAGCGAATCGCTCGAAAGTACATCAACCCGGAGAACCTGCAGGTTGTGGCTGTTGGAGATGTCGGTAAGATCCGGCCGGTCATGGAGAAGTACGGGCCGGTGGAGGTGTATAACGCGGACGGGAAGAGGGTCACGAACTAACCGAATGTAGCTGTCAAATGGTCCTGTCCGATGGTCCATCTAGATGCCGATGCAAATGTAGATCTGCAGTTACATCGACATTTACACGGACCATCGGACAGGACCATTTGACAGCTACATCGTACAGACCGGTGGACCATCCGTGTTCCGCTAAGCCCCCGTTCCACTCGACCCTCAAATTCATGCTTGCTGGGCCATCTGCCGTGCGCGATTCACATCGTCAGCCTTGCCGAGAACGATCAATGTCTGGCCGGCCTGGACGATCCACTGGCCATCGGGATTGTATGTGAAGTCCGTGACGTCCCCGTTGCGAGCGGCAGCCACCAGGAGTTTGTACTCGGAGTGAAGCGAGAGATCGTTCAAGGACTGGTTCGCCCAGGGTGATTGCGGATAAATCGCAAGCTCTTCGACGCGATAAGCGTTCACAGGATCGCGGAGCATCAGATCCAGAAACGACACGACAGAGGGGCGGACCATTTCCGACACGAGCCGCAGCCCGCCGATCGTCGCCGGGTTCACAATCGAGTCTGCTCCCGCGCGCCGGAATCGGCCGGCCATACCGGGTTCGATCTCTTTGACAACGATTCGGATTTTGGGATTCATCGTGCGGATGCTGAGAGTGGTAACGAGGTTGTCGCGGTCCGTGGGCAGGGCGACCGCCGCTGCTGCGGCCCGCTCAATGCCGGCGCTTGTCAGAATGTCTTCCTCGTACGCATCGCCCTGGATGACAGTGACGCCGTTCATGCTTCGCAATTCATCGATCGTCTTCGGGTCCGCATCGATGACGACGAAGTCTCGTTTCGTCCGGATCAATTCGTCGATGATTCGCATTCCCGTGTCGCCTGCGCCGCAAACGACATAGTGCCCTCTCATGGATTCAACATTTCGGTTCATACGCTTCTTCCAGAAGTAGTGAGACAAATCTCCTTCGACGACGAAAGCGGTCACGATGGAAACCGCGTAGAGGTGGATAGCCACTCCAAACAGGATCAGCACCATGATGTATGTCTTGAGTCCTGCCCTGCCGGTGCTGTCGATCACTTCACCAAAACCAACGGACGCGACCGTGATGACCGACATGTAAAGGCAGTCGACGAACGGGGTGGAAGGGCTGAAAAACTTGAACCCAACACCACCAACGACATACACGCCTATCAGCAAAACCAGGCCAATCGTGAATCTGCGCGTCACGGCGCGCATTATATAATCCCCACGTCATGATTGGCTCTTTGCTGTTCTCGCTTTTGCTTTCATGGGTGCAGGTCAGTTCCGATACCTACATCGTGAAATCCTCCGCGGGCGAAGAGCGAGCAAAGCGTGTTTTGAAGGAACTTGAGGACTTCCATCAGCTTGTCGGCTCGACGCTCGTTTTCCGCTCGACGGAACTGCCGGAACTGCCGATCGAAGTGTTGCTCATCGGCGACGAAGAGACGATGAAGGAACTTGCGCCTGAATATAACGGCCGCAAGATCGCAGTCGCCGGATATTTCCAGGCGGGACCGGATCGCGATTTCATCGTGTTGTCGGGTCGCGTGTTCCCTGAAACGCTCACCAGCGTCGTCTATCACGAGCTGACGCATTACTTCCTGAGGCGCGGCCTGAAGGTGCGGCCGACGTGGCTGAACGAGGGCTTCGCGGAATACTTTGCTACCGCAGAAATCCGCGAAGATGAAGTATCGCTCGGCGCCGTTTCACTCGACCGGCTGCAACTACTTAAGACGAGTCCCATGCTTCCGCTCAAGGAGTTCTTTGCGGTCGATTCCAGTTCTCCTCACTACAACGAGTCTTCCAAGTCGTCGGTGTTCTACGCGCAGGCCTGGGCATTGATGCATTACCTGATGCACGGCGAGCACTCCGCGCGCTTCAAGCAGTATCTGACGGTGCTGCAGAAGTCGGAGATCGACCTTCTCGAGTATCTCAAGGTAAGCGACCGCGACCTCGATCAGAGTTTTCAGAGTTACCTGAGGAATTTCATCCAGCTCAGCAGCCGGACGACGGTCAAGATCGCCCGTGAAGAATGGGACATTCACATCGAATCCATACCGGATGCGGATGCGCAAATGTCGATTGCCGAGATCTTCCTCGCGAACGGCAAAGTGCAGGAAGCGCGCCGTCACCTCGAGATTCTGGCAACCCAGGCTCCGGACTCCACGCGCGTTTCCTACTATCGCGGAATTCTTGCTCGAATCGCGAATGATCCGGCCGCCCGCGATTTCTTTGTTGATGCATTGCTGGATCCGTTCCTTGCGCCGCGCGCTGCAGTGCAGCTGGTAAACATGGGGGATGAGCAAATCCCGGCGATCAGGCAGATTCTTGAAGAGGCCTCCGAAGCACGCACTCGAAATCCGGAGGTCTATCTCGCTCTGGCGATAATCCACGAGCAGGAACTGCGCCGCCTCGATGAGGCCGTCCGCCTGAAGCAACAGCAAGCCGCAAATGCACCACGCGTCAATGGACCTGTTGAAGATCAGGCGGTACCTGCACCGAAGAACTGGGAGTCGTATATGCGGGGCGCCTCCCGCAGTACGGGCTTCGAACTCAAGGCGGATTCCGAGGTCCGGCCGCGCGTGAGTCTGGTCGTGGAACCTTACTATCCTGCGGAGCTGCGGGCGCAGGGCCTGTCCGGTGAAGTCGTCGTCGATGTGCAGGTGACGAATGAAGGAAAGGTGGGCGGAATCTGGCTTGTGTCTTCCACGCCCGAAGTTTTCGGCAGCCTCGCGACGACGTCGATCCGGCAGTGGGAATTCGAACCGATGCCTGCGAAAATCCGCGTGGTTCTACAGTTCAATCCCTGAAAATTCCCTGAATTTCCTAGGACCCCATTCTTCTTGCATTCATGGCGTTGCGTACGGGAAGCATGACCACGAATGTGGCGCCCAGTTCGCTGCCGCTGCTGTAAGCCTGAACCGTTCCACCGTGCGATTCCACGATGTGCCGGACGATCGCCAGCCCGAGACCCAGGCCGGCGTGCGGCCGGGTGCGGGAAGTATTGGCCTGGCGGAATTTATCGAAAACGTGAGGGAGGAAGTCGGCATCGATGCCGATGCCGGTATCGCTGATTTTGATCTCCGCGTGACCTGCCGCTTCCGCAAGCTCGATGGTGATGTGTCCTGCGTTAGGAGTGAACTTGACGGCATTTGAAAGCAGGTTCCATACGACCTGTTGCAGCCGGTCCGCATCTCCCGAAACGACACTTTTGATCGGTGTGATCCGCACGTCGATTTTCAGATCCTTTGCGTCGCCCGCGGGCAGCACGGTCTCGACGGCGGCGTGGATAACGCGCGCCAGATCCACAACCTCCAGATTCAGGCGCAGCTTTCCGGTGAGAGCGCGCGATACATCAAGCAAGTCGTCGACGATCTTGGCCTGAGTCTTTGCATTCCTCTCGATAAGGTCCAGGGCCCGATTCAGGACCTCGTCGTTATCAGGCTCGCTTCGGATCATGTAAATGCCGCCGAGAATCGGCGTGAGCGGAGTTCGCAGTTCGTGCGAGATGATCGCGACGAACTCATCCTTCAGCCGGTTCGCTTTTTGCGTTTCCTGATACAGGCGAGCATTGTCCAGCGCAACTCCGGCCCGGCGGCCGATCGCCTCGAAAAGGCGCAGGTCGTCTGTATCGAAAGCGCTGGGTTTTGCAGAAAGAACTGCGAGCGCTCCCGCCACATGATTGCCGGCTGTGATAGGCGTCAGGATTCTCGACCGGGGTTCATGCTTCATTTCCGCAGTTCCTGTTTTCATGACCCGCTCGATTGAAGACTGCAAATCCTGCTCGGGCCCTGGAGGAACGGCGAAAGCCGTCGCCAGCCGCACCAGTCGGCCGTCCTCGCGGACGAAAATCATGCAGGCGTCCGCCAGCTTGGGAACGATGAATTCGGCAAGCTCCGGGAATGTCTTTTCGTATTCCAGCGATGACGCGAGGATTTTGCCGCAGCCCATGATCGACCGCATGCGTTCTTCGGAACGTTTTCTCGAGGAAAGGTCGAGGGCTATACAGAGCGTTTCGTGCGCGCCGACTTCGTCACGCATGGCAACTCCGCCGATCAGTACGGGAACGCGCGTGCCGTCGCTTCTGAGGAATTCCTTTTCATACGGCGAGAAAACGCCTGTTTGCTGCATCTCGGTGCGCGCTTTCTGGTCGTGGTCATCGAACTCCTGCGGAGTGATCTCGCGCCAGCGGAGCTGTCTGAGAACCAAATCCTCGCGCGTCCGCTTCAGCATCTGGAGGAATACGTTGTTGGCCTCGGTGATGCAGCCGTTTTCTACCATGATGACGCCGATGATGTCGGACTCGATCACACGACGGAATCGTTGTTCACTGGCACGCAGAGCGTCTTCGATGCGCCGCCGCGACGTGATATCGCACGACACCAGTGTGAGGCCGCCGTCGGAGTTGGGATATGCGTGGTGTTCGAACCACCGGTTCAGTGGAGCGTGGAAGTGCTCGAATCGAGTTGCGACGCTTTCGTCCCCCGCCTTCGTGACCCTGTCGTGGAATGCCTCGTCAGGCGATTCCATGATCTGCGATGCTTTTTCGTTCACGAATAAAACCTGTCTGTCCTTGCTGAGCACACAGATCCCATCGTTGATCTTGCTTAGGATTTCGGCGAGGTTTGGAGATGACATGTGCCTTACACAAGGTTCCGTGATTCGAGTTTCCCGATTCGGATGTGCTATCTTACTCGACTTCGTTACTCATGAAATGGCAAAACAAGCTTAAGTTACGCAGGCGAGAGATCGAGATGATCGTTCGTGGTCTCTGGGACAGGAACCACGTGCTGTTGGCGCATATCATCCCTACGCGCAGGTGCAATCTCGCATGCGGTTACTGTAACGAGTACGACGATTTTTCTCCTCCCATTCCGACCGAAGAGATGCTGCACCGCATCGATTTGCTGGCGGGTCTGAAGACTGCGATAGTGACCATCAGTGGAGGCGAGCCATTAATGCATCCCGAAATCGAATCGATCATCAGTCGCATTCGACATCACGGGATGATCGCCGGAATCATCACGAACGGTTACCTTCTCACGCCGAAGAAAATCCAGGCGCTGAACGAGGCCGGTCTCGAGCACCTGCAGATCAGCATCGACAACATCCAGCCGGATGATATTTCGATGAAAAGCCTCAAGGTCCTCGATAAGAAACTTGAGTACCTCGCCGAGTATTCCGAATTCAGTGTGAACATCAATTCGGTCATCGGTGGAGGAATCAAAAATCCCGAAGACGCTGTGACCATCACCCGCCGCGCTGTTGAACTCGGTTTCGCCAGTTCACTCGGAATCATTCATGACGGCACCGGATCGATGAAGCCGTTGAACCGTCGCGAGGAACGGGTTTATCGCGAAATCAAAACGTACGGCAAAAGCAGTTACAGCCGCTTTTACTGGTTTCAGGACAATCAGGCGCGAGGGGTTCCCAACGACTGGCGGTGCCGGGCAGGCGCTCGATATCTGTACATTTGCGAGGACGGGCTCGTTCATTATTGCTCGCAGCAACGCGGCTATCCGGGAGTTCCGCTCGAGAACTACACGTTTGCCGACGTCGAACGCGAGTACTTCAGCAAAAAGGCGTGCGCTCCGCATTGCACGGTCGGTTGTGTCCAAAAGATCTCGGTGATCGACCACTGGCGCGATCCGCAGATCGAGGCGGCATCTTTAGGCGAAGGCGTTCGGATTGGGTCCTGAATTGCGAACGAATATCACGCCGAGCATCGCAGCACGGCAAGACTGCCATGACCATATCTTGTTGTCCGCAGAGTGAGGATCAGCTTCGCCGCATCGTAATCTCGCTGAAGGAAGCTGGACTATTCGACCGCTACGAAGAGCAGGCTCACGGCGAAAACATTCTGCTCTTAGTGGATACGCGAACCTTCGAAGAAAGGGAACGTGTTCGGGAGATCTTGCGGACAGCCGGCGTTTCCGAGTTGATTTACGGCGAAGACGCGGTCGCCTGACGAACCTGTCGGAAGAACCCCGCACCCACCCATGGCATCAGCGTGCCACCCATGTAAGCCAGCCCGGCGGCATCTGATTTGCAACACACCCGTGTAATGCGCGGAATCACCGCCGAGCCGGTAATACGCTTAATCAAGTTGGTTGAGGCTGTCCACCATACAGCGCGACTGTTTGCGACTGGAGCCGCGTCGAAAGACGTGAATGCTCGATTCCGAAAATTTGCGGAAAAAATCCACGGAACGGCAGAACAGTTCGAATTCGAACTTCAGA
>Ga0137433_1000968_pt1 | contig 13216 bp, 8 predicted proteins | sample EasRivERMZT840_2_FD_102335 | JGI IMG/M metagenome (GOLD analysis project Ga0137433, IMG submission 102335) | Soil microbial communities from meander-bound floodplain in the East River, Colorado, USA - East River MetaG ERMZT840_2 | ecosystem: Environmental > Terrestrial > Soil > Floodplain ...
AAGGAGGGAGTCACAAAGAGCGCGGGCTGAGAGGCCCAGGCGATAGCTCTACCTGCGTTTAACTCACCTTGGGAAAACCATTGCGCAGAGAGCGCCAGGGTTCCTCCTGCGAAACGTCCACGATGCCGGGCTCGGGAGCATTGGCGGGAGAGAGGATCGCGAGGAAGACCAGGCGTTCGTTGAATGGATTGTAGGTGCCGTGGACTTCGCCTTTCGGAATCAAAACCATTTCGCCGGGGCCGAGGATGCGATGTTGTTTGCCGATCCATTGCTCGGCGCGGCCGGACAGGACGTAGATGATTTCCTCGCGCGTCGGATGCGTGTGGAATGGGTGCGAGCGGAACGGCTCCATGTTTGCGCGGACCATGAGCAGTTCCTTGTTCGGTACCACGTCATTGCGGCAGAGCCACTCTTCGAGTGTCCACGGTGAAACGAAGTCTACCTTCTCGGCGGCGGTGACGAAACGGCGGGTGGTGAGGTCGGGTGTCGGGGTGCTCATGGAGTTTCTTGTCGGGAGATGGGATTACGATTAAGAGTAAGATTAGGATTAAGAGGGAGGTGGGGGTGAGCGACGCAGGTAATCGTAATCCTAATCATAATCTTAATCCTAATCAGCTCTAGCGCGTCCCAAGGTCATGGAAACAATTCCATCAACGCGTCGGCAAACAGTTTCATGCCGCGGGCGTCGGGATGGTTGATCGAGTTGAGCATCACCGTCGTGTACGGGATGCCTTGCCGCCAGAGCCGGCCGTAACGGAGCGCAGCATCGGCAAGGGCGACATTGTGTTTCGCGGAGAACTGGCGCAGGCCGGTGACGTAGGGGCGTGGATCGTTGTCGATGTCGCGCTCGCGCGTGAGGCCCATCCAGTCGGGGCGCACGTAATGCGGCGTGAGGATGATCCATTCGGCGCCGATGGCCTGAAAGTCCGCGAGGAACTTCGAGTATTGTTTCTCAACTTGCGCCGGGTTGAGTCCGGCGTCGTTCACGAACTCGGATACGATGAGGTCCGGCTTTGCGCCCAAGACCTTCTCGCGATAATTGTGCTCGGCGCCGGGCGGCTGCGCGAGGTAACTGCCGGTGTTGCGTCCGCCCCAGGCTTCGGTGACGAGTTCGATCTTCGCTTTCGGAAAACGTTCCTTGAGTCGCGCGACGAACTGTTCCTGCCAACGGTTCTGCTGCCAGTCGGGCACGTAGGTCCCGACCGTGACGCTGTCGCCCCAGGCGAGGATGCGCAGCGGTTCGCCGGAGCGCAGACGCTCCAGGGCTTTGGGCGTCAGCTTTTCAGCAACGGTGGGTGAAGGCTTGGGCGATTCAGGATAGGCGGACTCCAGAATCGGAAAGAGATGGTCGGGCGAAAGTTTCTCGATGACGCCCGGCAGCCAGATATTGCCGAGATGCCGTTCACCGGCTTCAGCCTTCGGCGGCACCGGCGCGGCGGCGAGCGGTCTGCCCGGACGCAGTTCCATCCGGCCGTCACGCGTCAGCACGACGGCGTCGAGGCGCAACATCGCGTGGCGATAGCTGGCGAAGACTGCCTGCTTCTCTTTGATGGAGCTGTTGGTCGTCCGTCCCAATGTGCCCCAGGACAAATCGGCTTCGTAAGCTTCGCCTTTGCGAAAGGTTTCCGATGTGGCTTCCGGTCCAGCGCGCAGCACGAGGCTGGTGGTTTCGAGCAGAAATGGGGTCGTGGTTTCCTGGGCGCGCACGCCGAACAATTGCGCGCCTTTGACCCAGCCACCGGCCCGCGGATTGAAGACCGGCAGCGAATCATGTTTCTCCGCCGTCACCGTGACCCATGCGGGCCTGGGGACATGAAGCAGGGTGCTGACCGCCGTGCCTTTGTCATCCGAGACGGTGACTTGCACGTCCCAATCACCGGCGATCTTGAATTCAGCAGGCGCGGCGGATCCAATCGATGCGCAAGCGGTGATGCACAGGAAAAACGCAAACAAGCGGACGACACTCGCTGAAGCGGTGAAGTGAGAGGGTGGTCCGCCCTCACCCCGGCCAGAGTTGGATTTATCTTTCGCCGAGACTTCGTCCACAGCCCCAGGAGAGGGAGCGCGACAAAGAGCCGTCGGTTCACTATGCACTTCTCCGCGTCCGGACGATTTTCGATCGCGGCGAGAGAGTTGGATCGCGTAAGAGCGCTTCCCGCGCTCCCTCTCCGGGGGGAGAGGGCCGGGGTGAGGGCGAACGTATTCCCTGAAGTTCAACTTCTTTGTCTTCAGCGATGTCTATTTCGCCGACGCGCTCTGCTGGGCGAATGGCTTCGGCTGCGCCTTCTCCCACTCTTCCGGGCTGACCTTCTTCGCGGAGTGGAGATGCACGAACGTGCCTTTCTTGTTGCCGACGATCACGTCGGGCAGGCCGTCGCCGTTGGCGTCCGCCGCGACGACTTGCGTGCCGATGCCGGAATCGTTGTCGATGAGATACGGGATGAAATCGACGCTCTTGTCAGCGCCGCGCACGAGCTTGAACCAGTAGAGCACTGCAGGCGCACCCGGCTCGGCGTCACCCTTCGGGCCGTGCGCCCAGAAGCGTTTGCCGGTGATGATGTCCTTGAGACCGTCGCCGTCCATATCGACGAGGTCGATGGCGTGGAGCTGGGAGAACTTGACGCCGTATTTGTTTTCCTTCGGCTCCTTGTTCATGAAGATGTGCTGCCGGAGCTGGATTTCACCGTTGGCGTCGCGCTCCTTGAGTTGCTCATACCACGCCAGCCCGTAGCCGTGCCCGGCCAGGCTGGTGATGATGTCGTTGAGGCCGTCGCCGTTCACATCGTAGGCGTACATCTGCGCGCCGCCGGTGCCGAGATTGATCTTGTGCTGCTTCCAGACCGGGTTGCCCGAGAGCGAAGCCGGCTGTTCCCACCAACCGTCCTTTTCCAGAATGTCGAGCTTCCCGTCGCCATTCACGTCGCCGTAGCCGTAGCCGTGATTGAACCAATGCCATTTCCCCGGCGTGGAGATTTTGTGGAAGGTCCACTTCTCAGTTGGGTTGCTCCAATTCGGCTCCGCGTAGCCGAGATAGCTCACCATGTTGGTGCCTTCCTTGATGCGCGTGTGGAAAATCATCTCGGGTTTGCCGTCGCCGGTGAGGTCGCCGAACGTGGGCGATTCGTTATCGGTGTAATCGACGGCGAGATGCTTCGGCCAAGGGCCGCCTTTGCCTTGGGGATTTTCGTGCCAATAGGACGCCGCGCTGGGAAAGCCGAGGATGAGGATATCATCCCAGCCGTCCTTGTTCAGGTCATGGACGAAGGCAAAGAAGTTGTCCGAATAAGAGTTGTCCGTCCCGAGCGCGCCGTGGAAGCCGGGCACGGTCACCTTCGTCGTCGGTCCCAGTTTCAACTCAAACGGCGCCGCGCCGCCCGGCGACTTGCGCTTGTCCGTCGCGTCATACGCGTGGTGCTTCTTGAAATCCGGTCCTTCCCACCAATATGGCCCGGAGACGATGTCCTTCTTTCCGTCCTTGTTGAAGTCGCCGAGGTTTGCGCCTTCGCTCCAGAACTGGTCGCTGAGCTGGACCTTTTTGAAGGTGTGCAGCGTGTAGTCTTCGGCAGCCTGGGCCACGAGCGCGGTGGAAATGAACGCGGCAATGACAAGGGAGTGATTGAGCATGGAATATCTGTCTCAAGCCAGACCTGACGGGTCAAGCCCGGAGGGTGAATACCCCGATGGAGCGCAGTTTCGGATACGACCCAACAAGGTTCGCCAATCCAAGGCGCCGTGCGTTCCGCATTTACAAACGGCCGCCGGGCAGCACAAATCTGCCCCACCAAATGTTCCGCCTGCTCAACCTGTTCACCAACCTGTTCCCGATTTGGATCCTACTCGCTGGGGCGCTGGCGCTTTGGTTTCCACCCGCCTTCCTGTGGTTCAAGTCGTCCTATATCTCGTGGGCCCTGGCGGTCATCATGCTTGGAATGGGAGTGACCTTGAGCGTGGAGGATTTTCGGCGGGTCCTGGCGATGCCGCGCGCGATTGCCACCGGGTTCTTCGCGCAATTTATCATCATGCCGTCGCTTGGCTGGGCGGTGGCGAAGGGACTACAGCTTCCGCCCGATTATGCCGTGGGCTTGATTCTCGTTGGTTGCTGTCCCGGCGGGACGGCGTCGAACGTGGTGACGTATCTGGCCCGCGCCAACGTGCCGCTGTCGGTGTTGATGACCATGTGCTCCACTTTCGCAGCGGTGGTGATGACGCCGCTGCTGACGAAATGGCTCGCCGGCGCCTATGTGCAGGTCAGCGCGCTCGGATTATTTCTCGACACGGCGAAGGTGGTGCTGGCTCCGCTGCTCGCCGGCCTGGCGTTGAACACGTTCTTTCCAAGAGCCGTGAAGAGAGTCTTGCCTGCGGCGCCTTTGGTTTCCGTGGTGGCGATTGTGCTGGTGGTGTCGAGCATCCTGGCGGACAAGGCCGACGCCGTGCTGCGCTCCGGGGGATTGCTGCTCGTCGCCGTGTTCCTGCTGCACGCCGGCGGATTCGCGCTGGGCTGGCTGTTCGCGTGGGCCTTCGGTTACGGGGAGGAAATTCGGAGGACCATTTCCATCGAAGTGGGTATGCAAAATTCCGGCCTCGGCGCGGCGCTGGCGAAAAACAATTTTCCCTCCATGCCGCTGGCACCGACGCCGTGCGCGATCTCGGCGGTGTTCCATTCGGTGATCGGCAGCGTGCTGGCGGGGATCTGGCGATTGCGTCCGCCGAAGAAGTGAAGGAGGGCAGGCTTCCCGTGTGCCGGCGAAGTTTTTGGAAAGGAAAAGCTCACAGCCCTCTTTGACCTTCCTTTGTCGGAAACATTGTCGGAAGCTTTGTCGAGCTATTGGTCGCCGCTAGATCTGAATGATCACTCATCACCGGCTCAAATGAGGATCGAGCCCGCTTCCGGTCCGACAAAGTTTGCGAGAAAGTTTCCGACAAAGGGGCCGCACTGCAGTCATCAGCCTACTTCTTCACTGCCCAGTAGCGGTAGTCCAGGTCCGGAAACAAATTGTCCATCGCCTCGACCTGCCCGAGCCATTTCTCGTCCACGCGCGTGGTGGTCAGTTGCTCGTGCAACGTGATGAAACGGAGCAGATGATCTTTGACCCGTTTCCGGGCGTAGTTCGGGCTGGTGCCGGTGCGGAGGATGAACGGCCAGTCGCTGGCCTGGGCCAGGAGGAGTTCGCGCCCGGCCTGCTGGAGCGCGCGCCGTTGCAGGTCCCCGGGCCTGGGGAAACGATTCGCCAGTTCGGTCATCCGTTCCTGGGCCACTTGCAGGTGCGGGTAAATCCATTCGTTGGTTTCGTTGAGCCAGACCTTCCAGTATCCCTCCTCGCCCCAGCTTGAAGCGCTCGGGCGGCACACCTGCTGCGTCGGCTGGCGACGAAGATGATCCATCGGCGTCGTGAGCGTGAAAACATTCTGATCGAAGACCGCCTTCCGCACGAAGTAATCCAGGAACTCCGGCCCCTCGTACCACCAGTGGCCGAACAGTTCAGCGTCGTAGGGCGACAACACCAGCGGCGGTCGATCCATGATGCCCGCCAGGTGCTCGACCTGGCGCATGCGCGTCTCCAGAAAATGTTGCGCGTGCCCGGCCGCCTGCTGCAACGCGGCGTTGCGGTCGTAGATGCGCTTCTCGTGCCCGGCGCCGGTGATGGCGTGATACTTGATGCCCGTGAAACTGCGCGAACCGGCGACCGGCATCACGGTCCTGACGTAGTCGTAATCGAGGTCGAATCCGATGTCGCGGTAGAAGTCGCGGTAGTTCACGTCGCCCGGATAACCCTCGTGTTTGCTCCAGACCTGCCGGGCCGATTCGAGATCGCGCCCAAACGCCGCCACGCCGTTCGGGGTGAAGATGGGCGCGAACACACCGTAGCGGGCGCGCGGTCGGGCGTGCAGGATTCCATGCGTGTCGATGATGAACCAGCGGATGCCGGCGTCGCGCAAGACCAGATCGATGTCGTCCGCATAGGCGCATTCGGGAAGCCAGATGCCCTGCGGGTCGCGCCCAAAGCAACTTCGGTAGTGATCCCGCGCGACGAAGATTTGCGCGCGCAACGAAGGCGGATGGCCCGCCAGCAATGGCAGCAGCGCGTGCGTGGCGGCGCAGGTGACGATCTCCAGATTGCCGGCATCCTGAAACTTGCGGAAGGCACCCACCAGATTCCGTTCGCAGCCCAGGTAAGCGACGCGCAGGGCGACGAACCGCTGGTGGTACATCTGCGCCAGCGAATGGAACCCGCGATCCCAGTGCGTGCGGTGAATTTCGCGCTCGGACAATTCAATCAACCCATCGAGATGCCGCAGGAAACGCTCCTGCAGGAGCGGATCCATGAGCATCGCACAGAGCGTGGGCGAAAGCGTGAGTGTGAGCCGGGTGTCCATCCCGTCGCGCTGCCAGCCGTCCATGACCTGGATGAGCGGCAAATAGGTTTCGACAATCGCTTCAAAGAGCCAGTTCTCCTCCAGAAACCGGTCGTGCTCCGGGTGCCGCACGAACGGAAGGTGCGCGTGCAGGACGAGCGAGAGGTAGCCGCGAGTCATCATGATGGCAGGCGCTTCACGCGAACATCTCCTTCACGGAAGGGCGCAGCAGCACGATGAGCGAGAAGACGCCCAACGCCGTTCCGAATGGAAAGAAGACACAGCTCAAACCCGCGATGACCACGCAGAAAGTATGGTGCTTGTGCCGGCTCAGAAAACGTCCCGCGATGAAGATCAGCACCGCCGCCAGCCACCCTGCCAAGACAATCACGCTGCCAATAACCACGAACATGAAGCCGATGGTCTGCGCGGGGAACGGCTGCGCCTGGCCTTTGTTGAACGCATCCGGGTTCAACAGCAACATCGCTCCCATCGCAACGTGAATCAGCGGAAAACAGGCGAACAGCGCCATCAAACCGCCCACCACATAGTGAAAGATGGAAAGGAGCCGGAGATGTTCGCCGTCCTGGCTGACCGTGGTCATGCAACATGCTCGGCCAACGGCGGCTTCAGCGCGGCATCCTGTGGATGGGCTTTCACGTCGCCGCGATACTGCGTGTCGCGGGCAAACTTGAGTTCGGCGCTGCGGCTGTCGGTGCCATCCGCCGAGGTGGCGATGGCGGGCAAATCGTATTTCCCGTCAGGCAGGGAGAAGCGGTAACTGAAGCTGCCGTCGGGCCGCAATCGGATCGTCCGCCCGCCGATGGTCACGGTCGCATCGGCCTCCGTGGCGCCGTAGATGATCAACTCAGCGTTGACGTTGAACCAGAATCCTTTCCTGCGCTCGATGCCGCCGTAAGGACTGGAGAAGCTGCTGACCGCGCCGCTCCAGGAGCCCGTTTCGCCAAGTCGCGCCGCGGCCTGTGAAGAGAGTTCCTGCAGGAACTGTCTGCGGATGAGTTCGGTGATCTCCAGCGACCCCATCCACACGCGCCGCACGGCATCCATCGACACGATGTGCGCCAGGGCGAGCTCCTGTTCGGGAGTCCACCGGCCCGCGCTGGCGCTTTCCGAGTCCGGCAGGCCCGGGAAGCCCGTCGCGCGCAATTGCTGGATGGCCTCCATCAGCGGAACATTTTCGCGCACGGCGGCCTTGACCAACCTGACCAGTTCCTCGAGACGCATGTCCGCCGGGAGCGTCTCGAACCAGACCGACAGATCGTCCGACATGGTGTCGGGAGGTGTCATCGTCGAGCCGGACACGGCCACGCGCACCCACTGGTCATTCGGACGGTAATAGCCCAATTCGGCGACGAAGCGCGTCCCGCCCAGCCCGACGTGCGCGAACCAGTTCCGTGATTCGGGATGGACGTGAATTTCGCGGTGCGGCTCGCCAGCGACGTCGTTCTTGTAGATGCGGAGCACCAGATGCCGGTCCACGGAGCGCGAGTTGTAGCGCTTGAGCTGTTCGCGAGTGAGGTCCCAGTGCGCATAAAGCCAGTGCGGATCGCGCGCCGTCAGGAGCAATTGCTGGGTGCCGTAGGCTTCCGGCAGATCGGCCGGCTCCGGCGAATGTTCCGACCCGCTTGGAGGGACGGGCCCCAGCGCGTAGCGTTCACCTGGTCCGCTGATTGGCGGCAGCGACGGTTCATCGCCTTCCAGCAGGATGGGAGGAATCTTCGGCACCGGCTTTGGCTTCGCGACTGGCGCGCGCTTCGCGGCGGGGCTCGGCTTTAAGGCCGGCTTGGCTTTGGCGGGCGACGTTCTGACGGACGAAGCTCGGGCGGCGCCGGTTTTCTTGACAGGCTTGGTCACGCTTTTTTTAGGCGGATTAGATTTCATAGGGTGTCTGCGCCGGGATTGAGCGCCGAGGACACGAAGCAGACCGAAGTTTTAGCAAACCGCATGCGGGGCGCAATGGGAATTTCGAGGAAATTCCTTCAACCCGGCGTCCGATTGCACCAGTCGTCAAGAATACGATTAGGATTTATGAAAGTGGGGGCGCCGACTCTTTCTTGATCCTAATCCTGCTGCCGTCTTTTGCACTCCAACGGAGCCGCCCAACGGTCAAGTGCGGGGACTTTCCGTATCGCGCTCGTTTGAAGCGTCATTCAGCGAGACCCGGCTCCGGAAATAGGGCAATTTGCAGACACCCCGCCTCGCCAACGTCAGCAATCGCGCTCGCCGGCCTGTACAGCGCGACCGCGATAGCGCCTCGTCCACATAGTCGTTGCGCAGCCGGTGAACACGGTTCGAAATGCCTGTGACGTCAATGCCATGGCCCGGCCACTGTTTTTCCGGCGGGCAATCGCGGTCCCGCCGCCAGGATCGCCAATACAAGTATCCTGTGAGAGCTATCGCGACGCCCACGAGGATGAGATCATGTTCGGCCATAACGCGCTCACGACAGTTGAATCAAGCAAGTCATAGCACAGTCACCGGCAAAGCGCGACAGGTTTGCTGATGCAACCGCAGTCCTTAATTCAGAGAGAAGCAGACAATCACTCGATGCCGTTTCGATGCCGTTTGTTGCTTGCCGTTGGTCACTGTCCGGCGTTAGCCTGTGGGCAGGATGGCAGGAATCGATCCGGTCGCGGGCGGTGTTGGCGCCGCGCTTTTTACCACGACGCACTGGAGCGTTGTACTGGCGGCGCGGGACACCGCTTCACCGGAGGCCGATGTCGCGCTGGCTGAGCTGTGCCGGACCTACTGGTATCCGCTTTACGCGTTCGTTCGCCGCAAAGGACAAAGCGCGCATGACGCGCAGGATCTCACGCAGGCGTTCTTCGCCCGGTTGTTGGAGAAGAACTACGTCGCGCAGGCGGATCGCGAGCGCGGGCGCTTCCGCACTTTTTTGCTGGCGGCGCTCACCCACTTCCTCTCCGACGAATGGGACAAGGCGCGGCGGCTCAAGCGCGGCGGCGGTCGGGAAATCATTTCGTTCGACGCAGCCTCGGCGGAGGAACGTTACCGCATGGAGCCGGTCGATCAGCTCGACGCAGTCAAACTTTACGAGCGCCGCTGGGTCACGACGCTCTTCGACAAAGTGCTGGCGCGGCTGGAACAGGAGTTTCGCGATTCGGGCAAGGGTGACTTGTTCGATAGCTTGAAAGGCTCGCTGCTCGCCGACGATGCCGCCTTGAGCCACGCCGAACTCGGCGCGCAGCTTGGACTGAGCGTGGACGTGGTGAAACAGACTGTGCATCGGATGCGCCGGCGTTATCGCGAACTGTTCCGCGAGGAAATTGCGCAGACGGTGGCTGGGCCCGCCGAAGTGGAAGATGAGTTGAAGCATATCTTTGCGGCGTTGAGCGGGTGAGTAGCGGCTGGCGTCCCGCCTGCCGTAGAGCCGGGGCGTCTCGCCCGGCGGAACACGCATCCGAACCTGGAACGTGTTTTGGCCTTTTCGGGCCGGGTCCGGGCGGCAGGATGCCGTCCTCCACGGCAGCCGGGACGGCTGCCGCTACATTTCCTGTCACCTCGCGTCCGTTTCGCCTCAGAAGAGAGTGGAAGTCATGACTGGCCAATCGACCTCAAAGCCGACCTGCCCAGGCTGCGGTGCGGAAGTCCCGCCCGACGCCCCGCGCGGCTATTGCATGAAGTGCCTCTTCGCTCTCGGCACCGCTGAGCCTGATTCGCTGGCGGACGCCGCTTCTCCCTCTCTTGGTTCCCCTCGCCCATCGGATGGGAGAGGGGTCAGGGGTGAGGGCGCCCTCCGCTCCTTCGGCGACTACGAACTGCTCGAAGAAATCGCCCGCGGCGGCATGGGCGTCGTGTACAAGGCGCGGCAGAAGAGCCTTGGCCGCATCGTCGCGGTGAAGATGCTCTTGTTTGGCGACCAGTCGGGCAAGGACCTGGCGCAACGCTTCCGCGCGGAAGCGGCGGCCGCCGCCAGTTTGCAACACCCGAACATCGTGGCCATCCACGAAGTCAACGCGCACGAGGGACAGCCGTTCTTCGTGATGGATTTCATCGAAGGCCAGAGCCTGGCCAGGCTCAATGCGGAATGTTCCGCGCGGAATGGGGAATGGCTGCGCCGGGCCGCGCGCTACGTCAAGATTGTCGCCGAGGCCATTCACTATGCGCACGAACGCGGCATCCTGCACCGCGACCTCAAGCCGTCCAACGTGCTCATCGACCCGTTCGACCAGCCGCGCGTGACCGACTTCGGCCTGGCCAAACGGCTGAACCACGACAGCGAACTGACCTTGAGCGGCCAGGTGCTCGGCTCGCCCAACTACATGCCGCCGGAGCAGGCCGCTGCCAGACGCGGGCTGGTTGGCCGGCGCAGCGATGTCTATTCGCTCGGCGCGATTCTCTATCACCTGCTCACGGGCCGCCCGCCGTTCGTGGGCGAGACGCTCACCGACACGTTGCACTCCGTGTTGAACACCGAACCGGTCTCGCCGCGCCTGCTCAATCCCAGCGTGCCGCGCGACCTCGAAACGCTCTGCCTGAAATGCCTGGAGAAAGAGCCGGCCCGCCGCTACCAAACGGCGCAAGCGTTCGCGGAAGACCTCGACCGCTTCCTGCGCGCCGAACCGATCCAGGCCCGCCCCGTCGGCCACGCGGAAAAATTCTGGCGCTGGTGCCGGCGCAAACCGCTCGTGGCTTCCCTCGGCACCGCGACGCTGGTTCTGCTGCTCGCCGTCGCAATCGGCTCCCCCATCGCCCTCTATCGCATCAATCATGAGCGGCTGCGGGCGGAGCGAGGAGAACTGGACGCGCGCCAAAAAGCCTACGCCTCGGACATGAATCGTGTGCAACAAGAACTCGCACAGAACAATCTCGGGCTCGCGCTGGAACTGTTGAATCGGCATCGGCCGACGGAGGGAGTTGAGAGTAGATCAGAGTTGAGTGTTGAGAGGCGGGCAAAGGCCAACAACAAACCCACTTCATCTTCCACTCTCAACTCTCAACTCACCCCTCTCTCAACTGATTTGAGAGGCTGGGAATGGCGTTACCTGTGGCGCCAATGCCAGGGCGAGGAACGCTTCATCCTGGGTGAACATCTCAATGGCGCCACTGCGGTCGGGCTGTTGGCCGACGGGAAGTCGGTGTTCTCCGCGGGCCGGGACAAATTGGTACGCCTGTGGGACCTGGAATCCCGGCGTCAAATCGGCCTGCTGCCGCATCTGGAGGAAGTCATCGGTGCCGCCGCTTCACCCGACGGCCGATGGCTGGCCACGACTACCAAGAAGTATGGCGAGGGCCAACCCGTCTTGCTTTGGGAACTGGCCACCCAAAAGAAGGCCGCCACACTCACCACCAAGTTCGTTCTGCGCCCCGGGAGCATCACCTTTTCACCGGACAGCAAGTGGCTCGCTTTCGCGACGGTCTTCGGCGGCCTTCGTCTATGGGATGTAAAGGCACGCACGGAGGTCACGAATTTGCCGGCGTCTACCTCGGGTGCGCCCCTCGGGTTGGCGTTCTCTCCCGACAGCCGCACTTTGGCTTACAACGAAAACGAGGACGGCGCGATTCTGCTCTGGGACATTGCCAGCCGTTCGGTGACCAACCGGCTCACCGGGCACCAAAGCTATGTTACGGCCCTCGCTTTCTCACCCGATGGCCAAACGCTGGCTTCGGGGAGCGATGACCGGACCGCGAGGCTTTGGAACTTGGCCGAGCAACGGCAGAGGTTTCAATTTACCAATCACAGCGGCGGGTTTAGCAGCCTGGCGTTTTCTCCCGGTGGCCAGACTTTGGCCATGAGTGGCGAGGGCGGCGCGGGCCGAATCATCAGCCTCGTTGATGTCGGAACAGGAAGTCAGAAAGCCGAACTGCGCGGCCATCTCAAGGATATCGCCAGCTTGGCTTTCACGCCCGACGGGCTGCTCTCCGCCAGTGACGATGGCACCCTTCGCGTTTGGGATCCTGTGCCACGTGCGAAGGAAAAGTCTGTGCATGAATTCCCTCGGAACTCAATCAGCAGCGATTGGCGCAGTTACGGGCCGGCGCTCTGCCTTTCGCCGGATGGCCGCCATCTTCTCACCGTTTACACCAATCAAACCTTCAGCGTGTGGGACACGCTGCGTCTCGCCGAAGGAAAACGCTATCCGCTTCCCTTCACCAACACGACGAGTGCCGCCGTGGCTCCGGGCGGCCGGCTGGCCGCCTTCGGGAGCCGCCGCGGCGAAGTGATGCTGTGGGATGCAGAGACGAGTCAGGCGCGATCCTTCGCCTGGCCGGGCACGAATTACATTCACCGGCTGGTCTTCTCGCTGGACGGCCGCCACCTGGCCGCCGCCGACGACGCAAAGACCCTTGAGCAGATGGCCCTTGCCAGCGACACAAAGAGGACCGTTCGCGTGTGGGAGGTGGGCGCCCGGAAGCAGACGCACTTCTTTTCCGCTGACGAGGGCGGGCTTCCGGTGTCACTGACCTTTTCCGCCGATGCTAGGGCGCTCATGGCGGGCTTCGCGAGAGGCCCGGTCAAGCTCTGGCCACTCGACGGACCAGGTGAAGCCGCCACCTTTCCTGGACATTCCGGGCAGGTGCATGGGCTGGCGTTGCTGCCCGACGGACAGACGCTTGTCTCCGCCGCCGGGACAATTCGCTTTTGGGATGTCCGGACTCGCCGCCAGAATGCCCTCCCGCTCAGTCCGAGAGCGGATGCCAACCGCATCGCGCTTTCCCCTGACGGTCGCCGCCTCGCCGCCGGCACCAGCGATGGACGGATTACGATTTGGGACGTCGTTTCGCATCAGGAGGTGGCGACACTCGAAGGGCACAGAGAAGCGGTCAAGCATCTGGCCTTTACCCCCGATGGCGATCATCTCGTCTCGGTGAGCAAGGACCA
>Ga0137433_1000972_pt1 | contig 13180 bp, 10 predicted proteins | sample EasRivERMZT840_2_FD_102335 | JGI IMG/M metagenome (GOLD analysis project Ga0137433, IMG submission 102335) | Soil microbial communities from meander-bound floodplain in the East River, Colorado, USA - East River MetaG ERMZT840_2 | ecosystem: Environmental > Terrestrial > Soil > Floodplain ...
CAACTTTTCCGTCTTCCAATCGCTGCTGGACCACTGGGCGCTCGGCCAGCTCTTCCCCATCATGCCGCTCATCCGCCTGAACGAACGGCCCTCGCGCGAGGCGACGCTGGTGGACATCACGTGCGATTCCGATGGGCAGATCAACAAATTCATCGATCTCCGCGACGTGCGCGACACACTGCCGTTGCACGCGCTCCGCGCCAATGGCAGTCAGGAGCCGTATTACCTGGGGTTCTTCCTCATGGGCGCCTATCAGGACATCATGGGCGATCTGCATAATCTGTTCGGTCGGGTCAATGAAGTGCATGTCTTTCTCGAGCCGGACGAGCCGACTGGCTACTACATCGAGGAAATCATCGAGGGCACGACAATCATCCAGGCCCTGACGTCTGTGCAATACGACGAGAAGGAACTGCAACGCCAGATGAAGGCGCAGATGGACGATGCCATTAAATCCGACCGCATGAAGCCCAGTGAAGCCATGCGTCTGCTCGATGAATACGAGAAGGGCCTGCGGGATTATACTTATCTGACGATTTGAGACTCGACGCCGATATTCTTTTTCCCAGAAGACTGTGATGCGGTGCCAATTGGTCCTTTGAACATTGAGCTTTGAGCTTTCCAACCGTTCCATGCCTGAAACCGCAGGCCCAACTCAGCCCGGCCTGACGCCTGAAACACCACCCCCCGAATTGCTCCGCGCATTGGGCCGGCTGGCGCGCGGGTTGTCAGTGTTGTTTTGGGGACTGCCCGTCGCGCTGGTGGTGTGCGTGCAGAGCGCCAAGAGTGACTGGTTCCGTCCGCTGGGCGTGGTGCCGCCGCTGATCGCCACCGGCCTGCTGTTCTACGGCCTGAATCTGCTGGGTGCGTCTCAGCCGCAGGAACGCGTGTGGCGCGCGGCCCTGGAACGGGCGAAAATCCTCGCACTGATCATCGCCTGCGCCTCTCCCTTTCTTTACTGGTGGAACCGCGTCCCTTCCCACCCGTTCTTCAACACCATCATCGAACTGCTCATCCTCGCCGGACTCGGGTTTCTTCTGCTGCTCAATCCAATGCTGGTCCGGCTCACCTGGATGCTACCCGACGAAACCTTGCGTGCCGAGACACAGATGTTTACCTCGGTTAACCGCAGCATCCTGTTGGGGGTTTTCCTGTTGCTGGCCACATTCTTCGCCGTCCTGCACATTGACCCGAGCCTCCCCGATCAGTTTGTTGGCTGGCTCGTCAAGGTTTCCCCTTTGCCCCACCGGCTGAACACGATCTTCTATTTCGTGGATCACGCCGGACACTGGCTGGTGCTCTTCGTGGTTCTGTTTCCGCTGGCCATGACGATGGCGCTGATCTGGAAGATCAAGGAAGTCATCCTCACCAGCGTCTTCGGACAGGATTACTAAACGTGCTGCCGGCGTCTCGTCGGCACACTGATGGATCCCCCGCGAAACAGTCGCATATATGCCGTTGACGCCTTCTTCTGCCGGCAGCACGCTCTTCCAGCCCGCCAGAAAGTGCGCTGACTACTTCGCGCCCTGATCAATCCATGCGCGGACCAGCCCGATCTCTGCTTTCGTCAGCGCCGGATACTTGTCGCGCTTGTCGGTGGGAGGCATCTCCATATCCGTGACCAGATCCGCGGCCTGATGGACGAGCGCGCTCTTGGCGCTGTTGCCGGGCACAATTGAGGCCCCCTCGGCCCCGCCTTTGAGGACGCCCGCCAACGTTTCCATGTTGTACTTGGACTTCGGCTTTTCGCCGCCATGACATTTCACGCAAGACCTTTCGAAAAGGGTCTTAATGTCCTTTTCATAGGTCACGCCGGTCTTGGCTGCGGCGGGCGGCAGCTTCGAGGCGTCGCCGAGTTCAAGGTCGGCCAGCGCCGTGGTGGCAACCGTAGCGCAGATTCCGAAAGTAATAACGTATTGAATCTTCATAGTCGTGGTTTGCAGTCTATCAAATCAGGTTTGTTCTGCAAAAAGTTTTATCGCGCCTTCTTCACTTTTTCCCAGCGCTTCGTCCTGGCGGACTTGAGCACCGCGTCCGTCACGTGATCCGTGGCCAATCCGTCCTTGAACGTGGCCCGGGCACCTTCCCCTTGCTCAGTCCCTCAATAAAATCCGCCACCTGATGGACGAACGTCTCCGCGTAGCCGATTTGCAGGCCCGGCACCCACCAATTCTTCATGTAAGGATGGTCGCCGTCGGTGATGTGGACGCTGCGCCAACCGCGTGTGGTGCCCTGATCGCGGTGATCGAAATACTGAAGCCGGTGCAGGTCGTGCAAATCCCAAAAGATGCTCGCGTGCTCGCCGTTAATCTCGAAGGTGTAAAGCGCCTTGTGCCCGCGCGCGTAACGTGTGGATTCAAACGTCGCCAGCGACCCGTTGCTGAAGCGCGCCAGGAAGAGGCTCGCGTCGTCGATGCCCACCTTTTCCACCTTGCCCGTGAGCGTGTGCTTGCGTTGCTTGATGAACGTCTCCGTCGTCGCCGTCACGCTGTCGATGCCGCCGTTGAGCCACATCGCCGTGTCGATGCAATGCGCCAGCAAATCGCCCGTAACGCCGCTCCCGGCCACCTTCACATCCAGCCGCCACAGCCCCGCGCCGCCCTGCGGCAAATCGGCGCTGATGGTCCAGTCCTGCAAAAACTTGGCGCGGTAATGAAAGATGCGTCCCAGCCGCCCGTCATCGATCAAATGCTTGGCCAACGTCACGGCGGGCACGCGGCGGTAATTGTACCAAACCATGTTCGGCACCTTCGCCTTGGTCACGGCCGCGACCATTTTCTCCGCTTCGGCGCCATTGAGCGCGAGCGGCTTTTCGCAGAGAATCATCTTCCCGGCCTTCGCGGCGGCGATGGCGATCTCGGCGTGGACGTTGTTGGGCGCGGCGATATCGATCACGTCGATGTCATCGCGTTCAACCAGCTTGCGCCAGTCGGTTTCAACGGATTGATAGCCCCACTTCGCCGCGAAGGCCTTCGCCTTCTCAGGGTCGCGGGCGCACAGCGCCTTGAGCACGGGCCGGTATTCGAGATCGAAGAAATTGTTGACCTGGGTGAAGGCGTTCGAATGGGTCCGGCCCATGAAGCCGTAACCGATGAGTCCGATGCGCAGCGGTTTCATAGTGTTGAATTGCGGGCGATAGAAAACCGGTTCAGTCCCGGCGACGCAAGCGCAAAGCACATCGTTCCGGGAAGCTCGTGACCCTTCGGTGGCATTGAGCACCTACCGGAACCCCCGCCTCCACCAAGCCGCATTGGCGGGGCAGGCGCGTCTCTGCCGGTTGCATTTTCAGATTGCCTTGGGGAGCAGATTTCTCCGATCTTCCGTCCATGAACAACATCCTTCCCGCTGGGCATTTGCTGTCATCCATCGCGGCGCTGCTGTTTGTGGCCGCATCGGTTCGCGCGCATCCAGCCGCCGAGGAAATGGCGGCGGCGGCAAACAAGCTACTCGCCTCGTTCGACGCCGCACAAAAGACCAAGGCACAGTTTGAATTCAAGGCCGATGACCGGCTGGACTGGCATTATATCCCCAAGGACCGCAAGGGGCTGACGTTGCGCGAAATGTCCGTCGAGCAGCGTCAACTCGCCCACGCGCTGTTGCTCACGGGTTTCAGCCCACACGGCTACGCCAAGGCCACCAACGTGATCAGCCTGGAGCCGGTGTTGCAGGAACTGGAGGGCACCGGGCGGACATTTCCGCGCGATGCGGGATTGTATCACGTCTTCATCTTCGGCACGCCGGAGCCCAAGGGCACCTGGGGCTGGCGATTTGAGGGGCACCATCTCTCGGCGAACTTCACCATCATCAAAGGCGAATACTTCGGGTCCACGCCGTCATTCTTCGGCAGCAACCCGGCGGAAATCCGGCAGGGACCACGCAAGGGAATGCGGGCGCTGGCGGGCGAGGAAGATCGCGGGCGTGAGTTGATCAAGTCGCTCGACGCGGAACAGCGCAAGGCGGCCATCTTCGACGCGACGGCGCCGAAGGAGATTTTCACCGCGGCCAAGCGCAAGGTGCAGGCGTTGGAAAGCGCCGGCATCATGGCGGCCAGGTTGTCCCCCGAGCAACGCGGCCTGTTGATGAAGCTGATTGAGGAATACGTGAAGCGCGTCCGCCCGGAACTGGCGTCGGAGGATTTGCGAAAGATCAACCAGGCCGGGGTGGAGAAAATACAATTTGCGTGGGCGGGCGGCATCGAGAAGGGGGAGGGCCATTACTATCGCGTGCAGGGGCCGACGTTCCTGCTCGAATACGACAACACCCAGAACAACAACAATCACATTCACGCGGTGTGGCGGGATTTCGCAAACGATTTTGGGGAGGACCTGCTGCGGAAACATTACGCGGAGCGGCCGCATTGAAGGGGACTAAAACGTAATTCGTAAAACGTAAACGCCGCGAGCGGACCGGCGGAAGTGTTGGGGCTGTTTTCCGCCTTACGTTTCACGTTTTGCGCACTCCCAATTTCACTTTACATGAACGGCGAACCCAGCGTACTCAATCCCGCACCCACACCGTCCGCCTTTTCACCCGGCCAAAGAGTCACGCTCACCATCACCGACATCGCGTTTGGCGGTGAAGGAGTAGGGCGCGTGGACCAATTCGTGGTGTTCGTGCCGTTCGTGGCCGTAGGCGAGGAGGTCGAGGCGGAACTCACGGAGGTGAAGAAACAGTTCGCCCGCGCAAAACTGATCCGGGTGCTCAAGCCCTCGCCGCAACGCGTGTCACCCCTGTGCCGTTATTTCGGCGAGTGCGGCGGCTGTCAGTATCAGCACATCGACTACCCGGCCCAGCTTGAATTGAAGCACAAACAAATTGCCGACCTGTTCGAGCGCATCGGCGGGTTTCCGCGCGCCGTGGTTCGGCCGGTGGTTCCCTGCCCTTCGCCTTATCACTATCGGAACCGGCTGATGATCCGCTCGCAGTGGAACAAGCCCGAACAAAAACTCAACATCGGCTTTCTGCGCGCCGATAGTCGGTTGGTCGTGGACCTGGAAGAATGTCAGATCGCCGAGCCGGCACTCAACGAGCAGATCCGCCACGTGCGCGCGCATCCGCCGCCCAAAGGCGGTTTGAAGGTCGTGGTGCGGATCGCGCCCGAAGGCTGGGAAGTGCCGCGCGATTCCTTTTTTCAAAACAACTTCTTCCTGTTGCCGAAACTGGTGGAGACGGTGCGGGAACGGCTGCGCGACAGCGGCGCGCGGTTCCTGGTGGACGTCTATTGCGGGGTGGGATTTTTCGGCATTGAGGCCGGCGATCTGGTCGAGGCGTTCGTGGGCGTTGAAATCGATCACCAGGCGATTAAAGCCGCGAAGCGTAATGCGGCGGCGCGAGGCCGGACGAATGGTGAATTCGTGGAGGGCCGGGCGGAGGAATTGTTGCCCGGGCTGCTGGAACGGTTTGATCCCGGCGCCACGGCCATCCTGATCGATCCGCCGCGCACCGGCTGTCCGGCCGGCGGGCTGGAATCGTTGCGCCGCAACCGGCCGGCCCAGGTGCTGTACGTGTCGTGCCATCCCGCCACGCTGGCCCGGGACTTGAACATTCTTTGCGCGGAAGGTGTCTTTGAACTCAAGACTGTGACGCCGCTCGACATGTTTCCCCAGACGCAGCACGTGGAGTGTGTGGCGGACTTGCGGCGGGGCGGAGTCGCATGAGCGGCATTGAGAATTGAGAATTGAAAAATGGAAATTGGCCGGAATTACCCGCTCGGTTCAATCGCGCATTTCTCAATGACCAATTCTCAATTCTCAATGTCGGCGAGTGGCGAACCCGGAGCCGGCTTGACCACTTTCCCGTTTCGAGCCTTGCCAATCCACTGACCATCGTTTCAACTCGGCGCACTCAACCAACATGGATTCGGAGCCAAAAGAGCTAAAAGTGGAATTGGGATTCGTGCAGCGACGGCTCCCCTGGCTGGTGGGCATCGGAGCGTTGGTGCTTTACACCATCACGCTCAACCACTCTTCCACCCTGGCGGGCATTTCCGCGCTGGCCAACGCCGTCGGCTGGGAATGGCGCTCGAACGTCCTCGCCCCGCTGCACGTCATCCTCACGTTCCCCGTTCGATGGCTGCCTGCCGGGATCCAACTAATCAGCCTCAACCTCATCGCCGCCGTTTGCGCCTCGCTGGCGCTGGCGTTGCTGGCGCGCTCCGTGGCGCTGCTGCCGCACGATCGGACCCGCGAACAACGCGGGCTGGAACGGAGCGACCATTCGCTGTTGAGCATCCGCGCGGCCTGGCTGCCGCCGGTGCTGGCCGCGCTGATTTGCGGACTACAGTTGAACTTCTGGGAAAATGCCGTGGCCGCAACCGGCGAGGCCCTCGACTTGTTGCTCTTCGCCTGGCTCGTCCACGCCCTGCTGCAATATCGCCTGGATGAGAAGGAGTCGCGGCTGCCCTGGTTCGCATTTGTGTACGGGCTCGCGATTGTCAACAACTTCGCCATGGTGGGGTTCTTCCCGGCCTTTCTGGTGGCTCTGGTCTGGATAAAAGGCATGAGCTTCTTCCGATGGCGGTTCCTGCTCCGGATGTTCGGCTGCGGCGTTGCCGGCCTGCTGCTCTACCTGTTGCTGCCGGCAACGGAAAGCGCCAGCGGCGTGTCCGGCTACAGCTTCTGGGAACTGTTGCGGAGCTCCCTGGGGCACCAGAAACACATGTTGGTGTCATTCCCTCGCTTCCTCATGCTGTTCGTCGGTTTGACCTCTCTCCTTCCGGTGCTTTTCATGGGCATCCGATGGCCCGCGCAATTCGGCGAGGTCAGCGCTGTCGGCAACGCGCTGACCAATCTCATGACGCACGTCATCCACGGAGTCTTTCTCGCGGCCTGCATTTACGTGACCTTCGATTTTACCTTCAGCCCGCGCAGCCTGAGCGCCGGCCTGGGCCAGTACGCCATGTTGCCCTTTTACTTCCTGGGCGCGCTGGCCATTGGCTATTGCAGCGGATATTTCCTGCTCGTCTTCGGCGCCAGGCCCGGCTCGCACGCCTGGCAGCAGCCGTCGCCCGCTCGCCGCGCCATCAACTACGCCTTGGTGGGACTGGTGTGGACGGCGTTCGTAGCGGTGCCGGCAGGTCTGTTCGTCAAGAACGTGCCCGTCGTCATGGCCAGCAGCGGCCAGGCGATGGATCACCTGTCCAGGCTCGCAGCGAAATCGCTTCCAGACACAGGCGCCGTCGTGTTGAGCGACGATCGTTTCCGCCTGCTCTCGCTGCAATATGAGCTGTCGAAGAGCAACCCCGCCCACAAGCACATCCTGGTGGACACCGCGTCGTTCGTGGTGCCGGCCTATCACACCGTCATGCGCAGGAAACACCCGGAGCGCTGGCCGCAGTTCGTCAGCGAGCCCCATCCGCGCGCGACCCTCCACCCGAACAATCTCATTGAGATTCTTTACCTGCTTCACCGGGGCGGACCGGTCTATTACCTGCATCCAAGTTTCGGCTATTACTTCGAGTACTTTCAGGCGAAGCCGCGCGGGATGGTTTACGAACTCAAGCTCAATCCAACGAACACCATGGCCAGCCCGCCATTAACCGTGGCCGAGGTAAAGGAACAGGATGCTTTCTGGCGTTCGATCAAAGCCGCCGAAATCGATCCGCTGATTCAAAAGGCTCCGCCGTTCGTCAAGTTCACACCCGCCAAATACAAACCCAAGCCCTGGACGCTGGACGTGTATCTGGCGGAGACCTATTCGCGCACCCTGAATCATTTTGGCGTCGAGTTGCAGAAGGCGGGAGAGATGCCGCTGGCGGGCGAGTATTTCGATTGGGCGGCGAAGTTGAATCGCGGGAATCCCGCGGCCTGGCACAACCTCCATTTCAACCGCCGATGGCGCGAAGGAAACAAGGCAGCCCAGACGAATAACCAGGAAGTGATCGAACGCCTCGCCTATTTCGGCAGTTGGGGCGCCAGCCTCGGGTTGAACGGCCCGCCGGATGAACCGACTGCCTGTTACGCGCTCGCCCGGGAGTTCCAGGAGGGCGCCCTCTTCCGCCAGGCCGGTCAGTTCATTGAACGGACGCTTCATTTCGATCCGGACAACCGGTCCGCCCAGCTTGTCTCCGCTCTGCTGCACTTGAGGGCCCAGCTTCCCGAAATCGCCCTTCAACGCGTCAAAGCGTTTCGCGCCCGTTACGGCGCGTCAGGTTTGACCGAGGACGAAGAGATCGATCTCCTGAATGCCGAGGCCTGGGCTCACGTCGTCAAGGGCGAGCTGCCCGACGCCGAGCGGCTCCTGGCCGACGCGCAACGGAGATTTCCCCGGAGTTCCGCTCCGTGGGACACCCTGTCGGACATCTACGGGCAACTCGGCCGGGTCACCAATGCACTCGAAACGCTCGACAAACAACTCCGCCTGCAGCCGGACAGCCAGCCGGTGCTGGTGAGATACGGTGGCATTCTGTTTAACCTTGGTCGATATCCCGAGGCGTTGACCTATCTCGATCGCGCGCTCAAGCTCAATCCGAGCAATGAATCCGCGTTGCAGAACCGTGCTCTGGTCCACTCCCGCATGGATCGCCTGGACGCCGCGCAGACCGATTTCGAATCGCTGCTCAAGGTAGGCAAGTCCAACTATCGCATCGCCGCGTTATACGGGCTCGGGGACATTCATTTCCGGAAAAAGCAGCGGAAAGAGAGTTTGAAGTATTTCCAGGATTTCCTCAAAGCCGCCCCGCCCAGCCTGGCGGAGGTTCCCACGGCCAAGGAGAATATCAGGATCCTCGAGAGTAGCAGCACCTTTTAACGCCTGGTCGCGCCATGCGCGTCACCCACATCATCACCCGGTTGATCGTCGGCGGAGCGCAGGAAAACACGGTGGCCTCGGTATTGGGCTTGCGGAACAAACCGGGGCTCGAAGTGGACTTGATTAGCGGGCCGACGTCCGGACCTGAAGGCTCGCTTGAATCAAGTCTTAAGGGCGTTCGCGGCACGTTGACTGTCACCCCGAATCTCGTTCGTGCCGTCCACCCCCTGAAAGACTGCCTCGCCCTGCGCCATCTCACGCAGTTGTTGCGCGAGCGCAAGCCTGACATCGTCCACACCCACAGCAGCAAGGCTGGTGTATTGGGGCGTTTCGCCGCGCGTCGCGCCGGGGTGCCCATTATCGTTCACACCATCCACGGCCCGTCGTTCGGACCGTTTCAGGGCAAATTGGCCAACGCCGTCTTTACGACCGCCGAGCGCCTGGCCGCGCTTTACACCACGCATTTCGTCGTCGTCGCCAACGCGATGAAGGACCAGTTCCTCGCCGCGCGCATCGGCCAAGCCGCCCAGTTCACCCGCGTTTTCAGCGGCTTTGCTCTCGATCCGTTTCTTAAAGCGGGCAATGACCCCGCGCTCCGCAAACGCCTCGGCTTTGCGGCGGACGACTTCGTCGTCGGGAACGTCGCACGCCTGTTCAAACTCAAAGGCCACGAGGACTTGATTCTGGCCGCGCCGGAACTCGTCCGCCGCTCCGCCCGCATGAAGTTTCTCATCGTCGGCGGTGGCCCGCAGCGCGAGCGCCTGGAGACCGCCGTGCGCACCTTGGGTCTCGAGAAGCACTTCGTTTTCACCGGCCTGGTTCCGCCCGAGGAAATTCCTGGCTATCTCGGGGTCATGGACGTGCTTGTCCACCTTTCCTACCGCGAGGGAATCGCCCGGGCGCTGCCTCAGGCCCTTGCTGCCGGGCGCCCCGTCATCGCCTACGATTGCGACGGCGCGTGCGAAGTATGCCTCGACAACGATACCGGCTTCCTCATCGCGCCGGGCGACCGGCAGATGCTCATTGAGCGGCTGCTGCGACTCGTCCGGGACACCGCGCTCCGTGAACGCCTCCGGCGTCGCGGGCCGGAATTGGTGAAGGAGTGGTTCCCGGTCGAACGCATGGTGAACGATCTTCACGCCCTCTATCTGCGCCTTGCCAAGACTCACGCGCCGGGCCCCACGCATCGAACCCCGTGAGTTTTCCTGCGAGTCTCTACGCCCTTTCGCTCATAAGCGCGGGACTGGCGACGGCGCTCTCGCTCCCGCTCTGGCGCGCGTGGTGCCGCCGCGTCGGGTTGGTGGATGAACCCGGCCTCCGGAAAATTCATCATCAACCCATCGCGCTGGCCGGCGGTCTGGCGATCCTCACCGGCCTCCTGGTTTCCTTTCTCGGCGCCTTCGCCTTGCTGAAGCTCAATCTACTCGGCGCTGAGGCGACGGAAAAGTTCGCCTACGGCCTGGAGCTCCGCTTCGGCCAACTGGCCGCAATCGCCGGCGGCGCACTGGGCATGACGATTCTGGGCTGGCTTGACGACAAGCACGAACTTCGGCCCGCCGCCAAGTTCGCCGGGCAATTGCTCGTCGCCGGTCTGGTGGCCGCCGCAGGAATTCGCATCACACTCTTCGTCTCCAATCCTCTGTTCAGTTACGGCGTTACCATCCTCTGGATTCTCACCGTGACGAATGCCTTTAACTTCATGGACAATATGAATGGCCTTTGCGCTGGCCTGGGCGGCATCGCCTCGCTGCTCATCGGCCTGATTGCCGCCCGGCACGGGCACTACCTGGTGGCGGCCGTCGCGTTTCTGGTGCTCGGCACGGCACTCGGCTTTCTGCCATTTAACTTTCCTCGCGCAACCGCTTTCCTTGGGGACGCCGGAAGTCATCTAATCGGTTTCCTGATGTCGGTGCTCGCTGTGCTTCCTCACTTTTACTCTGCCAAACATCCGCACGCCCTTGCCGTGGTCAGTCCATTGCTGATCCTGGCCGTTCCACTGGCTGATCTTGTTTGGGTGGTCGTTCTGCGCTGGCGGATGGGTCAGCCTTTCTACATCGGCGACACCAACCATTTTTCGCACCGCCTGGTCAAACTCGGCCTGAGCCGGATGCAGGCCGTCATGGTAATCTGGCTGCTGGCGGCAGCCGTAGGGAGCCTGGCGCTGCTGTTGTGATGTGTGCATGGCGTGTTCCGTGACGGCTGCCTCGGCTTTCCTCACACAGCACGAAACACGGAACACGCGTAACGCCTATTTTTTGATTTCCTTCCGGGAAACGTCCGCCTAATTTTCACGCCGCTCATGGCCACCATTCCATTGGAAGACAGCTTTACTGACATCGTGGGCAAGACCCAGCGCGGCTTGAAACTGGCCGATGGGCAGCTCGCCGCTCAGGCGGGCGTCAGCGTCGAGGACCTGGCCCGCGTGAAGGGCGGCGAAGCCAGCGAGCCGCTGCTTCGCAAGCTCGCCGCCGCGTTGAACCTCGGCCCGGACGCGCTTGTGGCCAGCGCCGGGAAAACCTGGTTCCCCGCTCCCATCGAAGTCGCTGGCCTCAAACAATTCAACACCGTCTATGAAGACATGACGGTGAACTTCTATCTCGCGTGGGACACGAATTCGAAACAGGCCGTGGTGTTTGACACTGGCGCGGACTGCTCCCCTGCCCTTCAATTCGCCAAAGCTAACAGCCTTGCCATCAAACTCATTCTCCTCACTCACACGCACGTCGATCACATCGTCGATCTTGCGAGGCTGAAGAAGGAAACCGGCGCCCCCGCGTGGGTCGGCAAGAACGAAAACTTCGCTGAGGCGCAGCCGTTCGCTGAAGGCAAAACTTTCAATGCCGGCGCGCTGACGATCGAAACGCACCAAACCTCCGGCCATGCGGCGGGCGGCATTACTTACGTCATCTCCGGGCTGGCGCGTCCGGTCGCGGTGGTCGGCGACGCCGTGTTCGCCGGCTCGATGGGCGGTGGGATGATTTCCTTTGCCGAAGCGCTCGACACGAACCGCCGGAATATCTTCACGCTGCCGGACAACACGGTGCTTTGCCCGGGCCACGGTCCACTCACGACCGTCGGCGAAGAGAAGGCGCACAATCCATTTTATCCTGAGTTCCAACCTCATTAACCTCGCAATAGAAAGGCAAGAGTATGACAGAACGAATTGGAGTCGTCGGCGTCGGACGCATGGGCGCGAACATGGCCCGCCGCCTCAAGGAATGTGGTTATGCCGTTAGTGCCGTCTATGATGTACGCAAGGCCGCTGCCGACGAGTTGGGCAAGGAAATCGAAGCGGAAGCCTGCTCGACGCTAGCCCGGGTCACCGAGTTGTCCGACGTCATTATCACCGTCGTCACGGACGACAAGGCGATGCTCAAAGTCTTCGCGCCCTCCAAGCCCGGCGTGGACACCCTCCTGCGCAACGCCAACGGCAAGGTCTTCATCAACTGCGCCACCATTTCGCCCAAGGTCCACATCGAAGTCGAAAAGCTCACGAAGAAAGCCGGTGCCGAATCGCTGGAAGCTTGCATGGCGTCCAGCATCAACCAGGCGCGCGCGGGCACGCTCTACCTCATGTGTGGAGGCGCTCAAAGCACCTTTGAGAAAGTCGAGCCCGTCCTCACCAAATTGAGCGATGAAGGAAAACTCCTTCGCTACATCGGCAAGGCCGGCCAGGCCGCCGTTGTCAAGGCGCTGGTCAACATGGTGATGAACATCAATACCGCCGGACTCGCCGAAGGCCTGGCGCTCGGCAATGCCTATGGCATCGACCTTAGGCTGCTCATGGAAGTCTTCGCCCAGACCGGCGCGAACAGCCGGGTGCTCGTCACCGACGGCGAAGACATGATGAACCGCGACCATTCCTGTTTCTTCAGCGCCAGTCACGCGGCAAAGGATTCCGGCATCGCCCTCAAACTCGGCCTCGACAAGAAGATGAATCTCCCGCTTGCCGCCGCGACGTTGAAGCAATACACCCGCATGGCGAAGGAGGGCCTGGGCGAACTCGACAAGTCCGGCATCGCCGAACTGACCTTCAAGGGGCGCCACAAGTCGAAGAAGAAGTAAGGCCCAATTGAACCGGTTTCGGGCAGGCACGGCGATTTTGGTCGTCGTGCCTTTTGCTATTTGGCGGATGGAAATCCGCGAAACACGCCAAACACGCGAATAGGAAGAACTCACTGACAGGCGTTGGAACTCGGCGACTCGGCCTGACTGAATTGCTGTTTCGCGTCCTTTCGCGTGTTTCGCGGGTTCACTTTCCCATTTAAGGCATCGCCATCTCGTCGATGTGGAATGTAAAGTCGCTGATACCTTTTTACACGATTTGGCGTCTGAGAAGAGCAGCAAGACATGCTGTTGAGCCTATGAAGACCGACCCGAAGTACCTCGCGGAACATTCGCCGCGCCTTGAAGACCTTTTCCAGACCCGCCG
>Ga0137433_1000974_pt1 | contig 13169 bp, 12 predicted proteins | sample EasRivERMZT840_2_FD_102335 | JGI IMG/M metagenome (GOLD analysis project Ga0137433, IMG submission 102335) | Soil microbial communities from meander-bound floodplain in the East River, Colorado, USA - East River MetaG ERMZT840_2 | ecosystem: Environmental > Terrestrial > Soil > Floodplain ...
CTCCGTCACGGACGCCTCGCCGCCCAGTCTCAAGACCGCCGCTCGACGGGCCGCGGCCGGGCTCAGGCCGCGTCGCACGTTGTCCTCGATCAGGAGATCGAGGTGAGTCTCGAGCTCCGCGGTGAACTCTTCGCGGCTGCCGCGTCTCAGCGCTTGTAGCAGCCGATGCCAGAATCGACGGAACCGCTTCATGGTGTTTTCCCTTTCAGGGCGAAGAACCTCGCAACGATCTCGCCCGTCTGCCTCACAGTGCCGGCGTACCTTCTTGAGCTCCAGCAGGACGAAATACAGCGTGCCCTCCCAGACTTCTCATTTCTCGCTTCCGTATACCTATGGGAGACCCACAAGAGAATACGATATCTCTTGTGGGATTCCAACAAGAAATGGCGCGTGTCTCGTGGCATCTTGCCGCCGCTACGCAAGTGACTTGGTGTTCTCGACCCAGCTGGCCGCAATCCGGGTGTAGTTACTGGCACACGACCAGGAGGTGTGATGAATAGGATTTCGTTAAAACTGTTTTCGGCTCTTGCGGGGATCGCGTTATTGACTCCGTTAGCTGCTCTCGCGCATGTGAGCATATCTCCGCAGGAATCACGTCCCGGCGCGACCGAGAAGTACGTTGTGAGGGTCCCGACCGAGGGCAAGGTCATGACAACCGGCGCCGACGTTGAGATCCCCGAAGGCGTCACCGTTGAGACTATTGCTGTCCCCGCCGGATGGAAATACGAAGCAAGGCGTCAGGGGGAACGGATTGTAGCGATCACTTTTCAAATGGACATCAAGCCCGGCGAGTTTGCCGAGTTTGCTTTCGTGGCCCGCAATCCGCGCGACAAGGATCAACTCGTGTGGAAGCTGCGCCAGCGTTTTGCGGACGGCACCGTTACGGATTGGACGACTGCACCCAACGGAACCACACGGCAAACAGCACTGACGAAGCTGGTGCAGGCGGCGCGATAACCACGATGCAGGAAGTGCCCTCAACACTGAAGCTGGCCATCTCGAGAAGGGCGCCGGCATGCTGTATTCATGGTCGGCGGACTCGGAGGTCATTCACGACCTTCATGGCGACCCGGACGGCGCCAAAGCCGAGTCGTCTGAGAGCTTCGAGAAGAAGAACAGGAAGCAAGCGAACGGAATGTTTACGGCTCCTTTTTCAGGCATTCACGGATGGTTCTGGGAGAATCCCGGCGGAGAACCCGTCAAGATCCGGCTGACGACTGCGGGCTTTTACTCGGCTGCCGTGGAAATCCGCCTCGACCATTCACGGCACCCGCGCCAACTCATGCCTCTCGAAACGATAACGAAGCAGGGAAAGCCGGAGGCGACCGCTCCGTAAAGAGACAATCATGAGGAGATCATCACGCATGACCCGACGAATGTTTAGCCTCGTTACCTTGACGATTCTGGTGTTCTGCGCCACGCAAGTCCTGGCGCATGACGAATACCGCATCATCGGTACTGTGACGGCGTTTCAGAATTCCCAATTACAGGTGAAGGACAGACACGGCAAGACTTTCACCGTGAAGGTCAACACTGAAACGTATATCCATCGCGACAAGGAGAAACAGAAAGTTGCCGCATCGGAGTTGAAGGCTGGCCGCAGCGTGGTTGTCGATGCCCTTGGTGACAGCGAAGCGGACCTGGTTGCAGCTGAAGTCCGGATCGTCCCCGCGATTGTTCCAGCGTCCAAGAAATAGGCACGCAAGCCTGATTTACTAGTTCACGTCTTCTACCGGGTAATCCTCCGGCTGTCCGTCGGCAAACATTTTTGCGGAGTCGTAAAAGCCTGCCTTCAAGTGCGCATGATGCTCCGATAAGTGAAGCCATAATCCCACCGCCATGAAGAAACCTGCCGCCAGCAGCGGAAGCGTTACGGGTTCTCTCCACAACATCGCGATTCGGGCGTCGACGTTTCCCTGAAGACAATCCAGGCGATCAACGCCGTGAAGACCGTTTCGAAATTCAAAAGCAAAGCCGCGGTTGATGCCGGCGTTCGCTGGAGTCCGGCCAACAGAAGGACCGGTGCAAGCACGCCGCCGAAACCGATCGCGGTCGACGAACCGGTAAGTCTGCTCTGCCGAGTTGCGCTTCGGCACGTTCGAAGCTGCGCCGGCGCATGATCCAAAATGCGCCGAGGCCAATTCCCGATCCCAAATAGAACAGCCCGGCCAGCAACAGCGGTGAAACGTCGCCGAGCAGCTTCTTTCCAACAGGCGCGCTCAGGCCGAATAGCAAAGCAGCCGGTAGAGCTCCGATGATGCCTTCCCGCGGCCGTGGAGTCGCCATCAAGAACCATTAAAAAAGATGCTCCCAATTTTCGCCATTCACTGTGATCTTCGCGACCCGGTAGCCGGGATGGTCCTTCTTCCGGTCATGCTCGGGATAGGGAACGGCATAGACGACAAATCCGAAGATCTTTTCGCGTGCAGCCAGTAATTGTTTCGTCCTTACTTCGATTGTTGCCGGCAGCTTTCCTTTGGAGGCTTTAGTTTCCGAAAAGAAAAACTTGTGCTGATCGCCGCTGGCCTCGTGGGTGATTTTGTATTTTCCCTTCCGAATTACAATCTGGCCTATCGCCGTATCCGCGCTGACGTTGATTTCGCCTTGCTTACCGACCTTGTATTCACGATCCATCAACGGACTGTCGTGGCGACCCTCATGGCCCGCCGCGGCTGCGGCCAGTTGAACGAGCAGAGCAATGGCGATCAAGCGTAGTGAGTGCATGGCTAGTCTCCAGTAGGCGCAACCTCGCCCTGGGTTCCCAGGTCTTTCGCGTCTTCGATCGCTTCGGCCCGGCCGTATTTCAAGTAGAGGGCTGGAATGACGACCATGTTCAGAAAAGTCGATGTGACGATTCCTCCGAGAATTACCACAGCCATGGGCTGCTGAATTTCTTTGCCGGGCTGTCCGACACCGAGGGCAAGGGGAATAAGACCCACTCCGGTAACCAGCGCGGTCATCAGGATGGGACTGAGACGTTCCAAAGATCCCTGAACAATCGACTCGCGGAACGGCACGCCTTCTTCCCGCACCAGGTGTTGATAGTGGGTGATCAACATGATTCCGTTTCGCGTTGCGATCCCAAACAGCGTGATGAATCCGATCAGCGATGCAATCGACAACGTGCCGCCGGACAGAAAGACCATCATGACACCGCCAATCATCGCGAGCGGCAGATTTGCCATGACGAGCAGCGCGAGTCGCGTCGATCCCAGCGCGATATACAGCAGCAGGAATATGCCTGCTATCGTGACGACCGACATGATCGTGATTTGCCGGGCCGCGGCTTCCTGGGCTTCGAACTGACCGCCGTATTGCACGAAGTAACCCTCGGGCATCGGAACATCGCGCGAGATTCTTTGCCGGATGTCGTCAATGACCGAGCCGAGGACCCGATTTGCGACGTTCGCCTGAACGATGATCCGTCGTTGAACGTTTTCGCGGTTGATCGTGTTGGGTCCCTGATCGACACGCACTTCCGCGATCTGGTTGATCGGCACCCTGGCGCCGACCGGCGTGTCGATGAGCGTCGAGGCGATCGTTTCGACAGATTGGCGGGAGGCGTCATCGAAACGCACCACGACATCGTATGTACGCTGGTCCTCCAAAACCTGCGAAACCGCTTCGCCGTTGAATGCGACATCGACAGTTTCGGCAAGATGATCGGCGCGGACACCCAAAGCCGCGGCCGCCTGGCGATTCATGTTGATTTGAACCTGCGGAACGCCCGTCTGCGGTTCGACCATCAGATCCACCAGACCAGGAACAGGTTCCATGACCTTCCGAATTTCTTCCGCCTTGTTCCGGAGCGTCACGAGATCGGGACCGAATAACTTGATCGCGATTTGAGCACGCGTTCCCGAAAGCAGATGGTCGATGCGATGCGAAATCGGCTGGCCAACCTCCGCAACGACGCCGGGGATCTGCGACATACTCTGCCGTACTTCCTCCATGACTGCCGTGTGCGGCCGATCCAGTTGTTTCGTTACAACCTCGATCTCACTCATGTTGACGCCGGCCGCATGTTCATCCAGTTCCGCGCGGCCGGTCCGCCGTGTCGTGGAGACGACCTCGGGAGTTCGATGGATGGCCTCTTCGACTATGCGTCCGATCCGATTGGATTCTTCAAGAGAAGTTCCGGGCGGAAGCGTCACGTTGATGTTGAGAGCGCCTTCGTTGAATGGAGGCAGGAACTCGCGTCCCATCAAAGGGAACATCATTAGAGCGACGATAAGCATCGCCACAGAAGTCGCGATGATCTCGAAAGGATGGCGAAGCGTCCAATCCAGCGTTTTAGAGTAGCGGGCTTTGAGCCACCGGACGAGCCATGATTCCCTCTCTTCGCGGAGCAGCCTGGAGCGGCCGAGCAGGTAATAGCAGAGCGCGGGAGTTACTGTCAGGGCGACCAGAAGCGATGCCGTAATCGATGCGATGTAAGCGAACGCGAGCGGCGCGAACATGCGGCCTTCGAAACCGCCCAGGTTAAGCAGCGGCAGAAAAACCAGAACAATGATCAGCGTTGCGAACACGATCGAATTCCGGATTTCGCTCGACGCCTTGTAGATCACCGTTTCGGGAGTCTGCGTAAACCCGGCGCACGCATTCTGCTTCAGCCGCCGAAAGACGTTCTCGACGTCGACGATCGCGTCATCCACCAGTTCGCCGATCGCGATCGCGAGTCCGCCGAGCGTCATTGTGTTGATGCTGATGCCGAAATAGCTCATCGTGATGATGGCCGTGATCAGCGAGAGCGGAATCGCGGTGAGGCTGATAAAGGTCGTGCGGAAGTTCCAGAGAAACAGGAACAGGACGATCATCACCAGCACGCCGCCTTCGACCATCGCCCGGTTTACGTTTTCGATCGCACGGTCGATGAAGGCTGCCTGTTGAAATGCCTTCGTGTCGATGGTGACATCGTCCGGCAGTGTCGGCTTCAGTGCCGCGAGAGCATCCTCAATCTGTTTCGTCACCGCGACGGTGTTTGCATTGGGTTGCTTCTGGATTGTAGCGACAACGTCCGAATGCATATTGAAACTGCCGTCACCTCGTTTCAACGCGGGTCCGAGTTGCACCGTCGCGATATTTTTCACGAGGATCGGCGTGCCGTTCCTGACGGCGATGACGGAATTGGCGAGATCGTCGGGATTGTTCACGCGGCCGCGAGCGCGAATCATATATTCCTCGGTCGGTCTTTCAAGAAAGCCGCCGGAAGAATTGACATTCGATCCAGCGACCGCCTCCATGACTTCGTCCAGAGTGAGTCCGTAGTCCTTCAATTTCGCGGGATCCACCAGCACCTGATACTGCTTCGTGTCTCCGCCGATAATCATCACCTGCGCGACGCCGGACACTCCCAGGAGCCTCGGGCGGACAACCCAATCCGCCATGGAACGAAGGTCCATCGCCGATGTCGTCCTGCTCGTCATCGAAATCAGCATGATTTCGCCCATCGTTGAAGAAATGGGGCCAAGCACAGGTGGACGGATCCCGGAAGGCAGCCGTACCTGGCCGAGCTTTTCCGTAACCAGCTGGCGCGCGCGGTAAATGTCGGTTCCCAGGTTGAACTCGACGAATACGATCGAGATTCCCGCGGCCGAGTTTGAACGAACGCGGAACACGCCCGCCGTTCCGTTCATCGACGATTCAATCGGAAGGCTGACGAGCGACTCGACCTCTTCAGGAGCCATGCCGTGGGATTCGGTGAGGATAGTCACCGTCGGAGCGGTCAGATCCGGGAACACATCTACCGGCGCTCGCACTGCCACGATGCCGCCGTAAATAAGCAGAACCGCGGCGGCGATGATGACGATCAGCCGGTTCTTGATCGACCATTGAATGACTCTGTTCAACATTGTTTGTTTGCCTTCTCCTGTAGGGGCGGTCTATGACCGCCCGGTTGGGTTCAACGTGTTTGGGCGGTCATAGACCGCCCAAACAGGCCTAGACCTCGTGCGAGTGGGCCCCGGCGCCGGCGGGCCGGAGTTCCTGAAGCTTCAATTGATAAGCGCCCTGCGTGACGACGCGTTCGCCAGGCTTGATGCCCGAGATGATGGCAATCTTGCCGCCGTACTCGTCGCCGAGAACGACCTCCCGGCGTTCGAATTCCTCACCGGAGATGAGCACATACGCGATCTTCTTGCCCTCGTTATCGAGAACGGCTTCTCGTGGGATCAGCAGGACCGGTACGCGTTCGCCTGCATCCAGACGGATATTCGCCTGCATTCCGATACTCAGCTGGCCGGAGCTGTTTGGAACTTCGAAGAATGCCTTTGCCGTACGGCTCTGCTCGTGGACCAGCTTGTTCACACTGATCAACCGGCCGCGAAATTCTTTGTCCGGATAAGCGGCGGTTGTGAAGACGGCGCTGACATCTTTGGATAATCTGCCGAGGTCTTTTTCGAAAATCGGAGCTTCGACCCAAACGGTATCCAACGCGACAATTTCCATGATCGCTTCGCCGGGCCCGACCTGTTCGCCGCTCGACTTGCTGACGCTTACGATCGTGCCGGAAATAGGCGCCCGTACTTCATAAGGCGCATTCGTGGATGGAATCGCCGTCTGCAGCGCCTTCAATTGTTCGCGAATAGCCTCGAGTTGCGCTGCTGCGGCTGTGCGGGCGAGTTCGTCGGATTCCAGCGCCTTCGCCGAGTAGGCCTTCTTTTCGTACAACCGCTTCGAGCGGCCCAGGTCGTGAGTCGCCTCCTCGAGCCGGGCAGCCGCTTCCACTTCGTTGTGTACGAGCTTTCGCCGCTCGGCTTCGATCCGCGTATTCTCGATATGGATTTGCGCGGCCTCGGCGGCAGTCGGAGTCTGAATGAGCGTGGCGAGCCGCTGGCCCTTCGTGACGTGTTGACCGATGCGCGGCATCGCATCGCCCTGCATAATGCCTCCCACCGGCGGCGACACGACGGCGTGATTGGGAGGAACCGGAACAATGCGGCCTGTCGATCGGATCTGCGGTGCCAGTTCCGCTTCTTCAGCCTTCGCCAGCTTCAGCTTGATCAGCCACTGCTGCTCCATCAGAAAGGACACCCGGCCTGTGCCGGCCGCCGCCGGCGCCGCGGCGTCCTCGTCCGCGGCCGGTTCGGGCTTGCGCAAAACGAACATAGCCGTTGCGGCCACGATCGCAATCAGAACGAGTAAGACGATCCAGCGCGTGCTTCGTGATCCGTTGTTGCTCATTGGATATCCCTCCCGACGGCGAGTTCGAGATCAATCAGGCTCGCCTGGTAATCGAACAATGTCTTGAAATACTGCCGGCGGACTTCTGCCCGCGTCCGCTCCGCCTCGAGAACCGGAGTCAGTTCGGTGCCGCCCTCTTCGTAAGCAGCGAGCGTAATGCTCCTGGACTCATCCGCCTGTCGCAGCAGCTCATTTTGAAATGTCTGAGCCTGCTCGCGCGCGGTTTGCAATGCTTCGTAAGCCGCTTCGACTTCAGCCAGCGCGCGGTTCCGTGTGAGTTGCAGGCGCGTCTGGGCCGTCTTTGCGTCCGTTTCCGCGCGCGCAATTCCAGCCTGGTTGCGATCGCGTACTTTCAGGGGGACGGTAACCCCGAAGAGCAATGTATTGTCCTCGCCCACCCTTTTGTATCCGGCAAATGGGCTGATATCCATCTTGCCTCGCGCATGTTCGAGCGCAACGCGCTCACTGGCGGCTTCGACTTCGCGGGCGGCTGCGCGCACATCGGCGCGTTCAGTCAATGCGAGTTGCCGGAGAGCGTTTCGGTCGAGAGTGGACTGACGCAGGCTCAATTCGCCCGCGACGGGTTGCGCCGTGAAAGAGGATTCACCCATCTTCTCGAGGAGACGTATGGTCGCCTGACGCAGGCCCAGTTCGGCTTGTTTCAGTGCCGACTCGAACTTCATCCGCTCAAGTCGAACCTTGATGAGATCGCCTTCCGGAATCGCGCCTTCCTGAAATCGAATGAGATTGAATTGAAGGAGCTGTTCGAAGGTCTGTCGGTTTTCGTTGGCGACTTCGACGTTGTACCGGGCGAGGAGCGCATCGTAGTACAGCCGCTTTACCTCGGCCAGGCCGCGGCGCATCGTGTCTTCGAATTGTGCTTCTGCCGTCGAAACGGTCAGATCCGCGACGCTTTCTCGCAACCGCCGCTTACCGCCAAGTTCGATCGTCTCGGTGTAGATTGCCCCCACTTCATAGAGTTTGCTGAAAGCCATCGGGCCGCTGAAGGGCAGGTTTTCTGCAATTACCGTCAATCCGGGATTTGGACGCAACCGCGCAGCAGCCTGATCGGCTTTCGTCCGTTCCAGACGGTACCGCGCTGCCTGGAGATCCAGGTTTGTTTCGATATATATATCGACAACATTCTGCAAAGTCAGCGGCGCGGGCGCCTGTTGTCCCTGTGCCGGAGGTCCAGGAGTGACTAAGGCAAGAAGAATCGAAAGAACGGCTATCTTGTGTCTCACAGTCACTCCACCTTGAAGTCGCTCAACGGCAGTCGCTCGTCAAGCTTTGCGTTCTTGATATGGAATTCGATGTCGTATTGGCCGGCGGTCGGAATGCTCAGCTCAGCGACATAGATTCCGGTCACCTTGCCGACCTTCGCCCTGGTCTCAGTCGGGGCTCCGGTTCCGCCCTTTGGCCGAACCAGCAATGACACGTCGGCCTTTTCGACGGGCGAACCATCGCTTAGATCCGTTAGATGAATCCGAAACTGGCTGGGCTTGCCGGCGTGCAGCGGTTCATATTCGAAAAAATTCTCAATGCGGTCCGTGAATTCCGTTCGGGCGATCGGCTCAACCTCGGATTCCGCTTCAGGGGTCGGAGAGGCGGTCGGTTCCGGACTGGAACAGCCGGATAGCGCAACCAGGAGAATCGTCATTAACGACAGCGATATCGCTGTCGATAGGTTTTTCATATCAGCTCGATTTGGGATTGTTTAGGAAACGTCAGGAAGCGGACAGACAGCTAGCCTTTCCGCGGCCGAGAACGGGCGGCTAAAGGACGGGGGGAGATCGTGGTATGAGGTGGTCGGATGCTTCCGGTGGACTGTGCGCGCGCACAGTCTCAACCGCTGTCGCCGTGCGTGTGACTTTCGGCGCCGGCAAGGATAAAGGTTGAGAGAACTCCGCGGTCCCCTGGTAAGACGTGATGATGGGTGCGCTTAAAGCAAAGACGTTAACCCACTTCGCCTGGTCGTGCGAATGCTCGCCTTCGAATTCGTATTCGTCCTGATGTGTCGGATGTTCCGATTCGAGGAAGTGCGCGTGAACAAAGGCGTGGTCGTCGTGATCATCGCGGTCATGCTTATGCACGAACGGCGCAACAACCAATGCAAAGAGCATGGCGCCGACGGCAAGAAACGCTTTGAACCGCTGCATAAGCGCTGATTCTCCTGTGGTGAAGCTCAGGAAGTCAATTCGGTAATTCGGGGTCAGACGTCTAAATCACCCAATTACAACCGGGACGGCTGGATCTTAATTGGGTGATTTAGACGTCTGACCCCGAATTACCGAATTTGGTGTACGCTTCTGCCTTCGGGTCCAATAGATCCCCGATGGCCTCCCGCCAAGACGGTGTCCCGTCCAAATCTGTGCTACGGCAAAGGAGTGGACGCGGGACATGTTTTCGGAATTGACCTCCCAACATCGACTGCTTATTGCGAAGGGACTCCGCGCGTTCGGCGACGGGTACATCAGCGTACTGCTGCCCTTGTATCTCCTGGAACTCGGCTTCAGCCCGTTACAGGTCGGCATCCTGGCGACGACCACGCTCATCGGATCGGGCCTGCTTACCCTGGCGGTTGGAATTCACGCGTGGCGTTTTCACGATCGCAGCCTGCTGCTCGTCGCGTCGGTGTTCATGGCTGGGACAGGTCTCGGATTCTTCGCGTTCACGGACTTCTGGCCGCTGATGGTGGTCGCTTTTGTCGGGACTCTTAATCCCTCGAACGGCGATGTGAGCGTGTTTCTACCGTTGGAGCATTCCGTCCTCGCAAAGTTGACCGGCGACCGCCGGCGTACGGCAGTGTTTGCGCGCTACAGCCTTGTGGGTGCGTTGCTCGGTGCGACAGGATCCCTGGCAGTGGCGCTTCCACCGGCGAGTGCCATCCGGTTGATGTTCATCTTATATGCAGTCCTCGCCTGCGCGGCCGGGCTTATCTATCGCGGTCTGCCTGAAACCTCGTCCGCTGCGGCGCCGCAACGAAGAGCGCCGCTCCATTCATCGAAGAGGAAGGTTTATACGCTTGCCGCGTTATTCAGCCTCGACGCATTTGGCGGCGGCTTCGTCGTGCAGTCCATGTTGGCGCTATGGCTTCATCAGCGCTTTGACACGTCGATGGCAACGGCAGGCGTCCTGTTTTTCTGGACGGGAGTACTCACAGCCGCGTCCTATCTTGTCGCAGTGCGGATTGCCGGACGATTCGGACTGGTCAATACGATGGTGTTCACGCACATCCCGTCGAGCGTTTGTCTGATCCTGCTGCCTTTCGCGCCTTCCTTCAGCTACGCCATCGTGCTTCTTTTTCTGAGGAGCGCGCTGTCGCAGATGGATGTGCCAACAAGAACTTCTTACGTGATGGCTATCGTAACTCCTGAAGAGCGGCCCGCCGCCGCGAGCATCACGTCCGTACCGCGCAGCCTTGCTGCCGCGATCAGTCCGTTTCTTTCGGGATACCTGCTGGGCGTGTCGGCATTCGGCTGGCCGCTTGTCGTGGGAGGCGGAGTGAAGATCGTTTACGACATGTTGCTTCTCGCGAAGTTCCGGAAGATTCGTCCTCCAGAAGAGGAAACCTGACGCTGACGCGGTAAGCTCCCTCTCCCGCCGGGAGAGGATGTCGCGGCGCGAAGCGCGCGACAGGGTGAGGGCCGGCATGGAACCAACTATTCTCGCGCCTGCCCTCACCCTGCAGCCTTCGTCTTGGCGCGGTCTGAGCTATTTTGGCGGGGGAGTGTCATTCGATGCCGTGCGGCGTTTGAATTTCCAGCGGCCGTCTTCCCGCACGAGGACATCGTCGTAGCGGCCGGCCTGCGAGATTACAGGTCTGCCGTCAGCGCCGGGCGTAACGAAGGTCCACCGCGACCACGCGGTCGCTGTGTCGCGGTCAACAACGATCTCGAAGTTCGAAAGGATGTGAAAGGTATTGCCGCGGTTCGGACCGGTTCCAAGATTCTTCTGCATGAATGACAGAATTCCCTCCGGGCCGCGCGCCGAACCGAAGCCGCCGACCCATTCGCCGTCCTTCGCGAAAAGACGCGAATACGCCGCCAGGTCGCGTGAATCGAGAAACCGGCCGTAGTCCAGCAACAGTGTTCTTATCTCTTCCATGTCTTCCAGTCGCTGCAGGCGAGCGGCAATATCCGAGGTCCTTTGCTGCGCAACTCCGACAACTGGAATCATCACCACGAGCAGGACCCAAGCAATTGTTCGAAATCTCAACATAGTTCCTCTCTACTTCTGGAGCTCGAGCAAAGCATCAATGATTTTGTCGGGCTCACTATAGTCTCGGAAGACATGCCGCAGGCCAAACGTACGCAGTTTCTCGTGACGGCGGCCAATACCGATCATGGGTATGCCGAGCGCGTTACTTGCGCGAACGTCCCACGGCGCGTCGCCGAAGTATACAACTGACGAAAGATCGAACCCTGCGCGTTGCGCCGCGATCGTAATAATGTCTCTTCTGCCGCTGGCATCACTGGAGGTTGCGTGAGGAAAGCGCTCCAGAGCGATACCGCAACAGTCCAACTTGAATCTGGCCGTGATGTCAAAGCATCCAGTGGCGATAGCAATATCGCAAACCTTCTCCTCCGACAATCGCTCGAGGAATTCGATCGCTCCGGCGATTGCCGTGAAGTCTCCGGGGAAATGTGGCTGTTCTTCCTGCAGCAATCGATGGAACTCGGATTTGATCTGGTCCTCCTTCTGCTGCGCTGCGGAATCGCCGGCGAGCAGTTGGCGAACGATCGCCGAGCTGGTCGGTTCGTCGTACGCAGTCCAATCGAGCGTGGCGAGTGACATTCCGGTTACCCGCTCGATGGCCAGCGCGTAGCAGCGGCCCTCGACATCCTGTGTGTCACAGATGGTCCCATCAATATCAAAAACTGAAAGCACGAGTTACCCGCCTGAGCAGTGTTTTTCCGCCTGGGAATTAACAGTGATCGTCTTCGCCTGAATGGCGTCGATCATCGAGCGTACGCGAGGGACAGCCCGGTTCCTTCTCGAGGTAGGACAGCGCGTTCCGCAGGTCTTCCGTGACTGCTTCCTTTCGCCCACAGGTACACGTAATCCCTCCGTCGGATTGTCCGAGCGGCACCGGCCGAATCCATACGCAGAGGAACCAGTCGCACTCGACGCGTCTTGATCGGCGTTCAGGTCGCTGCCAGTTGTTTCTTGTTGATTCTGGGTGGTCAGCTGGCGCGAAGTGTTCAGGCCCGGTTCGCGCCTGACGTCCGGTTCGATTACCGCAATCTGATTGTCATCGATTTGCAGCTGCACGCGCAGAACGTCGCTGCTCCGGTGACGCGACAGTCGGTGGACGATGTCGAGGCACAACTGAGGCAGGTCCCGGGTATAGCCAACGTGGCGGCGACACTGTCGCCTCCATTCAGCGGGCGCGCTTTCATTGATGCGCGGCCCGGGTTTCCGCGAATCAGCTATAACCGCGTTGAGCCCACCTATTTTTCCGTGATGGATCTGCCGTTGGTGCGGGGGCGGTTGTTCGATTCCAGCGAGCAGGATGTCGTGGTGTTAAGCGAAGCGGCAGCGCGACAGCTATGGAATGGCGAAGATCCGCTCGGCAAAATGCTCGAGATGCCAGGCTTCAGTTCAGATTCGATCGATATTGGCCGCTCACACGTGAGCGGCACGGAGCGGCGCAGGGTGATCGGGATTGTGAAGGATAGCGGTTCTACGGTGTCGATGATTGCTGAAGGATACATGCCGCTCAAAGATGGAGACTTGCCCCGGACCCTCCTGTTGGCCCGAGTTCAAGGCAATGTCGCTGAAGCCGCCAGTGCGGCGAGAAAAGCCGCTTCGCTCTCCGGCCTTCATCCTTCGACGTGGCTGGTGGAAACGGCCAAGTGCGGCGCCGAGGACGGCTTTCGCATGTTCGGCCATTCGCTCATCGTCGCGCCGACCGGGGAGATCGCCGCGAAAACCACCACGGAGGACGACGAGGTCGTCTGCTTCAACTGCGACATCGACCTCGC
>Ga0137433_1000976_pt1 | contig 13134 bp, 8 predicted proteins | sample EasRivERMZT840_2_FD_102335 | JGI IMG/M metagenome (GOLD analysis project Ga0137433, IMG submission 102335) | Soil microbial communities from meander-bound floodplain in the East River, Colorado, USA - East River MetaG ERMZT840_2 | ecosystem: Environmental > Terrestrial > Soil > Floodplain ...
GACCGAGAGGCAGATCGAGGTACATGAACTGACCTCTCGCGGCGGCCCGGTCCGACAGGGCGCGTAGCTGTTCCTGGATGATCCATTGAGAATAAAGATGGTAGTTCTTCGCGCCTTCGTCGTAATCACTTTTTCGGATCGTTCCGTCGCGGAGCCGCGCAGGCCATGACTGCCATCGCGTCCGCCGGCGATCCATGACCGCCCGGAATTGCGCGTAATCTTCGAGCCTCTTGTTGTCGCGGGCGAACTTCCGAAACGCCCGCAGCCGCTCCGGCGCCGGATTCGCAAAAAACCCTTCCGAAAGCTTTTCCAGAATGCGCCGCTTGTGAGCCATCACGCCGCGGTAGTCGATGTACTTCGCCGGCTTCGGGCCCGTGGTGGATCCGCGGTCCTTGAATTCCGGCACGCGCTCGATATCGATATAAAACTCATTCCAGAAAAGACGCGTTGCGGGCGAGTACGGGCTCGGCTCGAACGGCTCGTCGAGAAAGGCTCCAAGCAATGGAAGCGTCGACGCAACACTTCCGCCGAGGTCATGCATCCAGTCAATGAGGTTTTCAAAGTCCGTGAGGTCGCCGGCAGCGGGGTTGCGCTTCGAATGCAGCGCGTATACCGGTGCGAAGACTCCCCAGAGGCGTGGCGAACCGGACGAAGCTCCGGGAAAATACGCTTTCGTCGGGGCGGAAATGACAAATGTCTCGTGTCCCTTTATCTCCGTCACGTGATAACCGAACTCGAACTTGCGCCGGCCCAGTTTTCCGTCCCACGCCACGACGACCGGTTCGACCTTCCGCTCGCGCAGTTCCTCTTTCCGGCGGCGAAGGGCATCGGGAACGTCGTCCATGCGATCGACACCCGCCCCCATGGCATGCAGGACGAGGAGGATCGAGTTCGGATCCGCATCACGGCGCTGCCTGGTCATATCCAGATACGAGGTTTGAATTCCGTAAAGCCGCGCGAGCTCCACGAGCCGGCGGTTCAAGCCGCCTCCGGCGACTGCAGCAACCGGAGGATTCCGGTCAGAGGGATGCGCACCCAGTCGGGCCGATTATTCAACTCGTACCCTAGTTCGTAGAGTGCCTTCTCAAGCAGATAAACGTTCAGGAGAATATTGATCTCCGCGCGATCGGTCGGCAGGAAGCTGCCGGCACTCGCATGACGCAGGTAAGAATCGAGGTATGCGGAACTCATCCACAGGTTCCAGGCATGCGCCCAGGGCTCCAGCGCAGCAAGGTCCTCCGGGCGAACGTTTGCGCTGCCGAGGTGTCCGAACAGCGATGTGTACGCGGCATAATGAAACGATCGCAGCATTCCGGCAACGTCACGCATCGGTGAGCGCTTGATCCGCCGCTCCGTCAGCGGTCGTGCGGGCTCTCCTTCGAAGTCGATGATGACGTAATCCTTTCCGGTGTAAAGAACCTGGCCAAGATGGAAGTCACCGTGAATGCGGGTCCGCATAGCGGTGATCTTTCGAGACAGCAGCATTCGGAACCGGTTGAGCACAGTGTTTTGCTCATCCAGGACTTTCAGCGCCTCGTCGAGCACCGCGCCGCGAAGCGACTTCAGGTTGGTCTTCAGCAACTGGAACATCTGTCCGGAATGATTCCTCATCGCCTGATACAGCGATCGCTGGTACAAAACCGAGAACGGCTCGGGCGCGAAATCCGGATCCTCCGTGTTCGACGCGAGAGCGACGTGAAGTTCTGCGGTCCTCTGTCCGAGAAGCTTGACGTTTTCGACGTACGGTCCGACCAGTTCGCCGGCAAACGCCGGAATTGCGCTCTGCTGCAGCTGCTCGACAAACGGCATCGAGTTTGGCAACTCGCGGAGCTGATCGGCCGGCCGCGTGACGGCGTTGGCAAAGAACTGGCTCAGCGCGTCCAGCGTATGGCGCCAGGCATCGCCTTCGTTGGGCACGAATTTCTGGAGAATGCCGAGCGCCGCCTTTTCGCCGTTTTTCTTCCGATATTCGATGCTCCCTGCGACAGACGGAGTATGCGGAAACCCAGCACGCTCGGTCAAAAAGTATCCGAGCTCCAGGTCGGGATTCGTGCCGACCTCCGTGCGCCGGAACAATTTCAAAATGAGGCGGTCGCCGAAAACGATAGACGAGTTGCTTTGCTCCGCGCGCATCGAAGCGACTTCGAGATTCGTCACGGACCCCAGTTTTTCGTTGCGCATGGCTCGCGTCGGCGTGGCCACAAAGTCGCCGGATGTGCCACGGACCTGCCGCTTTCGCGCGATCATGTCGACCAGGGACTTGCAGAATTCGCGCTCGAGAACGGCATCGTAGAGCAAGCCTGTCTTGTCGCCTCGTTTATTACGCACTGTGATATTCGCGAGAACGGTATTCGGCGCCGTTTCGCGAATATGTGTCGCCCGGTCGCCGGATGCAAATGCCAGAGGCAGGCTGTATGTCTCGGGGTCGTATTCCGTGTACTCGATCTGCACCTGCGTGAGTGAGACACTCGTCGAGTCGAACGAGTACGGAACGATCTCCGCAAACGTCGCTGATTTAACGTGCCGGGCTTTGCCGCCGAACCATCTTTGGATCTGCAAATAAGGAATCAGCCGATCTTCGAGCGCGACGCGTGCCTTCCCCGAAAACACGTTCTGCCATTCGTCGTTCACCGTCAGTTGAAGCGGCGAGGAAGGACGTTCCAGCGACATCGAGGCGGGTGTCAGAAGGAACCAGTAGAACGAGTGAGCGCCCAGCGTCAGGAAGTAGGGCGACTCGCCGATCGGTGGAAACTGCGCGCGGCCGAACAGTTCGACCGGCGTTGTCCCTTTGAAAGCGGACAGATCGAGCCCCGCATACTGGGGAAACCGCGAGAGGTTCGCGATCACGAGAATGACTTCGTCCTGATATCTCCTGATGAAGGCGAGGACACGGTGATTCTCGGGATACAGAAACTCGAGCGTGCCGCGGCCGAAGGCTTTATATCGCTTCCGCAATGCGATCAGGCGTTTCATCCACCACAGCATCGAATACTGGTTGTTCTGCTGCGCTTCCACGTTGAAGGCTTCGTAGTGCGAATCGGGATCGATGATGATCGGCAGGTAGAGTCTGTGGGGGCTCGCCTTCGAGAAGCCGGCATTGCGATCGGCGCTCCATTGCATCGGCGTGCGGACGCTGTTACGGTCGCCGAGGTAGATGTTGTCGCCCATTCCGATCTCGTCGCCGTAATAGAGCACCGGCGTGCCCGGCAGAGAGAACAGCAGCGCATTCATCAATTCGATGCGATTCCAGTCCTTGCTGAGCAGCGACGCAAGTCTGCGGCGGATGCCGAGGTTGATGCGCATCTGCGGATCGTGAGCGTAAGCACGATACATGTAGTCACGCTCTTCGTCGGTCACCATCTCGAGCGTGAGTTCATCGTGATTGCGCAGGAACAGAGCCCACTGGCAGTTTTCCGTCAGCGACGGCGTCTGGGCCAGGATGTCGATGATCGGAAAACGGTCTTCCATGCGTAATGCCATGAACATCCGTGGCATGACCGGGAAGTGGAAACACATGTGGCATTCGTCGCCCTGCCCGAAATAAAGGGCCGCATCCTCAGGCCACTGGTTCGCCTCCGCGAGCAGCATGCGATTTCGGAATTTAGTATCGATCTGCTTGCGAAGGTTTTTCAGAAAGGCGTGCGTTTCCGGCAGATTCTCGCAGTTCGTGCCGTCGCTTTCGTAGAGATACGGAACGGCGTCCAGACGCATGCCGTCGACGCCTATTCCCATCCAGAAGTTAAGAACGTTCCCCAGGCTTCGAATAACGTCGGGGTTATCGAAGTTGAGATCCGGCTGATGATGATAGAAGCGATGCCAGAAGTACTGATTCGCTACCGCATCCCACGTCCAGTTCGATGTCTCGAAATCCTTGAAGATGATGCGGGCGTCCTTGTACTTATCCGTGGTGTCGTTCCAGACATAAAAATTCCGTGCCGCACTGCCTTTGCGCGCGCGCCGGGCGCGTTGAAACCAGGCGTGCTGGTCGGATGTGTGATTGAGGACCAGTTCGGAAATGACACGAATGCCGCGTCGATGCGCTTCGCGAAGAAACATCTTGAAGTCGGGCAGCGTTCCATACGACGGGTGGACATTTGTATAGTCCGCTGTGTCATAGCCGTCGTCCTTCAGCGGCGAGGGGTAGAAAGGAAGCAGCCAGACGGCTGTGATGCCGAGGTCCTGGAGATAGTCGAGTTTTTGAGTCAGGCCGGCGAAGTCGCCGATGCCATCGTCATTGCTGTCGAAGAACGCGCGAACGTGGAGTTCGTAAATGATCGCGTCCTTGTACCAGAGCGGATCGTCTTCCAGAGTGAAGATATCGGTACGTTCAGCCATTGACTTGGTCGGGAGAGGAATTCGGGGACGGTCGCCTAAATTCCCTAATTTGTACTGCAATTAGGGAATTTAGGCGACCGTCCCCGAATCACCACCAATCATTCCTTCCTCAATACATGCGCCGGCATTTCTCCAGGCCGCAACTCGATATAGTTGCGTGGCCCCTGCCACATAAACCTCGTACCGGTCAGCAGGTCGACGATCCTGTAAGGATGTCGCACGTCAATTCCCAATTCATCGAGCGGCAATTCGAGGAACCCCGATTGCCTCGAGAAGGGGTCGAGATTCACAACAGTAATAATGACGTTCTTCTTGTCCGGCGTCCTTTTGCTATATGCGATCAGTTGATCGTTGTCGATCGGGTGAAACCGCAAGCTCTCATTCGACTGTAGCGCAGGATTCTCTTTTCGGATTCCGTTGACTCGCGAAATGAAGGGCCGAAGGCTTGCGGGATCATGGAGATTGCGGTTTTTGATCTCGTACTTCTCCGAATTCACGTACTCTTCGCTGCCGTGTTCCCGCGGAATGTTTTCGCCGAGTTCATAAGCCGGCCCGTAAATTCCGTAGCTCGATCCAAGCGTCGCCGCGAGGACCAGACGCGCCATGAACGCCGGACGTCCGCCCCGCTGCAGATACTCGTGAAGGATGTCCGGAGTATTCGGCCAGAGATTCGGGCGGAAGAATTCGCGCACTTCGGTTTGCGTGAGTTCCGTCAGGTAGTCCGCGAGTTCCTTCTTCGTGTTTCTCCAGGTGAAGTAGGTATACGACTGCGTGAAACCGAGCATGGCGAGCCGGTACATCAGATTCGGTCGCGTGAAGGCCTCCGACAGGAAGATCAGGTCCGGATACTTCTTCTTGAGGTCGCGAATCATCCATTCCCACAAGTCGAACGGTTTCGTATGCGGATTATCGACGCGGAAGACATGGACGCCCTGATCCACCCAGAATTCGACGATGGATTTCAATTCCTCCCAAAGCGGTCGCCAGTGCGGCGACTCGAATTCGAACGGGTAAATGTCCTCATATTTCTTCGGCGGGTTTTCCGCGTACTGAATGCTGCCGTCGGGTCGATGCCGGAACCACTCGGGATGCTCTTTGACGTAGGGATGATCCGGCGAGCACTGGTACGCAATGTCGAGGGCAATGTCGATGCCGTTTTTCTTCGCGGTCTTGACCAGGCGCTGAAAGTCCTTGAGCGTTCCGAGTTCCGGATGAGTCGCCTTGTGCCCACCCTCCTTGCCCCCGATCGCCCACGGGCTGCCCGGCTCGCCGGGTTGTGCCGTCCTTGAATTGTTTTTGCCTTTTCGAAACGCCTGGCCGATCGGGTGGACTGGAGGGAAGTAGAGGATATCGAAACCCATTTCCGCGATTTCCGGCAAAAGCCTTTCGCAGTCCTTGAAGGTGCCGCAGGAGCGCGGGAACATTTCGTACCAGGTGCTGAATTGCGCTCGGACCGGATCGACCGTGATGCGCAGTTCCTTGTAATGGGAAGCGCCCGTCAGATCGGGATAACGGTCCGCCAGTTCTGCGAGTTTTTCATCGACGACGTTCGATGTGAGCGACCTTGCAGCTTCGCGCAGCCTCCGCGCGTCGTCGCCGCTTGCACGTTCGGCTGCGCGTTCCAGTAACCCGGCGCCGATCTGCAAGTCGATTGTGACGTCCTGGTCAGCGGCGATTCGCTTTTGGAAGTCCTCGTACCAGGTCTGAAACGGATCGATCCATCCGGCGATCGTGTAGAGATACTGGCCGAGCGCATCGACCGGAAACGTTGCGCGCCAGTGGTCATTGCCTAGAGGCTCCATCCGGACTTCGGACCATACTTCGTCGTTCTCGTGCCGGTACCGGACTGCGGCTGCGATCGAGTCATGGCCGTCGCCGAAAACACCCGCCTCGACGACGACGTTATCTCCGACGACGCGTTTGATTCCAAACCGTCCGCACTCGATCTCCGGCTTCACACCTCGAATGACCACACGCTCCGGCGGCCGCTCGCTCATATCCAACAAGCGTAACACGCTAGTTTCCTGTTGCTCTCCCACAAGAGCCGATGGTAGTCTCCTGTTGGAAACCAAAACAGAGAACCCATGAAAACCTTCAAGCGCTTCCTTCGCCGCCTCCACGGCCTGTTCCGCGGCAGAAGGCCTGACGCGGAACTTGCCGAGGAACTTGAATTCCACATCGAGTTGCAGACCGAAGACAACATTCGGTCGGGGATGTCTTTCGAAGAAGCGCGTCGCGCGGCCCGGTTGAAGTTCGGCGGGATCGAGGCGGTGAAGGAGGGCTATCGCGATCAGCGGGGACTGCCGTTTATCGAGAGCGTGATCGCCGACATCCGTTATGCCGTGCGTCAGTTGCGGCGTACGCCGGGATTCACCTTGACGGTTGTGATTACGATCGCGCTCGGAATCGGCGCCAATACCGCGATTTTTTCGATGATCAACGCCCTCGTGTTGAAGCCTCTGCCGATTTCGGAGCCCGATCGCGTTGTATTCCTGACGACACGATATGCGTCCGATCCCGGAGACGGTCACGGAGATCCTAGTGCTTCTCCGGCATTCTTCGTCCATTGGCGCGCGCAATCCAGCGTTATCGAGCACGTGTCCGCCTTGACCGCAACAGGCATGAATTACACCGGAGGCGGCGCGCCCGAGTTGTGGCATGCGCTGAAGATGTCTGCAGATCTTTTTCATACGTTGAGGATGCCGATACTGATGGGACGCGGCTTCAGTCCGGAAGAGGACATTCCAAACGGCCCGAAGGTCGCGGTGATCAGCCGCGGCTTGTGGCAGCGCCGGTTTGCCGGCGATTCGCAGGTTATCGGCAAGACTGTTGCTTTGAGTGGAGAGCCGTACAGCATCGTCGGCGTTGTTTCCGACAGCAGCGGCTTTCTCGAGGCGGTAACCGAGTCACGGACGATCGACGTGTACGTACCTTTTCAGATCCACCCTGAAAGCAGGGAGACCTCTCAAACATTTTTTGTGCTGGCGCGCCTGAAGCAGGACGTGCCCATCGATCAGGCGAGGGAAAGGTTGAGCGCGTCTTCCGCCGACCTCCGTAGTCGCCTCCCGAACGCGCTTGGGCCGGAAGACAGCTTCAGCGCGATGACGCTCGGCGAAGGCTTTCAACCGGATGAAGAGCGGCCCGCCATGTATCTCATGATGATCGCTGTGCTCGCCGTCCTGTTGATCGCCTGCGCCAATGTTGCAAACCTGCTGCTGGTGCGCGCATCGACACGGGGGAAAGAGATCGGAATCCGCATCGCGGTCGGCGCCGGCCGAAGAAGGGTCATTCGGCAACTGCTGACGGAAAGTCTGATCTTTTCATTCCTCGGCAGCTCGCTCGGTTTGGTTTTCGGCCATCTCGGAATTCACGCCTTGATCAACGCGACTCTGACTGAGATTCCGACGCTCTGGAAAGTCGATATCGACTGGCGCGTGCTGACCTTTGCGTTTGCTCTTTCCTTAGTCACTGCCGTTTTCTTTGGTTTATTTCCTGCGCTGCAGGCTTCGCGCCTGGACCTCAATTCCATTCTCAAGGACAGCGGCGGCCGCTGGGGAACAGGTCTCGGGCAGAACAAGCTTCGTGGAGCGCTGGTTATCAGCGAGGTCAGCCTCGCAGTAATACTGTTGGCGGGATCGGCGCTTCTCATCCGCTCGTCTATCGCGTTGTACACAGTCGATCGTGGTTTCGAGACCGAGAATGTGCTGCTCATGCATACCTCCATGAACGATCCCAAACATATGTCCGCCAACAGCGTTGCGAACACGATTCGCGACGGGCTGAACCGGGTTCGGGCAATTCCGGGTGTGGTTGCGGCGAGTGCAACGGGTGGCTATGCGCCGCTGAAGGGCAATCTGGGCGGGAGCTTCACGATCGCCGGACAGGCGCCCTCGGACGGTTCGTCTACCGGAAACGCCGGATGGACGCCTGTTACCTCTGAGTATTTCGACGTTTTCAAAATCGCATTGAAACGCGGCCGGATGTTCACGGGCCGCGACGACGCAAAATCCGCGCCTGTGGCGATCATCAACGAAGCCATGGCCGCGCAATTCTGGAAGGGCGCGGATCCGCTGAAGGATCGCATCGTTCTTCAATGGGATGGATCGAACGGTGCCGCCCGGCCCCGTCAGATCGTCGGTATCGTCGCCGACGTCCGGCAAATAGGTTTGCGCAATACTCCCGAACCTCGAATGTACGTACCTCACGAGCAGTTAACCGACAATGCCAACGCTTTCCTGGTGCGACTCGCGCCTACGACATGGGTGGTACGGACCAGGGTGGAAACGCATAAGATGACCGCCGACATTCAGCAACAGTTGCAGCAGGCCACGGAATTGCCCGTGTACGATCCACACTCCATGGATGAGATCGTTTCGCTCTCGATTCAGGATGATCGGGGACTGATGGTGGTCATAACGGTTGTCGCCTCTTTGGCCCTGCTGCTGGCTGTGGTCGGCATTTACGGAGTGATGACGTATTCGGTTCAGCAACGCACCCAGGAGATCGGTATCCGGCTGGCGCTGGGAGCACGTGCCGGCCAGGTGAGGAACATGGTCGTTCGCCAGGGTCTCATGCTCACGCTCGCCGGCGTGGCCATTGGGATCGCAAGCGCTTGGCAACTCGCCCACCTGATGCAAAGCATGCTGTTTGGAGTAGAGGCTCGCGATCCCATCGTCTTCATGACCGTGCCCATCGTCCTCGGAGCCGTCGCCCTGCTGGCCGTTTGGCAGCCCGCAAACCGAGCCAGCCGGATCCAACCCATCGACGCATTGCGTCACGAGTGAGTTGAATGCTTTTCGCGAAGCGGCTGCGTGAAGGAATCCGTAAGGGCGAGATCACCTGCAGCGTCCGCATATGGACTCGACCTCACGTCAAGGTCGGTGGCAGGTATCCGATGGAGGACGGCGAGGTCGTGGTGGATTCGATCGAGCCCATCGGCTTTCCCGATATCACTCATCAGTTGGCCGTCGCCTCGGGTTTCCTCGGAATTCTCGATCTGCTCAAAATTGCGCAACACGGCCGCGGCCAGAATATTTATCTGGTCCGATTCCATTACGTGCCGCCGAAGAAAAAGAGAGGTGGGCTTTGAACTGTGCGGGCGGTCTGTGACCGCCCCTACAGGAGAGTTTATTGATTACGCTTTCGCGCCGAGAAACCGAGAGCGAGTAGCCCAACAGCAACCAGGCTTAGGCTGGCGGGTTCGGGTACTGGTACCTGGGTGAAATTAGCGAAATACCACGGGACCCAGTCGGTGTCGCGGTCGCCAATGAAGTCTCCGAAACGCTGCCACGGGAGGTTGCTCTGGTTGTGCCCTACCTGGGTCGCCAGGAAGTCCGTTCCTACTACGTTGTAGGCAACCCAAAGAACCTCGTTCGGAGAGTTGTTGATTTCGGGAACAGTGGGCTCGGCGTTGAGAGCATTCATGATCGCGTCCGCGGCGGCACTGGCTCCCGGTTGATTCCCGAAGAACACGGGCAGGTCAGCACCATACAGCGTGTTGTACGGAGCGTCGATGAAGTCAACGTTGTAGTTAACGCCGCCGACATCGAGATTCTGGATACCTATGGCAAAACCTGCGTTGTAGACAACGGTGGCGGCTTGGGAGGGGGCAACCACGGCTGCGATCGCGACAAGGATAAGCGCGATCCGAACCGCAGTCGGCATGAACTGGGATCTGAGACCTTTCATTGTGGCTCCTTCGATTTTTTAAGCTTGGGGGGTTGTGGACGTCGCTGTGAAGCACGAACCGCACCACTCTGCGACGCCATTAAATCATTGAATCAGATAGGGATAGATCGTGACTTGGGTTGGCAGATTCGTAAACTAACCCGACGTGCTGTCGGAAAGTCTTACGTCACCAGGGAAACGAAGGCAGCAATAGTTCGGTATTAGGTTCTTAAAACAGACACCGGAGTACGGTCATGCTCAAACGCCTCGCCATCGCAATCTCGCTGATCGCAGCCTGCGCAGGGGTATCGATACCGCAAACGAAACAGGAAATGTTCGTCTACCAAAACAATTTCTGGGTCAACCTCCATCAGTTTATGCGCGGCGAAATCTACAGACGCGGCGCGAACCTGAGTCCTGGAATCGATCCTTCCTCTCTCGACGAGACCGACCGGAAGGCATGGGCTTCAGCCCTGGACGTTTACGCTGAAATTGCCAAACAGGATCAGATCTTCGATGAAGATGCCAGGCAGATTTCCAACACGCTGGCAATGGCCGGCGATGTGACGCGACTGCGCGACGGCCTGGTCAATGCGGCCGGGGCGCGCACAACGGGCGCGCTCAATGCGGCCGGGCCGATCTATCGCGCGCGGTTGTGGCCTGCGCGGCAACGCGACAACGAAGCATGGAATACATCGGCGAAAGCGCTCACGGGTCGGCACCAGACCGCAATGGCTGAGGCACTCGCGAAAGCTTACAGAGTTACATGGCCTCAGGCGCCATATCTGGTCGATGCCGTGGGTGAGACGGGACCGAATTCCGGATTCACGCATAACGCGCCCGCAGGTTTCACCGCGCACATCCACGCCAGTGTCGGCAGCGTGCGGAACACCGGCAACGCGCCGCTCGAGTTGATGTTCCACGAGGCGTCACATACCGCAGCGGTTGGCGGTCGAATCGCCACGATGATTGAAGAAGAGTGCGCGCGCCAGAAACTGACCGTGCCACCTGACCTCGCGCACTTCATGATCATGTTTACAAGCGGTGAAGTTGCACGCCGAGAACTCGCAAGCAGCGGAAGCCCCGGTTACGTCCCCTACATCTACCGCTACAACCAGCTGCCTCCGGCGGTGCTATCCGCATTCGAGCGCCACTGGCTCCCCTATCTGGAGGGGAAAGCCACTTTCGAGCAGGCTTTGCGCGATCTCGTTCGCGACGCGCGCTAATCGCCGCACTGCTCATCTCGCTACTGGTGTGGGTACCACGATCCGCTGACCTGGGCTGTGCTAGGATGCGCCTTGTTGAGACCTTCACCACAACAAATAACCCAATGGCTCGCGGCCTGGAGCGAAGGCGATCGTTCTGCGGCCGACAGATTGATGCCGTTGGTTTATCCGGAACTCCACCGAATCGCCAGGCGATACATGGAGCGCGAGAATCGCGATCACACGTTACAAACCACCGCGCTGATCCACGAAGCCTACCTCCGGTTGGCTGCTCAGCCTGAAGCGCGCTGGGAAAATCGCGCGCACTTCTTCGGTTTCGCCGCGCAAGTCATGCGTCACATTCTGGTCGATTACGCTCGCGCCCGGCATCGGTTGAAAAAGGGGGGAGGCGCACAGCATGTGTCATTCGAGGAGACAGCGGTGGTGTTGCAGGAGCCGGCTGCCGAGTTGATCGCGCTTGACGATGCGCTTAACGCCCTGGAGTCCGTCGATAAGCGGAAGAGTCAGGTCGTCGAATTGCGGTACTTCGGCGGGTTAAGCGTCGAAGAGACTGCCGAGGTGCTGAAAGTGTCGGCGGTCACGGTGATGCGTGACTGGAGCATGGCTAAAGCCTGGCTCTACCGCGCGCTCAATCCGGAAGAACTGTGATGAAACGTGAGCCGGTCGATCGATTGCGACGGCTGGACCTCTACTTACCGATACGGAACCCGACGCCGAAGAACACGGAATTCAAATCGTACCGGGTGCTGCGGCTGTATCCGCCCTGCAGATAAACCTTCGATGCCGGAAAGAAACTCAGCCAACCGGAGAATCCCTGGTCGTTGGCAGCCTCAGCCCCCGCGATGGTTTCGTAAACGTCTTCGAAGATCGGACGCTGCCGGGCCGCCGCGCCTGTCGCGCCGGTCTCGCCTGTCACCTGTCGCCGGACTCTACTGATGATCCGCTGTTCTCCCGATGCGCGCACTGCATAGCCGGAGGCCCCGACGCTGACAATCGGGTGGAGTTCGAGAGACGTCCCGCCTTCGAAGTGGCTCGCAAGACCGTCGGAGCTGAACGGCCTCACGAAAAAAGACGTATCGGAAATTGTGTTGGCAATGCCGATGTTGACGAATGGCGTTACGCGCCCGAAACTGCGGCTGAAAGCGTTGTTCCAGTCCACCGTCACGTTTCCAGTGCTGAATCCCCGGTTTTCGTCTCCCGTCGGCGCCGTTATCGTGAGGTTTGAAATGTAATCCACAGTGGGATTGAGCAACGTAAATTGGCCGTTCATGTAGGCGTTGCCGACTCCGTTTACGAAACCCGGGTTGGTGGGTGCCGTCAATTCCGTGGACGATTCACGAACAAAGTAGACAGGTATGCCGGCGGACATTTGAAGGTACTTGCTGAAGGTATAACCCACAGCAGGGTCCATTTTGAGGACCATGCCCGATTCGTTGGAACTGCTCTGGAAACGGCCATAGAACGTCCAACCCCGGTCCGCATCTTCGCCTTGAGGGGCAGCAGCCAACGATTGAACCGCCGCGGTCAATAGAAACAAAGTGGTTATCCAATGTCGCATCCCGTACCTCCGGGTGCGCCTCTCTGCAAGCTTTGTGCCAAAGGGCGGGCCAGCCTGGAACTCGAAAATCCGGCGTGTTGCGTTCAGAATGTCACCACCTTAGGTTCTTCAGGACTGCCCAAACAAGGAGGAGTAAGTTATGACGAAGATTCGCATTGCACTCAGCTTTTCGGCGATTCTCATGGTTACGAGCGTCGCAATCGAGGGCCAGAGTAGTAGAAGTCAGGGAGCCACTCGGTCTGTCCGTCCCCCTGTGACTCAACCCTCCCAAGCCAGGCGACCAACAGACGTGAGCAGCAGGAAACCGACGACAGCCGGCAAGCGCACGACTGATATGAAGCCTGAAAC
>Ga0137433_1000977_pt1 | contig 13133 bp, 8 predicted proteins | sample EasRivERMZT840_2_FD_102335 | JGI IMG/M metagenome (GOLD analysis project Ga0137433, IMG submission 102335) | Soil microbial communities from meander-bound floodplain in the East River, Colorado, USA - East River MetaG ERMZT840_2 | ecosystem: Environmental > Terrestrial > Soil > Floodplain ...
CGGTCAGATTCTTTTCGAACAGTTGCGCCGCCTGACGAACAGAGGAAGATCGCAAGCGCAGGAAGGCTGAACAGTTTTCGCACTGAAAATGACAAAACCCGTGCAGCAGCGAAGCCAGCCAAATCGTATACAGAGTTGCGGACCAAAGTGTCCGTGGCACAAAGCAAACAAAATGAAAACCAAAAACAGAGTCGGGCTGGGGGGGCTTCTGGCAATTGCCACGCTTGCCGCAGCGTTATTCACCAACATCAACGCGCTCGCCGCTGAGGGCACAGCGAAGGGCGGCGCGACCAAACTCATGAGCCTCAAGACGGTCGGCGACATCGAATCGCTCAAAACTGGCGACGTTGTGATCATGGCGTGCGCCAAGTGCGAGACCGTGACCGAAACACGAATCGCGCATCCGCCGAAAGGCGCTGGCGCGACCGAAACTAAAGTCGCGGTGCATAAGTGCCCCGGATGCGGCACTAAGTGGGAAGTCGATGGTCACGGCAAGGCCAAGACCGAAAAGGCGACGCACGTTTGCAGTCATTGCGGGACCAAGGGTGTCTGTGCCGTGAGGAAGGCGGACGCGCCCGCCAAGGAATAAAAAGAGAGGAAGGAAGATTTCTCCTATCGGAATCTACAAAGATTCAACAAGTAGGACGAAAAACACAATTATGAAAATTAGAAACAACATCCTCAGAACAATCACCCTCAGTTCAGGACTCGCGATTGCCTTGGCCTTCGCGGTATGGCCGTCTGGATCGGTCCAAGCCGCGGAGGAATTGAAGGGGTATGAACGTTCGCTCCAAATGCGGGGCATCAACACCAGAACACAAGCGGAAGCTCTAAAACCGGGCGATACCATTGCAATGGCTTGTGTCAAATGCAAGTCGGTGGTCGTGGAACACGTCACCCTCGAGAAGGGCCACATTAAGCACGTCACGCCAGGTGAGAAACACCTCTGCCCTGGCTGCAACTCATATATCACGGTCGTCGGCAACGGCAAGGACTCGACGAGGAAAGTAACCCACACCTGCGCAGCCTGCGGCGACGGCTCGGCTTTTTGCTGCGCAACCAAGCCTGGCAGCAGCGCGACCAAGGGCATGGAGAAGGGGAAGAAGTGAGATTTTCGTCGCCTTCTTCGCACAGCCCACCGAACTGATCGGCACTCGTGCGTGGGCGGTTGCGAAGGCACACGGACGATCGTTGGTCGTGGGAAGGCTGCCAAGGGCGACTGCGCCAAGTGGAGTTTTGATTCTGGCCCGACCGTGCATGTCTGGTATCGGCGCGAGGTCGGCCAGAATGTGCTCCACGAAGTCAGCATAAAAGGCACGCCTGCTGCCTTTGGCGTGGTGTGCAAGCAAGGATGCCAATGAAAGCCGCTTTCCACTTTCTCCGGCTCCCGCTGCTGCCAACAGTCTCGGCGCTTGCTGTTGCCCTAATACTCGCGGGTTGTGTGGGCGTGCGGACAGAGGGAGAGAAGCGGGCGCAGCGAGACCAGGAATTGGTCGGGCGCACTTATCGTCCAAGCGGTGAGCGACCCGCTCTGCCGAAGCTCGGCACGAACGCGCTACTCCACGACTTCCTGCTCTTCGCGATGTTGAATCAGCCGCAAGTCGAGGCTGCTTATTACGACTGGGCAGCGTCCGTGCGGCGCATCACCGTGGAGCGTTCGCTGCCTGATCCGCGCCTGACTTTCCAGAGCGATATTGCTGACACGGTGATGTCGCTCATGCCAGGGTTGATGATGGACTTCCCCGGTCCCGGCAAGCTAAAGGCGGCGGCCGGAGTGGCCACGGCGGAGAGCGAAGCGAGATACTTTGTATTTGAGAATGCGATGCTCCAGACCGCCTTCGCACTGAAGAAGTCCTACTACGAACTCCACTTCCTTGACGCGAAAGTAAGCGTGAATCGGGAAACGCTCCAGCTCGTTGAACAAATTGAGAAGCTGGCCCGCACACAGAACGAAGTCGGTAAGGTCACTTTGCAGGATGTCTTGCGGGCGCAAATCGAACAGGAGCGGATTACAACCGAAATCAACAACCTCGAAGACTCCCGGAATCCGCTCCTCGCACAATTCAAGGCCGCGTTGGGCATGAAGGCTGAGGACGCTGCGCCGCCGATGCCGCACAAATTCGAGTCCACGCCGCTCGACCTGACCTCCGACGGGTTGTGGGCAACAGCGCTGACTCGAAATCCCCGCTTGAAAGCGATGGAAGCCGAAGTGCGTCGTGCCGACGCCTCGATTCGGCTGGCTTACAAGGCGCGCGTGCCGGATTTCAACGTGGGTGTCGAGGTCGATGCGAAGGCATCGCCGATCTTTGTGACGCCGCAGCTCGGGGTCACACTTCCCATCTGGCGTGACAAAATCGCTGCGCAGATCGCCGAGGCGCAAGCGGGAAAGCGGGCCAGCGAGGCCCGGTTGTCCGCTGAACAAATCGCGCTGGCGGTCGAGTTTGCGGAGAAGTCGTTCATGTTTCGTGAGGCAACTCGCAACCTTGAACTGCTCACCGAACGGCTCCTGCCGAAGGCTCGACAGTCGCTGGAAGTCGCACAGTCAGGGTACGTGTCCGGCAAAGTGGATTTTCTCAATCTGCTTGATGCCGAGCGGACGCTCTTGGGGTTCCAGTTGTCCGAAGTCGAAGCGCGGGTGCAGCGCGAGCTCGCCTTGGCCGAACTGTCATTGCTCATTCTCGGCACGCCGCCGGCCAACGCGCCGGTTTTGCCGCCAAACACCATTCCAGCAAAGGAGCGGAAACCATGAAACGCATTTTCACCAAGAGAATTCTTCTCATCGCGCTCGCGGTAGTTGTTGTCGCTGGCGGTGCCGTTCTGTTCTTGAAGAACTCCTCTGACGGAGGTGCTGACAGCACGGCGGAGGCGGGCGGACAAATCTGGACCTGCTCGATGCACCCGCAAGTGCGTCTGCCCAAGCCAGGCAAATGCCCCATCTGCTCAATGCCGTTGATTCCCGCAAAACCGGCGGCCAAGCACGCATCCACCAATGAAGACTCCGGCTCCATGCTGGAACTGTCCGAACACGCGCGCGCAATGGCAAGCGTTGAGACTGTTCCTGTCCAGCGCCGGAAAATGAGCCGTGAGATTCGGACGGTCGGCAAGGTGCAATACAACGAGACGGCGCTCGCCAACATCACCACGCGCGTCGAAGGCTACGTCGAGCGGCTGTTCGTGGATTACACGGGCATCGAAGTCAAGGCCGGGGACCATCTCGTGGAGATTTACAGTCCCGACTTGCTCGTCGCACAGCAGGAGTTGCTCGTAGCGTTGGAAGGTCAGCGCAATGCGACCCTCGTCGAATCGGCCAAACGCAAGCTGTTGCTCTGGGGTCTGACGCAGGCGCAAGTGGACGACCTCGTGCGCGATAAGAAGGTCAGCGACCGCATCACGCTCTTTTCACCCATCCATGGCACGGTGACCGAGAAGATGGTTGTGCAGAAGGCGATGGTGAAGGCGGGCGAGATGCTTTACCGCCTCGCGAACCTCGACTCAGTTTGGGTCTATCTCGACATCTACGAGTCCGAGCTGCCTTGGGTTCAATACGGCCAGATGGTCGAAACCAAATCCGAGGCCATTCCCGGCCAGACCTTTTCCGGCCGGGTTTGGTTCATCAGCCCGGTGCTCAACGAGGAGACGCGCACGGTGAAAGTGCTGCTCAACATCAACAACACCGAGCGCAAGCTGAAGCCCGGCATGTATGTGAGCGCGATGATTCGCGCCGAGCTTCAGTCGGACGGAAACCCTGCGCCGACCGGCGTTGAAGGCCATTGGAGCTGTTCGATGCACCCGCTCGTGGTGTTGCCGCAAAGCGGCGAGTGCCCGACTTGCACGATGAAGCTGGTTCAGATTCCAGGCACGCTCGCGAGTGCTAAGCCAGAGGGTGAACCACTTCTCCTCGCCGTGCCAGTAACGGCCGTGCTCGACAGCGGTGTGCGCAAGCTCGTGTATGTCGAGAAGATCAAGGGCCAGTTTTCACCGGTTGAGATTGTGACCGGTCCGCGAACCGATGACTCCTATCCTGTCCTGAGCGGATTGAGCGAGGGTGACAGGGTAGCGGTGCGCGGGAGCTTTCTGCTCGACAGCCAGTTCCAGATTCGTGGCCTGCCCAGCCTCTTTTACAAGGAAGGCCAGGCTGCCGTTGCTGAGCATCAGCATGGCGGCGCCTCTTCGCCCCCAACTCCGCCTGCGAACAGCGCGAAGCCGCAAGGCCACGACGAGCACAAGCCCTGAGCCATGATTGACGCCGTCATCCGCTGGTGCCTCAAGCACGCCTTCCTCGTCATTCTTGGCGTGGGGGCGATTGCCGTTGGCGGCTACTACGCGGTGACACAAACACCGGTCGATGCCATTCCCGACATCGGCGAGAAACAAGTCATCGTCTTTGCCGACTGGTCCGGCCGCTCGCCACAGGATGTCGATAATCAAGTCACTTATCCACTTACGACCAGCCTCACGGGCACGCCGGGCGTGAAGACAATCCGCTCCATGTCCGGCTTCGGCTTCGCGATGGTGTTCGTCATCTTCAAGGACAACGTCGATTACTACTGGGCGCGGTCGCGTGTCATTGAACGGATGAATGTTGCACAACAGCGGCTGCCCTCCGGCGTCGTGCCGGTCATTGGTCCCGACGCCACGGCGCTGGGACAGGTCTTTTGGTACACCGTCGAAGCCGAGGGCTTCGACCTCGCCGAACTCCGTTCCATCCAGGACTGGTACCTCCGCTACCAACTGAACTCGGTCGATGGCGTTTCCGAAGTCGCCAGCATCGGCGGTTACGTGAAGCAGTATCAGATTGACGTTCATCCCGACAAACTCCGCGCCCATCGCGTCACGCTCATGGACGTTTACGAGGCGGTGCGGAAGTCGAACATCGATGTGGGCGGGAAGGTGCTGGAGAAAAACGGTGTGGAGTTTTTCATTCGTGGCGTCGGCTTCATCAAGTCGGTCGAGGATTTGGAAAAAGTCGTCATCCGGCAGGAGAAAGGCACGCCTATCCAGGTGAAGCACGTCGCAACCGTCACGCTCGGCCCGGACTTCCGGCGCGGCGCGCTCGACAAAGCCGGCGTGGAAGCCGTCGGCGGTGTGGTGCTGATGCGTTACGGCGAAAATCCTCTTCACGTCGTCGAGCGGGTGAAGGCGAAAATCAAACAACTGGAGCCGGGCCTGCCACAGAAAACGCTCGCCGATGGCCGCGTCTCCAAAGTCAAAATCGTTTCCTTTTACGATCGCACGGACATCGTCAAACAGACCATCGACACTCTCAAGGAGGCGTTGCTCGAAGAAGCGCTCATGGCCAGCGCGGTCATCCTCATTTTCCTGCTGCACTTGCGCAGCACCATTTCAGTGCTGCTCACTTTGCCGCTCTCGGTGGGGATTTGCTTCATCCTCATGTATGTCTTCGGCGTGGATTCCAACATCATGTCGTTGGCGGGCCTCGCCATCGCCATCGGCGACGTGGGCGACATGGGTATCATTATGACGGAGAATATCTACCGTCACATCGCCACAGGCGACAAAGCCAGAAGCCACTTTCAAAAAGTCTTCGACGGCGCATCGGAAGTCGGCGGAGCCATCGTCACCGCCGTGTCAAACACCCTTGTCTCCTTCATCCCGGTATTCTTCCTTACCTACCAGGAGGGAAAACTTTTCCAGCCGCTCGCGTTCACGAAAACCTTCGCTATCGGCGGCAGCGTCATCCTCGCCCTGACCGTCGTGCCGCTCGTGTGTTATTTCTTGTTTCGCCCTCTGCAGTGGTCGAAGCGAACCGTGTGGATTATCTCCGGAGCGCTTGGCCTCGCTGCGGTTTTCGCCGCGCACGCCGTTTTCATGTGGGCATTGTCCGGTTCGCACTATAGCGGCTGGCCGATGGCTGCCGTCGTTGGCGTGATTGTCGCGCTGGCCTTTGTGCGGATGACGCGCGAACGGTTCCTGCCGCTGGAAGAGAATCGCGTCTCCTGCGGCGTGGCCAGGATTTACACGCCGACACTGCGCTGGATTCTGGCGCACAAGAAAACCTTCCTTATTGCGCCCCTGACGATTCTCTTCATTGGCACGAGCATCTGGCTAGGCATTGGCAAGACGCTCGCGCCCGTGGGTTGGGCCATCAATCTGTTCTCGCGGGAACGAGCTTCGGCGGAGTTGAAGCAGGCGATGTATCTCAAGGAAACCAACCAGGTTGCCCGCCCACTCGTCGAGTTCGACCAGTTGCGTTGGCAGCGGGTAAGGCACGCGGACGGCTCGGTTCATCCTCGAATTCTCTGGCGCCGCCAGGATCCGAAGGTGGGCAACGCTGAAACCGCGTCGGGTGTGGCTGTATTGAAAGAGCACCGCATCCTGCCGGGCATCGGGCGCGAGTTCATGCCGCCGCTGGACGAAGGTTCCTTCCTCTACATGCCGTCGCTTCTGCCCCAAGCCGGACTCGGCCCGGCCGTCGAAGTCAACGCCAGGCAGGACATGGCCATCGCGAGCGTGCCGGAAGTGGAGTCTGTCGTCGGCAAGCTGGGCCGCGCCGAGTCCGCGCTCGACCCCGCGCCCATCGGCATGATGGAGAGCATCATCATCCTCAAGCCGGAGTCCGAGTGGCGGCATGTGCCGGTGAAGCGCGTGTTTGCCGACTGGCCCGGCTGGCTGAAGAAACCGTTGACATGGGTCTGGCCGGAACACCGCGCCATCACGAAGAATGAAATTCTTACGGAGCTTCAGGAGAAGACCGCGATCCCCGGCGTGCTGCCGACATTCCTGCAACCAATCCAGACGCGCCTTGTCATGCTTCAAACAGGCTTCCGTGCCATGATGGGCGTTAAGATTTACGGGAGCGACCTGAAGGAAATCGAGCGCATCGGGTTAAAGATGGAACAACTGCTCAAGCACGTCCCCGGCGCGACGGACATCGTGGCGGACCGCATCGTCGGCAAGCCCTATTTGGAGTTTGAAATCGACCGCGACCGCATCGCGCGTTACGGCGTGAACATTCGCGACGTGCAGGATGTCATCGAGATCGCCATCGGCGGCATGAACATCATGGAGTCGGTCGAGGGCCGTGAGCGTTACCCGATTCGCGTGCGTTACTTGCGCGAGTTCCGGGAAGACATTCCCGAGCTGGAGAAGATCCTTGTGCCAAGCTCGACCGGCGCGCAAATCCCCCTCGCGCAAGTCCTCACCATCAAGAGTGTCCTTGGCCCGCAGGAAATCAAAGGCGAACGCGGCCTGCTGGTGGGCTACGTGACGATGAATACCCGCGACCGCGACGAAGTGAGCGTGGTCGAAGACGCCGAGCGAGTGCTGCAAGGCGCGCTCCGCGACGGCCGCCTCAAGCTCCCGCCCGGCTACTATTGGGAGTGGAGCGGCCAGTTCGAGAACCAGGTCCGCGCTACGAAGCGCATGAGCATCCTCGTGCCGGTCTGCCTCTTTATCATGTTCGTGATGCTCTACCTCGGCTTCAAGCGATGGTGGATCGCTCCCATCATCTACTTCGGCATCCTCGTGTCGGCATCCGGCGGTTTCATCATGTTGGCGTTGTGGGGCGTGAATCTCTCCATTGCCGTCTGGGTCGGCTTCCTCGTCCTCTTCGGCGTCGTGGATGATGACGGCGTGATCATCTCGACCTATCTCGAAGGCATTTTCGACAAGGCGACCTTCAACTCGGTGCAAGAGGTTCGCGAAGCGGTGGTGCAAGCGGGCTTAAAACGCATCCGCCCGTGCCTGATGACGATTTCCACAACCGTCTTTGGCCTGATGCCCATCTTCTGGGCGACCGGGCGAGGCTCCGACGTGATGCAACCGATGGCCATCCCGTCTGTTGGCGGCATGGTCGTGAGTGTGCTCGTGACCATTTTCATCGCACCTTGCCTGTTCTGCGCCGTCGAGGAGTGGAAATGGAAACGGCGTGCCCAACCAGCGGTTGATTCGCTCACTTCACCAAGAAGCATCCACGTCAAACCTCGACCCGTTGCCGCATTGTTCTCACCGGCGGACCCGGCGGTGGGAAGACGACCGCCGCCGATTTGTTCCGTCGCGAGATTGGTGATCGCGTCGTCATCGTGCCGGAGGCCGCGACCATTCTCTTTCAGGGCGGCTTCCCGCGCTCCCGCGAACCCCACGCCTCGCGCATCGCGCAGACGGCCATTTACCATGTGCAACGCCACATTGAGGACGTGCAGGCCGCGCTTTTTCCCAGCCGCACGCTTCTCTGCGACCGCGGCACGGTGGACGGCGCGGCCTATTGGCCCGGCAAACCGGACGAATACTTCGCCGTCGTCGGCACGACCCTGGAAGCTGAACTCGCCCGGTACGATGCAGTCATCTTCTTCGAGACGGCGGCGCTTGGGGGAGTCTCCATCGAGGGCGGCAATCCCATCCGCAACGAGTCCATCGACGAAGCAGTGAAGCTGGACGGGAAGTTGCGGACGCTGTGGTCGCGGCATCCGCGTTTTATCCTCGTCCCACACAACCCATCGTTCTTCAAAAAGATCAGCTTCGGTCTCGCGGCACTCGAAGGAATCGTCGCGCAACTCAATGGCGAAGCCGCGGTGGAATCCAGCCAGTGGCGCGACCGTCGGAAGCCAGGACCTCCACGCCCTAAATCTCCTCGCGGGAAGGTATGAAGTTCTGCAAAGATCCCCCCTCGATGAGCCGGCAGCCGGCGGCGATACGGTTTCGCACGACATTGCCTTGCGCGCTACAAACTGGGGTAACGGGTGCTCATGGCTTGGCTACCTCATAGCAATTCCGGGCATGCCTCAGCCAAGCGACGCACAGCTGCCTGAGTGTTTTGAAGGTTCATTGAAGGCGACATGACAGCGCGTGCCTCGACTCATCCGCCGAACCACTGGCATCAACTCCAGGCCGAAGAAGTCGTGCGCCTCCTCGGCGTGGATTTGAAGACGGGCTTGTCGGAGGCCGAGGTCAAACATCGCCTGGAGAAATTCGGCCCCAATGTGGTCCGCGCGCACCCAGGGACGCCGGCCTGGCTCAAATTTCTCCAGCAATTCAACCAACCGCTCGTTTACATCCTGCTGCTGGCGGGCGGCGTTACTGCCTTCCTCGCGGAATGGGTGGATACATCCGTCATCGCCGGTGTCGTGTTGGTCAATGCCATCGTCGGCTTCCTTCAGGAAACCAAGGCGGAGAAAGCCATCGAAGCGCTGGCGCGCATGGTCGTCACCGAGACGACCGTGCGGCGCGACGGACGCCAGCAGCGCGTACGTTCGGAGTCGCTGGTGCCCGGCGACGTCGTGTTGCTGCAACCCGGCGACCGCGTGCCCGCCGACCTGCGGCTGTTCCACGCGCGCGGCTTGCAGGTGGACGAGTCGGCGCTCACTGGGGAATCCGTGCCGGTCCATAAACACACCGATTCGCTCGCATTGGAAACGATTCTCGCCGACCGAAAGAACCTGGCTTTCGCCGGCACACTCGTCACCGGCGGTCACGGCGAGGGCGTTGTTTGGGGCACAGGCGACAAGACGGAAACCGGCCGTATTGCCTGGCTCATCGCTGAGGCGGTCGATTTACAGACGCCGCTCACCCGCAAAATCGCGCAGTTCAGCCGGCTCCTCCTCTGGGTCATCCTTGGGCTGGCGACAGTCACGTTCGCCATCGGCGTCGCGCGCGGCGAGAAGGCCGTTGATATGTTCATGGCGGCAGTCGCGCTCGCCGTGGGTGCGATTCCCGAGGGCCTGCCTGCCGCGGTCACCATCGTGCTCGCCATCGGAGTGGCGCGCATGGCGAAGCGGCGGGCCATCATCCGCAAGTTGCCGGCCGTCGAAACGCTCGGCAGTACCACCGTGATTTGCTCCGACAAGACCGGGACGCTCACGGAAAACCAGATGACGGTGCGCGAGATTTTCGCGGGCGGAAAACGTTATGAAGTCACCGGTGGCGGTTACGAGCCAAAGGGCGAAATCCGATGCGATGGCGTGTCTGTGAAACCGGCGGAACATCCGGCGCTGACTGAGTGTCTGCGCGCCGGCGTGCTCTGCAACGATTCACAACTCGCGCGCGATGAGAACGGGCGTCTCAAGGTGCAGGGCGACCCCACCGAAGCGGCGTTGCTGGTGGCTGCCGAGAAGGCCGGATTGCTGCACGTCGACACGCATCGGACTTTGCCGCGCGTGGACATGATTCCGTTCGAGTCCGAGCACATGTTCCGCGCCACGCTACACGAGGGGCACGCAGGTCGGGTCATTTACAAAGTGGGCGCGGTCGAGCGTTTGCTCGACCGCAGCACCGACGCTCTGGGAGCAAGCGGCGAGCTCGTCTCGCTCGACAAGGCCGCCGTGAATCATGCCGTCGAGCACATGGCCGGGCGCGGGTTGCGCGTGCTCGCCTTCGTCCGTCGCCATGTAGACGCAAAGCACACCCGGCTCGAACACGCCCATGTCGCCAGCGGACTTACCTTCCTCGGTCTCCAAGGCATGATAGACCCACCCCGGCCCGAGGTCATCGCTGCCGTGCAGCGCTGCCAGGAAGCCGGCATTGCGGTGAAGATGATTACCGGTGACCACACCGTGACCGCCCGAGCCATCGCGGCGCAGATTGGCCTCGATCGCTCGCCGCTTAAAGCGACTGATGTGGGGAAGCTCAAGCATCCGCATGCAGCGAAGGCAGACCAGGGACTCTTCACATCGCCTGCTACGGCTGGGAATCTCACTGCGATTTCCGGCCGCGAGTTGGAGAAGATTCCGGATGAGGAGCTGCCCGCCGTCGCCGATCGCACGACGGTTTTTGCTCGCGTCGCGCCGGAACAAAAGCTTCGCCTCGTCCGCGCGTTGCAATCACGCGGCCATGTCGTGGCGATGACCGGCGACGGTGTGAACGACGCGCCGGCACTCAAACAGGCTGACATTGGCGTGGCTATGGGGATCAGCGGCACAGATGTCGCAAAGGGGGCGGCGGCCATGGTGCTCACCGACGACAATTTCGCGAGCATCGAAGGTGCCGTTGAGGAAGGCCGAGGCGTTTTCGACAACATTACCAAGTTCATCGTCTGGATACTGCCCACCAATCTCGGCGAAGCCGCGATGCTCCTCACAGCGATCCTCCTGGGGCTGCCGATTCCCGCGCTCCCGTTGCAACTGCTCTGGGTAAATCTCACCGACACACTGCTGGGTCTGCCGCTGGCGTTTGAACCCAAGGAGCAGGGTCTCATGCATCGTCCACCGCGCAACCCGCGCCAGCCGTTGCTCACGCATCCGCTCATCATGCGCACCGGACTCGTCACGCTCATTATCCTCATTGGCGGGCTCGGCCTGTTTCTATGGGAACTGCGGGCGGAAAACGCTGGACTCGCGGTCGCCCGCACGGTGGTCGTAAACTTGTTCGTGGTGGTCGAGGCGTTTTACTTGTTTAACTGCCGCTCATTGAACCGCTCCATCTTCGCCACCGGCCTTTTCGGAAATCGTCTCGCCCTCATCGGCGCGGCGGCCATGTTGGGAGCGCAACTGTTCTTCACCTATGCACCCGTGATGAACCATCTGTTCCACACCGCGCCCCTCGGTGCCGAATCGTGGCTCCGCATCGCCGCCGTAGCCGTGGCCGCGTTTGTTGCCGTGGAACTCGAAAAATGGATCCGCTTCGGCGGCCGGCGAGGCGAACGCGCCATACCAGATTGATGACAGGGATCGCTCGAAATTTTCCTAGAAAAGGAATGAGAATCCGCACGCATCTCATCCTTTGTTCACGGTCATCCTGTTGACAGGCCTGTTGCTCATCACAGGCTGGGCCTACTACGAAATGGTCGTCGAACACCCTGCCGTAGCGAAGGTACTGGCCGCGGAAGGACACTCCGCCCACGAGGAATTTGGCGAAATCCTGCTTTACGGCGGCGTGCCCGCCCTGATCATCGTCTTGGTGGGGGATGGTTCCTCATGCGCTAAGCGCTCACGCCCGTGACGAACTTGACGCACAAAGTCGAAACCATCCACGCCGACAGCCTGGGCCAGCAACTGCCGCGCAGCGGCAACGGGGATGAGTTGGATCGCCTCGCCGAGGTCTTCAACTCGATGATGAAGCGGCTCGACCATTCTTTCACCCACATCCGCGAGTTCACACTCAATGCCTCGCACGAACTCAAGACCCCGCTCACGATCATGCGCGGCGAGATTGAGACGCGCTTGGGAGATTCCTCCGGCGACACCTACCGACCGCGAATTCTTCGCCAGCCAGCTCGACGAAATCGCCCGCCTGACCAAGATCGTGGATGCGCTCTCATTGCTCGCCCGGGCTGACGCCGGACAGCTTGCCCTTGCTCGAAAACCTGTCCGCCTCGATGAACTGGTGCGCGACAGCTTCGCCGACGCGCAGTTCCTCGCTGAACCCGTACACGTCGATGTCGAACTACCCAGGTGCGATGAAGCCACCGTGCAAGGTGACCGCCACAGGCTGAAGCAACTTCTCCTGAATCTCACCGACAACGCCATCAAGTACAACCAGCCGGATGGCCGCGTTACGATGCGGCACATTCGCGACAATGGCAGCGTGGAACTGACCATCGCTAATACGGGACAAGGCATCCCTCCCGAGAAACTGACGAGAAGTGTTCGAAGGCTTTTATCGCGGCGATCCCGCCCACAACAGCGCCATCGAGAGTTGCGGGCTTGGGCTCAGTATTGCCGCAAGGATTGTGAAAGCCCACGGCGGCACCATCCAGCTTGCCTCCGGACCAGCGAAGCTGACGACCGTGACCATCAAGTTGCCGGCTCAATCTGATTCGACGAAGAACTGACCATTGCAGTCAATGGTCGCAGGTGCAGGCGTACTCCGCGCGTTTGCAGCCGCCGCAATTGTGCAATTTCTGAAGGAGCGGGATTGCTCTCTTCAACCCACCCCGAGAGAATATCAGCCCGCTCCAAAACGAAACGCCTCACCTGTGTTCGTGCTGTCGGGCGGCGAAGCATCCCGACTTGGCGGAGTTTCTGCGCGCCGGCGTGCTTTGCAACGATTCAAAACCAAGCACCGGATGTGGTCCCCAAAAAATGAGATGGAAGCAGGGAGTCGCCTTCGGGTCACTCTGTAGATTCGCAGAGGCGAATCGCGTCGTGCCCCGTTTGGACCCACTCGACGCGGATCTCGGAGTGGCGCTGTGCGATAGGTGACCCGCGGATACTTCTGGTCGGTCTGGGGAGTCGGGCAAC
>Ga0137433_1000978_pt1 | contig 13111 bp, 10 predicted proteins | sample EasRivERMZT840_2_FD_102335 | JGI IMG/M metagenome (GOLD analysis project Ga0137433, IMG submission 102335) | Soil microbial communities from meander-bound floodplain in the East River, Colorado, USA - East River MetaG ERMZT840_2 | ecosystem: Environmental > Terrestrial > Soil > Floodplain ...
AGCTGGGACATCTGCTGCCGCATACCGAGGTGTTCGGAGTCGCGCGTGTCCTGGTCGGCGAGCATGCCCGCAAAAACGTACAGCCGCGCGAATTCCCTCGCGAGAGATGACTGTTTCTCGAGCGCCTCTGCAAGGGTCGATGCCGACGAAGTCAGCCGGCCCTTGTATTGCCCGAGCTGCGGGTACTCGGCGGAAAACTTGTCTTTGGCGGCACGCCAGGCCGCCTCCGATTCATAGAGATCCGCGAGGTTCCATTTGTATTTCTCGGCGATTTTGTCGCGGTCACGTTCCTGGGCAGTAAGTGTATTCATGAATGTACCGATCGTAATGAGAGCAAAAAGTAGAGAGCGTCCTCTGTAATTCATCATATACGGAAGATTTTCGACTCACCATTTGTGGTTTTTCAATGCCTTAATGGACAGACTGAACATGGGTTCTTCGACGCGCGCGCTCCTGCAGATCCACTTTTGTGTGTTGCTGTGGGGCTTCACAGCAATTCTCGGCAAGTCGATCACTTTGCCCGCCCTTCCTTTGGTCTGGTGGCGAATGACTCTCGTCACCGTCGCCCTGATCCTTTTACCAAAATTCTGGAAGAGCCTTGCCGCGCTGCCGCCGCGGATGATCGCGGTGTACGCCGGCATTGGAGTGATCGTCGCGCTGCACTGGCTGACGTTCTATGCGTCGATCAAACTCGCCAATGCATCGGTCGGCGCGACTTGCATGGCGCTGGCGCCGGTGTTCGTGGCGCTCATTGAGCCGCTGTTTACGCGGCATCGGTTCGATCCTCGCGAACTCGTCTTCGGTATGGCCGTCATTCCCGGCGTCGTTCTGGTTGTTGGAGGTATTCCGGAGCAGATGCGAACCGGGCTGGGTGTCGGGATCGTATCTGCATTACTCATGGCCGTATTCGGCACGCTGAACAAGCGATATATCGAACACGGCGACGCGCTGAGTATCACCGGACTGGAAATGGCCGCAGGCGCGATCTTTCTCGGGGTCCTGGCGCCGGTAATGCCGGAGGCCGTTTTTGTCCGGCCGAATGTTCACGACTCCATACTGCTTCTGGCATTGGCCATGGGTTGCACGCTGCTTCCGTTCGCTCTGTCTCTGGTGGCCTTGCGCCGGCTGAGCGCTTTCACGACAGCTCTCGCAGTGAACATGGAACCGGTGTACGCGATCGTCCTCGCGATCATTCTGCTGGATGAACAACGTGATTTGCAGCCCGGCTTCTACTTAGGCGTGGCCATCGTTTGTGGCGTCGTCTTTGCGCATCCGCTTTTTCAACGCAGGTATCATTTGAACCCATGACCAAACAATCTCTGCGTCTCGATACAAAACTCATCCACTCCGGCGAGCCGAGGCCGAGAATTCTCGGTGCCGTCAGCATGCCCGTGTTTCAATCGGCCAACTTCGAATATGCAAACGAGACGGATTATCACGATCTGAAGTACATCCGGCTCAACAACACACCGAATCACGACGTCCTGCATAGCAAACTTGCCGCACTCGAGAATGCGGAGGCCGCGCTGGTCACGGCGAGCGGCATGGCGGCCATTTCGACGACTCTGTTGAGCGTACTGTCGGCCGGAGATCATCTGCTCGTACAGGACTGTCTCTATGGCGGCACGCACGATCTGCTCACGAAGGATTTGCCGGAGTTCGGCATCAATTGTGATTTCATCGACGCGGCCGATCCAACGTCGTGGAAGCGGCTTTTGCGGCCGAAGACGAAAGCCATTTACGTGGAAACGATGAGCAATCCATTGTTGCAGATTCAGGACATGCCGGCCGTGGTGGAGTTTGCCAGGGCGAATCGACTCGTCTCGCTGATCGATAACACGTTCGCCAGCCCGATCAACTTCCGTCCGTCCGAGCATGGTTTCGATCTTTCACTGCACAGCTGCACGAAGTACCTCAATGGACATTCGGATATCGTCGCCGGCGCTGTGATCGGCCGGGCCGACCTCGTGCACAGAACCAAACACCGGCTCGATCATCTGGGTGGCTCACTGGATCCTCATGCGGCTTCCCTTCTCCATCGAGGCATGAAAACGCTGGCGCTTCGCGTCCGGTTTCAGAATGAAAGTGCACTGGCGATCGCGCATTTTTTACAGCGTCATCCCGCAGTGGACAAGGTGCACTACGCCGGCCTGGAAAGTCACCCGCGACACAGCCTCGCCCGAAGGTTGTTCGACGGCTTTGGAGGCGTGTTGAGCTTCGAATTGAAAGGCGGGGTTGCGACGGCGGAAGAGTTCATGAAACGCCTGACCCTTCCGATCCACGCGCCCAGTCTCGGCGGCGTGGAAACGCTGATCACGCGTCCGGTAACTACATCGCATTCCGGCATGTCCGGCGAAGAACGCCGCCGGATCGGAATCTCGGATGGACTCATACGATTATCGGTTGGCATTGAAGCCACCGACGACCTCGTCGCGGACATGGATCAAGCGTTAGCGCATTAGAAGCTAGTCCTGCCTTAACGCGTTCAGCGGATCAATGCGCGTGGCACGGCGGGCAGGAATCGAGGCGGCCCCGACGCCGGTCGCGATCATCAACAGAGCCGTAAGCAGGAACACGGAAGGAGCGGTTGCCGTGATGCCGATCAACAAGCTCGAAATCACGCGGCTCGCGAAGAAACTCGCGATCAACCCGAGCACCAGACCTCCGACGATAAGCAACAAACTACGGCTGAGAACAAGCCGAAGGACGGCATTCCGATTCGCGCCTAACGCCATCCGAATACCGAACTCGCGCGTGCGTTGCGCGACGGCATAGGAGATGGAGCCATAAATGCCGACCAGGGCCAGGACGAGCGCCATTCCCGAAAAAATACCGCTGACAGAACCGAGAAAACGCGCGCGGGCAAGGATGGGCTCCATCAAGGTTTCCATCGTTGCCGCATTAACAATGATGGCCATCTTGTCTACACGTTTGATTTCGTTGATGACTGATGAAATAAGGCTCCCGGGCTCGACTGCGGTTCGAATCAGAAAGCCGGGGCTTCCGCCAAATCTGTCGAACGTCAGGTAAATGTCCGGATCCGGTGTCGGGTTCTCGGGAAGGCCGCGCATTCTCGTTTCACCCACGACGCCTACGATGTTCATCCACGGATTGTCGCGGCCGATTTTTAGCCGCTTTCCGATCGGGTCCTGGCCGGGCCAGAATCGCTGCACGACTTTCTCGCTGACGATGACAGCCTGCTCGCCGTCATCCGCAGTGAAGTCGCGACCGGATCGCAGCGTCATTCCCATCGTCTGAAAGAATCCGGGCATAACGAAATGGACATACGTGCGCGGCATCGTCGAAGCATCCGCTTCGGTAAATCGATCGCTTTCCGGGTAGTAAAACGCTGCGGGCCCTCCTGAAAACGGAATGAAGTTAGAAGTTGCGACCGATTGAACGCCTGGAAGGCTCTCCAAAGCTTCCCGAACCGCCTGAGCTTTCACCTTCATCTGATCCTCAAATCCAACTCGCACGGTCAGGAGATTCGAAGATTGAAATCCAGTGTCGACTCTCAGCAGCTGTCGGAAGCTCTCGATCAGAAGCCCCGACGTCAGCAGCAGCACAAAACTCAACGCTACTTCGGCCACGACGAGTGCGTTCCGCACGCGGTGGCTCGACCGAACGCCGATCGTTTTCGATGAACTGTTGCTCAGCGCATCGTGGAGGTCGGATGTCGCGAGCTGGAGAGCCGGCACAATGGTCATGAGGACGGCGACAAACACCATCAGTCCTGTGGTGAAGACAATGACGTTGAAATCGAGCGTGACGTTAACAAAGGTGGGCAATTGGATCGGACTCAACGAAAGGACAAGGTCGACGGCCCAGCTGGAGATCAGAAGTCCCAGAACAGCGCCTGCAGCGGAAAACAGAAGCGCTTCTGAGAATACGAGCTTGAGTAGTTCTCGCCGGGACGCTCCCACCGCGGCCCGGACCGCGATCTCGGCGTAACGGGCCTCGATCCGGAGCACCATGAGATTCGCCACATTCGCACATGCGATCAGCAGAACCAGGCTCACCGCAGCAAGAAGCACGAGCAAGGCCGGACGGACATTGCCGAACGTCTCCGCGACGAGCGACGCCACTTCGACACCACGCTTCTCGTTTGTACCCGGATACGCCAGTTCCAGCGCGCGCGAAACAGAATTCATTTCGGCTTGAGCCAGATCCAGGCTTACTCCAGGAGCCAGTCGGCCCAGAACAACGAGGCCGCGTGTGCCGCGTTCCACGAAGCTCCTGAGACGCTCCGGCAGCGACGCCGGTGTGACCCAGACTTCAGCGCGATCACCAATCCCGCGGAATCCAGAAGGCAGGACGCCGATGATCGTGTAGTTGATGGAATCCAGCGTCAACGGCTTTCCTACGATCGCCCCATCCGAGCCCATGCGCTGCCGCCACATTTCGTGGCTCAGCACGGCAACCGGCGGCAATGACGAATCCGTTTCCTCTTCGGGACGAAAATCACGCCCGATGACGGGCTTCACACCGAGAATTCTGAAGTACTCCCCGCCGACGACCTCGCTGCGGATGGGCAGGCGTTCGTTGGCGGTTCGCATGGTGACGGTCGCGGGCCAGAATGCTGCGAGGCCGTCGAACGAACGGCTCTGCGCCTTCCAATCCTGATAATCGGGAAGCGATCCGCCCCGCCTTTCAACGACGGTGCGCTGCACATTGCCCCAAAGCTGAACGAGGCGGTCTGGTTGCTCGTACGGCAGCGGACGCAGGAGAACCGCATTGACGATGCTGAAAATTGCAACAGTGCCGCCGATGCCCAGCCCGAGAACCAGAATCGTCGTCATCGAAAAACCGAGGTTCTTGCGGAGTGTTCTTGCGGCATACACGAAGTTATTCATGTGAGTTGACCTTTTCTAAATCCGCAACCGTAAGCGAGCCTCGCAGCCGCGCGCATCTTCGCGGTTGTCGAGAGTGAGTGTGCCTCCATGTGCCTCGGCGATCTGGCGGCTCAAAACGAGGCCGATACCCGAACCGCCCGGCTTCGTTGTGAAAAACGGCACGAACAGGTTGGTCGTGTTGGAAAGACCAGGCCCGTCATCCTGGACCACGATGTGGACATAGCCCGCCGTTCGCCCCCAATGCACGCGGACTCCTCCGCCGTTTTCGAGGGACGCATCGACGGCGTTGCGGATCAGATTGATCAGGAGCTGCTCGAGCTGATCGCTGTCTGCTTGAATCATCAGCGCCGGTCCTTGCCTGAGGACCACTTCCATCCGTGTTTCCAATCCCACAGTGCGGCGCAAAAGCTCTCCGATATCGACAGATTGGAATTTCGGCTGTGGAAGTTTTGCAAGCCGCGCGTACGCCGCCATGAAACGGCTCAATGACTCGGATCGTGATCCGATGACCGCAAGCCCGCGAACCATGTCTTCTTCCCAGTCCGTCGGCCGCGACTCTCTCTGTAGAAGCGACGTCAGACTTCCCGAGATCGACTTGATCGGGGCGAGCGAATTATTGAGTTCGTGACCGATGACCCGCACGATCCTCTGCCACGCCTTCAATTCTTCTTCTCGCAGCGCCCGGCTCAAGTTCGACAGCACCAGCAACTGATGCGGAAGACCGCCCTGGCGGAACATGCTTCGGCGAACTTCCCACCGGCCGGATTCGCCGGGGAATGCGGCATCGATGACGCGGGCCTTCGAGCCTTCGTTGAGGCATTCCGCCAATCCGATGTTTTCCGCATTAAGGCCCAGGAGCCGTTCCGACGGCATGTTGAGCAGTCGCTCGCCGGCACGGTTCACAAGACGAAGCTTCTGTTCGCCGTCGAATGAAAAAACGGCGACGTCGATCTCCTCCATAACTTTCCTGAGGAGCGTCGTCGCTTCAAGGGCGTCCATCCGCTGCTCCCGAAGAGTCTGCGCCAGCGTGTTGACCTCTCGGGTGACTTCTGCGAGAGCGTCGTTGTTACGGCTGTCGCGTCCGCGAATCGAATAGTCGCCTTCGCGGAGCGCGGCGAGGATGTTAGACAAGGTCTGCAGCGAGAAAACAACGCGCTGCCTGATTTCGCTGACGAGCACCAGCCACACGGCCAGAATGACGGTTGTGAGTGTCCACTGCACTCGGGGAGGAAAGTCGCCCGTCCACAGCAGAATCAATGACACCAGGGCAGCCGGAAACCCCGACAACAGCGCCATGAAAAACAGCCGGCGGTCGTGGCTGAGGCGAAAATGGACTTCGCCTTTGGGTTGCGCTTTCCTTGTTTCGGTCTTAATCAACATGAAGCCAAACTCAAATCCCGTAACGCTGCATTCTGCGATACAACGCGCTGCGGCTTAAACCAAGCGCGTTTGCAGCTTGGCTGACGTTGTTACCGTATCGCGTCAAAGCTTTGCGAATCAGAAACGACTCTACTTCTTCCATGCTCATGTCCTCGAGCCGTGCCGTCTGCAGCGACGTATTGGGCGCCGGACCCAGTCCCAGATCCGCTGCGCTTACTGTATTCTTTTGCGCCATGAGCGCGCCGCGTTCAATTGCGTGATCCAGTTCACGGACATTGCCGGGCCAGGAGTGCTCGCGCATCACGTTCATGGCGGCGCTGTCGAACCCGACCAGATGTTTTCGATAACGTTTTGCGTGCTGGTTCAGAAAGTGTGCCGCCAGGATAGGAATGTCCTCACGACGGTCGCGAACCGGCGGCAGGTGGATCTCAATGGTGTTCAGCCTGAAAAGCAAATCGCCGCGGAATCGGCCTGCCGCAACTTCCTCGGCAAGGTTCGCATTTGTGGCCGAAAGAATACGCACATCGACTTTGTACGTCTTTGACGAACCGACACGCTCCAGCTCGCCTGTCTCGAGCACGCGCAGCAACTTGGCCTGCTGATTGAGCGGGACGTTCGCAATCTCGTCCAGAAACAGCGTCCCGCCATCGGCAAGTTCGAAACGGCCCACACGATCCACTTTTGCGTCGGTAAACGCGCCTCTGACATGACCGAACATTTCGCTTTCGAAAACACCTTCTGCAAGGCCGCCGACATTGACGGTTACCATCGGCTTCGGCGCGCGGGCCGACAACATGTGAAGCGTCCGCGCGACAACTTCCTTGCCGGTACCGTGTTCGCCTGTGATGAGAACATTCGCCTCCGACGGTCCGACACGCGACATCAACTGCAATACGGGCTGCATCGCCGGCGCTTCAGCGATAAAAGTCGGGCTCCCTTCGGCGCGAAGCAGCTTGTTTTCGGCCTCGAGACGCTGTTCCTTCCGGATGCTGCGTCCAAGATCGACCTGCGTGCGCAGGATGGTCAGAAGACGCGGGTTCTCCCACGGTTTCTGTACGAAGTCACGCGCTCCCTGACGCATGGCTGCGACTGCGAGTTCGATGCTGCCCCATGCCGTCATCACGACGACCGGAAGCGTCGGATCCATTGCATGAATCTTTGAAACCAGCTCGAGGCCCTCCTCGCCGGAAGTCGTGTCGCGCGTGTAATTCAGATCCATCAGAACGGCGTCGAACTCCCGCGCCTCTAGAGCATCCGTAATGGCGGGAGGAGAAGCGGCCGATTCGATCTGATATCCCTCACCCTTCAGCAGCAGCCGCAGGGCTTCGAGAACATCCGCCTGGTCATCAGCAATGAGTACGCGTGGAGAGGTCGTCTTCATGACGTGTGAAGGATACAACGTTTTGGACCGTCTAGCGCATGCGGGATACCACAGCGCGAGGACGAGCAAGTCCCGTCATCTTAGGGACTTAAAGTGCCCTGTGGCAATGCGTCACCCTTGCGGACGTTCGATTTTGGGATTGTTCGGAGCAGAAGCGAACACCGGAGGTCAGAGCGTCAATGAACCTTTTTCGCGCACGAGTGCGCGCACCACTTCAAGACACTCGTCACATGTCTGGAGATGCTCCAGCTCGGATTCATTCAGGTGGATCTGCTCGGCAACGACTTCGCGGAGCCTGTGGGGGTCGATATGTTGCTCCATCAACTCACCTTCCGTGGATTGGACCTCCGTGGAAATGTTCCACAGTTTTTTGGCAATTACTGAGAATTGCCCTGGTAGCCGTTTTGATAAATCTGAAATGCGAACAGGTTGGCCTTAGTGCCGTTGTTGAACTCGATCGTATATTCGCTGAAGACCAGCGGACGAAGCGGATCTGTTTGTGCCGCAACAATTACCCCCGAATCGGACGGAAAAAAGCGAACGAATCGACGATGAATATGGATCCGGTCGCCTTTATTGAATGTGCTTTCGGAAGGCATAGAAAATACACCCAGACCTGATATACGCTTTCTTGAGAAAAGCAATTGCTGCTCCAAGCCCAGGTCCGAGAGTTTAGGAAGAATTGACAAATGGAATTCGGACGTCCCCCACTCAACATCGGCGGCATCTTTTACGATTGCATCGAAACTCGCCGCCTGTTTGATGCCGCCTCAGGCACCGTTCAGCTGACCGACCGGGAAAGACAGCACGTGCATACCTGCGGAGTATGTCAGGGGGTGTTTTACGTGTTCGTTTGCCAGCAGTCCGAAGATTCAGGCACTCCCTGGGAAGGCACTCCCGCCTGCTGACGGCCTGTCATTCGCACCGCAATGCTTCCATTGGATCCACGCGCACTGCGCGACGCGCGGGAATCCAGGTGGCAAGCAGCGTTATCGTCAACAGCAAAGCGGAAGTCAGACCGAATGACAAGGCGTCTGTCGGGCTTACACCAAACAGAAAGCTCGCGATTTCACCGCAGTGAGGTTTCAGGGAATGTCGAATTGCACTTGGACGAGCATGCCGGGCCGCACCAGCCCGTTCGCGTTAGGAATTCGAACTTTGACTCGGACGGTTCGGCTTGCGGCATCCACCCTTGGTGTGGCGTATATCAGTGTTCCGGAGATCTCACCGAGGCGACCCATCCACTCTCCCTCGACGCGAACTTTGAGTTTCTGATCCGGATAGAGTTTTTGGATATAGTTGCTGGGCAGCAGCAATTCGGCATAAAGGTTTTCAAGCGCGACCAACTCCAAAACCTGCGTATCCAATGGCCGAAGAGTATCGCCGCGATTGACGTAGATTTGCGTCACGGTGCCGTCGAACGGAGCTAACAATTGTGTTTCTTTCAGCTCGTTGTCCCTTAGTCTCACTTCCGCGGTGGCCTGGGCTAGATCAGCCAGCTGGGCGTTCAAACTCGCCTGAAGGCGGAGCACCTGATCCGTCTTATCCTCAAGTTCCTTCCGTGGAAGAGCGTCTGCCGCAACCTTGAGCCGACTGACCTCCTTCTCGGCATTCGCCAGCAGTACCTTCGTTTCTTCAAGGGATGCCTCGGCCTTGGACAACCCGGCTTTGGCCAGATCGAGAACGATTCTTTGACGGTCATTTTTCAATTCGACCAGGAGCTGGCCTTGACGCACATGATCGCCTTCTCGCACGGCGATGCGCTGCACGATACCGGCAAACGGACTACGTACGGTAACCTCTTCCTCCGCTCGAATCACTCCGGTCACCGTCAGTTCCGCTGTAGCGGCTACCGCATCCAGGAATAGCAAAGCCTGTACGAGCAAAACTCCGAGGCAATTCAGTGTCGCCAGTCGACATTTCATGTAATCCCACCCCTTGCGAGTTTCCGCATCGCTCGTGCTATCGGGCATTCGTGCCTGATGCAGGACGCCTTCGTGCGTCGAAGTCTATCGCGATGTTGTATTTTTCCAGAGTGGACGCTTCGGCAAGGCGAAGCTTGCTTTGTCCAACGTTGAAATCCATGACGGCCTTATGCTCGATCGTCCTGGCTTTGTCCGCTTCGTCCAACACTTGCAGCACATCGTAGCTCGACGAGAGACCGGCTTCGAACTTTCTACGAGTTCCTTCGAGGTGGTCTTCTACAAAAGCGACGTTCTGGCGTGAAGCGTCGATGCGCTTTTGGGCGGCCAACGTTTCTCGTGTCGCATCGCGGATCTCCGATTCAATTTGGTCGCGCAATGACCGCAGCCGGGTCTGGGCTTCGAGCAACTCCAGATCGGCTTCCGCCAGTCGCGACTTGGCGCTGCGATTTCCCAACGGCATTTGGAATTTCACCTCCACGGTCCAGGCATCAAAGGGTCTGCGCGAAAACATGCTTGTCAAAGCGTCTTGCGGACGTTTCTGGTCAGCGAAAACGGTTCCGTTGACGTTGCTGCCGACGGGTTCGCAAAAGAAGAATGTGGGGTCCAGGCAGGTTGGGTTCGGCGTGCCTGCAAGGCCCGCCACGCCGTATTGAACCGTGGCGTCGAGACGCGGCCGAGTCTGATTAGCGGCAAACTTACGTTCAATCTCTCGTCGTTCCACTTCCCTTTGCAGCGCCTGGAATTCCGGCCTGCTTTCCAGCGCGTCCTCCACGCTTCTGACGGGATCGAAAGCCACTGTCTGTAGTTCTGGAGTGTTCACGGGATTAATGCTGGCGGTTGACAGATCGATCCGGAGCAACGATTTAAGACGATCTTCAAACTTCTTCATCTGGCTCTCTGCAGTGAGTACTTCCTCTTCGTGCAGCGCCACGCCGGAGCGAGTTTGCAGCACGCTGACCGGCGCGACCCTTCCCGCATTGAGTAAGGTTTCGTTCTGTTTGAGCAATGCCCTGGCAAACTCCAGACTTCTCTTTCTCGAATCCAGATTCTGTTGCAGGAAGTTAAGACTCCAGTACGCTTCCTCGACCTCGTGAACCAACTGGGAAACACGGTAATAAACATTTTGTTCCGCGATTTGCTTCCCTTTCTCGGCGACGCGAATTTGCGTCATGCCGACTCCACGGCCGAAATCTCGCAGTAAGGACTGAGTCATTGTGAAGTTGAGCACCGCGCTGTACTGCGGGCTCAGTGTTTGCGTATTCGACGTGGATACGAGGCGCCGGTAGTCGAGCGCAATGTTGAAGCGCCCGCCCATCGTCGTCTTGGATTCATAACTGATACTCTGCGATTGCTCGGTATCGATATAGAGTCCTGTGGGGTAGAAGCGACTCGCGATAACGTTGTCGCGGCGTCCGGCTAAGGTGCGGAAGTTGATCAGTGAATCGTAATTTCCCTTTCGTTCGTTTATTTGTTCGCGGGCCTGGTCGAGGCGGATCTTCTGGATCTCCAGATCTGGATTTCTCTCCAGCGCCAACTCTATCGCCTGCCGGAGACTCAGAGACAGTTCTCCCTTAAGCGCAGGCGCCTGCGCGTTAACCCGCGAATTACTCACGAGGCAGAGTAAGACTCCGATCCAAAATTTCCGTTTCATAGTGCAAGCTCCTCAAATGTTTCGTTTCGCCAAAATGGATCTACTCGGATTTACCTGTGAAAGCCAGAGTCGCGTCGAGGTGTTCGTCGAGTTTCAGCAAATCCCGGCGCATCCTTTTGTGCAGCCGTTCCGCAGATCTCTGAGCTGTTCGGAAAGTCCAGGCGGGCAACATCCTTGAAACCGGATGCGCGTAGACTTGCGCGAGTTCATCCTCGAGAGAAATGATCGCCTCGTACGTTCCTGGGTCACCCTGACGGCCGCAGCGTCCAAACAATTGCCGGTCGATGCGGCGAGATTCATGCAGTTCCGTTGCGATTACATGCAAACCGCCAAGTTCCACGACCTCGGTTTCGAGACGAATATCCGTTCCTCTGCCGGCCATATTGGTGGCGACTGTGATTCGCCCTCGCGTTCCAGCGCGAGCGATGATGTCGGCTTCTGCGGCGTCTTGCCTTGCGTTCAACAGTTGATGATCAAGACCACTTTGGGCAAGAAGCCGGCTCAGCCTTTCTGATGTTTCAACGGAGCGCGTGCCCACGAGTATCGGCCGGCCAAGTGCATGCATTTGAGCGATACGCTCCACCACATCGTTCCACTTTTCGTTTTGCGTGGCGTAAATGCGATCGGGCCAGCGTTGTCGTTTCGTCGGTCGATTGGTGGGAATGCGTGTCGTCGCCAGTCGATATACACTCCACAACTCTCGTCTAACCTCGCGGGCCGTACCGGTCATGCCGGCGAGCCGTAGATACCGGCGGAAAAGTCGTTGATAGCTGATCCTGGCCAAAGGCTGCACGGCCTGACTCAAGGGGCAACCCTCTTTGACTTCAATCATCTGCTGCAGCCCACGCTCCCACGAACGGTCCGGCATGGTTCGGCCGGTGTATTCATCGATGATCTGCACCCTGTCGTTTTGAATCAGGTATTGCTTCTCGCGTATGAACAGATGCACCGCAGCGAGCGCCTGCCGCACCAATTCCTCTCGCCATCGACGCCGATTCCAAACGCTGCCGAGGACCTTGCTCATTGCAGCAAGCCGTTCCAGTCCGGGGGGCAGAATGACAATGGCTCGCTCCCGGCCTTCAATTGAGAAATCCCGCTTTTCTTCCATTTGGAATGCAAGCGACAACGCCGTCTTGTAGGTTTGTTCCTCATACGCGTCCCCGGCTGTGTTGCCCGATATGATCACTGGAGTGCGCGCTTCGTCGATAAGAACACTGTCCGCTTCGTCGACAATTCCGTAAAACAAGCCGCGAAGCAGGAGTTGATCCGCTCGCGGTCGCACGTCAAACAACCGCTCGACTTGCAATCTGTTGCGCGCGCTGTCGCGTCCCAAAACGATCCGGTCCCGGAGGTAATCGAAAGCGAGTTCTTTGTTCGAGCAGTAGACGACATCACACGTGTACGCCTGGCGGCGGGCCCCGCTGTCCATATCGTGAACGATCGTGCCCACGGTAAGACCGAGTGCTCTGTAGATCGGTCCCATCAACTCTGCATCGCGGGCCGCCAGGTAGTCGTTAACGGTGATGATGTGAACGGGAATACCGGCAAGGGCGGCGCTGCTCGCCGCCAGCGTCGCAGTTAAGGTCTTGCCTTCGCCCGTCTGCATTTCTGCAATGACTCCATGCAGAAGAACTCGTCCTCCGATCAACTGCACGTCAAAGTGGCGTTGACCGACAGTTCGACCGGCAACCTCACGAACGATCGCAAACAACCGCGCAGCAAAGGGATCTAAGAATCCAGATCGGCGTACGTTGATGCCAAGCCGCAATGCTTCACCGCGAATCTGTTCGTCAGTCAGACCTGCCGCCCAGGAAGCCGCTGAAGCGACTGTGTCCACAAACCGGGAGTTGGAGATCCTGGCGAGTCGCAACCAACGTAAAAACGGACTGGCGGCACGGCAGCCGGCGCGATCCAGCCACCC
>Ga0137433_1000980_pt1 | contig 13080 bp, 14 predicted proteins | sample EasRivERMZT840_2_FD_102335 | JGI IMG/M metagenome (GOLD analysis project Ga0137433, IMG submission 102335) | Soil microbial communities from meander-bound floodplain in the East River, Colorado, USA - East River MetaG ERMZT840_2 | ecosystem: Environmental > Terrestrial > Soil > Floodplain ...
AGTGATAATGGTGATATTGATAGCCGATCAGAAATTACGGTGACAGGCAAGGGCGAGGTACAGGCTGTGCCAGATATTGCTTCAGTTATGGTCACCATTTCAGAAGAAGCTAAGACTGCTGCCGAGGCAGAAAAGAAGGCTACCGAAAAAACAAACAAAGTTATAAAATTTTTGAAAGATTCTGGGATTGAGGAGAAAGATATTAAAACCCTCGGCTACAACTCTAATCCTCGTTATGAAGCGCAAGATATGTCATGTGTCAGATATCCTTGCCCACCTGTGAAAACGGTGATTTCTGGCTACGAAGTTTCTCAAACTATTGAAGTAAAAGTGCGCGATACAAATAAAACTGGCGCTCTATTGTCTGGTCTTGGTGGTTTAGCTGTCCAGAATATTAGTGGTCCAAATTTTACTATTGACGATGAAGACAAAATTATCTCTGAAGCCCGTCAAAAAGCTATTGCTGATGCTAAACAAAAGGCGGAACGGTTAGCTCGAGATCTTGGTGTTCGTATTGTCCGCATTACAAATTTCAGTGAACAAGGTCAAGGTTACCCAATTTACTACTCAAAAGCGATGGAAGTCGATGGTCGGGGCGGCGCGGCTAGTGTTCCACCTGAACTGCCAAAGGGTGAAAACACGATTATCTCCAACGTTACCATTACCTACGAAATCCGATAAGTATCAGATAATTGACAAAAATACTAAATAAAGTATATTAAGGATAGCCCGCGGGGGCTGTTTTTAATACCCCGAATTTATACTATAATTACTAACCTATGGCACTTGGAAACTACATTCGAGAAACCCGAGGAGAATTGAAGCATGTCTCATGGCCAACTCGCCGACAAGCGATTGCTTACACCGCCATTGTGATGGCCATTTCTCTTACGCTGGCTATCTTTCTTGGCTTGTTTGATTATCTCTTTACGTTTCTCTTACAGTTTGTCATTAACCTCTAATTTGTATGTCAAAGCAAAAAATCGATGAGGGTCGGAATTGGTATGTGATCCACACCTATGCCGGCTATGAAAATGCAGTAGCTCGGAACTTGCGACAGCGCATTGAGTCTCTTGGCATGCAAAATAAAATTTTTAATGTTGTCGTACCAACCGAAAAGAAAATCAAAGTTAAGGGTGGAAAGCGTGTGGAAGAAGAAGAAAAAGTCTATCCTGGCTACATTCTCGTAGATATGATTGTCACCGATGATTCCTGGTACGTTGTGCGCAATACGCCCCGCGTGACTGGTTTCGTTGGCTCCGGTGTTTTTCCAGTGCCAATTTCAAAACAAGAAATGGAATCCCTCCTTGGCCGCATGAGCGCCGATACACCAAAACACAATATTGATCTTGAAGCCGATGATCAGGTCATCATTGCTGATGGTCCATTTAAGGATTTGGAAGGGAAGGTGAGCGAAGTTGATGAGGCTCGAGGCAAGGTGAAGGTCTTGGTTAATATGTTTGGCCGCGAAACGCCAGTGGAATTGGATTTCTTGCAGATTAAGAAAATTTAAGTATTATATACACTCAATGGCTAAGAAAATTACAAAACAACTAAAACTCATCATTCCTGGCGGCAAAGCGGTGCCAGGTCAACAATTGGGACCAGCCTTAGGTAGCGCTGGTATTAACATTGGTGAATTCGTGAAGCGTTTTAATGATGAAACTAAAACTCGAGTAGGTGAAATGGTCCCAACAATTATTACGGTCTTTGAAGATCGAACCTACAAGCTGACTTACAAAACTGAACCAGCTTCTCAAATGATTTTGAAAGCGATGGGAAAAAGCGGAGATGATTTGAAAGGTTCTGGTAAACCAAATACGGTAAAAATTGGCACTATCTCAAAAGCTAAAATTAAAGAAATTGCTGAGAAAAAAATGCCTGACTTGAATGCAGCGACAATTGAAGCAGCAATGAAAATCATCGAAGGCTCAGCGCGAAGTATGGGAGTGGATGTGAAGTAAGGCTTAGTGGCAGACAAATTTTTTGGTCTCGCAAGCTCACAAAAAATTTGTCTGCCACACGCCTTGACCACGGTGTATTTTTAGTGTAATTTTCCCTTGGACCCCAACCAGGAGGCAGCATGTCCTCATTATCAAAATCAGTTGAGCTTCTTGCGAAGTTTCTTGGTACTGAACTGAAAGATGTTTTTGGTTCTGAATTGAGAGATCCTATTTTAAATTGGCGAGTTGTGTGGGCATTCCTGATTTCACATTTAACGGGAAAGTGGATGAGTATGACGCCGACTATGGTGGGAGGTGAAAAAGTTACTGGCAAGGGGATAATCTGGGGTTGTATTAAAGACTTTGATGTTGACTCTCAACCCGGCAAGGGAGTTATTCGATTTTCGCGAGTGATAATTGTTCGGAAAAATCGAACCGATGAAATGTTAATGTTTCGAGAAATTGAATTCAATCTTGCTGGATTTACACCCGCACTCAGTGCTAATAAGAAAAAACTTCTGGCCACGGCAGTTGATGGTGAGCAATTCATTATTCATCTTGATGGTGAAATACCAAAATAAAACAAAACCGCATTGCTGCGGTTTTTTCTTTTTAACTTTTAACGAGATCAATGAAAGAAAACGGGGGATTGTGATCAAAATGATCTTCCCGGAACACTTCGGTATCAAACATTGAATAATCAGGGAAGTACGTGTCACCAGTGTAATTTCCATCAACCAAAGTTAGGTACAACTTATCAGCTTTTGGTAAGGCTTCTCGATAAATCTCGGCCCCACCGAGGACAAAAATTTCGCTTTGTGCTGGTGACACTGATTTAGCAACAATCAATGCGCCGTCAAACGTGCGACCTCTGCCATGTGCACCATTTCTATAATCTGACTTTCTGGTCACAACAATGTTAATTCGATTTGGTAATGGTTTCCCAATTCTCGCAATAATTGATTCAAATGTTTTTCTGCCCATGATAACCGCATGGCCAGTCGTAAGGGCTTTGAAACGTTGAAGATCAGCCGGAATATACCACGGTAGACTATTGTCTTTGCCAATCAAACGATCTTTCTTTTGAACGGCTGCAATAACCGAAATTGGTACAACATAATCGCGAGTTTTCGTCACATTGACCTCCTCTTGGGTTTTAACTATACTGAGCTCATTATTATAAAACTTTCTTCTGTATGTCAACAGCTCGAATTAAGCATCTCCTCACTCCCGGTTCGAAATTGAAGGAACGCTTTGTGCCAGATTATAAAGAATTGAAAGATATTGTTGAGCATTTAAAGAAAGTTGGCTACAAAATTGTCCTGACTCAGGGCGTGTATGATCTCATCCATGAAGGTCACGCGCTTTACCTCGAAGCCGCCCGATCCCATGGCGACGTGCTCATTGTCGGCGTTGATTCAGATCAATTAACGAAGCTGCGAAAAGGTCCAGATCGACCAATTGTACCCCAAGCCGAGCGACTCAAAATGCTCGTGCACTTACGTCATGTTGATTTAGTCACCATTCGTGATGTCCATGAAGGTATAGGGGATCTCATTAAATTAATTAAACCTGATGTGTTGGTGGTCTCTAAGAGCACGGGTGATTTTAATGACAAACAGCAGCAGGCGTATAAAAAATATTGTGGTAAGATCGTAACCCTACCACCTCAAGCGACGACTTCTACTTCAGCTCGCATCAGACTCTTAGCGATCGAAGGGGCCAAAAGATTAGCCAGAGAAATTCAAAAACTCACTGATGAATTTCTTATTAATATCACCAAAGGCTAATGAAGACTGTCATTGCCTATATTCCTGCGCTCCACCAAGGCTACCTAAACTTTTTTAAAAAACATCCAGACAAATTATATATTCTGGGTCGGGACTTAGTTTTAGAGCAGCCGAGAATGGATCGGGATATTCGGGCAATGAATCCAGAGCAGATTGCCCGGGCCATTGAAGCGCTCAAGATTTTAAAATCTGTTACTGTTTTAACTAAGAAAAATATCAAAGAAATAAAAGCAAAAAATATTATTATGCCTGATGAGGATGTCAGTCAGATTTTCGCCAAAAAATATTTAAAAGGGGTACGAGTAAAATTGGAGACAGTATTTTTACGGTGGGATAGACACAGCGCTCTTAAAACTAATGTCGCCCCAAATCCAGATCGAAAAATTTCTAAAGAAAAATTTGATCGGGAAATAATGAAACAAGCTCAGGAACTGACAAAAAAGAGTGCCGATTGGTGGCGAAATATTGGCGCCATTGCCGTAAAAAATAAAAAAATTCTTTTGACTGGCTTCAACCATCCTTTACCAAATGACCAAATCCATAATATTTTAGGTGACCCAAGAAGTAATTTTGACTATGGGGTGAGTTTCGAACTTTCCAAATTTCTCCACGCCGAAGCGGGAATTATCGCTGAAGCCGCCAAGCAAGGCACGAGTCTTAATGGTGCATCAATGTACGTGACAACGTATCCTTGTCCAGTCTGCGCTAAATCAATTGCCACCGCTGGGATTAAAAAAGTGTATTACAAGGAAGGCTACTCGCTTCTTGATGCTGAAGATATTTTGAAAGCCTATGGCGTAGAAATAATTCAGGTAAAATAAAATCCCGCCGTGGCGGGATTATCCTACTCGAGCAATAACTGGTTTATAGTTTTTGCTCAAAGGATCTGAAGAAACTAAATTGCAATGCAGATGGGCGACACTCGCTCCTGTGTATTTTGTATCTCCGAATCGGAAGACCAAAGTACCGCCGGGAATGTCGTACATGAGATGAGCCCTTTCTATTACTCGTCTAAGACTAAGCCAAGATTCATTGCAGATTTCAAGAATTGAAACTGCATGGAACTTGTAAATGATAAGGAGTTGAACTCGGGCACCTTCGTACGGCTTCATATTTTCCGTCAGAAGCCAATAAGGAGTCTCGTACAAAATTGGCTTCTTGTGATACGTAGAAAAATGTTCAGGGCAGAATGGACATACACCATCCTGCTGAATTTTCTTGATTAACTCTGCATACTCAGGGTCAGGTCGACCCTGAGTATTTTCAGGATTAACAAAGTTCTGACTCATGACACCTCCTACAGTGGGGTGGGAATACGCATCGCTGGATGCGGTTCGTAATCGGTGAGTTCAAAATCTTCTAACCGATAGTCCTTAATGTTCTCGCGTTTAACGTTGAGCGTGACTGTTGGCAGGCGCCGAGGTTCACGCTTCAATAGTTCTTCGACGTGAGAATACTGACGCTCATAAATATGATGGTCAGAAAACGTATAGACAATTTCGTTGAAACGATAATCAAGAATCTTCTCAAGCATGAGCCCAAAAGCCGCATACTGAATCATATTGAAAGGAACACCTACCGGGAAATCGCCAGATCGCTGAATGTGGTGAACGTCAAACTCTTTGTCGTTTGGATACACCATAATATGAATATCACCATGGCAAGGAGCGACAACAACTTTACGTCGCAATTCGTCATGTTGGATTGCATACTGTGGAATCCAAGGCGTAATTCTGTGGGTCCTTAAGTAAGGTCTCCACTTAATTTGCTTAATGACGTTCTCGATTTGATCAAACGGTTGCCCTTCCTTTGTGGGGAATGCTGTCCAAGCGGCGCCGTATGAGCCATCACCCAGATCTCCGGGCGGCAGACCGAAATCAGCGCACTTCTTAGGTGATACCCAATCTTTCCACCACTTGCAGCCAAATTTTTCAAGATCAGCTTGAGTCCGAGCGCCATTCAAAAATCCAATGTGCTCACCCAAAGCTTGTTTGAATGGGCTACCTGATATGTCACGGTCGGTAATTAGTGGAAAACCGTTCTTAAGATTATAACGAAGTTGGCCACCCAGGATCATTCTTGATTCATCTCCCTGGATTGGACGAACTTTTCTACCGTTGTTGTAAATCTTTCCAAGAGTTTGCTGATATTGATTATCTGATTCTCTATCGCGAAATGGTTTCATCGAACCTCCTGTGGTTAGGGTCTGGGTGAACCTTATCATATTTCCAAAAATTATGGTATATTCTCGCCAGATCAAAAGAAAGGAGATTGACGTGAATAAACACTTTGCTGAATTTATGAAGCTCTGCAAGCTCTATCTTGAAAAATGTGATTCTGATAAGACCAAGGCAGCCTTAATTAATAATCCCGGTCGCCGGATTGCTATTGCTCGATCAGCGCTCGGTTTGACCCAACTTGAATTAGCCAATTTAGCAAAAGTTAGGCAAGCTGATGTTTCAAGAGCAGAAAATCATTTTCCAATGGTTAGTATAGGAAGTATCGAAAAAATTGCCAAAGCTCTCCGTCTTGAAATTATTGACCTCACTACACCGGTGTAGTTTTTAGATAAGAATGCAGTCTTCTATTCGTCTCCTATATTATTGAAAAGTTGACTGAAAATTAACTCATATGCTATCCTTTTAATTCCTGCGCATCGGCGCAGATTTTCATTGTTCTTTTCGGTCTTTTTTTGGAAGGAGCTCTGCTGATGATTGTTTCGCAATGTCCGGCTTGTGGCCGAAAGCACGAGCATGACAAGTCTCATGCTGGTCAACTTTTCGTCTGCGGTCCGAAGCACACGCCGCTCATGGAGCCGACTCTCAACCTCTGCGGGAGACATTATATTGTCCCGGAAAGTGGTGGAGTAGGTGAACAGTTTAACCCTCTGTCTGAAGGGGTGACGGCGTATCACGTGGCAGCGTAAAGGGTAAGGTGTGGAGAGGGCGCATCGATGTTTGATGCGTGTTCCTGAGGGGAGAGCTGTGCTGTGGGTGGCACACTCTCCCTTTTTTATTTGGATATAGTACAATCAGCTCAACTGTATGAATATTCAAGACAAGATTAAGGATCTGATTAAAAAAGCGCTCATTGACCTTGGAACCCCAAAAGAAATGGTGACTATTCAAATTGAGCATCCAACAGACTTAGCTTTGGGTGATTATTCTTCAAATGTTGCTCTTATTCTTTCAAAACAACTGGGAGCGACGGCAAAAAATCCGGTTGATCTGGCTAAAAAAATTGCTGAGCATATTAAAAAAGAAAAAAAAGATTTTATTAAAGATATTCAAGTGGCTGGACCAGGCTTCATTAACTTTTTTTTATCCCGAGATTTTTTTGTAGATTCAGTAGCGGAAATTCTCAAAAAAGATGCAACGTACGGTAAAAATACCAAGCATTGGAAAGAAAAAGTGTTAATTGAGTACACTGATCCAAATCCTTTTAAAGAATTTCACATCGGCCACCTCATGAGCAATACCATCGGTGAATCATTGTCTCGACTCATTGAATGGAGTGGGGCAAAAGTGGCTCGAGCCAATTATCAAGGTGATGTGGGTTTGCATGTGGCTAAAGCTCTGTGGGCAATGACCAAGGAATTACCAAAACCTGATGCTACACCCCTCCATCAAGCAGAATATTTAGGAAAAATGTACAGCCAGGGTGCGAAAGTTTACGACGAAGATGAAAAAGCCAAAAAAGAAATTATCGAAATAAATAAAAAAATCTACAATCGATCGGATAAAAAAATAAATGAGCTCTATGATTGGGGCAGAAAAGCTAGTCTTGATTATTTTGAAATAGTCTACAAAAAACTTGGCACCGATCATGGAGCGGGGAAGGCCTTCAATTATTATTTTTTTGAAAGTGAAACAGGCGCCTATGGAAAAAAAGTAGTCGAAGAGCATTTGAAAGATGGCGTATTTGAAAAAAGTGATAACGCTATTGTATTTCGGGGAGAAAAATATGATCCAGCGCTTCACACCCGAGTCTTTATTAACTCTGAAGGTTTACCAACCTATGAAGCTAAGGAACTTGGTTTAGCAAAAATAAAATATGATGAGTATTCGTACACTACCTCTATTGTTGTGACTGGGAATGAAGTTAATGATTATTTCAAAGTTCTTTTGAAAGCCATGAGTTTGGTTTTTCCAGAGCTCGCCGAAAAAACCAAACACGTTTCTCACGGCATGCTTCGCTTGCCCACCGGCAAGATGTCATCTCGCACTGGTGACGTTATTACGGCTGAATCACTTATTGAAGAAGTGCAAAATCTCATTTTAGAAAAAATCAAAGACCGAGAATTTACCGAGGCTCAAAAAAAAGAAATTTCTGAAACGGTAGCCATTGGGGCCATCAAATATTCTATCCTCAAACAATCAGTGGGCAAGGATATTATTTTTGATTTCGATAAATCACTCTCATTTGAAGGCGACTCCGGTCCGTATCTTCAGTACGTCTATGTCCGAGCCAAATCTATTTTAAAGAAAGCCAAGGAGGAGGGGATCAAGCCACAAGTCAAAAAGAGTCCAGAAGAAATCTCAGATGTAGAAAGAATGCTGTACCGATTTCCAGAAATTGTTGAACGAGCCAGTGACGACTATGCACCGCAGGCTATTGCCACTTACCTCGTCCATCTGGCTGGTCTTTTCAATACCTATTACGCTCAAACAAAAATTGTAAACAAAGAAGACGAATCATCAGCCTACAAGGTGGCTCTCGCGGAGGCGGTTTCGTGGGTTATCAAAAATGGTCTTGATATACTTGGCATTAAGGCTCCAGAACGAATGTAATTTTTGCAGGGAAGGCAAAAAGTGCTAGTATTTAGCCACATATGGCTGACCACATGCAAAAGTCTGAAATTGCGAAACGGGAGGAAGAAATCCTGGAATTTTGGAATAAAAACAAGATTTTTCAAAAATCTTTAGAAAAAGATTCACCTCAGGGTGAGTTTGTATTTTACGATGGACCACCTTTTGCCACTGGTTTGCCACACTACGGTCATATTTCGCCAGGGACCATGAAAGATGTCATTCCTCGCTTCAAAACTATGCAAGGCTATCACGTGCCTCGGCGCTGGGGCTGGGATACTCATGGTTTGCCGATAGAAAATATAGTTGAAAAAGAATTGGGTTTAAAGAGTAAAAAAGATATAGATAATCTCGGTATTGAAAAATTTAATGAAACCGCCCGATCACTTGTGTTGCGATATGACCAGGCTTGGAAAGAGATAATTCCTCGCACCGGCCGTTGGGTTGATATGGATAATGCATACGTAAGCATGGATCCGACCTATTCAGAATCTATTTGGTGGTCATTTAAAACACTGCATGAAAAAAATTTAATTTACCAAGGTTTCAAATCGATGATGCTCTGTCCCCACTGCGGTACGACCCTTTCAAACTTCGAAGTCGCTCAGGGCTATAAAGACATTACTGATATTTCTGTATATGCAAAATTTGAACTTGTCGATGAACCGGGAACATTTGTTTTAGCCTGGACCACTACTCCTTGGACACTTCCAGGGAATGTCGCGCTGGCTATTAATCCAGATATAGAATATGCAAAAATAGAAGTTGGAGAAGAAAAATATATTTTAGCCAAGGAACGGTTGCTAGTCCTTAAGGATAAAGAATTTAAAATTCTTGAAGAGTTTAAGGGTGAAAGTCTTGTTGGTAAAAAATATAAACCAGTTTTTGATTATTACATACACGCAGATCTTAAAAATAAAGAACGGGCTTGGAAAATTGTACCAGCAGATTTTGTGACGACAACAGACGGTACAGGTGTGGTTCATATTGCTCCGGCATTTGGTGAAGATGATTATCAATTGGCTCTTAAAGAAAATTTGCCATTTATTCAACACGTCGGTGTTGATGGAAAATTTAAAGATGAAGTAAAAGATTTTGCTGGCATGAGTGTCAAACCAAAGAGCGATGATGAAAAAGAACGACTCTCAGCTGATATTGTGGTCATTAAATATCTTCAAGATCACGGCACTTTTTTTGCTAAAGAAAAAATTACTCATTCCTATCCACATTGTTGGCGGTGTGATACTCCGCTTTTAAACTATGCGTCGAGTTCCTGGTTTGTAAAAGTCACTGATATAAAAAATGATTTAGTAAGTGAAAACAGGAAAGTAACTTGGGTTCCGCCTGAGGTTGGAGAAGGGCGATTTGGAAAGTGGCTTGAAAATGCTCGGGACTGGGCCATTTCTCGATCACGCTATTGGGGCGCGCCACTACCAGTCTGGATACACGAGAAAACCAAAGAAGTTGTGGTATTCGGTTCAATTGCTGAGCTTAAGAAAAAGACCAAACGAAATACCTATTTTGTCATTCGTCACGGCGATGCCGATTCAAACACGTTAAACACCGTGAGTGGCAAACCGACAACGCCGCATCATCTGACGGAAAAAGGTAAAAAAGATATCGAAAAAGTGGCAAAAAAACTCAAAGGCCAAGCCGATCTCATTTTCAGTTCCGATTTTGTCCGAACTAAAGAAACGGCAGAAATTATTGCTAAAACAATTGGTATTTCTGAGCGAGAAGTTGTCTACGACAAGCGACTCCGTGAATATAATTTCGGTGAGTATGAGGGTAAACATATTGACACCTGGCATGAATATTTTAAATCTCGGGTGCCAGGCGACACTGAAACTCAAGTGCCGGGAGGCGAATCACCTCAAGATGTTCGCAATCGAATTGCTGAGTTTCTGTATGAAACAGATGAAAAGCATAAGGGTAAAACTATTATCATTGTCTCTCATCAAGATCCAATTTGGCATATGGGAGTAGTCGCTGAAGGTAAAAATTTGAGCCAGGAATTGCAGTCAAATGATCCAGGGATCTGGCTTGAGAATGGCCAAATTCAAGAACTCGATTTTGCTTTTATTCCTCATAATAAAAAGTATGAGGTAGATTTCCACCGACCCTATATTGATGAAGTCACCTTTGCTGGATTTAAGCGAATACCAGAAGTGTTTGATACCTGGTATGAATCAGGTTCAATGCCTTATGCCCACATTCATTATCCTTTTCAAAATAAAAAACTGATTGATAAAAAAGAATTTTTCCCGGCAGATTTCATTGCCGAGAGTCAGGATCAAACTCGAGGCTGGTTCTATTCACTTCTCGTGCTCTCGGTTGGTCTTTTTGGAAAATCACCGTATAAAAATGTTATTTGTGGAGGCATTGTATTGGCTGAAGATGGCCAAAAAATGTCTAAGCGTCTTCAAAATTATCCAGAACTGACTGAAGTGTTGGACAAATATGGAGCTGATGCTCTGCGATACTATCTTATGTCTAGTCCGGTTGTGCATGCTGAAGATTTAGCTTTTTCCGAAAAAGGTCTCGATGAAGTGGTAAAAAAAGTTATTATGCGGCTCGGCAATGTCTATACTTTTTTCGCCACCTATGTTTTGGAGTATAAAGGGAAAGGCACAGCCGATAAAAATATTCTTGATCAGTGGATTATGGCTCGGCTTGGTGAGTTAACTGATGAGGTGACGCGGGGACTGGAACAGTATGAACTTGATCGAGCTTCACGACCATTTGCCCAATTTATCGACGATCTTTCGACCTGGTACCTTCGGCGCTCGCGAGAAAGATTTAAGGGAGATAATGAAGAAGATAAGCAAAATGCTCTTTACACCACTCGACACATTCTCTTGGAACTAGCAAAACTCCTGGCGCCGTTCATGCCATTTCTAGCTGAAGATATTTATAGAAAAGTTGGCGGCAAAAAAGAAAGCGTGCATCTTGAAAATTGGCCACAAGTAAAAAAAGTTGATAAAAAAATTATTGAAGAAATGGCCGAGGTGAGAAAAATAGTATCTCTGGCTCTTGAAGCTCGGGCTAAAGTCAATCAAAAAATCAGACAGCCATTAAGAGAATTGAAAATAAAAAATGAGAAATTAAAAGACCAACCAGAACTTCTTGAACTTATAAAAGATGAAGTTAATATCAAAGAAGTTAGTTTCGATAAAAATCTTAAAACAGAAGTTGAGTTGGATACCGTAATATCAGAAGAACTAAAACAAGAAGGTCAGGCGCGAGAATTTATTCGTGGGGTTCAAGAATTGCGAAAGCAAACAAAATTACAAGTATCAGATATGGTAACTCTTACAGTCCAAACAAATGATCAAGGGAGAAAACTCATTGAAAAATTCAAAAGTGATATTGCCAAAACTGCTCAGCTAAAATCTATCGAATATAAAAATACTGATGGAGAAAAAATTTCTGTTGATGATCTGGAATTTATCGTAAAAATAGCAAAATAAATCCCGCCATGGCGGGATAAAAACAGATGACTAAGCATCATCAAACACATCACTATCATCATTGCTTACAGCTGCAATTTTCGGTATCCCTCTTCGAGCTTTTACTAATTGCCCCGCATGAGGATTCTTTGCACCATATGGCTTGGCGTGAATGTACAAATGGTTATTTTCAGTGTAGGCGTTATAAATCTTCAACCTGTACTTTTTCAGCAAATTTTTGACAAAAGCGACCGTGGCAGCTATGAGGGCTGGGGGAATCAATGATCTGGTGAAGTTAATTGATCGAGGCGCATCCCGCATCGTGATTCCTCTATACGTCATCTTGATTTGAGGAAAGCCGCCGGTTCCAAAATAGCATTCACCCTCGAGAATAATATCCTCATAGGTCCAGGCTTCTTCTTGAAAAAATCCATTAATGCTTTCGGCTGTAGCTCGAAGATTAATCTTAGCGACACCGTTCTTCCGTCGTCTCATAATGTGACTCCTTTCGTAGTATCCGTCATAATACTGGTTTTATTTTAACTTTTTGTCAATAATGGATGAATATGGCTCATCATATCTATACGACTGAAGGATTCATTATCGACAGCGCGCCCTTAGCTGAAGCCAATCGATTTTACACTCTTTTTACGCGCGATTTGGGCATGATAAAGGCCACGGCTCAGGGTGTTCGGCTTCAAAAATCAAAGCTTCGATCAGCTCTGCAAGATTTTTCTCTCTCGACCATCTCGCTGGTTCGGGGTAAGGAAATGTGGCGGATTACCAATGCCCAATTAGAAGCGAATCTTTTTACCGAATTTCAGACTACTCATTCCCTTGTTCACCTGATGGCTAAAATTGCCTTACTCCTGAAACGACTCATGCCGGGTGAAGAAAAAAATGAAGATCTCTTTGCGCTGATTAAAAATATCTTTACCCAAGGAGAAATTTCGACCTTTGATAAAAACCAGGTAAAAGCGTTGGAATTATATACCGTTCTCCATATTCTATTTTATCTTGGGTATCTTGGTCAACATCAAAAATTGAGGAGATTTATTGGTAAAACGGTGGATCAAACTCTCCTTGAAGA